>Ga0335069_10012150_pt1 | contig 12120 bp, 26 predicted proteins | sample Lox_Sample_11_FD_206714 | JGI IMG/M metagenome (GOLD analysis project Ga0335069, IMG submission 206714) | Soil microbial communities from Loxahatchee National Wildlife Refuge, Florida, United States - Lox_Sample_1.1 | ecosystem: Environmental > Terrestrial > Soil > Wetlands | place: USA...
TTGTCTTCGCCGTCTATCTGCGAAATTGGCTCAACAGTACGAGCTGCTTTTAAGACTTCTTCGAAGACATTCACGATTAGACTCCTTTAAATCTTTCGACTAAAGGATCTTTTTCGCCTGCTTCTTTAAAACCTTGTGCTCGTAAAACACAAGAATGACATTTTCCACAAGGAGGAACTTCTCCTGCATAGCACGTATGACTATATGCCAATGCTTCCCAACAACCTGTTAGTTGTTTTGATAACTTAACTGTCTCCTTCTTTGACAACTTTATTAACGGTGTATGAATTTTGAATTTTTGCGCGGTTCGCCCAAGAGCCATATTTATCGTCTTAGCTTGATGCGATATAAAATTTGCCCTGCAATCTGGATAATTAGCATTGTCCATCTCGCAAACACCAGTAACTAAATCAAATATGCCTTGATGAATAGCTCGATTCGCTGCTAAAGTTAAGAAGAAAGCATTCCGCATTGGAACAAATGTTAGTTCAACGCGATCGCCAATTATCTTATCCATTTCTTCATACGAAGAATACGTTTCTAACGCGTTCGCAGGATCGGTTAAAGGTGAGCAGCTTTTCAGAATACCTGGAACATCTACAACTTCATGTCTAACACCAGCTAGTTCAGCTATCTTCTTTGCTGCATTTATTTCTGCAGCATGTCGCTGCCCATAGTTAAATGTTAGAGCTACAACATCAAACTTCTGTTTGGCCCAAAAAAGACAAGTAGTTGAATCTTGTCCGCCAGAAAAAATTACCAGTGCCTTTCTTCTATGTTTCGTTCTTGGTCTTCCCATACTACTCCTTAGTGTAAAATACCATATCTCTCCTTTCTTTATTCGCAAGCGTTATTTCAAATATCGCCTTAGCTCGAATGGTCCAAAACGATAACTAACATACGGTTGCGGTCCGTACATATACGACGTGTTCAATCGAAATACTCTATGGAACGCCCAATGTCGCCAGTATACGTAAAATTTCCACATTTGCTACTCCAAGATTTGTTTATGCTTCAAAACTGTTTCTTGCTCGTATACTTCAATCTCTCTTCCTAGCGACGGGATAAAAAGTATGATTTTATTGCATTCACAATGTAAAAACTTAATTTGTTGAAAAAAGTTAAAAACTGGAACTTCCAATTCATATCCGCAACTATGCGTAAAAGTAAAAGGATTACAAGTTGTGCAAGTAGCTGTTCCTATTCGCTTCATAAAATTGGTGGGCACGCCTGTCGTCCAAACAGGATCTCCCAGATTAAGAGTCTGGGCCTTTAGGCTTAAGTTACGTGTCCATTCGTACTAACAGCTCCCTGCTTCGTCTTTCCTTGTTGCCATTACTTTTGCCGACACTCCATATTCTCTTTCAATGAAATCTCGTAGCACATCAATTACACAGAAAAACTCCGCCGGACCTTTAAGTTCCTCGAAGCAAATGTCCATTATTCGTTGGCTAACGGCTTTCATTTTCTTTTTACGTTCTTCTGAAATTGCTACGAGTTGAAAATCTGCATCTTCTTCTTTCGCCTGTTCTTCGCAGCGTTTTACCTCTTCCAGTAATTCTTGCGACGTTACGTGTATTGCCATTTTATCCCTCCTGTTGTTAGTTTTGTAGATCGTTTTTGTTATTTTGGATTACTCCAATAGCATCTCCAGAAACGCCAAATACATCATCCATATAATGCTGCAGTAAAGACAAAACTGCCACTGCGTGTTTTGGAGAAGGCAGATCATTACGAAGAATTTTTAATATCTTGTCTCCAGTCTCTGTTATAAGCTTTCTTGCTTCGCCTTCTATGTTTAAAACATCTACACGAACATTTTTATCTTGCTGTTTCTTAAATGTTTCAATTTCAAATTGTTCTTGCGACATTGTTTTCATACTAATTATTATCCTTTACTTTAAATTATACCATTACCGGTATGGATTTTCTTAATTTTTTACCAAATCAAACATTTGTATAAGGAGAACAGGCGCAAATTTTTCTTTATTCTTTCTGACGCCTGGAGAATAATAACCGCTATCGTTTACAAACTGTATTCCTTTCTTATGCATCTCTTGCATAAGATGAATGAAGGCGAAATCTGCCAATCCACGTTTCGTTGTATCGGCTTTGCATGTTATATCTTGTCCCCATCCAATCCGGCCAATTGCAGATGTTCCAAAACTACATGCACACGGTTTGCCCTCAACGTAGTATATATATGCGAAGTAGTTTTCGCAATCAATTTTATCATAGAAGGTTTCTATCAGCCTAACATCGCGACCAATTGTTAACCTGAAGAACTTCTTAGCGTGTTCAGATTCTTTCCAATCTTCAAAAACTTTGATTGCATCTTTGTAGTTATCAGGACTTAAAACTCGAATTTCAGGTTTTAAATCTTCACGAACGTGTTTAAGTGTATTACGAAGGCTACTATAAGTCCTACCTTTTATTTCCGAAAGAACTTTAGCGTCTTGGATAATGTCATCACTTGTTTTAACTTTATGCCAACCCTTTGCTTGAGATAAGAACCATTCTGCATAACTTGTTGTAACATCACATATCTTAACAGGTTGCTTGGACAAAGGCGTCAACTGATCTACTACACGAAGAATATCTTCTACTTCTGCAACGGGAGCATGTAAGAAAAATGTTGGAGTAGAATCGAATTTTTTAACTACAGGAATTATTTTTACTGTATCATGGCTATTAACATCTTCATTTACGAATAGCTTTAAACGGCCTACATTCAGATACGCGAACGGATAAATTCTTGAATGCGCATACAATACATCCGATTGCATTGAGTACAGCAATTGAAAAATGCTTTCAAATCTTGCAGTATGCGTTACGCGAATAAAGCCTTTTAACTCTTGTGTTTCAAACAGTGAGGACATACATTAATACTTCTTTCTGTAATTTTCTTCTTTGCGCCGAGCCGTTTAATTAAAGCGTTATGAAAAGGACAGTATAGCGGCTTTGGACCACTCTTTGGATAAAGACCAAATGTCATTCCGCACAGTCTACAACTAACAGCAACTACTTCTTGGTGTGGAGTATTTGAATGCATACTCGGAAATTCAGATTCGCGAAAATAATTTCGAGTTGTTTCTTTGTCGAAAGGCAGCGATGAAGTAAATTCTAGTTCTTCATCTTCTATTTCTTCCTTAGATTTTCGACTCATCGATTTTTCTCTTTTTTCGTAATGCTATTCGCGATAAATGATTCATGAACTTATATCTTGCAGAGTTCCTATATCTATAATACGAAGGAGAACGTTTACAGCATAATAAACATCTGCGAATGCCTCGCGTAACATACCTATGTTTCATACATCGTTTTTCGGGATGATTTTTACATGGTATAAATGAACCTTCCCATCGCTCAGTACGTTTTTGTTTATTGCGGCGTAAACTTTCCCTCGCTCGACGTCTAACATCTTTCTTATGCTTCAAATACCACTCATGTTTACACTGCTTCTTTTTTTCTGGATCTTTATGTGCCATGTGTTAATAAATCTGTTAAAGCTTCTTCCCACCCTTGTAAAACAAGTTTATGTTGTTCCAAACAAGCGCTTTTCTGACGCACTATAGCGTCGAGAATAAATTGTAGTTTTTCTGTTGAGTCGTCGCTATGCGTTGACACGACATAGTTTTTGATTTCATCTATTGTAGGCATTTTGTTGCCTCCTATGTTCTTTACTCCTGAATTTCGTCATTACAACGTTTCAAAACACGATCAAGAATTTCTATCATATCTGCACGCGAAAGATCGTGATCGTGAATTGATCCTATCGTCTTACGAAGTTTCCGTTTTTCATTGTCTATAATACGATTTACTGTCTTCAACTCTATATTTTCCAGTTTTAATTTCCTAATCGCGCCTGTTCGTAAATCTTTTACGACAGGCGGATTTATTTTTGGATTTTCACCGGGAGACCCAAACATTTTTTCATTCCTTAACAAAATCTGGAGAAGGCACTAACTCAGAATGTTCCTTTAGATCATTATCTTGTCTGAATTTTTGCGATGTTACGAAGCCGATAGGCTTGCCACGCTTATCGGTTGCCAACACGAAAGCAATTTTTTCCATATCACTCAGCCTAGGAGTTGTTTTATCTGCAAAATCTGAACACTCAACAACGCGTTTAAAAGGAACAACAACAGGCTTATCGAAATGTGCTAAACAGAAAGTAACTTTTTCGCTCGCTGCGTCACCAACAATGATATGCGAATTTCTACAAACTTCACAAAGCGATTTTCCGTGAAGAGGTGTTCCTCCGTCAATTCCGCGCCACTTCATTTTTTTCTCCTATTGTAGAAGTCCGTATAATTCTTTTGTGAGGGCTTCGTGCTTATCTTCTTTTATTCCGCAAACTTTCAAAATACCTTTGAATAAATTTTTACCTGAAGCATTAGGCAAATCTGCTTTTATCGTATCCAGGATCTCTGTAGGAGTATTAATCAATATTTCAAGTATAGATCTTAATTCATTACTAGCATCGATCAGAGTATCCGACATATGAATATCTGCTTCGGCATATACAACTTTGGGAAGAGCCTGAGTTATTAAAGCTTTTCCTTCACGCAGCTTACTGTCTCGTTTAGATAGCGTGTCAAACCAATGCGCGGTCATGCGCATAAATAAAAACATGAATTGTTGCTCTGTTTTAACTGTTTCACCATACCTGCGTCTGCACTCCAAATAGCATAACATGCATTCACTCATGCAATCGTCCATATCGCCGACAACGTATGCTATTCGCCATCCGTTTTTTACACAATAATTATAACTCCATTTCTCAAAAACGGATCCTTTCCATTCTGGAATAACTACATGTCTTTCCAAATGATACTCCTACTTATACAGATTCGAGTACAACGGTTCCTTCGATTGTAGCATTTGCTGCTTTTTCTTTTTCATTAGTCATCTGCGCATCTAAGTAGATATTTAATGCAATCAACATTCGTTTTTCTTGATATGAGAGATTTGTACGGACAAGAGATCGTAACCTATCGCGTTCTGCGGTAATTGCTGTAACAGCATCCATCTTATTTCCCCTTTTTTCGTTTTACTTTCATTAAATGAACTATCTTTCCTGATTTTTCACAGAAGGACTTGACCCATTCTTTCTTACTATCCCGTTCTAAAATTCGATTGCAGTGCTTGCAAGAGTATTTCATATGCTTTTCTGTTCCTCAACAGGTTCCCACCAGCATTCATAGCCCCGAAGGACAGTGTTATCATCCAATGTTATGACTGGAGTGTCTATAGAACCGTCAGTAAAATCGACAGTTTCAAATTCTGTAATTGTTCCGAGCTTAAATGTATGTTCTGGATGAGGCTGTCGAGGCACGATTTGATTTCCGACGTTGTCTGAGAGGACGACATTATCGACATTTGCGATTCTTACACGCATTCCGATATACATTTAATACCTCCATCAAACGTTAAAGGCTCGCGATATTTCTATCACGAGCCTTATTGTGTTAAGCTACAGAAGCTGTTTTTGGTTGCAGAGACGCAAGCAAATTGTCGACTTGGCTTGCAGTCTCAGTATCTTCGGGCGTGCTCAGCGTTCCCATTGCGCGATCGAATTGCTCGCTTGCTACATCGTTTCTAGCGCGCATACGGCCTTCGATACTGTCTACTGACAAATCTGCGCCTCCCGATACAAGCTTTCCGGCAGCAGATAAAGCTGCAGCAGATTTTTCTTTGATCTTCGTGTCTGTATCGAGATTTTCCAGTTCTCGTAGACGAGAGACCATTGTGTCATGTTTGAGCCGAAGATCTGCAATCGCTTTGTCGGTCTTTGCAGAAGCCTCTTGCTGTGAAGCTAAATCATGTGCTTTGTGCTCCAGCTGTGCCTGGAATTGAACAACTCGCGCTGCATTTGCACGGGCAAGATCATCTTTCTTCTGGGAAAGTTGCGTTGTGATTGTTACTTTCGTTGTCGCAATCTTTGCTTCAAGATCGGCCTTCTCTCGTGCATACGTTCTGCACATGCCGGCCTGTGTAGCTCCTTCGGTTTCCATCTGTTGAAGAGCTTCTTCTAAATCACGGACATACTGCCGCAATGCAGAGGGACTCGACATATCAATAGATTTATCGAGTAAGTCATGTGCGTGTCCAAGAAGTACAACACGCACTTTTTGCATAAGGGTAGCCATTTTTTGTTCTCCTATTCAGTTGGTTTGTACAACAAATTTGGTGGCGGTGTGCGGATTTGAACCGCCATCTGACTCTTATAAGGAGTCGGCTCTAACCTGATTGAGCTACACCGCCAGATTAGCCGTGCTCATAGATTAAAAATCGCTAGATCCTCCGCCACCAGAATCGGACGAGCTAAAATCAGAAGATCCGCCGAAGTCAGATGAACTACTTGAATCGCTCGAAGACCAGGAAGAACTACCCCCGCCTCCCGAATTATCATCGTCATCATCTCGCGATATTCTAGTTGGTCTTGCAGGCTCTCTGTATTCGCGATCTTCACGATCTCTTGAGAGCATGCTGCCTAACAATGCTCCTTCAACAAAACCGTCATTACTATTATTCACAACAACTGTCGTTGGAGCAGGAGGCTGCGCGGCAGGCGAAGTCCAGTGTCGTGAGCTAGAACGTTCTTCGTGTGTTGTATGGGAAGTCTTTGGGCGAGTATATTTCGAATCGGTTTTGTTTACTGTAGAAGCAGGGTATTTGAGTGCCCGCAATTGGTCTTCGTATCTGGAGTACGTATCATACAATGATCCATACTGTCCTTTGGACAAACCATCTTGCGAGGGATCGGAACTAATATTAGCTGCTAACGATGCATAAGCTTCTGAAATGGATTGGAATCTAGGGTTAGCAGACAACGTAGAATCTGCACCATATTCAAGAATCAATCTAGCTACACGAGCTTTTGCAGATATTGCTTTAGTCTTCATTTCTTGAACTTCTTCAGCAAGCTGTTTTCTCTTGTAAAGTAGCCAGACTAAAAGCACGATAAATCCAATCAAGACTATTGCGCCTAACACTTTCCATAATCCAGAAAGATCAGAAGCAGCTACGTTGTTGTTTACAACACTTTGTGTTGGGTGAACAGCTTCATCTTTCGAAGCTGCAATTCGTGCAGTTAAAGCTCTTTCGGCAGATACAAGCCCGCCAACGAAATCTCCATCGTGAAATCTTGGACCCATGTTCTCTTGTTTAATTCTATTCCAATGGTCCGTGAGCGCTTTGTTAAATGCGCTGCCATAGTACATTCCCATTTTGTGCTGACTTGGAGCGACCATTAAAACTAACAACGTGCTCTTCCTGCCTCCATTCGGAGACTTCCATGATCCGCAATTTCGTTCATATGCGGCTTCGTTGTTGTCCAAATTCCCGGCAATAAGTCCTGATTCAACGCGAACACGAACATCTGCGCCTTCGTTAATCAATCCTTTTGCAGCTTCTTCGACTTGCGCGGTCTGTCCCCGTAATGCGCCAGTCTGATCCAATACTATCGAATCACAGTTTGGATTTTGCGCGAATAGAGGCAAGCATAGAAACAGCGACGTGAGTAGCACTCTTTTAGCTTTCATTTTCTTCTCCTTCGAATTTTGGATTCAATTTACGAAGCAAAGCGACTGCTTCGGCTCTTGCTACTTTATACTCTTCAACAGATCCACAACTACAGCCACGAGTCTCGATAGATCGAATAAAGCTACATGTGTTTGGATGGCCATCACTAGCTAATAGCTTTCTTAAAGCAGCGCATACTTCTAAGAAATCAATCACCTTTACTCCTAATTGTCGCCTGTGTTCCAATTTCTTCAAATTTTCGTGCGATATATTTTGCTTGCAACATCGATAAATTTTCTAGCAGCGGAGAGGGATTTGGAATTTGATCTGCATACTCTTTTGCTTCTTTTAACCCCATGCCTGTTAATTCTCGAATAAGTTTAATTGTAGCTATTTTGTTATTGAAAGAGTTTAGAAATATTGAATTATTGCATGGTGCTGGCTCGTATGGAAGTTTCTGAACAGGTTTAGAAACTTCTGGAGCTAGTGCTATTGCTATTTCACGAAGCATTGTGCACATAAAGAAAAGCATTTGTTGCGGATCTGTCGGAAGAGCAAGATCGCGTAATTCTTTCTTTGTCATAATCCTCTTATTAATCTTCTGGCTTCGGATTCTGTTAATTGACCCCAGTCTTTAATGCATTCTGGGAAATGAAATAGCTTAACGTTTGCTTGTGTGCAATAACTTTTTAACAAACTAGTTTCTTTTTCATATTGCTCAAAAGATACATCGCCATCAGGGCAATTGATTATTGTCCGGTAACCGGTTTTGCGCAGATGTACCAAAAGTGCAGCGCTTAGCTTATTGCCACATTTACCAATCAAATCTAGCTGCGTTGTGACCGTCGCAATGCGCATTGCATCAATGCCGCCTTCCAATAATACAACTGTCGAACTTCCATGAAGATATTGGAAATAGCCATCTTCGTTAGAATGCGTTAAATATCTTGGTTCAAGATAATCGCGCATTGCTCTGCCGGTCCAACCAACAGTCAATGGAATAATTAATCGTCCTGCCCATTTGCCTACTTCATCAATCTTAAGATTAAACTTTTTCGATGCTTCTGCCGGATTAGTAAAATTACGTTTTTTCAAGTATTCAAAAGCTTCTTCGTTTTCGGCCGCATCTTTAAAGTAAGCAAATGCTGCATAACTTCTTGTATCTAAATACTCCCGTGGTGCGCTTGATTTTACTTTTTGATCTGCAAATTCCTTTGCAGGTATTTTCAATTTCCATAATACGTTTGCGACATTTCGTCCCGCATGCGAAGGATTACGGAAGCAATAAAATCCCATTCCTTCTTCGCTAATGCTCATGTGGAAAGAACGATCTTGCGGTCCGCAAAATGGGCAGGCTATGTTAATGTGCCCTCTAGAACAGTTCGGTCCCTTATCTCTCCACTGAATTCGATATTTGTCGAATAACTTCCGTAAGTCTAACATTTATAACTCAATATATACTCGACCGATAATCCGCCCCGATCCTGATACCCTTAATACATCTTTTCTTTGTTGCACACTAAATCCACAGGATATAATTTCTTGGCGAATAATATCTGATACTTCATAATTCTTGTTTTGATGCGCAAATTTCAAATCTTGCATTTTTGCAGTCAGAGCATCGTGAGTCGCATTACATTTCAAGCAAAAAGGTGCAGGATTTGAACACGATGCAATTGTTATTGCAGCGCATTCAACGCAATTAGCTTGAGTATTTAGCATACTAGATTTTAATATCTTTACATAAACTAAGAGCTTTGATTGCGCCCAATCGAAAAGCTTCTCCTAAAGCATCTTCAATTATAAAGTATTGACCTTCATAAATACAGCCATCAAGCCCAGCATCAGAGCGTAATTTCTTTGCTAACGTTCTTTCTTCTGTATGCGAATCTTCTACTATCTGTCCATATACTTTCTGTTTATCTGTTGTCCATCCCGGCGTTTTTCTCTTCATCTAAATAACCTCTTGCTTTTGAATACTCAGCATATTGATCTATTCTTTTTCTTTTTGCTTCTATTTGATTGTGTGTTGGTCCCTGCAATTTCAGCAAGTAACCGATAGCAAGCAGATCACAATATTCTGCTTGTAGTCGTTCCCAATTTGTTCCGATTGGCGGATGCTCTCCGCCCAGCATATCCGGAGCAGTAGATTGACTTTCATTTGCTCCAAATTGCATTAGTTTTGACACTCGTTGCTGTACTTCAGCGCACTCTTCCATAAGTTTGAGATACAGCAATTCTTGTTTTGTCATCTGCTTTTATTCTCCAAAACTTTATCGTGGGTATAAATAATCTTATACAATGCAATAGCAAGCACGACGACAGAAACTGCAGCAATGGATAAAGCAATAACTATTGTTTGCGCAAGAGAGCTCATAAGGCTCCTTTATATCCGAATTTTGACTTTGAAATCTTATTTATAGTCTGCGCATGTCTACTTTTTACAAATGCTACGCTATCATTATGTCGTATCTGCGCTGTAAAAAATTCTGCTTCCGAAGTATAATCTTCGCGCTTTGGAACACGTAATAGTAGACGCTGTTTAACAGTCCGAAAGACTGATTCAGCGACAAATGATAAAGATCTTCGAATTGTAGAAATTTCTGCTGAGTTATCAGCTTTTGAATGCGCAATCAATGAACCCATGATATCATCGTAATTGAGAGCATCCTTTAAAGGATGATGTCGAGGATTAATTCCTTTCGTCTTACTTACGCGCATTGGAGGCATAATTCTTAACTCCTGCTTTTTAGTCTCGGAAAGATTTTTTCAAGAAAGTGCCGCGCTTCGTGTCCGGGCTCGCCTTCTTTCGTTTTCCTATTAGCCCACTTTCGCCAGAGTTTGGGATTTTCTCTATATAACCAACTGCTAAGTTCATGAAGTTCGTCATTTACCCAGTGACCAGTATTACAAAGACCGCACTCTTGATTAAATTTCATATGACGTGAACATATAGAATACCAACTAAAGTTCGCCGGCATTGGCGGGCGTTTATCTTCTATAATAACATCATGCCACGGATTTAGACACAGTACGCATCCATTCGTAGCGTCAAATTTGTGATAGCCGGTCTTTCCAAAATGTTCTGCAACACAACAATAGCGCTCGATTCTGTATGTGCTTCTACAATCAGGGCAACCAAGCATAAAAAGATCTCCTGTTTAAGCGTGCATCTTCTCGATTTTATCTACAATTTTTCCAATATCGCAGTTGTAGAAGCCACTGGAATTAATGCTATTAAACTCGATAATTTTATACTCTCCTTCGCAAGTTCTAGCTACATCCATGACAATGTTTTTACTGGGAAGCTCTTTTGCAAGAACTATAGCTTCGTCCCAAACTTCCTGCGAAATTGGTTCGTAGATACATCTATAGCCATCACGCCGATATAATGATCCTGTTACTACTTCTCCGTCAATAACAAAAAATCTCCATTCTTTGTCAATCTTTTGAATTGGAGAAACGGCTAAGACTGCGTCGCCATCTAGATGGGCATGCTCAATTACCCATGTGTCCCAGTCGTCTTTCTCTGGCTCCAAAACCATTCCTGTTACAAGTTTGGGCTTTCTGGATTTAACAAACATTGGTTGTTTAATCCAATTCTTTCTTAAATCCGAAACTAGCAGAATGTCAATGAATCGATTCAACATCTTGTTAGAATATTGCCAAAGTCTAAGCTGAAGAGGATCATACAACTCTTCTTGGAAATACATTGCAGGGTAATATTGCGGGTAATCTTTCTGTATCTTCTGCAATAATTGAATAGAGCCATAAAACATACAAGGCTTTGAAGCGTCTATCTCTTCAAGTCCTGTTAGTTCATGACTAAATGGAATAATTCCTATTCCAAATGTCGGCAAATTGCGCGCTTTCGCAGCTTCTAGAAGTTTCAATGTATGTGTATCTGGGAGCTCTGTACACTGAATACACCATTGCATAGAATCTCCTTTACTTTCGCGCAATTGCATCTGGAAAATGCTTACTATGCAAATTCATTCCGCCTTCTTCGTATGGATCATAGGGATACTTTTCCCACAATCCTTTATCTTCCGGCGGATTACAGAAGCTACAATTTCCAATATCAGGATTAATAAAATTATTGCACCAAATGTGATGAAACAAATGATAGCATTCCCGTTTGAAATTTGTAATTTTTTTAAATTTCCTGCCTAGAAATAATCTGGCTCCATATCTAAGCAAGGAATCTAAAGTTCCATACGTCCAGTGCTCTGCTCCCCAATTACAAATGTAATGCAATTGCCATTGATCATCATGTGTATAAGTAATTCTGGGACTGATTTTCGTAGGACATAGTGGGTCATAGCATTGAATCTTGCTTCCTACTAATCTATGAGCAGCTTCTCCTTGCAGTTTAGTAGTCATTTTCGTCAGGATCGTCGTCGTCTTCTTCTTCTTCTTCTTCCTCTTCGTATATAGGCGGATAATTCCCAGTCATAGCGCGAGTGATGTTAGTGATAAAATAAAAGAATAATCTAAGGCCAACAAGACACGCAATTATAAAAATAGTACCAAGAATTGGCGAGTCAGAAAACCACGTAAAGAAATTCATATTATGCCTTTGTCGTTCCTAAC
>Ga0335069_10012151_pt1 | contig 12120 bp, 7 predicted proteins | sample Lox_Sample_11_FD_206714 | JGI IMG/M metagenome (GOLD analysis project Ga0335069, IMG submission 206714) | Soil microbial communities from Loxahatchee National Wildlife Refuge, Florida, United States - Lox_Sample_1.1 | ecosystem: Environmental > Terrestrial > Soil > Wetlands | place: USA: Florida...
GCGCGTGATGGAAGTTGAGCGGGTCGAAGCGCACGTCGACGCTGTACTCCGCCTTCAGGCGATACTGCATCACCTCGAACTGCAGCACCCCGACCGCCCCGAGGATCGGCTCGCGCTCGAGCCGGTGGCGGTCGAAGAAGACCTGCACCACGCCCTCCTCGGCGAGCTGATCGAGGCCCTTCTTCAGCTGCTTGCGCTTGAACGGTTCCTTCAGCACCACGCGGACGAAGTGCTCGGGGGAGAAACGCGGGATGCCGGCGAACTCCACCGCCGGGTCCTCGGAGACGGTGTCGCCGATGCGCAGCACGCCGGGATCCCACAGGCCGACGATGTCGCCGGCGAACGCCTCTTCGATGATGGTGCGCTCCTGGGCGCGCAACTGGAGCGATTTGTTGAGGCTGAGCGCCTTCCCGGTGCGCACGTGGACGGCTTCCATCCCACGCACGAAGCGACCCGAACAGACGCGTAGGAACGCAATTCGGTCGCGATGTTGCGGGTCCATATTCGCTTGGATCTTGAAGACGAAGCCAGAGAAGAAGGGGGCGTCCGGTTCGACCGCGCTGGAGGCGGTGGCGCGGGGCAGCGGGGGCGGGGCCAGCGCGAGGAAGCGGTCGAGGAACGGTTCGATGCCGAAGTTGGTCAGCGCGCTGCCGAAGAACACCGGCGACAGCCCACCGGCGCGGAAGCGGGCGGCGTCGAAGGTGGTGCCGGCGCCGAGCAGCAGGGCGATCTCATCGAGCAGCTGCTGGTGTGCGTGCGCGCCGATGGCCTGGCGCAGCGCCGGGTCGTCGATGCTGCTGACCTGCATGGCGGCCTTGTGGGCCGCCGACTCGCCGCGCTCGAAGCGCAGCAAGCGGTGCGTTTCGCGGTCGTACACCCCCTGGAACTCGGGACCGGCGCCGATCGGCCAGTGGAGCGGGCTGCACGGCATGCCGAGCACGCGCTCGATCTCGTCGAGCAGGTCGAGCGGCTCGCGGCCATGGCGGTCGAGCTTGTTGATGAAGGTGACGATGGGGATCTGCCGTGCCCGGCAGACCTGGAACAGCTTGATCGTCTGCGGCTCGACGCCCTTGGTGCTGTCGATGAGCATGACGGCGCAGTCGGCGGCCGACAGGGTGCGATAGGTGTCTTCGCTGAAGTCGTTGTGGCCCGGCGTGTCGAGCAGGTTGAGCTGATAGCCGCGATAGGGAAACTGCATGACGCTGGTCGCGATCGAGATGCCGCGCTCGCGTTCGAGCGCCATCCAGTCGCTGGTGGCATAGCGCTCGGCGCGGCGCTGTTTGACCGAGCCCGCCAAGCGCACGGCGCCGCCGTAGAGCAGCAGCTTTTCGGTCAGCGTCGTCTTGCCGGCGTCCGGGTGCGAGATGATCGCGAAGGTGCGCCGGCGCGCCACCTCACCGGCAATCGGGTCGAGCGAACCGGCCATCTCTTCTTGATGACGGGAACCGCGCCCCGACGCAAGCCCATAGTGGCGGCCGCGGTAACGACCTCTTCAACGCAGAGGGCGCAGGGGCCGCAGAGGATTCGCAGAGGAGGCGTCGGAGCGGCCGTGCCGGCTGGCAAGTTGGGCGCGACCACGGTCCGAACGGCGATCTCGCCGGTACGGCCGCTCTCACTCCTCTTCTCTGCGGTCCTCTGCGGTCCTCTGGGTCTCTGCGTTGAAGAGGCCGTGACCACGGACGCCGCGGCCGCGGCGCTACCAGACCTGGTCGACCTTGTGCTCGAGCGACCGCAGGCCGCTGTCGGTCGCGTCTTTCAGCCGCTCGCCGGCGCCGCGCGCGCCCGCCAACAGGCCCTGCACGGCAGCGGCTGGCACGTGCGACATTTCCGGGTGGAGCAGCGGGTTGCTCACGCTGCCAGTGATGCGGGTGGGGATCGGCGGCAGCGTCCCGCCAGACCCGGGGATCGGCAGCGCCGCCATGGTCAGGAGCTTGGTGACGCCTTCTGGGGTCAGGGCGACGTGGGTTTCGAGATCCAACGTGCCGTTGAGCCCGATGGTGCCCGTGCCCGTGACCGTGTAGTCGTCGGTGACCAAGGACAGATCGTTGGTCTCCATCCGCCCGGCGCGCAGCGTGAACGACTGGTTCAAGTGGTTGACGAGCGTCGGTGCGCCGAGCGCGGTCGGATGCCGGTCGACGTGCATCAGGGGAACGACCGCCTGCGAGACCGCGCCGATGACGGTGGCGGCCGGGATCGTGCCGCCGCGCATCTCGACGTGCCCGCTCCCCTCGGCGGCGTGCGCGACGCGCTTGGCGCCGGTCCACTCCCCGTGCACCGCCGCGTCGGCATTGAACTGGGCGCACCCGTACTGGGGGCGCGCGCCGGTGACGGCGGTGAGCAGGTCGGCACAGTCGACGTTGTCGATGCTGACCGTCGCCTCGTAGCTCGGCGGATCGGCCAAGGTCACCGTTCCGCTCTGCGTCCACGTGCCGCCGTAGAGGCGCGCGTGGGCCGAGGTGAGATGCAGGATCGGGTCGGCGTACTCGAACGCGGCATCGAGGTCGGTGGCGGCGATCCGGTTGACGGCGACCTGGGCGATCGACAGCTGCCCACTCGACAACGAGAGACCGTCCTGCGAGGCGGCGAATTGCGCCGCGACCTTGAGCGGCATGGTGACGCGCGCTTCGTCCCACACCAGCGAACCGGTCGCTTGCGAGAGCGTCGCCGTCCCCTCGATGCCCTTCAGCAGGCTGCCCGAGAGGGTGACGGCCGCGGACAGCTGGCCTTGCGCCTTGGCGGTGCCCCCGCCGGGGACGACGGCGGCGATGTAGCCCAGCACGGTCTGCGCGTCGAGGGCGGTCGCGTTGAGCGTCGCCCGCACGGCGGAGTCGGCCGAGCGGGTGACGGTGGACGGGAGCAGGCGCAGGGCGCCCTGCGCGTTGATGCCGCCGGCGGGGTCGAGGCGCGCGATGAGGGTCACGGCGGCGGTGTCGGCCTTGCGGTGGCCGATGCGCAGCCGCACGCTGCGGAACTGCAACGTGCGGGCCCCGCCGCGCGCCGCGTGGTCGATCAAGGTCACGGTGCCGTCCTTGATCTTCAGCACCGGCAACCCGGTGAGGAACGAGCCCGGCGGGGCGCTCTCCCCATCGGTCGTCGGTGCGCGCGTGAACACTGCACTCAGGGGGCCTGCCACGTGCCAGCTACCGTCGGCCGCCCGCTCGATGGTCGCGTCGGCGCCGTCGACCGAAATGATCCCGACCTCCATGCGGCCGACGAGCAGGGACTTGGCGCGCAGCCGGCAGACGACGCTGTCCAACGTCGGCCCGTCTTCGCCGAGCGACACCTGCGTGAGGCGGACGCCCGGCGGCACCACGGTGATCAGGGCGCGTGCGACTGTGACCCCCTTGGGGAGCCGCGCCGAAATCTGTCCGGCGACCCAGCGCTGGATGGGCGGAAGCCGCACGACCGCGCTGGCCAGCAGCAGCGCGGCGAACAGCACGCCCGCCGCCAGTCCCGCACTGCGCGTGAGGCTCTGCCATCCATTGCGCATGGACAAGCTGACTGAACCACGAGCGATGGGGGTCGGGCAAACGAATAGCGCATGCCCCCGTCGAAAGGTTGCGAATGTCGGTAGGGACGTCGTACTCTCGCGCCGAGGGGTGGATGATGGACCGAGGCCGCATGGGCGCGTTACTGGCCGTGCTGCTCTCACTGTTTCTGGGGTGTGGGGACGACGACAACTCGCACCCTGCGGCCACCGCGACGGCGACCCGGACGGTCTCGCCGACCCCGTTCCCGACCGGCACGCCGACGGCGACGGTGACCTGTGCCTGCACGCCGACGGCCACGGGGACCGCCACGGCGACGCCGCCGCTGGCGCCGACGCTCACGCCGACGCCACGCCTGCCCGAGATCACGTACTTCGGCATCGCCCGCGCCGACGACCTGGCCTTGACGCCGACGTTTTTCGACGATCAGGACCGACCGGTGTTCGACCGCGTACAGGGGCAGGGGATGATGGTCGTGCTCGAGGCGCGGCGTGGGGCACACCCGCTCGGGCGGAGCGCCTACGATCAGGGCGGCGGCCTGCGCGGCGTCGACTTCCTGGTGTCGCGTCCGCTCGGCAACGGCAGCCGGACCGTGTGCGACCTCGATCCACCGGGGGGTGTGCCGGGCATCGACCCGCCGGTGTTCTCGGACGCACCCGAGGTCACCGATGCGATCGACGACCTCGGCTGCCGGGTCAACGACGGCACCGGCGCGCCGTCGGCGCGCCTCGCGGGGAGCGCCTGTACACTGGTCCCTCCCACCATCGAGTACCGCTTCGTCGACTCGACCAGCGACCTGCAATACTGTCTCCCGATCGCCAAGGCGTGGAACTTTCCGGTCGGCGACACGATCGTCGCGGCGCGGGTCCGCGACATCACCGGCGCGGTGAGCGCCGTGAGCGAGATCGTCGTCCGGGTCGAGCGCGAGCAGCCGTTCACGTGCGGCCAGGGCCTCGGCGAGCGCGACGTCGTGATCCAGCGACCGCCCAGCCGACTGGTGACGTCGGCGTCCGGCAACGCCGACGCGAGCACCGATCCCTGGCTGACGGGGACGCTGCGGCTGTGCGCCGGGATCGACATCGGCGACGGGATCCACACGCTCAATCTGCGCGAGGACGCGGTGCTCGGCCTGGCGCTGACCGACGGTGAGACCCTGTGCGTCCAGGTCAGCGCGCGCGGCAGCAGCGGCAGCGTCGACTGCGACGGCGGCAGCCCTGCCGACGTTCGCGCGTCGCAGGACCCCGACGGGCTGACGCGCATCGCCGTCGATGCCGGGCTCGGCGTCGACGCCGGCACCGGCGCGGCGATCATCCTCGCGCCCATTTCCGTTCTCTTCCTGCCCCCCGGCGCCGCGCCGAGCGACTGTCAGACCGCGGAATATCCGCCCGCGTTCAACGGCGCGCTCACCACCGCCACCGGTACGGCGCAGGTGGTCACCCTCGGCGGGACGGTCGTCGCCGAGAGCAGCGCGGCGGGCACGAGCTTCGATTGCTCCACGTGGCAGAGCGGCGGAACCGGCGCGTTCGTCCTCCCGTTCCCGGCGGTGAACAGGGCGACCGGCGACCTGGCGGCGGTGCTCCAGCTGTCGGAGTGAGCGCGGCGCGGCTCAGCCGGCGCGCTTGGCTTCCAGCTCGCGCAGCGCCGACGCGATGGTGTCCGACAGCTCGCCGACCAGCTCGCTCATGGCGGCGGCGGTCTCGGCGGGCGAACCGCCCGGCCGGCTGAATTGCGCGTCGCGGCTGACGATCGGATCGCCGCTGCTCTCGTTGATGCGCCAGTGCGCGATCAGCATGACGTGCCCGTCCGGCTGCGGCTCGAACCGTCCGACCGCGACGCTGACGGCGTAGTCCATGGGGGTGTCCTTGTACCACGGGTAGGGGACCACCCGGAGGAGATCGAGCTGCTCGTCGAGGTTTGCCGCCAAGACGCGCACGAGGTTGTCCTTCAGCGGCTCTCCCCAGCGGTTCAGGTCGTCGAAGGTGATCTGGTTCGGCGCGACGCGGGCGACCATCTCGGGCCGGTCGAGGTATGGCGGGAGCTGCACCGGCCCGAGACCGATCACGAGTCGCCGGCTCGGCCGCGGCTCGGTCGGTGGCGGTGCGGGGGTGAGGACGTAGAACCTCGGCGCCTGCGCGGTCGGTCCATTGAGCAGGGCGCAGCCGCCGGCCGCGATGGCGAGGACGATCGCTGCCGCTCGGCCGTGCCGGCTCCGCGGTGCGGCGGGGCGCTGCGTCATGGTTTCTCCTGAAGCTGAGGTGGCCTGCCGTAGAGCAGGGCAGCGGGGTTCTGCTCGAGCATGTCGGCGAGGCGAGCCAAGGCGCGTGCCGCCGCGGCGGCGTCGCGCAGCGCGGCGCGCAGGTCATGGTCGAGCGGGGAGCCGGGCTCGAGAATGGTGTTGGCGGTGCCCGCGGTCTCGCGCACCGTCGTGAACGCCTGGTCGGCGCCGGCCAGGGTCGAGTCGACACGCGACACGAGCGGGTCGACGTGCCCGCGCACGTCGTCGGAGAGGCGGCGCAGGCTGGTGACCGTTTCGTTGACATTGCTCACGGTGTCTGGCAGCGCGTCGATGGTCTTGCGCAGTGCCGGGGCGCTGAGCAGCGTGTTGAGGTTCTCGATCGCCTCGGACGCGTCCTGCACCATCGGACCGAACTTGATGTTGCGCAGCTCGTCGATGATCTCGCGCGCCGCGCTCGACGCTTGCTCGAGGGTCGTCGGCACCGTGGGGACCTCGACCGGTGTCGACGGTTGCGGGAGCACGTACTTGACCGGCGTGCCGGGGAAGAAATCGATCTGCACGAAGAGCAGCCCGGTTACCAGGCTCTGGGCCTGCAACTGCGCCCGCATGCCGTGCTCGACGAGCAGTTTGACGTTCTCCCGGCTCCCCATCTCCAAGCGCTCGTTGTCGACGCTGATTTTCGTCGGATCGGTCTCGACGTAGATGGGGATGGAGAGCGACTGCTCGATCTCCTCGCCGCGGTGCGCCACCAGGCGAATGTCGGTCACCCGCCCGATGTCGACGCCCTTGAACTTGACCGCCGCCCCGACCGACAGGCCGTTCACCGATCCGGGGAAGAACATCACAAACTTGTTGGTGCGCTTGAAGAACTGGCCGGAGCCGAACACGAGCACGCCGGCTACGGCGAGCACCAGCGCGCCGACGACGAACAATCCGATGACCGTCGGGTTGGCTTTCTTACCCATGCGTCCGCGCCTCCCCGTCCTCGGCGCCGCGGGTGAGGAAGCGCCGGACGTTGGGGTTGTCGGAGTGGTCGCGCAGGACCTTCGGGTCGCCGCTGGCAGTCATCGTCCGGGCGTCCACGTCGAGAAAGATGCTGTTGTTGGCGATGGTGAAGATGCTGGCGAGCTCGTGGGTGACGACGACGATAGTGGACCCGAGGCTGTCGCGCAGCTCGAGAATCAGCTCGTCGAGCAGGCGCGAGCTGATCGGGTCGAGCCCCGCCGAGGGCTCATCGAAGAAGAGGATCTCCGGGTCGAGCGCCATCGCCCGGGCGAGTCCGGCGCGTTTCTGCATGCCGCCGCTGATCTGCGACGGGTAGAAGTCCTCGAAGCCCTTCAGCCCGACGAGCGCGAGCTTGAGTGCGGCGACTTCGCGAATCTCGGCCGCGCTCAGCGCGGTGAACTCGCCGAGCGGGAGGGCGATGTTCTCGGCCAGGGTCATCGAGCTGAACAGCGCGCCGCTCTGGTAGAGGATGCCGACCCGGCGCAGGATGCGCTCGCGTTCCTCGGGGCTCGCGGTGGTGAAGTTCTCCTTGCCGTACAGGATCTCGCCCTTGGCGGGCTCGATGAGGCCGATCAGGTGCCGCAGCAGCGTGCTCTTCCCGCACCCGCTCCCGCCCATGATGATGAAGACGTCGGCGCGCCGGACGACGAAGTTCAGGTCGTGCATCAGGACGAAGCTGCCGAACGCCATGGTGAGGTCGCGCACGGTGATGTGGGCGTCGCCGGCCTTCGCTGCAGTGTGCGGCCCACCGTTCGGCCCGGTCGTGGCTGGCGTACTCATCCCGCACCCCTGCGGTCAGATCCCGAGCACGTAGAACACGACGGCGAACGTGCCGCAGGCGCTGATGATGAGGACGATGCCGGTGACCACCGCCGAGGTCGCGGCATCGCCGACGGCCGAGGCGCTGCTGCCGCACTGCATGCCGCGCAGACAGCCGGCGATGGCGATCAATACGCCGTACACCGACGCCTTGAACACGCCGCCGAGCAGATCGGTGATGGTCACGGCCTGGAACAGCTGGTTGAAGTACACCGGGAGGCTGAGCCCGAGCATGCCGGTGGCGATAGCCGAGCCGCCGATGATGCCGACCAGGTCAGAGTACAGGCAGAGCAGCGGCATCATCAGGCAGAGCGCCAGGGCCCGCGGCAGGACGAGGAACTCGAGCGGCGCGATGCCCATGGTGGTCAGCGCGTCGACCTCCTGGGTGACCTTCATCGTGCCGAGCTGGGCGGCGAAGGCGGCGCCGGTGCGGCCCGCCATGACGATCCCGGTCATCATGGCGCCCATCTCGCGCACGACGGCGATGCCGACGAGATCGGCGACGTAGATGGCGGCGCCGAACTTCTGCAACTGTACGGCGCCGACGAAGGCCATGATCACGCCGACCAGGAAGCTGATCAGGGTGACGATCGGCAGCGCGGCGGCGCCCGCCTCCTGCATGTAGAGCAACAGGTCGGCGAGGCGCAGGCGCGCCCGTCCGCGCAGCAGCGCGGCGAAGGCGAGCGTCGTCTGTCCGAGAAAGGCGAGGAAGGTGTTCGCCTCCTCGACCGCTGCGACCGCCCCGTTGCCGACGCGTGCAAGCCAGCCTGGTCGCGTGCCCTCGGAGCGCGCGCCCTTGCGTTCGGGGACGGCTTCGGCGAGCTCGAGCAGGCGCCGCACGCCCGCCGGCAGGCCGCTGCGGTCGGCCGTGATGCCGCGTTGCACGCAGATCTCGCCAACCTTGGTCAGGAAGGTCAGCAGCGCGCTGTCCCAACCGCTGAGCTGCTGCGCATCGAAGGCGATCCGGCTGGGCGGCGGGGGGGCCTCGAGGGCCTGTCGCACCGACTCGACCGCGGGCAAGCCGCCTGACATCACCCAAGCGCCGGTGAGGCCGATCCGCAAGGTGTCTGGCGTCGGGCGGCTGAGGGTGAGTTGGGTCGAAGCCATCGACTCCGCGCTGAGCGCTGCGGACGGCTTGCGTGTACCATGCTGCTCGCGCGAGCCGCAACGAGTGCGTGCGGCGACTCGCGTCGGCCGCCGGCGCGGCCTACAGGCCGAAGAAGGCGCGAATGCGCTGGCGCAGTCGCTGCGCCGCCGGATCCTGGGCGAACGGGGGGATGACGGGCTGCGCGCGGCGCGAGGCCTGCTGTGCCTCCTGTCGATGCGCGGCGATCTGGCTGATCGGCTCGAGCAGCGCCGGGTTGGCGACCAGAATCTGTTCGAAGGCAGCGCGACCGACCTCGAGCACCGCGACGTCGGACTCCGCGATCACGGTCGCCGAGCGCGAGTCGCCGGTGAGCACGGACATCTCGCCGAAGTAGTCGCCCGCGGCCATGTGATTGATGGTGTGCGGGCCGGCACGGCCGGCGATCGTCACCGCCACCGAGCCGCGCTCGATCAGGTAGAACGAATCGCCCGGGTCCCCCTCGCGGACGATGGCCTCGCCGCGAGCGAACGGCAGGCGGCGGACCTGCGCGGCCAGCGAGGCGAGCTCGCCGGCGGCCAGCGGCTCCAGCAGGGGCACATGGCGCAGGGCGCTGGCGATGTCGCCGGCCTCGAGCGGGGAGGTCGGCTGAATGGTGTGGACGACGAGCTCGGTCGTCGGAAAGGGAATGCGCACGCCGCCGCGCCGCAGGCCGTACCAGATGTTGGTCAGCAGCCGGTCGCGAATGGTGAGCAGATTGGCGAAGTCCTCGAGCCAGTAGCGCACGGTGTACTCGATGCCGCTCGGGTTGAACTGCGTCGTCTGCACCTCGGCCTCGGGGACGCGCAACACCGAGGGGTCGCCGCTCAGCACGGCGAGCACCGCGGCCTTGACCGTGTTCGGCGGCGCCTCATAGGCCGCCTCGAAGCGCAGGGTGTCGCAGTGGCGCGGGTCGGGCCGCGAGTAGTTCACCAGCGGCTCGCGGGCCAGATAGGTGTTGGGGAGCACGATGACTTCGTTGGCGCGGGTGCGGATTTCGGTGGTCCGCCAGCCGGTTTCCAGCACCTCGCCCTCGTAGGCGCCCACCCGCACCCAGTCGCTGGGGCGAAACGGCTCCTCGGCCTCGATGACGATGCCGCTGATGACGCTGCCGAGCACGTCCTGAAGGGCCAGACCGACGATAGCGGTCAACACCGCCGAGGTCGCGATCAACGAGGCGAGGTTGATGTCGAGCGTGGCGCGCAATACCACCAGGACGATGACGAAGTACGCCGCCATCCCGGCGATGTCACGGACGATGGCGGAGACGCGCAGGTGCTGGCGCTCGCGCAGGTAGACGTCGACGAAGAGAACCAGGGCGATGCGCACGGCGGCGATCGCGAGCGCCGCGGTGAAGACGGCACGGGCGTAGAGGACGACCGCGTCGGCGCCTTCGGCCGCGGCAGCCGTGCCGAGCGCGAGGGCGAGCAGCCCGATCATCAGCAAGGTCAGGCCGGCGTCGAGTCGGCGCCCCAGGCGGCTGCGGTGCAACGTCGCCCGCAGGAGCAGCAGCACGCCGACCGCGATGACGAGGAGTGTCTCGGTGCGCAGCGGCGACTGCGTCGCCGAGAACCACCAATCGCGCAGCTGCATGCCGGCCCGACATAGCGCCGCCGGCGCCGAGGGGCAATCCGATCGGCCGCGCGAATCGGCAGGGCCTGCCGGTCCGATGCGCAGCACCGTGTTGGCGGCGCGCCCGGTTACGGCGCCGCGGGCGGCTCGTCCGTACTGTCGGCACCGCCCGTCACGCGGTTCCACAGGCCGCGCACGCGGCCGACGATCGCGCCGCCGACCGTGCGCGGCGCGTGCAGCACGGCGTCGACGAACCAACGCGCGGTCGAGGCGGGAAGGGCGCTCACGTTCGGCCGGACGACCGGGTGCGAGACCATTCCCGTGATGTGGGCGGGAATGGGCGGCAGGCTGGGCAGCGCCGATGTCGGCAGCGGCAGCGCGGCGAAGACGAGCATCTTTTGCACGCCATGCGCAGTGAGCCGAATGCGCGACGACAGGTTGAGGCTGCCGTCGAAACCGAGGCTACCGACCCCAGTCATGTCGTAGTCCTCGCTACTCAGCGAGAGGTCGGTCGTCTCGAAGCTGCCCTGGCGCAGGGTGAAGGTGTCGCTCAGCTGGGTGACGCGGTTCGTCGCCCGCTCGAGCCGGTTGCTGATGCGACCCGGTCCCACCAGGCCGTCCCAAATCGGTCCGAGGACGGTGGTGGCTGGTATGGCGCCGTCGGTGAACATCACCGCGCCGGTGGCCTGCAGGGTGGACATCCATTCCGGCGTGGTGTGTCCCCGGAACTCGGTGTCGAGGTTGGCGCGCGCGAACGGGAGGGCGAGCGACTCGTCGGCGAGCATGGCCGCCAAGGCGAGTGGGTCGGCGCCTTCGACGCGCAGCTGGCCGGCGAACTCCTCGTCGCCGGCGAGGCTGAACCAGCCGTTGTGGGTCCACGCCCCGCCGCAGGATGTGAAGCGGAGATCGTCGAACGACAGACGGTGGCCGCGGTAGCGGAGGCGCGCCGTGGGGGCGGTGCCGACCAGCGACCCGAACGCCGCGTGCGCGGCGTCGGCGGTGGCGTGGGTCAGCTGGAACGTTCCCCGGTTCACGGCAAAGGCGCCGCGCGCGTGCGCCGGGCCCTCCACGCGCAGCCCAGCCCAGCGGAACGCGCCAGCGCCGAGCTGGACGGTCGCCGTCCCTTGCACCTTGTCATGTCCTCCGGTGAGGCTGAGGCTGACGTCGGCGAGGACCCCTTCGGTTCGCGGTCCGGCCGCGTCGCCTCCGGTGAGCTCCCGCAGGAGCGGGTCCGGATCGAACTGCGCTCCGTCGACGGTCGCGTGCCAGGTTGTGCGCCCGGCTACGGCAACCGTCCCCGCCGCGTTCCAGCGGCCGCCCAGCGCCGCAGCACGCAGCGCCGCCAGGCGCAGCGTGTCGTTGCCATAGCTGAACGCGGCGCTGACGTCGCGGACGGCTAGATCGCCTACGCCGATGATGGACGCGGACGCGCGCCCGTTCGAGAGCGTCACGGCCGCGCCCTCGGCGCGCCAAGACGCCGATACCTCGGCCGGCGGATCGACGCGCACCGACCGCCACGCCAGCGCGGAGACGACGCGCCCCGTCGCCGTCCCGGTGATCGTGCCGGCGCCGTCACCGGTGAGCCGCGCGCTGACGTCGACCGCGCCGTCGACCGGGTCGGAAGCTCCCGGCGCGAGCGCGTCGCGCACCGCCGCCGCGCGCAGCTGCATGCCGGTGAGCGCGCCGCTCCAGCTCGCGCGCGCATCGGCCGGCAGCGTCCCGCGGTAGGTCCAGGCGCTGCCGAAGGCGGTGCCTTGCAGCGCGGTGACCCGGATGGTGCCGTCGGCGTACGCGAAGCTGCCGTCGAGCGCCGTGGCGACCAGCGGGCCGGCCGCGATGCGAGAGGCACGCGCCCGGCCGTTCTCCAGGGCGACGAT
>Ga0335069_10012152_pt1 | contig 12120 bp, 2 predicted proteins | sample Lox_Sample_11_FD_206714 | JGI IMG/M metagenome (GOLD analysis project Ga0335069, IMG submission 206714) | Soil microbial communities from Loxahatchee National Wildlife Refuge, Florida, United States - Lox_Sample_1.1 | ecosystem: Environmental > Terrestrial > Soil > Wetlands | place: USA: Florida...
GACGATTTGAGGCCGAGAACCTGCGCGCCGCCCGGACCTGGCCAGCTCAAGGCCACCTCCACGACAGCAGGACGCGCCAACCGGATCTTCGGTTGGGCCGCGGTCAGCGCCGTCCCCGCGGCCGTCGCCTCGGAAGGATCAACGCCGACGCGTCTCAGCGCGCCAGCGAGAGTCTCGCCAGATTGGAGGCGCACGGAAATCCAATCACCGGCGCGAGCCGCGGCCGTTGTCGCCCGAGCGGTGGGAGCGAGCACGACGATCAGACAGGCGCCGGCCAGGGCCGCCCGGCGCCGCGTCATTGGCAATTGCGCCTTTCCCCGTTTGGTCCAGGCTCGCAATTGTCCTCGTCGCCCACATAGCCCAAGACGTCGACGGAGATGATCGAGCGGTCATTTGCAGAGCTATGCGAGCCGGCCGCAGCCTGGGCTGCTGTCGCGGCCGCGGCGGCGCTGGAGTTGGCGCTGCTCTGGGCGCTGACATTGATCGCCGGCCCCGTGGAGAGGCCCGACGAGTTCCCGCTGACCTTGAAGTTGTCGGCGTTGGCTACGGTCTGGGCGGCGATATAGAGATTGCCAGCCACTCGGACGCCGGCCGAGCCGGCGTCGACTGTTCCAACCGGTGCGATCAAGAACACATTCGGAGCTGGGACGCCTGGCGCCGGTTCGAAGGCGGCGATGCCCGCGCCCGACACCGAACTCGCTTGATCGAGCTGGGCGTAGGCATCCTCGTCAATATGCACCACCAGTGGCGGGAAGTTCGCCGAAGTCTTGGGTCCCTGGCCGGCGTTGAGGTTGCCGTTCGACGACCACATGGCGATGTCGCCTCCCTGCTCGGTGAAGAGCCGGCTCTGATTGAGCAGGAAGTCGGTGTCGGTGAAGGTGTTGATCGAGCCGCCGCGCAAGGTGAGGATCCCCTCCTCGCCCACAGGAATGCTAACGATATCGGCCGGCGCCGGCGCTCCGGGCGCGCCGCCGCTGAAAAGCAGGCCGCCGGCGTAGACTCGGCGCGCCGCCTGGGCGGCGGTGGCGACCGTGGAGCCCGCGATTACGCGTCCGCCCGGTCCGAGGATGTAGATGTTTCCGCCGCGGGAGGTTTGGATGGTGGCCAGTCGCAGATCGAGGTTCCCGGTTGCGACCGTCGCGGCCGCGCCATTAGCTCCCCCGGAGAGATTGTTCTTGGTGTAGCCGTAGGACGCCGGGAAGAGATCGTTCACGGCCTGGTAGCCGCGCTGATAATTCTTGAACGACGGGCTTTGCGGCAGGGAGGTCTGGATAAGCTCGCTGAAGTAGACCTTATCTAGAAGGAAGATTTTCTGCTGCAGTTCAGGCAGCGCCTTAAAGGCCTGATAGGCCTGATCAAACGTGACATTGGTCGTCCCATAAGCAGAAACCAACTGCGCGGCAAAATTTTTCTGCATCCAGGAGATCAATACTGGGCCGTAGTTGGGGTAGGTGGTGTTGGTGTCCGGGTCTATCACTTCGGTCGAGACGCCTGGCGTCGAGCCGACGTTGGCCGGATTGAGGTAGGCCTCGCGTAGGGCGTTGAAATCCTCTCCCTTGCCGACGCCGAACTCGACGTAAACGCTCGCACCCACCGGGGCGAGCCACGGGTTCCATTCATCGCCCACCGACAAGACGCCCCCGCCCCAGGTGAGCGAACCTGTCGGGTTCACAGACCCGTTCAGCGGGGTCGTAAAGCCGTCGGTGACGGCCGAGTTCAGAAAGGGTCCCATGTCGCGGCCTGCTTCCAGGAAGAATGACCCGGGTCCGCCGATGATGAAGGTGTCGCCTTGAACGGCCGGCAGCAGATTACCGCTCTGATCGGACGTATTGATGATCGGCGCCGTGGGGACGATCGTTCCGACAATATCCCGACCTGCGACGATGCGGCTGACGTCCGAGCTGGCCAGGTTCTGGCCGAAGAACATCATGTTTACGACGTCGCGCCCGGCGCTGATCTGGGTCTGCTTGGGCGTCACCAGGATCATGTCATTAATGTCGGCGCCCGCGTAAATAAGGTTGGGCGCGGAATCCCCTAGGTGCGTCGACGTGCTGTTATGCTCGCTCTTGCGGACGACGTCGGGCGTGTCGGGAAGCACCGCCGGAAACTCGAGCGGGATTCCGCCGAGTAGACCGCCATTGAAGGCGAAAGTCGAAAATACGCCGGCCCACAATCCAGGATCTGCATCGCTCATGGCGATGGCCGTTGGGTCGATGTCGCCGCCGGCGAAGAGGCGCAATTCGCCCGTGGGGCTGGGGAAGAGGACGATGTCGTTGGAGGTTCCGTTCGCGGCTTGCGCGACGATGTCCAGGTCTGCGGTGATCGAAGTTGCGCTGAAGGAGGCGGGGTAGATGGCGAGACTTGTGCTCGACTGCGTCAGGACTTCCGCGCCCTCGTTCTCCACCGTCACGGCGCCGTCGGCGAGGATCGAGACGCCCGATGCGCGCGTGTAGAAATTGGCCGAGTCGAGATTGTTCTGCACGGCCAGACTCTGGGCGTTGCTTTGAAGAACCCCAAGAGCGCCAATTCCTTGGAGCGCGACGAGGCCTTGCGCCGAGAGACCCACCGTAGCGTCGGTCAAGCGTAGACGCAGGAGGTCCGGGCCGGTCACGAAGTTACCATTCGCCTCGCGGCTCTGCAGCTGACCGGCGCTCGCGATCTGGCCTCCCGCTGAAAGCTTCCCTTGGCCCGACGCGACATCCACCTGCCCGCCTAGGATATCTCCCGCCGCGGTCACGGTCACGTCACCGCCGCCAAAGCTCATCAGAGCACGTGTCGCCGGCGCCCCGCCGCCGGTCACGCTGGCCGTGATGACGGAGGTGTCGTCGACAATCTGCACGTCGGAGACATTGCGACCAGCACTCACGGTGATCGCCCCTCCGCCCAGAGCGCCGATCCCGTCATTGAAGAGCTGGGGATTGATCTGAATATTGGTGACGTCCCCGACTTGGCCGACGCGCCAGGGCTGGTCGCCGGTTCCGGCGTAGCTGACCGACAGACCCGAAGCGTCGATCATTTCCGGCAACCACTGGTCTCGCCGCCCCAGCACATCACGGCCGGCCGTGATGGACACTTCGCCGCCATCTTGGAGATAGACGGGATTGGCTTCCAGGACGTCGATGGGGGTTCCAGCGCCCTGCGCCGCGAACTGAGCCCCATAGGAGTCGGCGCTGGCCGAGGGCGCGAAAATGTCGCTTTGCGTGAGAAACGCCCCCGGTTCGAGCGTAAGCCCGTTGATCGAAAGCGACGCGGGAAGCGCCGCCAGCACGCCGGCGGTATAGATCGCCGAACCGCCGACCTGAACGCCGGTCTTGGAGTTGGCAGGGCGCCCGGTCGTTGGGCTTCGGTACGCAGTCGTTGGGGTGTCCAGCAGGTTCACGTCGCCGGCCGCGGCCACGTTGATGGACCCCGAGCCCGTGCGCGCCAGCGTCCGATAATCGGCGGTGGTGGAATGAACGATCGTTTGGGTGGTTGGCGCCCGGTAGCGGGATGTCACCGCCCCGAAATTGAAGTGACTCTCGAAAAAGACCGCCGCGTCCTGCAACGTCATGCTGACCTGGGTCGGCTTGGCGCCTGTGCCCTCAATGATCTGATAGGAAGAGCTGGGCAGGGTGACCAGGTAACCGGCCAGCTCCGCGGCCGCCGTATTCCGCGCCGCGTTCGGCGCGCCAGTCAGGTCGATGAGGGTGTAGGTGTTGGGATCGGCGTCGGCGTTCTGCGCCTCGAAGCCCGAAAGCCAGTCGCTGACTGGAAGCAGGCTGGTCCCATCCAGACTGAACTGAAGCGTCGGATCGAAGGTGTGCGCACCCTTCACGCCCTGGAAGCTGTAGCTGTAGTCGCCCTCCACGATGACGTCGGCGGTCGAACCTGGGTTCGTACGCAGCGGATTCACGCTCGGCGCCGGGGTCGCTCCCTCGCTGAAGTCCGCCCCGCCCACCAGATTGTAGGACCAGGAGCTCACCGCCGCGCCGTTCGTCAAGCGCGGAAAGAGCTCGGCCGAACCCAGCGCGTCGCCAGTCCCTCCGGGAAGAGACCCCGTGGCCGCCGCCGTGTTGAGGTTGGCGCTGTAGGGGGCGACGGGCAGCACATAGTTCCCCACGACGACGTTGGGGTTGCCCGCCTGGAAATCCCCGGCCGACGGCAAGGCCAAGTCAACGTAGTTCGCGGGCAGGGCCCCGCCTGTAGCGCTCCAGTCGCTCAGACCTTGGCCGCAATCGGAGTTGCAGCCGGGGACAAGCCCCACCTGATAGACTCGTGCGCCCCCGCCGAGCTGATAGCTGAGGTAGTTGGGATCGGTCTGATCGTAGAACGCGAAGAAGCCATCCGTGATGCCGCCCTTCAGATCGAGCGTCCCGCCGGCCCGCAGGGTCAGCACACCCGGCTCGCCCGTCACCGCGCCGTTGTCGGTGCGATAGGTCAGGTTGGTGAACTGACTGAAGACCTGCGATTCATCGCCCGCGTTGACGAAGTATTTGTTCGTGCGCGGATCGAAGGTCATCAATCCCGCCTGGGCCGCGCCCGCGACGTCCACGGAGCCGGCGCCGAGGTTCCAGTTGGTGCTGAGGACGATGTCGCCGGAATAGTCGAGCTCCACGCCCGGCCGTGCGTGGAAGACACCCGTCCCGGCGGTGAGATCTCCGAGGTTTGAATTTGAGAGGTTGAAGCCCTGGATAAAGTTGACGATCGTGGCTGGATCGCCGCTGGCCCCTAAGTCGGCGAAGAAGTTGGTCTTGCCGGTGGTCTGAGTGAGATCGAGCACCGCTTGACCGTTCACGATCGCAACGCCGTCATAGCCGGCGTAGGCCGGATTTGTGGTGAAGTCGGCAGCCAACGCTCCCAGGTCGTAGCGTTGGAAGGCTTCCAGAACGATGGAGCTGGCGCCGGTCACGGTCCCGGCGTTGGAGACATTGACCGTCTCTGTTCCCGATTGCTCGATGACCGGAGCGCGGATGTCGAGCGTCCCGCCCACGTCGCCGGCGACGTAGGTGTAGTATGTCACGCCGTCTTGCAGCATGGGCACGAGGCGCGGGCCGGTGTTCGCGGCGCTGAGATTGATCTCGGCGCCCTGGTCGATAGCGATGACGCCCGATCCGTCCGTGCCGAGGGTGACGGTCCCGCCGGTCGCCTGGCGCGTGTCCGTCGGACCATACCCCACGGCCTCGGCGTCGATCACGGCGGCGGACTGCAGGGTCACGCCCGACCGCCCATAAAGATCGACGGTTCCGCCGTTGGTTCCGGAGACGTTGATGGAACCGCCGATGTCGACGCCGCCGCCGTCGGCGGTGAGGGAGAAGCTTTGGGCCGTGACAGCCTCTCCGGACGAGAGGTCAAGGTCGCCGGCGCCGCTGTGGATGGCCACATTTCCGGTGAAAGCCGCTCCTGCGCCCTGCTCGAACGAAGTCAGGTCGAAGGCGTCCGCTGTATCGAGCGTGAAGGAGCCTCCGCCGCCCGGCGCGGAGCCGTTGATGGAGCCCAGCGTCACGGCGCCCTGCGGCGCTAGAAGGCTGAGGGCGCCGGCTTGGCCGCTCTGACCGCCTACTGAGGCCGTCGATCCGGCCAGGTCGATGTCTCCTGCGGCCGTGGAAAGAACGAGTTGGCCGCCCGGAGCGGAGACGAGCACCGAACTGGTGGCGTCGCCGAAGGTCTTCGCATAGCTGGGCGTCTCGAGGACGGCGCCCCCTCCGGCCGAGATGCCGTTGGCGGCCTGGAGAGTCAGATTGCCCGCTGTGGCCCTAAGGGTCACGTCCGACACGGAGATGGCGGCGCCGCTGATGCGGAGGCTGGAGCCAGGGTCACCGTTGATGGAAGGCGTGGCGACGGAGCCTGGATTGTCCAGCGTGACGGCGCCGGTGGTGGCCAAGGTCAGGCTGGGCCCGGCGCCCGAGGGCGGCGTGATGAATCCCATGACCAGTCGGTCGCCTATGAACGGCGTGTTGATCGTCAGCGCCGCGGCCCCGAAATTCAGACCGCCGGCGCCGCTATCGGCCAAGACGCCGCCTGGCGCGGTCAACACCGCTCCGCCGTCGAGACCATAGGCCTGCAGCCGCCCGCCCTCGAAGGCGATGTCGCTGGCGGCGGTGAGCGTCAGGGCGGCCGAGCCGCAGGCCGGGGCGCCGGTCCCGCCGCAGGCCGTCGGCGCAGCGAAGGTGTTGGAGAGCTGGATTTCGCCTGTGTTCAGCGGCGTCGGAGCAGCAGCGCCGGCTTCGACGACCGTTCGGACGTTGGCGCTGATGGTGAGCGGGCCGCCCCCCAGATCGGCGATCCCAGGCGCGTTCACGATGAGGTCGCCATAGTTGTATGCATCAGCCGCCTGGCTTCCGCCCGCGAAGTTGATGGCCGCCGGTGAGGTGAAGGAGACCTGGGCGAAGGCGGAAAGCTCGGCTTGGAAGGCGGGGGAGACGATGAGACCGATGGCGGGGATCGGACCGCTGTAGTCTGCATTGAGGACGGTGATCTCGCGCGCGCCGAGGGCGAGGTCCCGTGTCGAGAGCTGGGCGGTTGGCTCGACCGTCATGTCGCCCTCGGTGTTCAGATTGATCGAGCCTCCGGCGGCCAGCGAGCCGCCTTGCAAATCGGCCCCGCCAATCACGAGGGAGCCGGGGTGCTTGCTTGTCTGCTTGGTGAACGTCACGCCCAGCCGCTCCACTTGGCGCTGCGGTCCGGTCGAGATGCGCAGGAGGGCGCCGAGGCCGGTGACATCGGACGGTTGGGCGACGGCGTTGCTGTCAAGTTGGCTGGCCGCGTTGATGACGATCGCGCCGGTGTTGGGATCTCCCGTTGTTACTGATGCGATGATGGCCGAACCGTTCGTCACATTGATCGTCGAGCCCAGGCCATCGACCGCAAGGATGATGTCCGGCGCGGTGAGCGGGTGGCTGGCGTCGTTGCTGACGACGATCGACTGGGCGGTGATATCGGGCAGGTAGTTTGGGAATCCAGCGGCCACATCGAGCGCGGGGACGGCGCTGAGGCTGGTCGTCCCGTCGGGATTGTCGGTGCGGATCGCGCCGATCAGCAGACTGGACGCCCCAAGCCCCGAGAGGCTGTCGGCGGTCAGGACGATGGTGTCGGGCGGCGTGACTGAGGGAAGGGCGCTGACGATGTCGATTTTCTGGCCGGCGACGTCGACTAGGACGCCGCGCCCCCCAGCCGCTGGCGTCGTCTCGAAGGTCGCATCCAGATCGAGCGTGTCAGCCGGATCGAGGATCAGGCGGCCGGCGTCGATGGGAAGCGGCGGGGTGATGACGCCGTTGTGTGCGGCCAGGGCCGCGAACTTCTGATTCCCGGAGGCAAGGGCGATATCGGAATACTTGAGGAAGACGCTTTGCGGCTGGACGTCGAAGACGACCGGCGTCGAGGCCTCCGCGCCGGAAGCGGCGTCCCCATAGCGCCCCGCCACTACTAGCGTGCCGTCGAGCAGCTTGGAGGACGCGTCCGGCGAAGGCGTGCTCGCGCTCGTATCCTGCACCACACGCATGCCGCCCGGCAGCATGGCGTACTGAGCCGGCAACAGAGTGTACCAGCCGGCCGCCAGGCCCGGCGCCGCCGAAAGGTAGACGCGACTGCCGACGCCGCAAGCAGTGATCCCGGTTCCGCATCCCCCTCCGCCAGCGCCGTACAGGGCGCCGCCCTGCGCGCCGTTGATCGGATCTCCGACGCCGCCGTTGGCGCCTGCCTGCGGACCATAGTTGGCCGAGTATATGGGGTCATAGGCGGCGGCGGTCGCGTTGGAGAGCCCCGGCACGATCGCGTATACTTGGCGTTCGTCGGGGTATTGGTAGCCGACGCCGTTCACGAGGTTGGCGCTGAATTGATCGGCGTTGAAGCGATCGAGGACGTCCCGCGAGCCGCCGGTGCCGGGGATCACCTCATAGGCGTATACGTCGCCGCCGCCCGCTTCGTCGACGACAGCGCCGGCGTCCGTGAGCACGCTCGCGCCGGCGACCTCCAGGACTGCAGCCGGCGGGGCGGTGATTTGGCTCGCGCCGGCGGCGCTGAAGAACCATTCCAGCTGATCGGTCGTGGTTCCATAGGGGATCGAAAGGCCGTCGGCGGAGACTGAGGTGAGAGAGCCGGGCTGAAGCTCGACGGAACTTGTGGCCGGGGCGAACTGCCCGCCCGTGGGGCTATAAGCTGTGTTGGCGCCCAATTGCAGAGCGCCCAACGGAACGCGGATGACTCCGCCTTGGAGGATCTGGGCCGCCTGAACGAACAGCTGACCGCCGGCGCTATAGGGCGTCACCGGCGCCGCGGGACTCGCAGAGGCGAAGGTGATGACGCCGCCAGCCTTGGCGCTGGTCACCGCAAATCGAGTTCCGGTGGTCGGATAGACCTGTCCGGCGGTGATGTTGAGGTCGCCGTTGACCGCCAGCTGGCCGGCCAGTGATGGCGTCACGCTGCCCGGGTTGACGTTGAAGACGATCTGCGGCGGCTCGACGCCGATCAGGCGCAGGTCGCCCTGGACCTGCAGATTGGCCGTCGCCACCGAACGGTCAAAGAGGACCGCGCCCTGGACGTCCATCGCTTGCGCCTTGAAGGTGACGGCGTTGGCGGCCGAGGGCGTTCCGTAGGCGGGCGTCGAGAGCGCTTGGAACGGACTGTCGAAACCGATGTAGGGGGCGTCGATCTCGAGCTGGCCCCCTGAACTGACGGTGGGCGCCAAAAGATCGGTCGCCGACAGGGAGGCGACGTTGGACGTCCCGTCATAGGGAACGGCCGTCAGAAAGAAGGCTCGCCCTAGGCTGAGGGTGACGTCGTCGCCCGCCTGAGAGGTGATCGAGCCTTGCGCGGTGAAGGTGTCGAAGCCGGCGCCTGTGATCATCTCCGCGGAGATGACCCCCGCAGTCGGACTCCCCGGATCGTCCGCGCTCAAGGTCGGCCGCAAAAGGCTGAGTGCGCCGCCTTCGGCTTGCGGCGCGCCGCCAAAAGCGCTGATGCTGGCGTCGGTGAGCGTGAAGCCGGCGCCAAGGTTCAGCGATCCGGCGTTGCTCCAGACAGAAGTCGGCGCAAGCGCGCCGGAGTCGGTCGGAAGATCGTATGTATCAGCCACGCCTGAGAGATCGATGACCGCCTTGTCAGGTTTTTGCTGGGTCGGGACCTGTACGACGAAAGCGTCGCCGAGTTGGACGCCGTTGATGGAGCCGGTGAAGGCGCTGTAGATCGCGCCCGGCGAGAGCGCCGGCGTCTGCAAGGTGAGCGCTGAGGCCGTGACCAGCGCGCCGCCGCCGATGATCTTGCCCGTGACGGCCTGATCCCCATCGGGCAGGGAGCCCGAGGCGCGCGGATTGATGATGCTTGCGCCTGAAAGATCAGTGACGCTTCCGGGCGCGAGAAGGACGCCGACGCCTTGGGGAAGGTCTCCGAGCACATAAAAGATGAGCCCGTCCGCGCCCGCCGCCGCCTGGGCGTTCGTCAGGCCGGTCCCAACCAGCGCGGGCTTGCCTTCGTGGATCGAGCCGTCGTTGTTGACCGTGAAGACGTCGGAAAGCTGATGAATTCCAACGGCGCCCGCGTAGGAGGACAGAACCACCTGCGACTGCGAAAGCGTTCCGCCCGGAATGCGGATCAGCCCTTCGTTGAAGAGCTCGGGCGTCGTGATGGAGCCCCCCGCTTCGCCGATGATGCCGCCCCCGGACGCGACGTGCAGCTCGATCAAGCCCCCTAGGTCGAGATTGACGGGGAGACGATCCCACGCGTCGGCCGGAACGGCGGGCGAGAGCACAGAATAGAGATCGCCCCCCGTCGGCAGGTTCGACAGCGCGGCGGACTGGGTTGCGTTCAGCGTCGGCGAGAAGCGCGCTTGGGTGAGGGAAAGCGTCTGGCCGTCGCCAACGGTGAGGATCTGTGTGGCGAGCAGCGAGTCCGTCCCACCCAGCCCATTGGTGAAGGGGTTGGCGAAGAGGTCCGTGCCGTAGGAGGTGATTTTGTAGGTGGCGAAGCCCGCTTGGCTGAAGAAACCTAGCGGCAGGGTCGTTCCCGATGCTCCGGGAGTGTCGCCGAAAGCGATGCTCGGCGTATTGAGGGTGAAGGTTCCACCGCCGCCGAAGCCGGCGGCCAGAATCGTGGCCTTCGAAAAGTCGATCCGCGCCGTCAGTTCGTCCGGATTGAGCGGTATCTGGCCGTTGGGATTTGTTGTGACGCGGAACCCGGGGATTTCGCCGTAAAAGTCGGTGAACTGTCCGACCGGGGCGGGGATCAGCTGGAAGTAGGCGGTCTCGTCGGTCAGTGAGAGATTCCCTCCCTTGGCCGTGAGCGTCAGGCTTCCATTCGGAGCCACGTAACCGCCGCCGGCGAGATTCAACGTCGCTCCCTGGTCGACAAGGATGCTGCCGCTGATGTCGGTGTTCTCCGTCGGCGCTTGGTCGGCAAGGGTCTGGGCCGCCGTAGGTGCGGCGCTTGCGTCCAGCAGGACGCTGGGCGCGGCGGTGATGCTGATCGAGCCGCCGTTCAAATAGGCGTCGCCGATCAGCTGGCCTGGCGCGGCGTTCTCGTCGTTCACCCACCGGCCGGCCACTGATAGCAAAGCGCCATCCGTCACCTCGACATCGAACGAGCCAAGTCCGGGCGGCTCCGACACGAAGGGCGATCCGGGGCTGCCTACGAAGTTGGAGGTCGTAAGATCTATCTGACCGGAGGGTTATGCTCCGCCCGGTATTGGCGATGAAAGCCGCGCCGGGGTTCAACGCCACATCGGCGTCCGCCGTCACGGTGAGCTGACCTGTCGTCTGCAGAGTCAGTTGGCCAAGTCCCATAGCCGAGAGCGCCGGGGCCGAAAGGAAGATGGTGTCGATCCGCGCGTCGGGCAGAACGGAGCTGGAGCCAGGAGTCGCTTGAGCGAGAGAGCCATCGGGGACGATGGACAAACCCCGTCCATAGGTCAGGCTGTCGGGCGTGGCCTGGAAGTCTCCAGCGCCTGTGATCGAGATGTCGGCGCCTGCGGGGATATTGGACTGGAGGGTGAGATCGAGGGCGTTGACGTCCAGAAGGCCGCCGGCGGGAAGCTGCGAAGGCGCCGCCTGCAGCTTGCGTAGGTCGCCGGTCAGGGCGGAGGCGGCCGTCCCGACCTGGGCGGCGGCCAGCTGCAAAGGCCCAGCGAAGGCTTTGGCGTAGACCTGCCCATCCAGAGCCAGGACCGAGGCGTTGATGACCAGGGAGCCCGCGTCGGCGCCCTCGGCGTAGGCCTGCTCGTAATGCATGCCCAGAAGGATCGGATCGGTGAAGGTCTGGCTGACGCCCCAGCGAGGTTGGGTCGCCGTAAAGCCGCCGTAGACGCCCACATAGGTGTCCTCGGGGTTCGCCTGGCCGATGTCGACCACCTGGCCTTGGGCATCCACAAGGCGCGTGGTCATCACATTCCCGGCCTGGTACGTTTTCCAGCCCCCCGAGACGTCGATGACGGCGCCGGGCTTGACCGTGACGCTGGGACCGGTAGCCGGCGTGATTCCGGGAACCGTGCTGTCGTAGCCGGGAGCGGCGATGGTCACGCTCCCGCCCTTGGTGAGCAGCTCCGCGGCCGACACTCCCACCTGATCATAATAGCTCTGGGCCGCGATCAGCGGCGAGCCGACCCACGCGACGCCGTCCGATCGCACCCCCGAGAGTCTAGGGTCCACATAGACCGTGGCGCCGTTCAGGAAACTATTGCGATAGGTCGGGGTGTCGGCCAGTTCGTTCTGCTTCACCGGACTAATTCCGATGGAGTTGCGCGAGGCGGGTATGACGACATCGGCCACGCCGGCGGCGTCGATGATCGCGCCTGTGTCGATGAAGACCTGACCTAGGGGATTGTTCGTGGGATTTCCGTCCACGGCGATCCCGATCTTGCCCCCCGGGGCGTAGACAAGCGCGTTCCGCCCGATGGAGACGTCGGCGTCGGTATAGCCGATCTGGATTTGCGACACCTTGAAGGCCGCCACGGACGTCGCGTCCTGCGGAATGGTGGCGCCGTTGGAGTCGGGGGTGACGGAAATGACCGCGCCGGGGTTTATGTCCACCGAGCCGCCGTCGACCCGGACGAAGCCGTTCTCCGCCACGCTGGTCGTGGAGGCCAGGACGCCCTGGTCCATGACGCCCCCCGCGACGGTGCTGGACACGGAAATATAGCCCCGCGGAGCCTCGATG
>Ga0335069_10012153_pt1 | contig 12119 bp, 8 predicted proteins | sample Lox_Sample_11_FD_206714 | JGI IMG/M metagenome (GOLD analysis project Ga0335069, IMG submission 206714) | Soil microbial communities from Loxahatchee National Wildlife Refuge, Florida, United States - Lox_Sample_1.1 | ecosystem: Environmental > Terrestrial > Soil > Wetlands | place: USA: Florida...
CGCCTCTTGTTTCCATTTCTCGCGTATCCATGCCTGGCGGCCATCTTTACGTTTGCGATCTGGCTGGTGTTCTTTTAGTGAGCAGGGAGCGGAGATGACAACGTTCGATCTTGGACAAACGACCCATCGGCCAATAGAGCGGTTGGCGAGCTATGTGATCTTCGCCATCGCTCTTCTGCTCGGGCTGCTGGTCGCCTGGCGTGCCGATTACCAGCCGCGCACTGACGACGCGGAGATATTCGCGAATCTGATCGGCATAGCGCCGCAGGTCGAAGGGCCGATCGTCGAGCTGAAGGTTCATGACAATCAGTTCGTCAAAAAAGGCGAACTGCTCTACGTGATCGATCCTCGTCCCTATCAATACGCGCTGGAGAAGGCCGAGTCCGCGCAATCGACTTTGGAAGGCCAGATCGGCGATGAGCAGCGCCGGATTGCTTCGCAGGTGAGCGGAGTCTCCGTGGCACAAGCCGGCATTCAGACGGCGGAAGCCGATGTCCGGCACTGGGCGGCCGCCGTGGATCAGGCGCGCGCCGACGTGTCAAACGCCGAGCAGGGCGTATCCAGGGTGAAGGCGGAATGGACCTACGCCAGCAATAACCTCCATCGCCTGGAGCCATTGCTGGAAAAGCAGTTTGTAACTGCCGACCAGGTAGATCGTGCCCGCAGCTCCGAGGCTGCACAGGCACAGGCTCTCAAACAGGCCGAGTCGCAACTGCTGGTTGCCAACGCGGAACTCAAGTCAACCGAGGCCCAGTATCTTCACGCCGAGTCGGCCCTCGAGCAAAGCCGCGCTCAGCATCAACAGGCGCAGCACTCGGTGCTTACGCTCGATCCGTTGGTAAACCAGCGCGGCGAGCGTTCCGCGGAGGTGAAGAATGCGCGCTACAACCTCGACAATTGCCGGGTCTATGCGCCATTCGATGCCCTCGTCACCAACTTGACGATTTCCGAAGGGCAGTATGCCCATATCGGCCAGCAGGTCTTCACCCTCATCGATGCGCGCACCTGGTGGGCAATGGCGAACTTCCGCGAGGGACAGCTCCGCCACATTCGTCCAGGCATGCGCGCCGATGTATACATCATGTCAAGGCCCAATCAGCGCTTCCGGGGCGTGGTGGACAGCATCGGGAACGGTGTAACGCCGGACGCCGACGTGGTCGGCCAGCTGGGCCCGGGGCTCCCCGATGTGCAGCGGACGCTGAACTGGGTGCACCTGGCGGCACGGTATCCGGTGCGCGTACGTGTGGAGAATCCGCCCGCGAACATTTTTCGCGTAGGCGAAACCGCGGTTGTCACCGTTGATGGACACTGAGGATGGCAACGGCTGCATCATCCGCAACATGGCAAACCAGCCCGTTCGTATGGCTTGGAAATTTCCTGCGCAAAGAACTGGAGCCTTATCCGGGGCGCGGCGCGCTGGTCGCGCGCATGGTGGTCACTGCCAGTATCGTCATGCTCGTCGACATGACGTTCAAGATTCCATTCGGAGCTTACGCCACCATCTATGCCCTGACCACTTCTCGGGATAACCCGGATGCAACGCTGAGAGACGTAAAGACCACGGTGATTGGGTTTGTCCTCGCGGCCGCTCATGTGCTCATCGGGGCGGTCATCTTCACCAGTGAGCCCGTCCTTCGCCTTGTATGGGTTTTGGCAAGCCTCTTTCTCATGTTTTTTGCGCTGAGTGCAGTGGCGAGCCGCACCGCGTCAGCTCGCTTCGGATATCTCGTGGCCGTCACCCTTACCCTCTGGGACAGCCATATTCGAGCGGAACAGAAAGTCGTCAACACGCTCTGGGCCATCTTTTCTCTCTCTCTCGCCAACATCATCATTGCAGTGGTGGAGTTAGTCTACGTACGGCTTCACCCCGTGGATCAGATTACGGGCGCGCTGCTGGAACGCCTGCATTGCGTTGCCTCTCTGCTTCGCTCCCTGGCGGCCGGAGTGAATGACAAGGCAGGCGAACGGCGCATCACCACGCTCGCGGCTCTCGGGACATCGCGCATACGGCGCGATCTTCTGCGTGCCGACTATTCCTCGGAGACCAACCAGCAAGAGAGCGCCATCATTGCAATGGTCGGAAGGCTGGTTGACCTTGGGGCCAACCTGACGTACTTCACCGCACAGGAATCAGATGAGGATCGCCGCGGGTTCGAACAGCTCGCTGCCAGAATCGAAGTGCTGTCCGACTCCATCTCGGGCAAACAGCCTCTGCATGAACAGGAACTCCCGCTTGAGTCTCCGTTTACCGGGACGCTGCCGTTGCTCAGGGAAATGGAACGGACAGTAACTGTGATGGGCGAGGTTCTGAGCGGCGCCGAGCATCAGGGGGGGTATCATCCTCCGCCGTTGAAGCCTGAACCAGCCAGGCGCGTCTTCGTTGCCGATGCTTTTTCCAATCCCGATCACGTTCGCTTCGGCATCCGCGGCGGTCTCGCCGCCAGCATCTGCTATCTGACTTACAACCTGGTCGCATGGCCGGGAATCAGCACCGCAGTCACGACCTGCATCCTGACTGCCCTGACCACGGTTGGCGCATCGCGGCAAAAGCAGATCCTGCGCTTCGCGGGCGCGATCGTGGGCGGAGTGATCCTGGGCTTCGGTGCTCAGATGTTTATATTGCCGGCGATCGACTCCATTGCAGGATTCCTTCTGTTGTTTCTTGCCGTCACCACTCTCTCTGCATGGATCAGCGCCTCCGGTCCCCGTCTCTCGTATTTTGGCGTGCAGGTCGCTCTCGCCTTTTATCTGATCAATCTCCAGGAGTTCAGATTCCAGACCTCACTTGCCGTCGCGCGGGATCGAATTGCAGGCATCCTGCTGGGCCTTCTTGCCATGTGGCTCGTTTTCGATCAGCTCTGGGGAGCATCGGCCGCCGTGGAGATGGAGCGCACGTTTGTATCCACACTGCGGCTGCTGGCAAGAATGATGCGAGCCCCCGTTTCGCCAAATCCAGGCGTTGCGATCGAAGAAACCTATTCCATTCGGGAAACCATCAACACGAATTTCGACCGGCTGCGCCAGCAAGCCGATGGAGTGATGCTGGAATTCGGCCCCACCCGCGTGCACAACATCGCAATGCGATCCCAACTCCTGAACTGGCAGATTCAGCTCAGGGTCATGTTCGTTGTGCGCATCACCCTGCTGAAGTATCGCCTTCGCCTTCCCGGATTTGAAGTCCCGGAAGCGATTCTGAAGGCTCAAAAGGCTTTTGACGGGCGGCTGGCGGAACGTTTGGAAGGCATGGCCGATCGACTGTCGGGTAAGGATTCGCCTCACCAGTTGAGTCTCGAGCCGCCGATGCTGCCCCTGGAGAAGAGCGTCGAGGAACACTGTCCGTCGGAAGTATCCGATTGTCTTCCGACTCTGCGCACCCTTCTGCCGCTGTGTCGCGAGATCGAATCCATTCTGTCGTCTCTCGAACGCGAGGTGGCCAGCGCTTGATATCGGGAATGAGATCGTCGCTCATGGGACCGGGAGTCTTGATGAGTATTTCCGCGCGGCTGATTGGAACCCTGTCAGTGTCCCTTGTTCGCTCCTCTCGTCCAGCGCGGTCGCGTGCCCGATCTTAATGCCGCTGCCACAGAAAGCACGAGCCCTCACTGGGCGCATTGAGGAATCATCGCGGTTTGAAAACATTGCCCCCGCCGACCCGGGCACATCAGCCCGACAGGCTTCAATCCCCAGCGGGAGAATGTCGACCGGCATGCAGGCAGAATGGCGGCCACTCTCCAGGAGATTCCGACGCCGCGCAAGTGAATGGCCTCCCGTGCGTACTTGATGGCGCGCCTGGCGTTGAAGGGCCGGACCGGGACAAAACTGCCGAAATGTTCAGGACAGGTGCCGCCCGAGCGGCAGACGTCGCGTGCGTGCGCTCTTCAGTCATTTGTTTGCCAGTGTCACCTGAGTGGCGCCTGCCTGACATCCACTGAACATGAGCAGGTTAGACGTAAGTACCGCACGCGAGATGGCGAATGTTTTCTCTGACTTGCGATCGGCCTGGGTTTGGCCTCAAACGTGCATTTCTTCAGGGCAACCGGCTCAGGACCCCATCCCAAGGAGGCGAGAATCATGAAAACCGAGAGCGATCACGCGGCAAGCTGGAGAGACCTGTTCGAGAACCGACATGCCACTCTGGTTGAAGCGGCGCACCTGCTCCTGTGCCAGCACCAGGATCCGGAAGTGATTCTACGCATCGCCTTCAACCGTTTGAAGAACCGGACGTTCCATGAGTTCTTCGGACGCGTTTCCGCCGTTCGCGAAGTCATCAAGGTCGCACTAGAGCGCAACGACGAATTCAGTGAAGAGGAGTTCAGACAGCCGGCGGATCTCACACCGGAATGGTGGCCTGCAGGACCGCTGCCGCTGGACGCGCTGCCCTGGGCTGAGCGGGCGGTCTACTACTTGCGCGAAATCCTTCACTACGCGCGTCGCGACACGGCGCTCCTCCTCGGCGTGAGTGACGGGGAGGTCGACGGGCTGCTGACCTCCGCTCGCCAGCGAATCGGACACACGAGTCTTCCTAAGGGACACCTGCATCCAAGCCCCGCTCCGCCGGCTGCTTCGATCCGCATTCAACACTCGATTGCATTTGCCGCGATCGAGTAGTTGCGGGGCCCGGTCCCCCTGTAGCGCTTAGAGCGGTTCCACAGCACTTGTGGCCGTTTCTGGCCGCGATTCAAGGTGGCTTTTCCTTGATGAAAAAGCCACTTGGCGTTGTGGCTCCGGGACACAGCAACTGTGAAACCGCTGTAGGCGTTCAAGACGATAAATCGATGGCGGGCTTGCTTCCGTGTCGCTGACCAGCGACAGCGGTTTCGCAGTTACTCTGTCCCCGGCGCACCCGGCAGCTTTCTCACGTGCGCAGCAAGTTCTTGGCAAGGAAAATCACGTTGGCGGGGCGCTCAGCGAGGCGGCGCATGAAGTAGGGATACCACTCGCGTCCAAAGGGCACGTAGACGCGCACGTTGTTGCCGTCGCGCACCAGGTCGCGCTGCAGGTCGCGGCGCACTCCATAGAGCATTTGAAATTCGAAGCGGCCGGGCATGATGTTGTGCTCGCGCGCATAGGCCCTGGCGGCGGCGATCATGCTCTCGTCATGCGTGGCCAGCCCGTGATAGACGGCGCTGGAGAGAAGCAGCCCGCTCAGCTTCACATAATTGGCATCGACATCGGACTTGCGCGGGAAGGCTACCTCCGGCGGCTCCTTGTATGCGCCCTTGCACAGGCGGATGCGGATGCCTTCCGCAAGAAGCTGCTCGATGTCGGCCTGTGACCGATAGAGGTACGCCTGGATGACGATGCCGATGGCGCCGCCGAGGCCGGGCATGGCGTGAATGCGGCGCACAATGTCAAGCGTGACCTGGGTCAGCGACGAATCCTCCATGTCGATGCGCACGAAGGTGCCCAACGAGGCGGCATGCTTTGTAAGGTCCTCTGCGATGGCGTCGGCCAGTCCGCTGTCCACTTCAAGTCCCATCTGGGTGAGCTTGACACTGATGTTGGCGTCGAGCTTGCGCGCGGCGATGGCGTCGAGCAGCCTGTGATAGATATCGGCGGCGCGGCGGGCAGCGCTCTCGTCCGCGACGCTCTCGCCGAGCGAGTCGAGGGTGACGGACATGCCCTGGCGGTTGACGGCTTCGCAGACGCGCAGGGCGTCCTCGATCTCCATGCCGGCAATGAAGCGGGAACTGAGCTTGATACCGAGGGAGGAGCGCTCACTGAAGCGGCGCAGGGTGCGATTTCTTGAGAGAGCAATAAAAGCGGAACGAAGTAAGGCCATGTCGACTCTGCCGCCCGCGAGTGCCAGGAGCGCTCTCAAGGCGGAAAGATGATTGTCGCATACCGGAGCGGTGTTAGCGGAGCTAGCGGGGTTGGCCAGCGGGCCAGCGATAGTGGGCGATGGCGCGGTGCGGCTGAAACTCGGCGAGGGCGGATTCTTCTGTGCCCCGGCCGATATTGTGGACCACACGGGCGTTCGCGTTGACCGGCGCAGCCGCGACTATCATACCGATGTGCGGCAGGCGGGCATCGAGCAACCAGGTAACGATGTCGCCCGTGGCGAGCGGCGGAGGAAATGCGTCGCCCGCTGTAGACCGGATTGCCATCCAGAGCCGCGCGCCTTCGCGGGTGAAATAGGTTTCGAGGTTCAACACGCGGCGGTGGTCGATGCTTGAGTCAGGCGTCCGTTCGCCCCAGGTTTTGCGTGCTGGATAGTCGGCGAAGTGCTTGAGCATGTCTTCGTGGACGAGTTGCTGCAGATCGAGGGCAAGGGCGTCGCGGAATGCGCGGATGATTACGTCAGCACAGACGCCTTTCGACCTGTCGACATCACCGTTGGGATAGGTGAGGTGGGTGTAGAGCGGATCATAGCTTGTGGTGATGCCGACCTGGGCGCGAGCTGCCGCGGCAAGACGCTCACCAGGAGTGAGGTTGGCCGGCGTGAATGCCGCCGCAGCAAAGCCCGCGAGAAATGTGCGCCGATCCATCGCACTCCTTCTCGGCTACTCCACGCGGAACAGGGCGCACCCGTGCGGGGGAAGCTCGACATGCAGGGCTTTGGCCGGCGCGATGGGTTTCTGACTCCATACGTCGAATGCGGCATGCGGCTTGTCCGCGAGATGGAAACTCAGCCACGGCACGTCAAGGGTCTTCGGTTCATCGGCCAGGTTAAACACCGCCGCATAGGTCTTTCCGCCCTTCCTGGCGTACCACGCCCGCCACGGAAGGTCTGGGCGCCCTTCGTTCATGGGCATTAAGGACGGACCGCTGGCCGTCGCCTGCTGATTCAGATCGGTCACTTCCCTGTTCGTCATCAGCGAACGGGTAAAGTCGTCCAGTTTGGTCAGATTCCCGCCAAAGATCAGCGGCGAGCGGCTGATGGCCCACAACGTGAACTCGGTGCGCTGTTCGTCCTGGGTGTAGCGCGATTGGCGGGGGTCGCCCCATCCCGGATGCGGCGTCAGCGAGTTCTCGGGAAGCATGTCGGGATCGGGCCAAAGTCCGGGCTTCACATATTGGTTCCAGGCGGCGATGCGATCGAACTCCTCCGCCAGGCCGAAGGGAAACTCACTGCCCTTCCCTTTGTTCTTGTCCATCCACACGTCCCAGTGGTCGTCGGTGATGCGCCACATTTGCGCGTATTGCGCCACCTCGTCGGCGTGGGAAAGATTCGTGGGGCCGGGCGAGAGGCTGAGGACGATGGGGCGGCCGGTCTTGCGAATGGCCTCGGCCACCTGGCGAATCTCGGTGGGACGCCAGGGATGGTCGCTGATGCAGTCCACCTTGATGAAGTCGATGCCCCAATCGGCGTAACGCTTGAGCATGGAATCGTAATAGGCCTGGCCGGCGGCGTTATCCGCTACGCCGTAGTTGGCGTCGTTCCAGGGGCAGGTGGCATCGCGATCGGCGGCCTCGGTGGCGTGGAAGCTGGAGCCTGCGATGGGCAGATTCCGGTCGACCACCTCCTTGGGGATTCCGCGGACGATGTGAATGCCGAATTTGAGGCCGAGGGAGTGAACCCAGTTGGCCAGCTGCTTAAAGCCGGCGTTGTTCGCGGAGGACGGGAAGCGCGCGGCGACGGGATAGAGCAGTCCGTTCCGGTCGTAGAGATACTTCTGGTCGGCCGTGGCAGCGGCAAAGGGATCCTGCATGTACCAGCCTTCGTCGATGACGGCGTACTGCCAGCCATAATGCTTCATGCCGGAGAGGACTTTGACGTTGTCGCGGAACTGGGCCTCGTCGATGGTCAGGCCGTAAGCGTCCCAGCTATTCCAGCCCATGGGCGGCGTTTGCGGCGCCTGCGGTGGGGCTGGCTGCGCCTGCGGCGCCGTTGGGGCAATCAGGAAGGCGACAAGGGCGAGAGGAAAAAGAGTGCGGACAACACTAACTCGGAACATGAAAGAACATATAGCACACCGGAATGGGGGTCACGGTTGAAGCCGAGGCGTAAGAATGCAGCGCTCCATTGAGGAGCCCTTCAACAGTCCATGCAGAACTACTCGCCTTTGGAGTTTGAACCGGGGTGGCGACGCTTGCCGCGATGACGGAGGAGGCAGAGCTTCCTGCAACTGGAGCATTCCCAGGGATAGTAGCCGAACCTGGGCAGAACGAAATTCTGCCAGAACCCTTTCCGCGGCATGCGGCGGAGGGTCGGCTTATGGCATGAGGAACAGACCAGCTTCGGCGAAGTGCTGCGAGAAGTTTCGGAGTGACTGTGGTTTACGTCTTCGGGTAGGTCGGTCGCAGCGCCATTGCCGAGTGGGAATTCAGAAATCAGGCCCATCCTCTCACCTTCAACAGAATCAGATCTCCCGGGGAAGGCCCAGTGTAACTCTGTTACAGGACTTTATGAACAGAAAGTCAGGAATTATTTACGTGGATGGAACCTCGGGACGGAAACTTGCATTCGCTCCAAACCGGACCAGCGCGCGGCTCAGGCGCCGGAATGCAGCCGGGAGAGGCCCTGGCGGGCGAGCTCGGCGACAGCGCGGGCCAGCGTTGGCGAGGCGTTCAGCGACTCCGGGCGCTCCAGGCGGATGCCCTTGCCGCGGGCGTACTCCCGGAACGCAATGTCCACGTCGTAGAGAATCTCCACGTGGTCACAGAGGAAGCCGATGGGCTGCAGAATCATTGCTTTGACTCCCTCCCCAGCCAACCTGTCGATGGTCTCCTCGACGGTGGGACCGATCCAGGGGCCTCCGCTGGCGCCCTGGCTCTGGAAGGCGAAGTGCCAGGCAGGGATTTCGGGCACTGCCGCGGCCACCAGTTCCGCGGTATGGCGGGCCTCGTCGACGTAGGGGTCGGCGCCTTCGCCGGGCCAGAGCCTCGGTCCGCCCTCGCCGGGGGCGGGCGGCTGGACGGTGCGGGCCGGGACGCTGTGGGCCGTGAAGAGCACGGGAACAGATGGGCCGGCCTCGGCGTTGAGTTTGGCAAGGGCGGGGCGAAGGCGCTCGGCAAACGCTTCGATAAGCAGCGGGTGGCGCGGCCAGGAATCGGTAAAGTCGATGCGCAGGCCGCCGGCTTCAGCCTGCACGGCGCGGCGATAGAGCCCGACACTGGTGCGGGAGTTCTGCGGGGCAAGACAGACCGCGGCGGCCTCTTCGATACCGTCGGCACGCATCTGTCGGACAACGTCGGGAATGTAGGGGCGCCAGTTGCGCATGCCGACGTAGACCGGAACGGGGTTGCCGGACGCCGCCAGTTCAGCCTCGGTAAGCCGCGCCTGCTCCATCGTCAACTCCGTGAGCGGGCTGCGGCCGATGAGCCCGTAACGGTGCTGGATCTCCTCGATCACGTGCTGCGGAAGCGGGCGCCCGCTGACCACGTTGCGGAGGTATTCGGGGATCTGGTCCACGGTTTCGGGAGTGCCGTGGGCAAGGAGGAGGACGGCTTGCTTCGGTGTCTGCACGGGCTTTCCTCGGGTTTCGGGGCAGTGTGGGTTCCCACTCCTGCGGCCAACAGCTCGCCGCAGGAATGGGGCGCGAGGCTTCTCAGGTCAGGCGGTCTCGAGGCGGAATTCGCGGACCATTTTGACCACGGCCTGGACATTTTCAACCGGTGTGTGGGGAACGATGCCGTGGCCGAGATTGAAAATGTGGCCCGGGCGTCCGTTGGCGGCGCTGAGAATCTCCTTGACGCGCTGCTCAATGATTTCGACTGGAGCAAACAGCGTAATGGGGTCGAGATTGCCCTGCACAGCGTGGCCGTGGCCCACGGCGCGCCATCCCACGTCGAGCGGTTGCCGCCAGTCGAGGCCGATGACGTCAGCGCCGGTGGAGGCCATTACGCCGAGCAGCCCGGCGGTTTCCACGCCAAAGTAGATCACGGGAACGCCCATTCCCTGCACCGCGCGGACCAGCCTCTTCGAGGCTTCAAAGGCGTAGTCGCGGTAGTCGGAGAGGGACAGCGATCCGACCCAGCTGTCAAAGATTTGAATGACGTCGGCGCCAGCCTGCACCTGCTGGCGGCAGTACTCGGTGAGCACGGTGACGATCTTGTCGAGGAGCTGGCGCCACGCAGCGGTGTTGCCGTACATCATGCGCTTGGTCTCGATGTAGTTGCGCGAGCCTCCGCCTTCGATCATGTAGCTGGCCAGCGTATACGGCGCGCCGCAGAAGCCGATGATGCCGAGGCGGTCCTTGAAATGCGTGGCGACCTTTTGAATGGCCTGGGCGACGTAGTCGAGTTCGCCGGCACGGTCGATGCGAAGCGCCTTGACGTCCTCGGCGGTGCGGACGGGGTGATGGACGACCGGGCCTTCGCCGGCCTGGAATTCAAAATCGAGACCCATGGGCTCCAGGGGCAGCAGCAGGTCGGCAAAGATGATGGCCGCATCGACGCCCAGCTTTTCAGCGGCGGTGATGGTGACCTCCGCGGCAAGGTCGGGCTGTTTGCAGATTTCAACCAGCGTGTGGTGCTTGCGGACGTCGCGGTACTCCTGCATGTAGCGGCCGGCCTGGCGCAGAAACCAGACAGGCGTGCGGTCGACTGGTTTGCGCAGGCAGGCGCGCACAAACCGGCTGCCGTCCAGAATCGACTCATCGACGGCGTTGATCCCAGGCTTCGTATCCATATAGCGCGATTCTAAAAGGCCTGGGGCACGATTCGTTAGATCTGAGGCAAAACCGTGTGCGTTTCGTCACTTAGACCAGCCTTCCCCGCAGCCTTTCCAGTTGGCGCGCTTCGACATTTCTTTCGGCGCGGAGCCGGCCGAAACCGGCAGCAAAGCTCAACCCGGCCCACCCGGGGCTTGTCTTCCGTGCGCGAGAAACAAGAAGTGTTAGAATTGAAACCCACGTGCAGTGACGGCGCGTATCCTGCTCCGGCTTTTGGTGGCAATTTCATGGCGGCTCGGTAAAGGAAACATCGCAGCTTCACCGTCGGACGGGAGACGCAATGAACGCTTTGCTGATCTATCCACGATTCCCCGACACGTACTGGAGCTTTCGCCACGCCCTGGCCTTTCAGGGCAAGCGCGCCGCGCAGCCGCCCCTCGGCCTGATGACCGTGGCCGCCCTGCTGCCCGGCTCCTGGGACAAGCGCCTGATCGATACCAACGTGGAGAAACTGACGGACGCGCACCTGGCGTGGGCAGATGTGGTGCTGCTGAGCGGGATGCACATTCAGCTGGAAGCCCTGGTGGCGCTGGTGCGGCGCAGCCATGCGCATGGATTGCGCGTGGTGGTGGGCGGACCGATCGCGAGCAGCGTGCCGGCCGCGGAGCTGGAAGCGGATCATGTGGTCATTGGCGAAGCCGAGGATCTGATTGCGCGGCTGGCAAGCGACCTGGAGGCAGACACGGCGCAGGCGGTATATCAGTCCGAGGTTCGGCCTTCGCTCGCGCACAGCCCCATGCCGGACCTCAGCCTAATTCGCATGAAGCGGTACAGCACCATGACGGTGCAGTATTCGCGCGGCTGTCCCTTCAACTGCGAGTTCTGCGACATCATCGAAATCTACGGCCGCCGGCCGCGCACCAAGCCGGTGGAGAGAGTGATTGCCGAGCTTGACCAGTTGTACGCCGCCGGCTGGCGGGGCGCGGTATTCGTGGTGGATGACAACTTCATCGGCAACAAGGCCCACGTGAAAGTGCTGCTGGCGGCCATGGCGGAGTGGAGCCGGGCGCACCAGTATCCGTTCCGGTTCATCACCGAGGCATCGCTCAACCTGGCCGACGATCACGACCTGATGCGGGCCATGAAGGACGCCGGCTTCTCATCGGTGTTCCTGGGGATTGAGACGCCGGACGAGTCCAGCCTGAAGGCCACCAACAAGCTGCAGAACACCCGGCGCGACCTGCTCACCTCGATTGCCACCATTCAGCAGCACGGATTGGAGGCAATGGGCGGATTCATTCTCGGCTTCGACACCGACAGGGAGGATGTCTTTGACCGGCTGGTGGAGTTCATCCAGAAGAGCGCGATTCCGATTGCGATGGTCGGCCTGCTGCAGGCCATGCCGGGGACGCAGTTATTTCGCCGGCTCAAGGAGGAGGGACGCATCTTGAACGCCGGCGGCGGCAACAACACCGGCTGCGAGCTGAACTTTCTGCCGCGCATGAACGCCGCCCGTCTGGTGGAAGGCTACCGGTCCGTGCTGCGAAAGATCTACTCCTGCGA
>Ga0335069_10012154_pt1 | contig 12118 bp, 11 predicted proteins | sample Lox_Sample_11_FD_206714 | JGI IMG/M metagenome (GOLD analysis project Ga0335069, IMG submission 206714) | Soil microbial communities from Loxahatchee National Wildlife Refuge, Florida, United States - Lox_Sample_1.1 | ecosystem: Environmental > Terrestrial > Soil > Wetlands | place: USA...
TTCGGATCGCGATATTCACTGAGGAATTTCACCGAGTTCCTCTTGCACCGCGCCCATCTCTTCGAGCACTTTGAAGACGCGCTGCGCTTCTTCCTCGTCGATCACGCTGATGGCAAATCCAACGTGGACGAGGACGTATTTGCCGACCTCGGCCTCGGGCGTGTAGGCGAGGTTGACTTCTTTGCGGATGCCGCCGAAATCGACTTTCCCGACGCGGAAGGCGATGTCGCCCGTGTCGGTGATTTCGACGATCTTGCCTGGGACGGCGAGACACATGTCTAAACCCCAAGTTTCAAAGTCTCAATGTTTCAAAGTTTCAAGGTTTCAATGTTGCAAAGTTTGAAAAACAACAACATCAGCAGCTACTTCCCTGCCATTACCACCTGTCCCAACGCAATACCGCCGTCGTTCGGTGGGACCTGGCGGTGCGTGTGGACCACGAATCCTTTTGATTCGAGCACTGCCGCCCCGCGCTCTGTCAGATAACGGTTCTGAAATACTCCGCCGCTTAGCACGATATCTTTCAGTCCCACGCGACTTGCGACTTCTAAAATCCAGTTCACCAGCGCGTTGTGGAACCTGGCCGCGATGCTGGCGACAGGCACTCCCTCCTGCCTATCTCGCACTATTTCGGATATCAAGGGAGCCCAATCCCCACCATCTAAAGGATACGCCTCTTCGGTACAGAATGAGCCAATTTCGTTTTCGAGCAGCATGGCGGCCTGGCCCTCGAACTGGTTCTCTTGCGCCAGTCCGGTGATGGAGGCTACGGCGTCGAAGAGGCGTCCTACGCTGGTGGTGGGAACGACGTTGATCTTGCGTTGCAGCATAGGTCGCACTCGACGATCGGCAGCCTCGGAGCCGGACACTTCGAACAGCAGGCTTGCGGCCGAGCGCCAGCCTTCGCGGACGGCAGCATCTCCTCCGGGCAGGTTGAAGGGGCGCAGGTGAGCGATGCGCTCGTAGCGATTGTTTTCGACGCCGAAGAATTCTCCGCCCCAGATGGCGCCATCGAGGCCGTATCCGGTGCCGTCCCAGGAAATGCCGAGATACGGAGCTTCGACATTGTTTTCCGCGGCACACGCGGCTACGTGCGCCTGATGATGCTGCACGCGTATAACCGGCAAGCCGGATTTTTCAGCCCAGTGCGTGGAAGCATAATCCGGATGCAGATCGCAGAAGACTGCTTCCGGCTTGAAGCTGTAGAGGCGGCAAAGATCGTCGATAGCGCGTTCAAACGCGAGCCTCGCTTCCAGAGTCTCGAGGTCGCCGATGTGCTGGCTGAGGAAGATGTCCTTATCAACCCCGATCGCGACCGTGTTCTTCAGATGTCCGCCGACCGCGAGCACGGAAGCCACGTTGCGGGAGACGCGAATGCCCAAAGGCGCATAGCCCCGGGCACGGCGCAGGATGCCGGCGCGGCCTCGGGTTAGGCGTACGACCGAATCGTCGCAGGCTCGGACGATGGGGCGGTTGTGCATCAGGAAATGATCGGCGATGTCCTTCAGGCGCGTGGCGGCTTCGTCATTGCCGATGGCGATCGGCTCGTCGCTGCGGTTGCCGCTCGTCGCGATCAGCGGGAACGCGCACTCGCGCATCAGCAGATGATGCAGCGGAGAGTACGGCAGCATCACGCCGAGGTAAGGAGAGCCGTGCGCGACGTTCCAGGCGATGTCAGTGCCGGGCTTGGGGCGCATCAGGACGATCGGCGCGGCTTGCGATTCGAGCAGTTCTTGCTCTGCGGGCGAGATTTCGCAGTATTCGCGCACAACTTCAAGCGAGGGCATCATCAGGGCGAAGGGCTTTTCCTCACGATGCTTGCGATCTCGCAGGCGCGCCACGGCGGCGGGTTGGCGGGCGTCGACCAGAAGCTGAAACCCTCCGATGCCCTTCAGCGCGACGATTTCTCCACGGAGCAGGGCGGCTGCAGTCTCGGCGATCGTGCCGTTGAGCCTTGGTCCACAGACCGGGCACGCGTTCGGCTGTGCATGAAAGCGGCGGTTCGCGGGGTTCTCGTATTCTTCGCGGCAGGTCGGACAGAGCACGAATTCGCGCATGGTAGTGTTCGGGCGGTCGTACGGGATGTCAACGACGATCGTGTAGCGCGGGCCGCAGTTGGTGCAGTTCGTGAAGGGATATTGAAACCGCCGGTTCGAAGGATCGAAAAGCTCGTTGCGGCAATCGTCGCACGTGGCGAGGTCGGGCAGGACATTAACTGACTTCGCGGAATCGGATTCGCTGTGATGGATTTCGAATTTGGTGAAGCCTTGGGCGGGGAGCCATGCTGACTCGCGAGCGGTTATCACCGAAGCTTTGGGCCGCTCGCTTTCGATGCGCTGCTCGAAGCGCCGGAGTTCGTCGGACGCGCCTTCGACTTCGACAGTCAGTCCTGCCGAGGAGTTGAGGACCCACCCGGTCAGGGACATTTCCGTCGCGAGCCGGTAAACGAACGGACGGAAACCGACGCCCTGCACGGCTCCGCGCAAGGTGATGCGCAGGCGCTGGGTCGCGGCTTTGGACGCCACTGGCATGGCCTAATTCTAGCCCCGCAAGAGCTATAACCACGAAGGACACAAAGGTACACCAAGGAAATCCCTGCAGGAGCTATCGTTCGTGTTACGTCGTGGCCTTCGTAGTCATGCGTTTAGCATCCTTCACTAGCCGCTCTACAGTACTGATCAACTCGGGCAGGGCGCTCGCGACTGGCGCTGAAAGAGATTCGCCGTGTTCGAAGTTCTCTCCGGCTACGGTGATCACCATGGCTTTTGGGGATGCATCGTAGAGTTCGCGGGCGAGAGCAACCACCTTCTCCGGGGAGTAGACGTGCGAAAACTGGCCCGAGGGATGTTTCCGGATTTCTTCCCCCGACAGCTTGCGGACGCGGATTTCGCCGGGGCGGCTGGAATGGATGTCATCGACACACGCAGCATCAATAAAGATCACCAGTTCGCGATTTCGCATGAAGTCGGCAATTTCGGGTGCGAGTTGATGCAGTAGGAGAATTTCGACTTTCGATGCGGAGAACTTGCCCTCAAGAGCATCGGCAACGCGCCAGGCAACGCCGTCGTCGCAGCGGAGAGGGTTGCCGTAGGCGACGATCAGGATTGAGGCGGGCATTGGTGAAGATGCAAATGGGTGATTCGCGTGTGTCCCGGAGGGACATATGATAGTAGCCCGGCGTTTCAACGCCGGGACAGCCCCAATCGACGATGGCGCGTCCCGTAAGGGACGCCTGGACCAGGTTTTGATCTATGGTTCAGCCGTGCCTACCCCACGGGTTCTCGTCTCCACGCCTACCGCCAGTGAACTGACGAGCTACTTTCAATCGTCCCCTACGGGACGATCGAGAGCCGGGCGCTGTACCCATATATCTCTGCTGTTCCCGTCCTCGTCTTATGTTCTGCCCAGTTCTTATGCCCGCGCGACTTCATCGAGCACTTCGCCCTCGGGGCTCACGAGCTGGACCTGAAGCGGCATCTGTCCCCATGCATGAGTCGAGCAGCTCAAACACGGATCATAGCAACGGATCACCGCTTCCACGCGGTTCAGCATCCCGGGCGTCAAGCGGCGACCCTGGACGAAGTGCTTAGCAACCTGCAGCACGCTGCGGTTCATCGCCAGATTATTGTGTCCGGTCGCGATGATGAGATTGACCCAGCGGATCAGGCCCTGCTCATCGATCTTGTAATGGTGGAAGAGCGTGCCGCGGGGAGCCTCGCAGGCGCCGACGCCTTCCAAAGCGTTCGGACGAGCCACGGCGCGGACGTGTTTGTCGAGAATCTCCGGATCATTCAGGAATTGCTCGAGGCGCTCGATGCAATAGAGAATCTCGATCAGCCGCGCATGATGATAGTGGAACGAGCTCAACACGGCGGTGCGCTGTAGTTCGTGGAACTCGGCCAATTCCTGGTCGGCACGGGGCGTGCCACAGCGGTCGGCTACATTCAGGCGCGCCAGGGGGCCGACACGGTAGACGCCGTCGGGGAAGCCCTTCGGCTTGTAGTACGTGGATTTGAGATACGTCCAGGGCTCGGGTTTTTCGCCGATGTATTCGGAGTAGTCGGCCGGATCGAGGCCTTCGGCGACGACCTGTCCGGCGGCGTCGACGATGCGCAACTTGCCGTCATAGAAGGTCAGCCCGTTGTTCTTCTTCACGATGCCCATGAACATCGTGGGGAAATTGCCGAAGGCGGAAATCTCCTCGCGGAACTTCTCGGTCGCGCCCTTGAACCACTCGAGTGCACGCTCGGCGGTTGCCAGAGCTTCCGGCAGCGATTCGAGGATAGCGTCACGATTAGCTTCGGTAAGAGGCTCACTGACTCCGCCGGGCACGATCCAGGCCGGGTGAATGCGCTTGCCTCCCAAGCGCTCGATGATCTTCTGCCCGAACTGACGCAGGCGGATGCCGTCGACCGCGAGTTCCTTGTTCACCTCGGCCACGCCGAAGATATTCCGCTTCGCCGGATCGCCGTCCATGCCGAGCACAAAGTCAGGGGAAGACAGGTGAAAGAGGCTGAGCGCGTGCGATTGCGTAACCTGGGCGAGTCCAAAGATGCGGCGCAGTTTGTCGGCTGTGGGCGGAATCTTCACGGCCAGCAGGGAGTCGCAGGCTTTGGCCGAGGCAATGAGGTGGCTGACGGGGCAAATGCCGCAGATGCGCGCCATCAGCGACGGCATCTCGTAGAACGGACGGCCCTCGCATAGCTTCTCGAAGCCACGGAACTGCGTCACATGGAAGCGTGCCTCTTCGACGCGGCCGTCTTCGTTCAGGTGCAGCGTGATCTTGGAATGGCCTTCAATGCGCGTCACCGGATCGATGACGATGGTGCTTTCCTGCTTCACGATACTTAGCTCCTAGCTTCTGGCTCCTAGCTTGGCGCTAAGAGCTTCTAATGCCTCAACGGCCGCGCTTCGTCTATGACCCGAAGCGCGTCTTTAAACCCGGTTCCGGAGTTCGCCCGGCCAGCAGTTCCGACACGACGTAGTGAATCGTGTCGGCCGATGGCGGGCAGCCGGGGACAAACACGTCCACTTTCACAAACTCATGTACCGGGCGCGATGTGGGCAATAGCGCCGGCACGACCAGATTCGGGATGCCGGGATCGAACGTTACGTTTTCGCGATACGCACGGTCGTACACGGCCTTGGTGCCGAAGGAATTCCGCATTCCCGGGACGTTGGCCGTCACCGCGCAGTCACCGAGCGAGACGAGGATTTTCGTACGCTCGCGAATGTGCTTGATCTTGTGCAGATCTTCCTCGCTGCTGACCGCGCCCTCGACGAGCGTGACGTCGACGTCCTCGGGAAAATCCTTGGTGTCAACCAGCGGACTGTAGACCAGATCGGCCGCTGCGGCGACGTCGAGCAGGCGCTCGTCCATATCGAGAAAAGACATGTGGCAGCCCGAACATCCGTCGAGCCATACGGTGGCGATTCGCGCTTTACTCATCAGTTCTCCACGTCATTTGTGTAGGGGCGGAGGCATTCCTCCGCCCCGCGGAGCGAAGCGACGCGTGTCGCAGTATGGAGCATTGCTGCTCTCGTGATCCCATGATGCATTTCCATTGCGCGCGGCGCGCAACCCCGGAGGAATGCCTCCGGGGCTACACAGTCGTTCATTCGATTTCCTTCCGCATCAGCGTCAAGTACGGCAGAAACTGCCGGCGCTTCATCATCTCGGCGACGGAGCGGCCCTTCTCGAACAAAGCCCCGGTCGGGCAGACGTGCACGCACTTGCCGCAACTGGTACAGGTTTCCGAAGTGCCCCAGGGCTCGTTCAAATCGGTGATCACCTTGGCATTGATGCCGCGCCCCATGACGTCCCAGGTATGCGCGCCCTCAATCTCGTCGCAGACCCGCACGCAGCGCGTACATAGAATGCAGCGGTTGTGATCGATGACAAAGCGGTCGTGCGAGGCATCGACATCTTCCTTGGGATAGCGGTACGGGAAGTCCACGTGCGTGATGCCCAGCCGCTGCGCCATATTCTGCATTTCGCAGTGGCCATTCGACACGCAGACCGAGCAGACGTGATTGCGCTCGGTGAAGAGCAACTCGAGAATCATCCGCCGGTAGTTCTGCAGGCGCGGAGAATCGGTCGTGACCTCCATGCCCTCTTCGACCATGGTGACGCAGGCGGGAAGCAACTTGTTCTGGCCTTTGATCTCGACCAGGCACAGGCGGCAGGCACCCACGTCGGACAGGCCGTCCATTTCGCAGAGGCGCGGAATGAAGATGCCGTTCTGGCGGGCGACGTCGAGAATGGTTTCTTCCTGGCGTCCGCTCAAATCGCGGCCGTCGATCTTCAGCGTTTTGACGGTGGCGACCTGTCTCATACGAGTTCTCCCACAGGCTGCCCGCAGACTCCGGCGGGACACTCACGTTTCTCTATGTGCGCCCGGTACTCCTCGGCAAACGATTTCAGCGTGCTGACCACCGGGTTGGGCGCGGATTGCCCGAGTCCGCAAAGGCTCGTGTTCTTGAGCAGGTCGCAGAGTCCTTCGAGCATTTTCAAGTCCTGCTCCGTGGCGGTCATGTTGCCGATCGCCGTCAGGATGCGGTGCATCTGATACGTACCCACGCGGCACGGGATGCACTTGCCGCAGGACTCGGTCATGCAGAAGTCCATGAAGTACTTGGCGACGTCGACCATGCACGAGGTTTCGTCCATCACGATCATGCCGCCCGAGCCCATGATGGATCCGGCCTTCGCGAGCGATTCGTAGTCCACGGGCATGTCGAGGCACTCAGTCGGCAGGCATCCGCCGGAGGGCCCTCCGGTCTGCACGGCTTTGAATTTGCGCCCTTCGGGTATGCCTCCACCGATTTCAAAGACCATCTCGCGCAGAGAAATCCCCATGGGAACTTCGACCAGTCCAGTGTTTTCGACGCGGCCAGCCAGCGCGAACACTTTCGTGCCCTTGCTCTTCTCCGTGCCGATCTTGGCGTACCACTCGCCGCCATTGCGGATGATGGGCCCTATATTGGCGAAGGTCTCGACGTTGTTGATCAGCGTAGGCTCACCGAACAGGCCGTGCATGGCGGGATACGGTGGCCGGGGACGTGGAGTGCCACGCTTCCCTTCCACTGAAGCGATCAGCGCGGTCTCCTCGCCGCAGACGAAAGCTCCGGCGCCGAGACGAACATCGATCTTGAAGCTGAAACGCGTTCCGCAAATTTCGGAGCCGAGCAAGCCTACGCGCTCGGCCTGGCGAATCGCATTGCGCAGCCGCTTGATCGCCAGCGGATACTCGGCGCGCACATAGATGTAAGCTTCCAAGGCGCCTACGGCATATCCAGCGATCAGCATGCCTTCGAGCACGCGGTGCGGATCGCTTTCGAGCACGCTACGATCCATGAACGCGCCGGGATCGCCCTCATCGGCATTGCAGATGACGTACTTCTTCGCGCCCACCGATTTCGAAACCGTGCTCCACTTCAGGCCCGTGGGATATCCGGCCCCGCCGCGTCCGCGCAGGCCGCTTTTGGTAACTTCGTCAATCACTTCGCGCGGATTCATCTCCGTCAGGGCTTTGATGAGCGCGGTGTAACCGTTGGCGGCGATGTAGTCCTCGATGCGGTCGGGGTCGATCACGCCGGAGTTCTCCAGCACGATCTTCTTTTGCCGTTGAAAGAACGGAACATCCGTGGGGCATATCAACCGGGAGACGGGCTGGCCATCGAGGCTGTCGACGAGCGCGGCGCTGTCGCCGGCTTCGACTTTCTTATAAAGAACGCCGTTGCTGGTTGAGACCAGCGGGCCTTCGGAGCACAGGCCCATGCAGCCCACGCCTTTGACCTGGCAGTGCTCTTTCTTGCCGCGCTTGGCGACTTCCTGCTCGAGCGCATCTTTGACCGACTGGCTCTGGCAGGAGAGGCATCCGGCAGCGACGCACACGTTCACGCGCTGTGTGAAGTGGCCCTGCTGCTCGCGTTCAGTTTCTGCAATCTGATCGAGTTCTTCAGGCGTCATGGTGCGTCGTCCATTTCTTCAGGTGCTCACGGATGGCCGCCGTTCCAACTTTTCCGGCCACCTCCTGGTCGTAAACCACCGCGGGCGCCAGTCCGCACGAGCCCAGACAGCGGGCGGTGAGCAAGGAGACTTTTTTGTCGGCGGTCGTTTCTCCGGGGACAATACCAAGATCGCGCTGCACGGCGTCGAGCAACTGTGGCGCTCCCTTGATGTAGCACGCTGTGCCCATGCAGATGACGCAGGTGTGCTCGCCTGCAGGTTTCAGGGTGAAGAAATGGTAGAAGGTGGCGACGCCATAGGCCCGGCTCAGAGGCACGCGCAACGACATCGCGACGTAGCGCATCGCCTGTTCGTCTATGTATCCGAACGCTTCTTGAACCGTGTGCAGCGTTTCAATCAGGCCGCGCGCGTGCTGGCCCTGACGCCTGATCGTGGCATCGACCAGCTTCCAGCGTTTGTCCTGATTTGGAGGAATTGGTTTTGCTACATATGAAGACATAACCCGTTGCGCTCGCGCATAAACCCCGCAATGAGACGGTCAGCATCATAGTTACTTAGCGAGCAACAGCAGATTATATGCCTCTCGAGAAAAATGTCACTGTGATGACGGTCACGCAAGTTGCGGTGAGAGTTCCACTTCGGGAGTTGAAGCATGTTTCAAGAACAGGTTTAGGAGGGGCACGGCTTCAGCCGTGCCGTCTGGCCTCAGGTATCGATGCGGCTTTAGCCGCTGAGCGCCAGTCACTCACCGAGAAGACTGTTCCCAAGAAATACGCTCCAGATATTTGGTGCTGCACACCCGCTGAAATTCATTCGCGGATCGTCAGCACGGGACAGTGCGCCTGCGCGATCACGTGATGGGCCGCGGACCAGGGCAGATGGGTCGAGGCAAGGTCTGCGTAAGCGCGGGCTCCCAGAAGGATCATGTCTGTCTCGCGCTCCTCCGCCGCTTTCAGGATGCGCTCGGGCGCATGGCCGAAATCCAGCAGAGTCTCTGGAAGATATTGTAGAGTGGCGTTCGCCGGGATCAACTGGCGCAATTTCTGCAGATTCTGTTCGATCAGGTCGGGCTTGGCGCCGAGATGCGTGTATTCCTCGATGACATGCATCAGCGTGAGCCGGGAATGAAATTGTTCCGCGAGCCAAGCGGCTTCCTGTGCCATCCGAGGCGCGGTCTCGGCGAAGTTGGTGGCGAAAAGAACGTGGCGCAGATCCAGTTCGACTGGAGCCAGATCAGCTCCGTGATTGCCGAAGGCGGGAAGCTTCGCGTGTCCACAGACCTTAGGCCCGACCGTAAGCACGGGGCAGGGGGCGTGGCGGAGAATGCTCTCTGCTACAGAACCCAGCAGGAGTTTGCCTAACCCGGTGCGGCCGTGCGTTCCGACGACGATCAGATCAATTTCGTTTTGCTCGATGATGTCGGCGAGATTCTTCCAGACGACGCCGTGGCGCACGTAGTTTCGGTGAGGAATGTGCTCGAAACGGGCCGAGATTTGCTGAAGCTTGTCCTTGGCCTCGTTGTGAGCGTCTTCATAGATCGTCCCCATGCTGACGTAGTCGACGCCGCCGGTCATCATCAGCAGGCCAGCATCCGAGAGCACGTGCACCATGTGCAAGGTGCTCTGAAACCGCCGGCAGATCGCCGTGGCGTAGGGGAGGGCGGCTTCCGAGGTCGGAGAGAAATCCGTGGGGAACAGAACGTTTCGGACCGCGAGAGCGGAGGCAGACTTGGCGAGCAGGTCCGTAACTGGATGGGAAGTTTCGACAGGTGCCATGACACACCTCCTGCACCAGTTACAGGATCACGCCGGAGGGGATTGGGGGGTATGCCGGGTGTCACCGGAATTTGTGATTAGGATCACACGTCATGCGTAATCGCGGGCATCCTCAAGGCCATAGGTCAATCCAGACTCAATGCCTTGCTGTGGCTCTGCCGGCCAGCGAACCTGTAGAGCCATGGCTTATCGATCCCTTCCGGCGATCCGCTGCTGCTTACAAGCGCGAAGCAGCAGCGCAAAACCACACGCCATTATCAACACGCTCGCGGTGAAGATCGGCAGAGGATAAAAGCGCATGGACTCCATATATGCGTTGCTGTACCCGAGTCGCAAGAAAAGCTTGGGAATTATCTTGAGTGCCACCAGGTTTCCCAGCATGTGAGCCAGGATTGCCGGCCACAATGCATGGGTCTCAATCACAATCCACGCGAAGAATAGGCCCATCGCCAAGGCAGCCAACGCATGCCACGGATTCAGATGATAAAGCGCGAACAGTACCGCACTTGCCCACACCGCCTTGGTGCGCGAATAGCGTTCCAGAAAACTCGACAGCAATATGCCCCGAAAGAACATCTCTTCTGCCAGGGGCGCCAAGAGAACCGCGGCAACCGCAACCAGTGCCTGGTTGCCTCGGCTGGCATCGTCGAATGCTTCATGGATGGAGGCCGGAACCGGAATCAGCGCGATCAAGCTGAGCAGAACCGGGACCATTCCGACAATCGTCAAACCGAAGCCCATTAACAGAGCCGCAGGCACGGCTCTGATCCGAAGACAATGTCGAACTGAAATGCCGGTCGCTTTGAAAGCGATGAGCAAAGTCGGCGGCCATGCAATCAGAAGGGAGAAGAACAGCGAGTTGCCCGGCGGAACCTGGATACAAAGAAAGCGGCCAATCGCGAATACAGCTACGTAGTAGACCGCCAATGCGACGTAAAAAGGCGAAAGCAGCAGCAGGCCCTTCGTGATCCCGACCGGACTGCGGGCTGGCGCTGCAGTCAAAGTGGTGGTCGCATTCATGATGGTCGAACGCTCAATTGTCGATGGGTGGCGAAGCGTACAGCTGACGCAAATTCGACCGTCCTCGGCCAGCGTGTTACTGCGCGAAGCCGTCGGCTTGGCTGACTGCGCCGATCGCAACCGTATGGTCGATGTAGAGCCGTCCCGCTTCGAGCGCCTTGCGGTCGAGCTCGAGAAGATTTGCGTTCTTGACCTTCGCCTCGAGGACCTTCATCGCGGTATCAGACGCGAGGCATTCCGTCTCTTCGAGCAGCGCGCCCATCAGAACGACGTTGGCAACTTTCGCCGAGCCAAGCTTGTCGGCAATCTCCGAGGCGGGGATGCAGACGACCTGCGCGTTGGTGATTGTAACGTCGTCGGGCAGGCGGTCGAAGGCGTACATGATTGTGCCGCCGGGCGCGACCTGTGAGGCGAACTTGCGTAGCGAGATTTCGTTCATCGCGATCAGCACATCGGGGCGCGAGAGCAGAGGCGTACCAATGCGGTCTTTCGAGAGACAGACGTGGCAGTGGGCGCTGCCGGAGCGCATCTCGGGGCCGTAGGACGGCAGCCAGCTTACTTCCAGCCCTTCACGCATGCCCATTTCGGCGAGCAGTTGGCCGAGAAGCAAGACGCCCTGGCCGCCGAATCCGGCGATTTTGATGCCCATGTGCTTGAAGTGGTGGGTGCGTCCGTGGACCATTCCTTCGCGCGCGATCTTGCGCTCGCCTTCCACCACTTCTTCGATGGTCTTACGCGGCGGAACATTCGTGTTCGGAATCTCGACCTTCTTATCGCGGAAGACGTTCAGCGGGAAGTTGGGAATCATCTTTTCGGCGACCCACTTCCGCGCTTCGATGGGATCTTTGCCCCAAATAGTTGGGCAGGGAGAGAGGATTTCGACGAAGGTGAAGCCCGCCTGATCGCGCTGCAACTCAAGCGCTTTGCGCACCGCGCGGCGCGCTTTCATGATGTTTTTATTGTCGGAGAGTGCAACGCGCTCGATGTAGACCGGAGCCTCAAGCGACGAGAGTAGTTCCGCCATATGCAGCGGAAAGCCTTCGTTGATGGGACGGCGTCCCCAGGGCGAAGTGGTCGAGCGCTGGCCGACCAGCGTTGTGGGAGCCATCTGGCCGCCGGTCATTCCGTATATCGCATTGTTCACGAAGAATACGCTGATCTTCTCTCCGCGGTTAGCGGCGTGAACGATTTCCGCCGTGCCGATCGCAGCCAGATCCCCATCGCCTTGATAGGCGATCACGATCTTGTCGGGACACGCGCGCTTCAGGCCCGTAGCAGCGGCGGGTGCGCGGCCGTGCGCGACCTGTACATTGCCGACGTCGAAATAGTAGTACGCGAAGACGGAGCAGCC
>Ga0335069_10012155_pt1 | contig 12117 bp, 30 predicted proteins | sample Lox_Sample_11_FD_206714 | JGI IMG/M metagenome (GOLD analysis project Ga0335069, IMG submission 206714) | Soil microbial communities from Loxahatchee National Wildlife Refuge, Florida, United States - Lox_Sample_1.1 | ecosystem: Environmental > Terrestrial > Soil > Wetlands | place: USA...
CCGCCTGGAGGAGATCGGCTACGTCCGTCCTCGCGTGACGAACACGGGTGACTGCGTTCCGCATCTGACCCTGCCGAGACTGTCGTGAACATCATCGATTTCGGCAAGGGCGGCTACGAATACCGTCGTGGCTGGCCTCATCAGCGCTGGCATATCGAACTCTTCGGACGCTGGCATCGGAGGATCACCCTCCCCATGCGACGGACCGAGCAGACACAGAACGTCTCGCGCTCCTACGAACCCAAGAACTTCCTGTGGTGGCTCCTGCGGCGACCGAAGGTCCCTGTGCAGCGATGAGTGATGTGGCCTCCAACATGGTCCTACGGCGTCCGCTGGACTACAAGATGCTCCTGCGGGCTACGTTGGCTTCCTACAACGAATCGCGCGAGTTCGACGGCCGCGTGGAGTGGGACGAGGCCCCTACGTGGGTCCAAGAGGCTTGGCTGCACAAAGTCAGGACAGTACTCGAAGCAGCACTGCCTCAGGACAAGGACATCCTCACGGCGCTCGCAGCAGAATGTACGGCGACCATGGCAATCCTATGAGGGCCTTTTGGCGATGGCTGACAGGGTGTCCATGTGGCTGCTCCATGAGCCGGTGGTGGTACTACAACCTCAAGTTCGACTACGCCATGATGGAGTTCGCCGAAAAGCATCCCAACCACTTCCTCACGCGCCTGCTCATGGAGAAGGATGAGTCCTGCTAGACTACAGGCATGAGCGATACTCCTTCTCTCGCCGAGGTTCGGCGAGCCCAACTCAACAGCCTTATCGTCCACGCCCGTGACGAGATCGAGTCATTCACCCGTCACGCCAAACCCAACCGTCTCTTGGCGGATGGTCTTCGGCACTCCATCGGGGCGGTGGGCCTGCTTCGAGAGACGGTCCGCTACCTGGAGGAAGGCATCTTCGGCGGCGAGCTTCGCGAGGGCTTTCTCTCGGGCCTTCAGGCCGCACTTGACAACCACGAGGAGCGTCTGACGCGACTGGAGCAGGAGCGGTCTGCGGCTCTGGAGGAGCATGAATCGCTAGGATCGCTAGAGCAAGTGTCATACTCGCGTCCTGCTCCGGCGAAACGCAAGACGACTACCCCTACCCGCTCGAAAAAATGATCTCCAAGCAGGAATACTACGCCCTGGTAGGGCTCCTGCATCTGGCTCATGTGTACGAGGCCAAAGTGGAGGACTTCCGCCAGGCGATGGCGAAGATCGTCGGCCTAGACGAGCACAACCGCGTACCTGACTGGGTAGACGAAGCTATCTGGAACCACGTCACGCTCCAGGAAGCCCTGGACTATCTGGATATCGAGGTCGAGGATGGTCTTGCCACGGAGGCACAGTGCTGATCGACCTTCGCGCAGCCGCCTGTGCGTGGGTCTGCGCCAGCCTCATGGCAGTCTTCGGTTGCAACATGACCTTCGACTCCATCCAGGGGCTTCTCTCCGTGGGAGCCATCAGTCTCTTCTCCTGGTGCGTGTATGCAGCAGTCCGAGCTTGATCGCGACAATCTCTGGGAGATCACGTTGGTCTTCACGCCGTCGATGACGCCTGGAAAGGCATGCGGTCAGGCGTTCCAAGCTGCCCTGCGTTGGACGCAGCGTGACATGGACGCGACCGTGTACCTCAAACTGCGTGATTGGCTCGATGGCGGCACGAGGACCATCGTGCGCTATGCCAAGACCCCGGCGATGTTCCAGCGCGTCTGCGAAGAGGTCCCTGGCTATGTCATGGTCGATGAGGGCTTCACCGAGGTCGATCCGGGTACGGCGACGTTGTTCGTATCTGAGCCGTACCTTCACAAGGATCGGCCTCCTCTCTTGAACGGCAAGAAGGTCCCCCTCCTGTGAGCCATCCCCTGAAGACCCCGGAGAAGATGTCCGTCGTGGCGGAGCTTGAACTGACCTCATCTGAGGGCACGGAGATCGTGCGCTCGTTCGACAAGGCATGGCATCGCCTACTTGAGCTACCTACCCCCGCGCGTTGCCGCTTGCGCGGTTTCGTCCGGAAGTCTGACAAGGAAATGGCCGAAGGATGATCAGCATCGTGATAGGCGTGGTTGCCTACGTGATCGTCTTTGCGATCCTCTGGTGGGCCTGCGGATACTACGAACGGTACTACAACGATGGCCATCTCTGAGTGTCCCGACTGCGACGGCTCCGGCGAGGTCTGGGAGCCCTGCGACTGCTACGAGTGCGAGTACGACGACAAACACGGGCAATGGATTCTCTGCATCTCCTGCCAGGAGGTCTGGGACGACGACCTATCAGAGATACTGGCCAAATGGCGACAGGACCCTGCTAACCTGGAGCCGGAAATGTGTCCGACCGAGGACCCTCATGGCCAAGTGCTCCGAGAAGAAAGCCTACAAGACTAAGAGCAGCGCGCAGCGCCGCGCCGACAAACACCAGAAGGAAGTCGGCTACCCACTCTTCGTCTACCAGTGCTCGACGTGCTTCAAGTGGCATCTGACTAAAAAACGACCAGCGAAGCGGTCGTTCAAGTCGAAGCTGACGAAGATCAGGCGAAAGCGCGGTAAGCGCCGCTAGGAGCAGTCTGGGCAGGCCAGAGTGCCCTGGCCCTCGTGATCCCAGATGTACCTGCGGTCTTCGCACCCGGGACACGGGCTGTACACGATGGTCCTTGGCTTGATGCCACGGCGTTCGTCCATGAGCCACTTGATCACGGCTTTGACATCTTCCAAGCAGCCGTTATTCCAGACCGTCTTGTCGAGCGGGTGGAAGGCGTACTGTCTCCAAGGGCCGTACCAACGTATCTCGCCGAGGACGATGTTGAGCCGCTTGCTGATGACCTTGACGAGCTTCGTCTTGCCCGTGTAGCTCTCGTCTACATCGAACCAGATGTACTTGCTATCAGTCTCGATCTCGCTCATAGATGCGCCCCTTCTTTTCGTAGTAGTTTGGAAGAAGGGTCTGAAGGCACTCGCCATCATGGCCCTCCTTGAGGCCACAGACGGCAACCTTGATGTCCTTGCCGTCGTAGTGCAGAGTCCAGTGCGTCAACTGACAGGGATCGCCCCGCTCGATACGCTGTTGACGCTCAACTACAGCCGCCCTGTACTCCTTGGCACGTTTGCGCCAGTCTAGCCCATACATGGCCTCGGCGAGCATCTCGAAGTCCTCACGCAGCGTCCGTATCTGCTCTTCAAGCGTCGGCCCCGGCTTTTCGCCAGAGCCCTCACAAGCGCCGCAGTCGCACTCGCCTGCGTCATCCCAACCATCCCCACCACATACGTCGCAGGGAGTCACGGGTTGTTCTCCAGAAGCCACTGAGCGTGCTCACACATCGGCGTCTGTAGTAGAGCGACGAAGACTGGACGACGGCATGACACACAGATTAGCACGAGCGAGGAGCCGCAGTTGCACGGGGACTCTTCGGCCGGTAGAGAGGGATCGCAGCCATATGCCTCGCAGTGGCGATGCGCATGCTCCTTGATGACCTCTTCGGAGAGTCCAACCGGATCGCCTTCATGGGGCATGGCAGCAGTTCTCGTCCATCGTGCAGTCCTCGCAGTAGTGAGGGGGCTTGCCGAACTCGTACTCGCCTGCGCGTTTCACACGCCCGTGCCCGAGGAGCGGTTCCTCTTCGAGTAGCCCACGTCTCACGAGATCATCGACGGCCAGAGAGAGCGTAGCGCCGTTGTAGTCCATGGTCTTGAACTCGCCCTTGGCGTGGCACACGCTGAAGATCGCACGCCGGGTCCACCAAGTATGGTGGCCGATGTGGTACATGATGATCCGCCCTGCGCGCTTGATGCGCCAGTACAGGTGGTCGTTGGCTGGGTCGCCCGTGGGAGAGTAGTCGCTCACCAGCCGTACTCCTGGCTCAATTCGGTGTCCTCAAAATCCGCAGGAAGATCGGGATCGGTGACAGACAGGATGCGACAGTGAGGATCGATGGGATCGGTCACGAGCGAAATGTCGAAGAACCGAATCACCTGCTCATCGGGCTTCAGGATGCGAATGTCCACACGAGCCATCAGAAGAGCCATCCTTTCATCGCTTCCCGCCCTCCTTCTGCAAGGTGTAGGCAGTCGGGTTCCTATAGATGTCTTCCCAGCGTTCCTTCGTTCGCTGCGCTCGTGCCTGGAATGAACGGTCATCTGAAGAATCCTCAAGCTGGTAGAGAGTCACGAGCGCCGTGGTCAAGCTGCAAGCGACCGTGTGAGCAACGCTGTCGGTTGAAACGAGCCCCTTGTCCAGACCCCTGCTCAAGTCATACAGACGACCGCGCAGTTTGCTCAGTCCGTTGCGGATATCATGGACCTCTCTCGCTGCCTCTAGGTAGTCCTCCTCGGTCGGAGAGTCTTCGTAGACTACGGTCCTGACGCGCGCACCGGAGTCGCCACGAGCGATGTCGAGAGCGGCCTCCTTCTCCTCCTGGGTGGGAGGTAGCGGACGAGTGCCGAGGACTTTCTCGGCGAAGAGGTTGAGCCCGTCCTGAGAGTCGATGTGGTAGAGCATGACGCGATCTTTGGGCTCCGGGCAGCCGCAGTTGCCGTCTACACGTACGTCGTTGCGACCTCTGGGGTCCTCGTACATGGCTTGTGCCACGTCGAGAGGCACAGGGCCGTTGACGACCCAGTAGTACCACGCGCGTTCGAAGCGGAACCGTCCATGTTCGCCAATGAGGGAAGCAGGAACCTCTCCCGGAGAGATCGCGCCCTGAAAGATTGGAATGCACGCCTCCTTCAACTCATCCTCGATGTAGGCGTCGGCGTGGCGGGTGGATTGACCAGCGAGATTGATCATGGGCGGCGAAGGGGGTAGAGGATGTGCCGGAGGGCGTAGTGAGCTTCGTAGCTCTCAAAGGTCCAGAACTTGCGTCCGCACTCGCACTTCTTGCGAAAGCCGAGGTACCAGGGGCACGGGATCGCCGGGACCCATTCTCCCCTGGAGTTTCTGGCATAGGGTCCTCTCACTGGCCCTCGCCATCCGATCCATGTCCGGTGTTGTTCCAGCCAGGAGGGAAGTACTTGATCGGCTTGCGACGCAGTTCGAAGTGGAAAGTCTCCTCGATCAACTCCCAGAGCGCGTCGATATCCTGGTCTTCGCGTGAGAAGCTGTTGTCGGGCTCTGCATCCACGGGCACGAGAACCCTCGGTGTGGCCTTCACGGTGCCCATCTTGGACATAATCGTGACAGTCACACCTTCATGGCGGGAGTCGTGGAATGCCAGGGCAGGGAAGGTGTACGATTCACCCATGTAGACGTACTCGGTGTGCTTGAGCCTAAGCGTGCAGCGACGCCCGGTCGGGACTAGGTTCGTCTCCGTACACTTGGCCTCTTGTGCCTGGTAGATTTCCAGGTCCCCCTCCGGGTCAGGAACAGCGAGGTAGGTGTCGTTCAGGACGGTGCCTTTGACGACGAAGGACGACATGTCGAAGATGTGATCGTGGATCGATGTGCGCACGGATTGACGCGGCAGGCGATCATCGAAGATGTGCAGCCGACGCCTCGCAATCCGCTCGCCTGCCGGGTCCGGGCGCAGATCAAGCTGAAGGAAACCGTTCGGGTGGACACGAGGGAGCCTTCCCTGGTCCTTGGCTTCCTGGATTTCGTCAGTTAGGCTTGGCGTGCAGGCCAGGGTTCCCATGCCCTTCCCCTTCCGTTTCGACCGTGACGGTAGTACCGCCGTTTTCTTCCGAGCCCATCGTCATCACTCCGCCAAAGAGCGCGATGACGACCCAGAGCAGCATTGCAAGGATTCCGATCTCGGAATCCTTCCATACCGTAATGGCGACGAGGATCACGAAGACTACGGCAACGATGGCAAGCCAAATCTCAAGCGTCACGGGGTCATCCTCGCGATCAAGTACACGAGCACAAACGGTAGCACGGGTACGAGGAAGGACACGAGGAAGCTGTAGCCTACGAGAAGCATCCAGACGACGGCGATCAGGTAGATCACGATCATGATGCGTCGAATGCTCCCATGAGGGATCAGCGGCTCTCGGTTCCAGTTGTCTTTGATCGTCACGGGTTCTTCTCCAAGAAGGTCATCATGTCGATGCGCTCCGGATGAACAAGCTGCTCGACCGTCTCAACGCCCTTGCAGCGGTCGCCGGGGCGCTCGTCACAGACAGGGCACGACACCCACACGGCAGCCTCTTCTTCCTCGACCTTGCTCATAGCATATCGACCGGGATCGGCCTACCTGCGAGGACGAGATCGGCAGCGTCCGGGTTGCTCTCGATGACGCGCTCGAACATGCGCCAGTGTTCTGCGATCTTGACAAGGTACTGTGGGGGCCTGACGCAGAGCGTCTCGCCGACGACGCACATGTCGTCGCAGTTGAGCAGGTCCTCAACCCTACTCACCGCGCTGCCTCGTGATCTCGACGGGGATGCGGTAACCTGAGCCGATCTCGACCGATCCTTCGATCAGGACGACCTCACACTCCGGATAGAGGGGTCTACCGGAGTGATCGCAGTACATGCGAATCTCCAGGTGGGGCTCACCCCATCGCCCGTCCGTACTGACGAGCGCATCCTGAAGCTGGCTGAGCTTGTCGCCAAGGGCATCGGGCTCAGTGACGATTGCGCGTAGGAACATCAGTCCTCTCCTCTACTGTCCTGGCGGACGGTCGTGGGCACAACCAAGACGACCCATGGGGCAACGTCTCGTTCCATCACATCGAAGGAGAAGCCAGCGCTACGAGCATCGTCCTCTTCCATCGCGGCCTTCTCCTCCCATGCCGTCTCCTCGCTGGAGCAAGGATAGACCTTGATGACCTCGCCCTGGCGGGAGACGCGCACGGCGTATTCGGTGCTCATGCTCACGAAGCGGCAGTCTACCAGGTCCCCAGAAGGCTGTCAAGAACGACGGAGGCCCGGGTGGTGGGAACCCGGGCCTCCGTTTGTGGCTCCCCCTCAGGAACACGGCTGAGGGAGTTCGCGCTGCGACCCACCGACCAAATGGGGAGCGCGTTCGAGAGGCAGTATAGAGCATCGCCGAGGGCATGTCAAGGGCCTGAAACGGAGCCTAATAGACGATGGCTGACGCACACAAACTGCCTTGTCCGCTCTGTGGCCAGAAAGCCCTCCATGACGATCAGGCAGGGGGCCTCTTCTGCCGCGCTTGCGGCCACAACTTCCAGATGGGGTGGGATGATCCGGAGTCCTGGATGGAAGGCAAGTTCGACTGGGACTTCAACCTCCCGCTAGAGGGCCTTGCGGAGACAGCCGAACCGGGCGAGGCGGAGTGGGTCCTGCCGACGCGCGACTATGGCCCGGTCCATCACGGGCATACGGCGTCATCTCGCTCGCTCTACCACGGTACTCTCATCGATCATCTGCCAGCGATTCAGCAGTGGGGCCTTCAGCCCGACGTAGGCAGTTTCGTCAATGACGCCTACCAGGAAGAAAGCGGCATGTCGCCAGAAGAGTACGGTGTGCGTCCCGCCGTCTTCATGACCGACAAGAAGCGTCTCAACAAGGCGGTGAGCGCAATCATTCACAACGTCGCTCAGAAGCTTGGTAAGGGCTTCCATGAGGTTACGCCAAACGATGTGCGCAACCACGGCTTGCTCGTCAAGTACCCCGGTGAGATGGGCTACAACGATCCGCCGATGGATTACGTCTTCGATGAAGAGCACGAGGAGCCCTTCGAGGAACAGTTCAAAGCCGAACCGCCAGAGCGTCCGTACCAGGCGGAGCCGGGAGACTTCTACTCAGAGTCGCCCGTGAGCGGGTTCGAATACATCCATGGACCGGCGATGATGCGGCTCTTCGAACGTCATGGAGTCGCCCCACGCAATAGCCCGTTCGCTTGGAACGTCGTGGACAATGCAATGCGCCAGCGCCAAGCTTGGAACTTCAGGACAGCCTCGCTCAACACGCGCAAGCTCTACACGACAGCCGAGGACCATGAGCGCGGCAAGCGTCGATGGGGTCTTCCATGGCCTCATCATCTACGTCGTGCAGCAGCCGATCCGGAATGGCTTAGGCGATGGATCGAGGTCAATGGACCCTACATGGTACATCAGACCGAAGACGAGCCGACCCGTGAGAAAATCATGCAAGAGGGGTTGATCCCGCATGACCAGGGACCGGGCAGTCAGTACAACGAAACGCTCGTGCCACGAGCCAACCACACCTACCTCTCTCGTAACCTCCATGCCCTTTCGCCTAGCGCAACACGAACGATGCGCTATGAGGAGCCCGACTCAAAGAATGAGCACGGAGAAAACGCAACGCAGCGTCGTTCTGTAGCCATCGATCTTCGCAAGCTCGATCCCTCACGGATCAATGCAGACGAGGATGCTTTCGATCCTACCGGTGGTCCTCACTGGAGTCGTGTTGCCCCTAGTTTCCCGTTGGAATTTCCTCACGACGTACCCATACCCAAAGAGCAACTCGATGAAGTCCCAGAAGAAGGCTTGACATGGCATCGCAAGCGTGTCCATGACTCTAACGGAGGGGTCTACAACAACGGCGGCGAATGGGCTGACAAGAACAACATCACCCAACCACACCACACGGCCTGGTCGATGAACACACTTGGCCATGCAGCTATCGAGGGCGGTGTCTCTCCCGAGGCGCTCGTGCGTCCTAGCGAGGCGTGGGCAGACCTTCAGGCCAACTACCCACATGCCATCCCAGAGGGATATGGACGCTACCACACACCCATTTCACCACCAAAACCACAGGCTCCATCCATGTGGACGATGCCCGAACCAGAGCCTTCGGTTGAGGCTCCCGTACAAGGGCAGATGATCGCGCACCTAATGGATGACATGCGCAACGCTTTCGGACGATTCGCTGCTTCTGCCCCGTGGGAACTTGGCAAGTGGGGGAAGGGTCTGTTCTTCCCGGAGACGGGCCAACTTGTCCTCTGGAGCGATGACCGTGGCCATAGCGAGACGCTAGAAGAAGACGAATTCCAGGCCAACACAGAAGCCCACCACCTGATCATCCGCCCGGACGGTGGCGTGCGCGATCAGGGCGCGATGGATCGCAACTACGACAGCACCGAAGGCGATGTCCCGGGCCTTGCCCAGGCGCTCAAGGAATACAGCCCGGACCTCAAGATCGACAAAGGGGGCGCGTGGGAATTCGGCCCCACTGAGCCGATGGAATCAGAGCCCTCGATCAACCGCGCGGAAACGGGTGGCCCGGACTCTCCAACCGTGCAGACAGGCAACGACTTCGCAGGTTCGCTATGAGCCTCCACTACCTGATCCACGTCAAGAAAGGCCCTCGGTTGTACATCTGTGAACGGCATCTGCACCATGGCCTAGATGGGGTCGTCCTCTTCTTCATCGCCCTCGCGCTCATGTGGACGGACCGCAAGGATTGGCCCTGGTTGTTCACCAAGGATGCGGTAGAATAGCGCTATGTTGGAATGCTCCATTGAGGGTTGTACAGAACCTTGTAAGCCCCGATCAGATCGACCGGGTAAGTTCTACACGCTCTGTGTAAATCACTTCAATGCGCGTTCGTGGGAAAACGCACAGCGTTGGCGAGCAGAAAATGAAGATGCGCGCAAAGAACATCAGCGCCGTTATCGTGAAGTCCACCCCGAGAAGGATAAACAAGACAAACGAGACTGGTATTTGGCCAATGTTGAGCACGCAAGGGCTCAAAAACGAGCCCATAGCAAGCGACGATATGAGATTGACCGCGAGACTGAAATTGCTAGGGTCAGACAGTATCTCGCTACTCCCGAGGGGAAAGCGTCTCATCTCCGCGCAGCCCATCGTAGACGCGCCTTGAATTCCGAAGGTCACTATACCGAGACACAGCTACAGGCCCGTATCGACTTCTATGGCCGACGCTGTTACTTGTGCGGCTGTGACTGGGATGCGCTCTCTAGCTTCGACAAAACCATCGACCATGTGATCCCGCTCAGTCGAGGTGGAACCAACTGGCCCGCAAACCTACGACCGGCCTGCCGATCCTGTAACTCCAGCAAGTTCACTTCTTCGTACCGTGAAGCGGGAAGGTAATCTGTATGGCATACCCTCCTGCATTTACGGCCTACAGTTGGGAAGATTTGCCTAGCGAAAATACCCCCGTTGACAAACACGAACTCAACGAAGCGGAAAAAAGGCTAGCCAAATTTGCTGAAGAATTCCAGGGCGTGAACTGGCGACCCCCGGTCAAAAAAGAATCGGAACTCAATTCGCTGTACAAACCAAAAGGTGGAAACGTCAAAGTCGGTGACGTTGCTTTCGTCTACGAACTCGAAGAGATATTCGTCTACGGTGTTAGCGAAGAATGGAAGCCGATCAGTGCCGAAGCGAGGCACTGGAAGGCCCCGGTCAAAAAAGAATCGGAACTACCGGTTGCGAGCAACGTACTTGGCGATGTTCGCCTGGTCGAAGAACTAGGCCAACTCTTCTACTGCATTGCAACGGTAGGGACGGTTTCCGAACAGTGGAAAGCGGTCGCCAATCACGTACACACGATTGAGTCCCACACTTGGGTGGTTGCTGGCGAAGTCACAGAAGGTACGATCCCCGGTCCGTTCGTGCGCCTCGCTGCTAACGAGACACAGACGCTTACCGAAATCGAATTTGATCTGATCAAAGGCAAAGCCGAAGTTGAAGTCGAGATCAATGGCTCGGCAGTCAAATTCGAAGGCGGCTCAACGAAAGTCAAAATCAAAGAAGCCGTCGAAGCGCTCAAACTGGAAACTCCACACACTCTTTCTAGCAAAGACCGTTTTACCCTAGTCATCACATCAGTCACCAGCACCCCCGAAGGGCTCACGCTCTCTGCATTCGTTGAACACGTTGTCAAGGTGGTCTAATGGCCTTCCCGGCAGTTACGCTGCTCGATTCGTTCAAACGAGAAGAAAATCCGCTTAGCAATGGGGGCAAATGGAAATCCGTTGCTTTCCTAAGCGGCGGTGTGGGTCGATGCAAGGAAAGCATCGATTGGGAAAATCTAGCCGCTCATGATCTAGAGGGTGCGTATTGGAGTCCTGGGGAATTTACTGCTCCTTGCGCGGTTGCCATTTGTCGTGACAAAAAAATCAACGATGCCGGAGCTTGGCTCGTGATGGCTTGCGTTACGCATCCAACCACAAGCAAATTCAGCGGTTATCGTGTCATGATGGCACATACCGGAACCATCTCTGGAACAGAAGGTAAGTTCACCGTCACCATTGAACGCTGTGATGAAGAGTCCTTTACGGTCTTGTCTACGACCACTGAAGAGGTTTTCAAAGAAGGGGATCGACTCGGAATCGCTGTGAAGGCCATGTCCAGTACTGGCGCAAAGCGGGTGCTGGAGCATGGGAAGAACGCGCCTCCCATGCTGATGCAACGTACTCAACGGGATATGCCCTGTTCGGGGTATCGAGTGCTGAAAACGGTAACACGACTGATTTCGAAGCCGGTCCAGTAGAAGGTGGTCCACCGGTCATCACGAACCCTGGCACGCAGCACAGCGTCATCAACAAACCGGTCAGTCTTCAGATCAAAGCAACGAACGCGACCGAATACAAAGCAGAAGGTCTACCGGAAGGTCTGGCGATCAACGAAGGCACGGGCTTGATCACAGGAGAACCGACCAAACTCGAAACGACCACTGTGAAACTCAAGGCCATAGGACCAGAAGGCGAAGCGGAAGCCGAATTCGAATGGATCATCGAAGCCACTTCTAGTTTGATCAATCAGACCTACCTGATTCTCTAAGCTTTTCATCCTTCTTGCTGGAGTTACAGGATCGGCAAGCAGGTCGTAGGTTCGCGGGCCAGTTGGTGCCGCCCTTTGCAATCGGGATCACATGATCGATGGTTTTTTGACCAGAAGAGAGTGCATCCCAATCGCAACCACAGAGGTAGCAGCGATGACCGAAAAAGTCGATCCGGGCTTGCAGTTGAGCTTCTGTACAAACCCCTATTGCCCCGCGTCTACGATGTTCATATTGGCGGCTATTGAAGGCATTGCGATCAGGATGATTCGCTTTCCATCGTTTAGCTATGCGCGCCTCAAGAGCTTTTCGCTCTTCTGGTGTCATTTTTGCCTTGTAGCGCTTTGCCGTATCTTTCATGCGTACAGGATGCTCTTTGCGCTGACGCCGAGATCGCTTTCGATCTTGGATGAGATGAGCTTGACAAAGTTTGTAGAAGCCACCATCTGGCTTTCTCATC
>Ga0335069_10012156_pt1 | contig 12116 bp, 7 predicted proteins | sample Lox_Sample_11_FD_206714 | JGI IMG/M metagenome (GOLD analysis project Ga0335069, IMG submission 206714) | Soil microbial communities from Loxahatchee National Wildlife Refuge, Florida, United States - Lox_Sample_1.1 | ecosystem: Environmental > Terrestrial > Soil > Wetlands | place: USA: Florida...
CGCATGGACAACTTTGTTACGTTCATTTTCGGAGTGTTTCTGATGTACCAGCCCTTCAAGAATCTTACCCGGCTTCACAACCAGTTGTACCAGGCCGAGGCCGCCAGCCAGCGCGTTTTTGAGTTGCTCAACACCCAAAGCACGCTGCTCGATCCGCCCCAGCCCGCCGCCCTGAGCGCCGCCGGCGCGGATATCCGGTTTGAACATGTGGATTTCAGCTACGGGGAAAAACCGGTCCTGCGCGACATGGATCTGACCGTCAAGGCCGGGCAGTTGGTGGCACTCGTCGGCGGCAGCGGTTCGGGCAAAACCACGTTGGTCAACCTGTTGCCGCGGTTCTATGATCCGCAGCGCGGCGCGGTGCGCATCGGCGGCACGGATATCCGGCAAGTTTCCCTCAAGGAACTCCGGCGCCAGATTGCCCTGGTCACTCAGGAAACCATCCTGTTTCATGACAGCATCCACAAGAACATCGAGTTGGGCCGTCCCGGCGCGACCGCGGCCGAGGTCGAGGCGGCCGCCCGTTCGGCGAACGCCCATGAGTTCATCGCGCAAAAAACCGAGGGTTACGAAACGATCGCCGGCGAAAAAGGCGCGGTGCTTTCCGGCGGGCAACGCCAGCGCATTTCCATCGCGCGCGCTATTTTGAAGGATGCGCCGATTCTCATTTTGGACGAGGCCACCAATGCGCTTGACGCGGAAGCCGAGCGCATCGTGCAGGCAGAACTGGAGAAGCTCATGCGGGGGCGCACCACCATCTGCATCGCCCATCGGTTATCCACCATCCAAAATGCTGACCTCATCGTGGTGCTGGACGAAGGGCGCATTGTCGAGACCGGAAAACACGCCGAACTGCTCCAAGGCGGAGGCATCTACCGGAAACTCTACGAGCTCCAGTTCAACAAAAGCTGATCCCGTCCCCGGCAGATGCCGTTGGCGCAGAATTTGTTGCAACCAAATCCTGTTAACAAGCCCCGGTGGTCTGCCGCGGCAAGCTTTTTAAATTGTCGTGCCGCCGGTCGCCAGCTAGTCTGATCAAAACAGCGGATACATTACATGGCTCATGGCTGACAAAATTCCCTATCTCGACCTCGTGGCGCAATTACGTCCGCTCCGCGCGGAACTGGACGCCGTCATCGCGCGGACCATCGACAACTGCTCATTCTGCCTCGGCCCGGACGTGGCGCAGTTTGAAAAGGACTTCGCCAAGTTCATCGGCACGGAACATTGCGTCGGGTTCAACAGCGGCACCTCGGCATTGCACGTGGCCATGCTGCTGCTCGGGGTCGGGCCCGGCGACGAGGTTGTCACCACGCCGTTCACCTTTGTCGCCACCAGTTGGGCGATTTCCTACGTCAGCGCCAAACCGGTTTTTGTGGACGTGGACGAGGCCACGTTCAATCTCGACCCGAAGCTGGTCGAACGCGCCATCACGCCGCGCACCAAAGCCGTCATGCCCGTGCATCTGTACGGCCATCCGTTCGATCTCGACCCGATTCTGGCCGTCTGCAAAAAGCACAATCTGCCGTTGGTCGAGGACGCCGCCCAGGCGCATGGCGCCAAATACAAGGGCCAGACGGTCGGCACGTTCGGTGAAATTTCCTGCTTCAGTTTTTATCCCGGTAAAAACCTCGGGGCCTGCGGCGAGGGCGGCGCGCTCCTGACGAGCAATACCGCCTTCGACAAACGCGCCCGCGCGCTGCGTGAGCACGGCTCCACGGTGCGTTATTATCATGATGAAGTCGGCTACAACTACCGCATGGAAGGCATCCAGGGCGCGGTGCTGGGTGTAAAACTGAAGCAGTTGAAAAAATGGACGGCGGAACGCCGCCGCGTGGCGCATCGCTACCACGAGCTGCTGGCCAATACGCCGTTGCAACTCCCCCGCGAGGCCGCCTGGGGTGAGAGCGCGTATCATTTGTACGTCGTGCGCCATCCGCGCCGCGATGATCTAAAGAAGCACCTCGAAGCGAATGGCGTCGGCTGCGCGCTGCATTATCCGCTGCCCTTGCACCTGCAAAAGTGCTATGCGAGCCTCGGCTACAAAGACGGCGACTTCCCGGTCGCCGAGAAAGCCGCATGCGAGTGTCTGAGCCTGCCGATTTATCCGGAATTGACCGACGCGCAAATTCAGCGCGTGGTCGAGGTCATCAGGGATTTCTTTAAGAAATAATCCATTCGGCGGGCGAGCCCCGCGAGTCCCCGATCGACGGAATCTTTGATGCATCAGGGGCTCGTGTAACTCGCCCCTCCGAGAAGGCAGCGTCAAGTCTCCGGGTATTCGCCCTTGAGCAGTTGCGGCAGATGCCGCCGGTAGAGGGCCAGCGCGTCGCGGATGGCGCGGTAGGCGTCAATGCGGCCCTGGAAATCCTCCACCACCGGCAGTTCCGCCTTTTCGAGTTCCTTGTAAATCTCGAAAAAGTGGCGGATCTCCAGCAGCACGTGCGGCGGCAGTTGTGAAATGTCGTTGTAGTTCGAAAACATCGGGTCGTCGGCGTGCGTGGCGATGATTTTGATGTCCTCCAGGTTCTGGTCAATCATACGCAACATGCCGATGGGCCGCGCTTTCATCACGCAGCCGGGAATGACCGGCTCCTGCGACAGGACCAGGATGTCCAGGGGATCGTGATCCTGGCAGTAGGTTTGGGGAATGAATCCGTAATTGCTCGGATAATGCACCGCGCTGTGCAGCATGCGGCTGATCTGGAGAAATCCCGACTTCTTCTCCAGCTCATACTTGATCTTGCTCCGCATCGGGCACTCGATGTACGCGTGACACAGCTCCGGAATGGAGGTCCCGGGTGACAACACGTGATACGGATTGTTCGTGGTGTTAACCGGCAAAACCTTTTCCTTGTTCGGGTGATTTTTTTTGGCGCCCGCTTTCGAGGTGCGTAGTTTACGTCCCATAATTCAAAAAAGTAGTAAAGCTCGGCCCCAAACACAATGCAAATCAGGCAGGGTTTCCATGTAGGAGTCGAGGTGACGAGGCTCAATTTCCCCGAGAGCCATCATTCGGAGCCATCTCACGTTGGCTCGTCCAATTTGATCAAGCTGCCGCCGCGCCGCTTTTTCTGGACATCTCTTTTTGCCGGGAGCAAAGTCAACAAAGAAACCGGAAAGGCTGTAAAATGTGGTGGCCATTAACCGTTAAACAGCTTTAGTATGCACACGTTTATGAATGGTGCGTTGCGAGTCACCCCAAGAATTCAATATCGTCGGTTGGCCATTACTGGATTCAGTGGGATTCTGGGTTTTGCTACTTTCCACCGGCTTATCCGGGTACCATTGAACAGTATGTTCAGCAGAGGATTCAGAGCCGAGCGGTCTGATACGAGGACAGGCTACCACTACTGCTTCTCTTACCCGGGGTTTCCCGAGCATCCCTTTCTTGCGTGTAGTTCGTGTAGGGGGTAACGCGGGGCCATGTCCCACGCGGACTTTGTTCAGCTCCATTTGCACACCGAGTATTCCCTGCTCGGTGGGCTGCCGGCTTGCATTTGCACAAAAAGCGGCTTAATTAACGGATATGGAAGCCACCCTGCCATTGGATAAGATGACGGTCGCCGAGAAATTGCGCGCCATGGAACTGCTCTGGGTCGACTTGAGCCGCAACGAGGTGCAATTGGAATCGCCGGCGTGGCATGAAGATGTGTTGCGCGACCGCGAGGCAAAAATCAAATCGGGCGCCGAAAAATTCATGGATTGGGAAACGGCCAAGAAACAGTTGCGCGACAAGCTGACATGAAAATTGCCATCCTGCCGTCGGCGCGCGACGACATGGCGGACGGTTTTCGGTTCTGCGAAAATCAAGGAAAAGGCTTGGGCGGCTATTTTCTCGAATCGCTTTTTCCCGACATTGATTCACTGCGTTTGTATGCCGGAATTCACCGGACCGTTTTCGGTTCGCATCGCCTCCTGTCAAAACGCTTCCCCTATGCGATTTGCTACGCCTATGAATCAGAAGCGGTTTTTATCAAAGCCATTTTGGACTGCCGCCGGGACCCGACGCTTCACCGGCAAAGGCTGGGATGACCGGTTGCCAACTTTGCGTCTTGGTGTCCTGGCGGTTCAAAGCTAAACTGCCGTCATGTCGCACGCGGATTTTGTCCATCTCCATCTGCATACTGAGTATTCCTTGCTCGATGGCGCCTGCCGGCTGGACCGGCTGGTGGAGAAGGCCCGCGAATTGAAATTCCCCGCGCTCGCCATCACCGACCACGGCGCCATGCACGGCGCGATCGACTTTTTCAAGGCCGCACGCGAGCAAGGCATAAAACCCATCATCGGCTGCGAAGTCTATGTCGCCCCCGGCAGCCGCCACGAAAAGAAAACGAGCAGCGGGGGGCGCGACGTCTATCATCACCTCGGCCTGCTGGCCAAGGACGCGACCGGGTATAAGAACCTCATCCAGCTTGTCACCGCCGCGCATCTCGAAGGCTATTACTACAAACCGCGCATCGACAAGGAACTGCTGGCCAAACACAAGGATGGCCTCATCGCCATGTCGGGCTGCTTGGCCAGCGAAATCCCCGAACTGATTACGAAGGGCCAGTTGGACAAAGCCCGGGAGACGGTGGATTGGTTCAAGCAGACGCTCGGTCCGGACAATTTTTACCTCGAACTGCAAAATCACGGCCTCGCCGAGCAGGCCAAGGTGAACCGGCAGTTGATCCAGTGGGCGAAGGATGCCGGCCTGAAACTCGTGGCGACCAACGACGTTCATTACATCGAGAAAAGCCATTCGCATGCGCACGATTGCCTGATTTGCATCGGCACCCAGACGCAGCTCGCTGACACCAAGCGGCTGCGCTACGAACCGGAACAGTTTTACCTGCGCCCGGCGGAGGAAATGAAAGCGCGGTTTGCCGACACGCCTGAGGCGATCAAAAACACGCTCGAAGTGGCCGGAAAATGCAACCTGGAAATCGAATTCGGCAAGCTGCATTACCCGGTCTTTGCGCCGCCGGAACATTTCACGCGCGAAGGTTATTTGCGCAAGCTGCTCGCCGGAGGTTTGTTCCGCCGCTACACGATTCACGCCAAAGCCGAAGGGAAAGAATTCGTGATCGAAGGCATTGACGACCCGACGCGGTTGCCAACGTATAATTCTTCCGTAGGAGACGACGTAGGGAGTCTCAAATCAAAACCGAAAGAAGAATCAGAGCCTCCTCACGTCGGCTCCTACAAAACCAATGACCCGGCCATCGCAGCAGCCATCGAGACAGTTTTGGACCGCCTGAAGCTCGAGCTCACGGTCATCGAAAAAACCGGTTTCATCAGCTACTTCCTCATCGTGGGCGATTTCATCCGCTATGGGCACGAACGCGGCATCGCCTGCGTGGCGCGCGGGTCCGCCGCCGGTTCGATCGTGACCTACCTGCTCGAGATTTCGAACGTAGACCCGATTCGCTACGGCCTGCTGTTTGAACGGTTCCTGAATCCCGAACGCGTCAACCCACCGGACATTGACATTGATTTCGCCGACGACCGGCGCGCCGACGTCATCGAATACGTCCGTGAAAAATACGGGCGCGAGTCTGTCGCGCAAATCATCACGTTCGGCACGATGGGCGCGAAATCTGTGGTGCGCGACGTGGGTCGGGTGATGGGTCTGAGCTATGGCGAATGCGACCGGCTGGCCAAGATGATTCCGTTTGATTTGAAAATGACGCTGGAGAAGGCGCTCAAACAATCGCCGGAATTCAAAGAGGCCTACGAAACCGAGGAGGTCACGCGCGAACTGATTGATACCGCGCTCATCCTCGAAGACCTCACTCGTAACGCCTCCGTCCACGCCGCCGGCGTCGTCATTGGCGACCAGCCGCTGGTGAACCTGTTGCCGCTCAAGCAGGACGACAGCGGCACGCTGGTCACGCAATACGCGATGAACCCGGTCGGCGACCTCGGCCTGCTGAAGATGGATTTTCTCGGGCTGAAAACGCTGACGGTCATCCGCAACACCTGCGAAATGGTCAAGCGCACACACGGCATCGAAGTCCCCATTGACCATCTGCCGCTCGACGACCGTAGGACCTATGACCTGCTCAACCGCGCGGAAACGCTGGGCGTGTTCCAGTTGGAATCCGGCGGGATGCGCGACCTGTGCCGCAAGTTTCAGATCAGTTCGGTCGAGCACATCACGGCGCTCGTGGCGCTGTACCGGCCCGGGCCGATGGAACTGATTCCGGAATTCATCAAGCGCCGCCACGGGGAAATCGAGATCCAGTACGAGCACCCGCTGCTCGAGCCGATTGCGCGGGAGACCTACGGCATCCTGATTTACCAGGAACAGGTGATGCAGGCGGCACAGGTGCTGGCCGGCTTCACGCTCGGCAGCGCGGACCTGCTCCGGCGCGCCATGGGCAAGAAAAAGCCGGAGGAAATGGCCAAGCAACGCGCCGTTTTCGTCAAGGGCTGCGCCGAAAAGAACAAAATCCCCGCTGCCAAAGCGAATGAGATTTTCGATTTGCTTGAGAAATTTGCCGGTTACGGCTTCAACAAATCGCACGCCGCCGCCTACGCCATTGTCGCGTATCAGACCGCCTATTTGAAGGCGAACTACCCGGTCGAATTTTTCTGCGCGATGATGACCAACGACATGGCCGACACGCCCAAGTTGAGCCAGTACATCAACGAGGCGCGCGAGTTCGGCATCGAGGTCCTGCAACCGGATGTGAATGAAAGCCTGGTGCATTTTGCGCCGGCGGAACGTGGCACAGGCTGCCAGCCTGTGAATCCCACCGAGATAAACACAGGCCAGAGGCCGGTGTCACAACGGCGGGGCATCCGCTTTGGCCTGGCCGCCATCAAAGGCGTCGGCGAGGTGGCCGTGCAGACGATTTTGGATGCGCGCGAGGAAGGCGGCAAATTCAAGTCGCTGTCGGATTTGTGCGAGCGGGTGGACGGCCGCACGGTGAACCGGAAAATTCTGGAGGCGCTCATCAAGTCCGGTGCCTGCGACACTTTCGGCCAGACGCGGGCGACGTTGTATGCCCAAATCGAGCGCACGCTGGCGCGGGCGGCCAGCATCCTGTCCGACCGGCAGAAGGGGCAAAGCTCGTTGTTCGGCGCGTTGGAGGAAAAGACGCCGCCCATGCCCGAATCCATTAGCAACCTCCCCGAGTGGCCGCAGCATGAATTGCTGGCGCACGAGAAGGAACTGCTTGGATTTTACGTGACTGGCCATCCGCTGACGCCGTACGCACCGATTCTAGAGAAATATGCGCTGGCCAACACCGCCAAGCTCGCCGAACTGTCCAACCGCACCCTGACACGTATCGGCGGCCTGATTGCCGCGGTACAAAACGGCGTGTCCAAGAAGAGCGGCAAGCCATACTCCATGGTCACGCTGGAAGACCTCGAAGGTTCCGTGCAGGTGCTCTGCTTGAACGAGAACTACGAGAAATACCGCGGCCTGCTCGCGCCCAACCGGGCCGTCCTGGTCATCGGCGAAGTGAACACCGGCGATGACCGGCCGAAGATTTTCCCGCAGGAAATCCTGCCGCTGGAGGACGCGCCCAAACGCTTCACCAAACAGGTCCACCTGCGGCTGCACACCGCGCACGTGCAGCCGGAGCAACTGGAATCCGTGCGCGAACTGGTCGCGGCGCATCCGGGCAAGTGCCCCTTGTTGCTGTGTTTCATGCGGCCCGGCGGCGAGGTGGTTTTCGTGGATACCAATGAACGGTTCAATGTCACCCCGTCGCTGAAATTGCAGCAGGAGGCCGACGCGCGGTTCGGCGAAGAAACTTATTACGCGAAGGTGGACACCAGTCTTCCCGAACGCGCGCCACGCCGGTGGGAGCGCAAAAACGGCTTCAATGGCGGCGAGGAATGATCTCTAGGAGCGGCGAAATGGCATCCGGCCGAAGTGCAGAACCGGCCTGGCATTGGGGTGTTCCGATTTAACGTCCGCCCCGTTGCGTCCCCCGGATCCAACAGTGGCAAAAAAACATTGTTATTTGGGGCGGCCCCGCAAAAGAATACGCCAATGCTTGCCGAACTGCTGCTCCGATTCATCGAGTTCGCCGTGCGAACGGTGGTCCTCTTTGGCTTGCTTTGGGTGATGACCAAGCTCCAGCGGTTCAAACGAAAGTATGAATATCATTCTTCGAAGCTGGTGGGCGTGGCGGCCCTCGCGAGCGCATTGGACATGGTTCCCTACGCCGGCCATTTCCTGGCCGTCCCCGTGCTGTGGGTCGGCGTCAAAAAAGTCACCCGCGCGGACTATTTTGAAACACTGTGGACTATCGCCGTAGCCTATGGGCTCGTATTCGGGGGCAACCGGCTGCTGCCGGGCCCGTTCATGAAGAATTTGCAGGCGCACAAAAACAATCCCATTGAGTTGATCGGCCACCCGCGTTGGCTTAAAAAACCCGGCACCTCAACCGCAGTCGCCACGAATTTGCAGGCCGTCGAAACAAATCTGCCGGTCGGGCAAACAAACGCGCCGGTCTCACGTTTAGCTGCCACCAACCCGCCGACGCCCGGAATCCGGCCTGTCTCCCGGGTGATTTCGGCAACCAACCTGCTGTCCCAAACCACCAATCAAATCCCACCCAACGCGACCAATGCGGCGCCACCTCCGGCTCCGGCAGTGAAATCGGCCCCCAACCTGACCAAATACATTTCCGTGCGCGGGGTCACCCGCAATGGCGCCAATTCCGCGGCGTCCATTCAAAGTGGAGCCAAGGTTTACACCGTATTTCTGGAGGAAGCGACTTTGATGCAAACGCCCGACGGTCCTGTTTCCGTGCGATTTGCCGAGCTGGGGACTAATTCGCTGACCCTGGAAATCAACGGGGTACCGGTGAACTATCCAATCCGCTGACGGTTCGGGTGGCCAGAGCGGTAACGCCACCGCAGGAGCCGCAAGGCATTGCCGATCACAATCAAATCCGACGCCCCCATGGCCGCGGCACACAAAATCGGGCTGATGAATCCCAGCGCAGCTAGTGGTACCCCCAGCGCGTTGTAAAAAAACGCCCAGAACAGGTTCTGTTTGATGGTCCGCAATGTCGCGCGCGCCAGGCCGAGCGCCTCCGGCACGGTTTCGATTTCCGATTTCAACAGGATAATGTCCGCCGTCTCGCGCGCAAGATCGCTGGCGCGACTCACCGCGATGCCGAGGTCGGCCTGTTCCAGCGCCGGCGCATCGTTGAGGCCGTCACCCACAAAGGCCACCCGTTCGCCCTGCGCCTGAAGTTTTCTTACGAAATCCGCTTTTTGGTCCGGCCCAACCTCGGCCGTAACGTTTTGCGCTTCAATGCCGGCTTCTCGAGCGATGCCGGCCGCCGTTAAAGTCTGATCGCCCGTGAGCAAAAACGTTTTCACATTCTGCCGCTGCAATTCTGCAACGACGTCGCGCGCGCCGGGCTTGACGGTGTCTTTGACCGCGAACAAGCCGGCGAGGGATTGGTCAACAGCCAGACCGACAATCGTTGCTCCCTCCCCAGCCCACTCGGCGATGAACTTTTCGCCCGGCGCCAAATCCACGCCTGTTTCCTTGAGCCAGTGTAAGGAACCCAGCCGGGCGGTTGAGACTTGGATTTTTGCCTGGACCCCACAGCCGCGGATTTCCTGCCAGTCCGCGGTGGCGATTTCTTCCGCCGAAGTTTTGGCCACCGCCTGGCTGATGGGATGGTTCGAATGCCGGGCGAGGGCCGCCGCCAGCTTGCGAACTTCAGACTTCGAATTTCGAATTTCAAAAACCTCCGCCACCTCCGGGCGACCCGACGTCAGCGTGCCCGTCTTGTCAAAGACCACGGCCGTCACGTTACCTGCCTTTTCCAATGCCACGCCGTCGCGAACCAAAATGCCACGCCGCGCGGCGGCATTGGCGCTGGCCATGATGGCCGCCGGCGTTGCCAGACCCATCGCGCATGGACAGGCGACAATCAGGACGGCCGCTGCGATGATGAATGCCGCCGCCGCGCCGGTCGGCATCATCGCATGCCAGAGAAATGGCGTGAGCAAACCGTGAACGCGTCCGGCCGATCCCGGCGCGAGCCCCCACCACAGCGCGGTGGCCAGGGCAACAATCACCACCGCAGGTACGAAAACGCTGCTCACGCGGTCACCGAGGCGTTGGATGTCAGCCCGGCTGGTTTGGGCGCGTTGCACGGCGGCGATGATGTGGGCCAGGGCGGTGCTCTCGCCGGTGGCGGTCACGCGCATCGCCAATCGGCCGTTTAAATTCACCGTGCCCGCAAAAAGTTCTTTCCCCGGTCGTTTATCCACGGGAATGGATTCACCGGTGAGCATGGCTTCGTCCACGGCGGAATCGCCCTCCACCACCACGCCATCCACCGGCACCCGGTCGCCGGGCCGCAAGGCGATGAGGTCACCGGGTTTCAATTCGGCGACGGAGACTTCCAGCTCGGATTGCAGATTGTGGATTGCGGTTTCAGAAAAGGTCCGCGTTTTCAAATCGGAGAACTGGCCTTCTGAATTCTGGCCTCTGGCTTCCGGCCTCTGAATTTTCCGCGCCGTCATGGGAGCGAGTCGCAGCAACTGTTTTAACGCGCTTGAGGCCTGGGCGCTCACACGCGCCTCCAGCCAGTGGCCCAGGCTGACGAGCGAGATGATGGCGGCGGCTTCCATGAAATAGAGATGGCCGCCCGTGCCGCTTAACAAGGCCCAGGCGCTGTAACCGAGGGCTGTCGTCGAGCCAAGGGCGACCAGCGTGTCCATGTTGGACTGCCCAATTTTAAGCTGGCTCCACGCGCCGCGGTAAAATTGTGCCCCGGCAAAAACCTGGACCGCGCCGGCCAACGCGAACGACAGCCACTGAAACCACGGCGCCGACGCGAGGCCCAGTCCCCATTCGCCCATCATTAACGCCGCGGTGACGGCCCCTCCGAGCCAGAGATTGATCTGCCAGCCTTGCTGGCTGACATCGCTGCCATCGGAACCGTCTGCCGGGATTTCTTTTGCTTCGTAGCCGGCGCTTTTGACGGCAGCGATGAGGGCGGGAACGTTCTGGTCGGCATGAGCCTGCCAGCGGACGGTGGCGCGCCTGGCTTCTAACAATACCGTGGCACTGCGCACACCGGGCACGCCCTGGATCGCCTCAGCCACGTGCCGCGCGCAGTTGCTGCAATTCATGCCGGCGACGAGCAATTCCGTCGCGGAGGATGCGGCTGCGTTTGTTCCTTGCATGCTGTCCACCGAAACAGCTTAGCGCAGGTGCCGGCCTTCGTCGAACTCACTTTGACCCGGGCGCCGGGTCATCGAGGTGCCAGGGACGGGCGATGATGCGGAGCAGGAACAGGGCTTGGGGGTCGGCGGGGTTTTGTTTGAGCGCCAGGTCGCTCAACCGGGCGGCCTGCGGCAAGTCGCCAAGGCTTGCCGCGGCCGTGGCCGCCAACGAAGTCCAGGCCGCCAGCGACGGGTCGGCGGCCGACGCGGGCCCGGCCACAACGGATTCAATCAAAGCCACGGCTTCCCGCTGCTGCTCTTGGGTGCCGCTGACCAGGCTGGCGGCGCGGTTCAATGTGGCGGCGCTGGTCGGATGGTCGGCGGGCAGGGCCGGGACGGCCACCCGCGGTGAGTGGGTATTGAAAACGCAAGGTCCGCTTGCTTGTGCACCGCGCTCCCGCAAGCTTTCCAGAAGTTCCCCGTTGACCGAGGAAAAGGAGGAGAAGATTGAGCGCGCTTCCGCCAGAGACAGGGAATGCAAGGTTAAAAGTTTGTCGGACGGCGCCAGCAACTGTTGCCGCGTCCGTTCGTCGTAACGCGTGAACAGTTCGGCGTTGATGCCGATGTAAAACGCCCGGGGCGCGGCGTATTCGAGCACCGGAAACAAATCACTTTGGACGGGACCGTCACCGGCGATGGCGAAGGCGGTGCGCTGCGAAGCCAGTTGCCGCGCCCACAGGGCTTCCGCAGAAGGGATGCCAATGGCCGCGAGATCGGCCCTCACCCCCGCAAGGTCGAAGCCCGGGCGAAACTGTTTCGGACAACTTGGCCACGGTTGCAGCGAACCCAACATCACGACGTCCCCGTTTCCGGGGTCCCAGACTTCGACATAAGGAAACTGCGCGGTGAACGTGCGCAGAACCAGGCTGACAATGCCGTCATGCATTTCATAAACGTGGAACCATTGCGCCATA
>Ga0335069_10012157_pt1 | contig 12116 bp, 9 predicted proteins | sample Lox_Sample_11_FD_206714 | JGI IMG/M metagenome (GOLD analysis project Ga0335069, IMG submission 206714) | Soil microbial communities from Loxahatchee National Wildlife Refuge, Florida, United States - Lox_Sample_1.1 | ecosystem: Environmental > Terrestrial > Soil > Wetlands | place: USA: Florida...
GGGCACGGCGAAACGCGTCGGCGTCGGGCATAGGGGCCTCCGGAGCTGCCAAGTGTGCGCGCCCTGTCCCCCGGCGGGGAAGGTGCGGGCGGGGGGAGGCCCGTCCGGAGGTCCTGTTCCATCCGGGCCATGGGTCCCGGCGCGAAAGCGCAGACCACTACCCCAACGAGGCTAAAGGGCGCCCTCCGGCGAGCAGCCCCTCGCAGCGCGAGATTTCCGGACCGAGGGCCTCCGACAGGGGCCCCACCCGCGGTCCTCGCGCGCCGACTGCGGCGCTCCTCAACCGCGGACGGCTCGGTGTCTCACGCCGGAGACGGAAGGTACTGGTCGCCCGCCTACCAGGCGGCTCGCCTCCGCGGCCGAAGCCGCGTGCGCCGTCGTTAGGCGATGGTCACCTGCGCTGCCACGGTCGAGCCCGCGGCGTCCATGTTCCGGTAGACCAACGAAGAGGAGCTACGCATCTTCTGGTGCGAGGTGAAACGCGAAACCGGTGCCGCGACGGCAGTGCCATGCGCGACGCAGCCAACCGCATGACGCGCCCCGACCATCAGCGCCCCACCGCCCGGCGCCGGGCGCAGCGGCCCGGTGAGCGCGGGTCGGGACCCGATGTCTCCCGGGGCTGTGCGCACGGGCGGTGATGGGGCGTCCTGAGGGGACGGGTATCTTGTCGGCCACCCGGGATGACGTCTACCCGGAGGTGGTGGCGGTCGCCGTTGGGAACGCGGTATAGGCGAATCTCTGGCCACCCACGCTGGCCTCCGCCATCGCTCCACCCTTGGAGAGGGTGAAGATGCTCACGTCATCGACGTACTTCGCGTTCGCGGACGCCCCGCTCGCCGCGACCACGGCGCTCAACTCGGCAGCCACGGCGTACTCACCCTTCTTGAACTCTTTCAGCACCTTCTTCGACTTGAAGAAGATGACCTCGGTATACGCCTGTCCACCGAGCTGTAGACCGACCGTCAATTGAGTGATGCTGGCCTGGCCCGTGGGAACGCCATTCTCGTACAGAACGCCCGTGCCGTGCGCGCCGCCGATGCCGATGGCGCCCTTCCCAACGGTGGGGAACACGGCGTAGCCGGCCGCGTGGTCGAAGAATCGGTCGAGGCCAGGATCGGCTCGCTTGAGCTCCTCGATGGCCTGGCTGGCCTGCTTCACGGCCTGGTCCTCTGTGTCCCCTGGCTGCTTGGCCAGGGTCACCTCGTCGCCCGATCCCCTCATGCCGTCAGGGACCGTGTCGCTGGCCCAGGCGAGGGCCCTAGGGCCCAGAAGCGCGGCGACGAGTACGGGAGTCACGATTCTCTTCATGAGAAGCCTCCTTTGCTTGACGACTGCGTCCTCGCACCCGCTGGCTCAGCCCTCACGATCCTCATTGCACCTACGATCGGCGTGAGGCTCGAGGTGCGATCTGGTCGAAATGCCGTAAGAGCACCTCGCGCTATTCCGGAGGGTGGCCCTTGTCTCGGGGAGCATGGGCGACCGTTGGGGCGGTCGAGTGCCCGGCGCCCTCCGGCTGCGCCGGAGCCGCTCGCGCCTGGGCAACCTGCCGCGGGGCCTGCGGCGGCCGCGAAGAGCTCGGTTGCGGAGGCTGCGGATGCACGGACCGTTGCTGCAGAGCCTGGTGCTCAGGCGGCCCCGCCTGCGGGGCCGCCCTCGGCGGTTGGCCCATCGAGTGTCCAGAGCCCTCCGTGTGCCCCGGAGTGGCGCGCGCCTGGAAAACCTGCCGAGAGGCCTGCGGCGGCCGCGAAGAGCTCGGTTGCGGAGGCTGCGGATGCACGGACCGTTGCTGCAGAGCCTGGTGCTCAGGCGGCCCCGCCTGCGGGGCCGCCCTCGGCGGTTGGCCCATCGAGTGTCCGGAGCCCTCCGTGTGCCCCGGAGTGGCGCGCGCCTGGAAAACCTGCCGCGAGGCCTGCGGCGGCCGCGAGGAGCTCGGCTGCGAAGGCTGCGGATGTACGGACCCTGGCTGCCGAGTCTGGTGCTCGGGTGGCCCCGCCTGCGGGGCCACCCGAGACGGGTGGCCCATCGAGTGCCCGGCGCCCTCCGTGTGCCCCGGAGCGGCTCGCGCCTGGGAAACCTGCCGCGAGGAGCTCGGCTGCGGAGGTTGCGGATGCGCGGACCGTTGCTGTAGAGCCTGGTGCTCGGGCGGTCCCGCCTGCGGCTGCTCCCGTGGCGCGTGTCCCCCACCATTCTCGTGCCCCGATTGCGGCCGCCCCTGGGGGCGCGCTTCCGAGCGTTCCACCTTCGCGTGCGCCTCCTGCGCGACTTGGCGCTGCACTACCGCGTCATGCGGCTGGTAGTGGTAGTTCTGGGTGCGAATGGCGACCTGCTGGTCTGGCGCGCGAGGATAGCGGTCGCCTGAATATTGCCGCTGGTAAGTTGGCAAGGGTGCGGGAGGCGGAACGGACTGGCGGTCCCAGTGGTCCCATCCGCGCCGGCGCTCTTCCCAGCGGGGGCCCCAGTGCTCGCCCCAGCGCGGGGGCTCGTCGCGGCCCCAAGTGGAGAAGTACACCGGGGGGCGGCGATAATAGCGAACCGGGACGCGCAGGATGAAAAGCGGCACGTCCACGGGCTCGACCACCCACCACGGCCCATCGTACCAGCTGCTCGCGTACCACTCGTCTCCCTGGTACACGAAGTACAGTCCGTCATAGAAGAAGTAGTTCGAGTCAGCGCGAGGGTCGTAGTAGACGGGATAGCCTGGCACCGGGACGAGCTCTGGATATACCGGCATGTTGATGCCGATCTGAATGCCGGGGACCTCAATGCCGATTCCGACGCTGACCTGGGCCTTGACCGCGGGGGCGGCGAGGCAACACAGCATTGACAGCACGGCGAGCGGGTAGCGCATTCCCTATCCTCCCTTCCCTTCGACGAATGCCGACTGCTCCCTGGCCCTGATGGTGGTCCGGGGCTTCCCGTCCGCGCGCACCGCGCGACTTCGCCACCCAGGGGTCGATCGATGAGCCGCAGGCCCTTCATCAAGTGGACATGAACACCGCCACAACGTCGACGAGCAGGGCCTGGAGTAATTCACCCATCGCGCACAAGGCGGCGAGGCGAGGGGCCAACGAGCTGCACAGCGGGTTGTCATCGCGAGCAGCATGCTCTCCTCAACCTTCTTGGACCCGTCGATAGGCGCGGGATCCATGGATCCCTCCTTGCCCACGATTACCCTGGCCATTGCGCGCCGAGGTCGCTAGCGCCCTTCGACGGTCGGTTCCCGCTCAGGGGACTCCGGCCATTTACCACGCGCCGCTCCTCGACTTTTCCCCCGAGCTGACGAGGGTGCCCTTTGTAGGTTTGTCCCCCTCCCGGTGATTGACGCTACCTATCCCGGGTGTGCCGAAAGCCGCCTCGCTTGCAACTCGGCCCCTGGGGGGCCTCGCCCGTGAGGGAGAGCTTTCCAACGCCATTGGCGACAACTCGCTGTCAATCGAGTCCTCGATCGTGACCACTCTCGATCGCCTCGCCGTCGCTCGAGCGGTCGACCGCCTATTGCAGCGTGACCCTCGCCATTAGTGCCGGCCCCGAGCGATACGCCCCTCGACACCGGATGATCGATTCCGCCCTCAGGGGTGAGGAGAGAAGAAGGCGAGGCGCCTGGCGAACCATGCATCGCCCGCTCAGGTGGTGGTCGGCCGGGCCGAGTGGACCTACGATCCGGGTGTGCGAGTTGCCATGGTGTCCACCCCTTTCGTCTCGGTCCCGCCGCTAGCATATGGGGGAACCGAGCTCGTGGTGGATGCGCTAACGCGGGCGTTGGAGCGGGCTGGGCACGAGGTCGTCGTCTTCACGACCGCCGACTCGCGGGTCCGGCAGCTGCGGGCGCTCTTCAAAAGGCCGGTCTGGCCGCCCGATCCCTACAGCGAGCTGCTCCACTGCCGATTCGCCGCGCGGGCCATCCCGGCGGGAGACTTCGACGTCGTCCACGCCCACGTTCCGGCGTTGCTGGCTTTCGCCGACGAGCTGGACCCGCCGGTGGTATACACCCTGCACCACGCGCTCGACCCGGCGCTCTATCGCTACTACCGATCCCTCCCGGGCGGTCGCCGCGTGGCCATCTCAGCGCGACAGGCCAGGCTCTCCGATCCCCCGGCCCGCGACGTCGTGCACCACGGGCTCGACCCCGGGCTGTATCCGGTGGCCGGGCCGGGCGGCGACGCCGCCTTCTTCCTGGGCCGGCTCTCGCACTGCAAGGCCCCCGACCTCACCGTGGAGGCCGCCCACCGCGCCGGGGTGCGGCTGGTGGTGCCGGGGAGGTTCCACTCGAGCGTGCCATTGAAGAGCACAATCCTTATATGATCGGGGATATCAGGGGCAGTCCGCCGTTCCTAAACGGCGCTGCCGCGGAGAGTGAACCTCGTCGTAGACTGGTTTATTTCAGGCGAGGTCCGCGTCGGCCACGACGACGAGTCCTCTCCCGCTGAGTGGCCGTGTCCGATAGTTCCCAGCCGCCATCCGCTTACGCCATGGCACGGCCAGAGGGTGGCGGGCGGCCTGCAACGGCGAGGAGCCAGCGTACCGTCGGCAGATCGGGACTCCGCACCTTCTCCGCCGCAACGGCATAGGGTGGTTGATGCCGCATCGGTCAACTGCCCTGCTCCGCAAGGGTTGAAGCGGACCACCTCCGCGGCCATCGTCAAGGCATGCGGGGCGACCCTCGGCCTTCTTCAAGCTTCGCGCCGAGGGAGAGCTCGCGCACGTCAGGATCTCTCTGCGGCGGAAGCGCTGCGCCCCTCGGGCTGCTCGCCGGTCCAAAGGCACGCCCTGAACGGCGAGGCGGTCGACCTAAGCCGTGCTCCGCTTTATGCCCCTGAGCCGCTGGCCGGCCTCCCTGAGCACCTGTTCGGTCTTGCAGAAGGCGAATCGGACCAGCCGGCGCCTCGGATCGGCCTTCGCATGGAAGCTGGACGCGGGCACGGTCGCCACGCCGTGGCGGGCGATCAACTCCCGGGCGAATGCGACGTCATCGAGGTCGGAGAGGTCGGAGTAGTCCGCCAGGACGTAGTATGCGCCCTCCGGAGGGCGGCAGCGAAACCCGGCCGAGCCAAGGGCGTCGATGAGCAGGTCGCGTCGGCGGAGGTAGGCGCCGGCCATGTCGGCGTAGTAGTCGCGGCCGAGTTGCTCGAGCCCGACCGCCACCGCCTCCTGGAGCGGCGCCGGCGCCCCGACGGTCAAGAAGTCGTGCACCTTGCGGATCGCGGCGGTCAGCGCCGGCGGGGCGACGATGGTCCCGATCCGCCAGCCGGTGATGGCAAAGGTCTTGGAGAAACCCGAGATGGTCACGGTCCGCTCGCGCATCCCCGGGAGCGTGGCGATAGGCACGTGTACACCGGCGTAGACGATGTGTTCGTATATCTCGTCGGTGATTGCGTAGGCGCCGTGGCGAAGGCATAGCGCCGCGATGCCGTCCAGCTCACTGCGGGTGAGCACACGGCCGGTCGGGTTGCTAGGCGTATTCACCACGACGGCGCGCGTTCGCGGTGAGAACGCCGCGGCGAGCCGATCGAGATCGAGGGGCCCTTCCGTTCCGAGCGGTACGTGGACCGGCGCGGCGCCACACAGGATGGCATCGGGTCCGTAGTTCTCGTAGAACGGCTCGAAGACGATCACCTCCTCGCCGGGATCGACCAGGGCAAGCAGGGCGGAGGCCATCGCCTCGGTCGCCCCACAGGTGATGGTCACCTCCTCCTCAGGGTCGATGGAGAGGCCGTACCACTCCGCATACTTCCGCGCCACCGCGCTGCGAAGGTGCTTCGAGCCCCAGGTGATCGCGTACTGGTTCAGGTTCTCGCGGATGGCCCGGGAGGCTGCCTCCTTCAGGACCTCTGGACAGGGGAAGTCGGGAAAGCCCTGCGCGAGGTTGATGGCATCCTTCGCTTTCGCGAGGCGGGTCATCCCCCGTATGACCGACTCCGTGAATCCATGAGTGCGGTGGGCGGTATGCATGGAGATCCTCGAGCCCCGGAGGGTCGGTTACCGGCGAGTGACCGCGCTGCTCCCAGTCGAACATGTTGCCATCGGGCGGGACGCCACCAGGGCCAACCCTCCTCGCCCGCCGGCCCGAGCGCCTTCGCCCAAGCAGCGGACGATTATCTTACGAAGCGGACGGACCCGACGTCCACCACAAACTCGCTGCTCCTGGGAGCGAATCTCGGGATAGCACGCGGCCCGAGGACGTCTTGTAAAACGGATGCCGACTCGGTAGAGCCTCCGAGTGACCGGATCCCATCCACCGCCCGTTGCGGACGGGGCCCTGTCGTTGATCGGCCGGACCCCGATGGTCCGCGTGCGCCGTCTCGACACCGGTCCCTGCGAGCTCTTCCTCAAGCTTGAGAGCACAAACCCCGGTGGCTCCATCAAGGACCGCATCGGGCTCTCGATGATCGAGGCGGCCGAGCGGGACGGGCTGCTCGGCGGAGAGCGGCGCCACCTCGTCGAGGCCACGGCGGGGAACACCGGGCTGGGCCTGGCGCTCGTGGCCGCGCGGCGCGGCTACCGCCTCACCCTGGTCATCCCCGACAAGATGAGCCGGGAGAAGGTCCTGCACCTGAAGGCGCTCGGGGCCGAGGTGGTGATGACCCGCTCCGACGTCGAGAAGGGCCACCCCGAGTACTACCAGGACCTGGCCCAGCGCATCGCCATCGAGGAGCGGGCGTTCTACGTCAACCAGTTCGGGAACCCTGCCAACCCGGCCGCGCACGAGACCACCACCGGACCGGAGATCGTCGAGCAACTCGGTCGAACGCTCGACACCATGGTTTGCGGAGTGGGCTCCGGGGGCACCATCACCGGCCTCTCGCGCTGCTTCTCGCGGGTCCTGCCGGGGTGCGAGATGGTCCTGGCCGATCCGGTCGGTTCGGTCCTCGCCGATCACGTCGAGAACGGGCAGATCGGTCGGGCGGGGACGTGGCTGGTGGAGGGGATCGGCGAGGACTTCGTCCCGCCCATCGCCGATCTCTCGCGGGTACGGAAGGCCTACCGAATCCCGGATCGCGAAAGCCTTGAGACCGCTCGGACTCTACTGCGCGCCGAGGGAATCTTGGCGGGCTCGTCCACCGGCACGCTGGTCGCGGCCGCGCTCCGATACTGCCGGGAGCAGGATCGGCCCAAGCGCGTCTGCACGCTCGTGTGCGATTCTGGTAGCAAGTACCTCTCCAAGATGTTCGACGACTTGTGGATGCTGGAGCAGGGGTTCTCCGGGAGAGCGCAGGTGGGGGACCTCACCGATCTCGTCACTCGGCGGTTCGCGGATCGGTTGGTCGTTACCGTCGAGCCGAGCGCCCCGCTCCTCGTCGCCCTGAACCGGATGAAGGCGAACGACATCTCCCAACTCCCAGTGATGGAGGGAGAGCGCATCGTCGGGATCGTGGACGAGTCAGACCTCCTCCTGGCCGCCCTGGGAGACCCGGGGCGGCTCTCGCGGCCGGTGAGCGAGGTCATGACCACACGCCTCGAGACGGTCACCCCCACGACCCCGCTCGAGGAGCTGATGCCGCTGTTCGCCGCCGGCCTGGTTCCCATCGTGATGGACGAGAACCGCTTCGTGGGATTGGTGACCAGGATGGACGTCCTCGGCCACCTGCGCCGCGTGGCGCGGTGACAGAGGGTGCTTGCGCGGCAGGAAGGGCAGCGTGCCTGCCGCTGGCGAGGGAGTGCGGTAGCGGTCACTTGCGCGAACCCCGTCCGGACGGGCACAGGTACGACATGCGGCTCTTCGTAGAAGACGAGGTCCGAGCGCTGGGGATCGGCGCCGTCGCCGCCGTGTTCGAAGGCACGCGGGTTTCGAATCGGAGCAACCCGCTCGAGAAACGCAAGAAGGAGACGGTCGACGCCCTCCGTGCGATCGACATCTCGTCCGACCTGGTGCTCGCCGGCTACCGGGCCCTACACGCCCGAGTGGGCGTGACCGGGGTCGTCCCGCCCGCCCAGAGACTGCTGGAACTGGTCCAGGCCACCGGGCGACTGCCCAACATCAACACGGTTGTGGACGCCTACAACTTGGTCTCGGCCCTGACTCGGCTCTCCTTGGGCGCGCACGATCTGGCGCACGTCCGCGGTGATCTCCGCATCGGCATGACCCGTGGCGGGGAGCGTTACACCCCGCTCGGCGAGGCCGCGCCGATCCCGGTTGCCGCCGGCGAGTACGCCGGAATGGACGAGGAGAAGATCATCTGCAGGCTGGACATCCGTCAGTGCGCCGAGACCCGCATCACCAAGGAAACCGAGCGCTTCATGGTGTACGTGCAGGGGAATGCGGCAACGCTGGCCACCTCGCTCGAAGCCGCAATCCGGCAGGTGGGCGACTTGCTGGTCGACACCTGCGGTGGGCGATACGCACTCGTCTTGCCGGAGCGGTGAGGTCCAACCTAATTGTGGGCGGCGACTTTCGCGTCCCCGGGAGGAGATCGCATCTGTGCGTATTTGCACGTCCACGGGGTATCGTTTGTCGGAGTGCCCTGCGCGACCCGGAGCGGCTGGTCGCCATGAGCGGCGGCGGCACCGCATTCTCTCCGCTGCGACCTGTCGCGCCAGCGCGCCGGGCCCGAACCCCTGCGTCGAAGCCGGCAACTTCGGTCTCGATGCCGTCCTCCTGCCACAGGCCAGCGGGCACTACGCGACCGTAGGCTCGCTCGAAACGCCAACTCGTCCCTGTGCGTGTTCGTCCTCGACGAGCCACTCGGCCTCTCCTTCGCCGCCGGCGCGGTGTTGGCGTTCACCGGGATCGCGACTGTGAGCGCGCCGGGGCTCCGGAGAGCGCGCGAGGACTCTACCCGAACGATGACGCAGTCACAGGGACGGGTCGGCCCCGCCCAATGAGGCGCACTGGTGAAACGCCGCTGGAAGGGGCCTACTGGGCGGATTCTAAAGACCCGCGGCATGGGGGCGTTGGAATGGTGACGAGACCATTCTCCTAGACCGGCAACATCCTTGGATCGCTTGGAGAGGCTCTCGAACTTCCTTGCCGCAGTAGAATCCAACGGAGAAGACCGGCCGAGTCCGCACTCGACCCCGGTCGGCGAGGGGAGACGATCATGAGCAGCCAACCGTCGCAGATCGGCCTTCGTCTCGGCCTCTGGTCCGCGCTGCTCGCGTCGGTGTGCGCCATCAGCTACGACCTGGGGCAGATCGTCGAATGGCTCGGTTGGATGGGGTCGGGAGGCGGTCCGGAGCACAACAGCACGTGGTATGGACTCGTCGTCCTCCTCGTGCCCTCCCTGTTCCTCGGGATCTCCTTTGTCGTCTTGATGGTCTGCGTCCACCGGCAGACGCCGGCCGACAGTCGCGTCTGGAGTCAGCTCGGGCTCGTGTTCGCCACCATGTACGGCACGCTGATCTGCATGAACTACTACGTGCAGCTCACGTTCGTCGCCCCGCATCTCTACCGGGGAGACGTTGGCCCAAGCGCAGCCCCCTTCGTCTTCAACGTGTTCGAGTCGTTCACGTACTCCGTCGATCTGCTCGGCTACAGCTTCATGAGCATCGCCACGCTATTCGTCTCCTTCGCATTTCCGGGCGAAGGGCTCGAGAAGGTTGCCCGCAGGTTCCTGCTCACCAACGGCCTGATCGTGCCCTTCATCGCTTTGCAGACCTTCTATCACCCGCTGATCTGGGTCGCGTCCCTGTGGGGAGTCACCCTGCCGGGAGCGACCGTCTCACTCGTCCTGGTGTTCAGAAGGCGCCTCGGAGCGACCGCGAGCGTCGCGTCCCCCGCGATATCCTGACAGCGACGAAACTCACCAATCGTCCGTGGTCTTTGGACCCGTAGGAGACGGTGGCCAGGTTCCACGAAAGGCGGGCGGGCTGGAAGAGTTCTGAGACCGTCAACGGGCCTCTGGCAAGCCGACCCACCCGCGGGCTCCTTGGACAAGGCTGCTTCCCGCTGGGCTTCCCGCTCTTCGCGTGAGCCGGCTTCGGGAACGTTCTCGGTGGTTCGTACCCCAGATTGCAACGACACCTGGTCATCCGTCTCTCGGTCTCCGGGGGATCCAACGGGGCACTGTTCGCCGATACTCGCTATAGGCCTCTCCGAACCTCCGGTACAGCGTCGGCTCCTCATAGCCGATCACAAACAGGTGGAAGAGGATCGCCATCGCGGCCGAGTACTTGAGCAGCTGCAACGAAAGGAACAACCAGGCCTCGCCGAGGACAACCGAGAGGGCGCCGAGGTAAATGGGATTGCGAACCCAGCGGTAGGGACCTACGGCGACGAAGTGGCGAGGAGCGTCCCAGGGCCCCGGTGTGCCTTTCCCGACGACGGCGAAGACCCAGACGCACGAGAGGTACAGGCCGGCTCCAGTTGCGATGAGGGCGACCGCCACCCATTCGACCGGCTTCGGTGACGTATGGCCACGCGTCAGGATCCACCACGGGACATAGACGGCACCCGAGCTCGGGACGACGACCGTGAAGAGCAGGTTCCGAAGGGCAAGGCTCACAGCGGTCCGCAAGACACGAAAGCCCAGCGCGTGGCGGGGGTGTCGAGCATCGGCCATGGAGGACCTCACCATCCGGCACGGAGGCGCACCACCAAGGGCGAGTGCGCCCAGAAGATAGAGTCCATCCGTAGGCTGCGATAGCCGGCCCTCTCGATCGCCGCCCCCTCGTTCGTTGACCGCCAGGCAGGCGCCAGCATCAACCGTGCCATAGGTTGCCTTCACTGCGGGCGGTAGGGGCCGCGTGCTTGTCGCGAGACGCGCCCGTTCGGAAGCCCGACGGTGATGTTCAGGAACCCGGTCGACCCTCTCGTGAAGTGATGTCGTCGAGTGCGTTGACCGCTTGGCAGTTCCACCAAGTTCTGCGTGCCTCGGGTTTCTCACCGCCCAATAGCAGGGCCCAGGTGGTCACATCCGAAACTACGCTTTGCGGTCGACGGAGTGCGCGCCCGCCTGCCGAGCCCAACCTTGCGGGCCGCCCATCAGGGATGCGTGGGTGCACGGGGCCTTGCTTCCCGCGCCCTTCTACAGCCTCCTCTTCTACAAGAAGACCTCGCCACGCATCACTACCACCCCACTCCCGCCAACGCGCACGTCGGTGATCCGGTCGGCGGCCCGAGAAGCGCGGACGAAGATGCGGGAGGGGCGCCCGGCCTCGAGCCCTTGCTCGATAAGGGCCCTCTCGTCAGGCTCGGCGACGCCGTTCGCGACCATCCAGGCCGCCGCGCATCCGGCGGCTGATCCGGTGGCCGGATCCTCGCCATTGTAGAAGGGCATCCGGGCGTGCAGTCGGGCCGCTGGGTCCACCGTCTCGCGGCACACGAAGTAGAAGAACTTCCCGCCCGTGTGCGCGAGGTACTCGCCGGCGCGCCCTTGGTCGACCTGGAGCTTTCGCATCACATCCAGAGATCGTATCGGGACGATCGTGAAGGCCAGCCCGGTCGAGACGGTCTGGATGGGCACGCCAGGATCTATGTCGTCGGAGCGCACCCCCGTGACCTTGGCCACAGCTTCCCGCTCATGGCGCGGACCGAACTGGGGATCGACCTGCGTCATCTCGGCGAAGGGCGGCTCGGCCTGGCGATCCTCGAACCGGACCGGGACCTTTCCTACGCCGAGCTCGAGCACGACCTCGGGCGCACTGCCCGCCCCGCGCAGTACCAGCGCCGTTCCCAGCGTGGGGTGGCCGGCGAATGGCAGCTCCTCGCGGACCGTGAAGATCCGGACCCGTACGCCCTCTCGCTGCTCCGTGGCGGGATCGCGGGGCAGGATGAACGTCGTCTCCGACAGATTCGTTTCCCGGGCGAGGGCCTGCATCTCACCGTCCGAGAGCCCACGGCCGTCCGTGAAGACGGCCAAGGGGTTGCCCTCAAGGGGACGCGAGGAGAAGACATCGACCTGTATCATCTGATGCTGCCGACGGCGCAGCGTGGAGATCTCTCTGCGGCTGTCGAATTCCAGGTGCCGTTCCATCCGTTCGCCCTCCCGCTGCGGTTCCGCAGACCGACCTTAGAGCCCGTCAACGCCCATGGGACTCAAGGAATCGCTTACTTAGTGGGCGATTCCATAAATACGATGACGTATAAGTAGTGGTGGAGGACCGGACTCCGTGGCATCATCACCTCCGCTGGGTTTGGGTGGCGCGGAGGCGGAAACTATTGCCAAGAAAGAGTCCATTCG
>Ga0335069_10012158_pt1 | contig 12116 bp, 10 predicted proteins | sample Lox_Sample_11_FD_206714 | JGI IMG/M metagenome (GOLD analysis project Ga0335069, IMG submission 206714) | Soil microbial communities from Loxahatchee National Wildlife Refuge, Florida, United States - Lox_Sample_1.1 | ecosystem: Environmental > Terrestrial > Soil > Wetlands | place: USA...
GAAACCGAAACAGAAGGCAAAGCAGACGAAGCGTGAAGGCTATCAGGCGATGCAGGCGTGTCCGCACTGTAAGAAGCGGTTGATGCCGAAGCCTGCGGAGATTCTGGCTCTGCGCAAGTCGCGCGGACAAACCCAGCGCCAGATGGCCGCAACATTGGGGGTCAAAGCTTCGCACATTGCCTACCTGGAAACGGGGCAGCGCAAGCCCAGCGGTTCGCTGGTGCTGCGCATGATGAAGGTGTCCAAGAGTTTTCTCCGATAGCTGAGGCGTGGTCTTGTGAGGCTTGGCTACGCGCGTCGATGGCTTGGTGGACGAGGTGCGGCATTGGAAGGATTCACCCGGATCGCTTCGTCGTAATCCTGAATAGCCGATGGGTATTGCCCTCGTGATCGCCAAATCCACACATGCCAGCCTGCCTTGGCTCCGCGCGGGTCCCGCTTTGGCCGTTCGACGGTTGGGAGATACCGACGAGACGGTCGGCGCTCGTCGAGGTTTATCCGTCGCTGTGGAGTTGTCGCTTCCCACGCGAAGATCGTACTCCCGATCAGCTGGACGCATACTCTGTTGCTGCATGGATGCATCACGCCGATCACAATGGCAGTCTCGCCGAATACCTGAACCCGAATTTGGAGCCGGTTGATCGAGAGGTAGCGCAAATCGAGGGTTGGATTCTTGGCGCGGCTGGTTTCGTTCTCGACGGTTAGCTCCGGGTAAGAAGACCCTTGGGAGCGACCCAGTAATTAGACCGCTTCCGCTCCGAAAAAACCGCACTCGTGCGATCCGACATTCGGAGTGGGCTCGCCCGCTCCTGGTGGTGCATTCCACCACAGCATCTCATTGCAGTTTCGACGCGTAGCGTGGTGATGGCGCAAGTTAGCTCCGCGACGATCTACCGGTACGCTACGAGATGATATCTGGACTTCCTCCGCCTGACACTTTGGACACCGCATATTTGAAATTCCTCCTAAGCATCGGCCCACGGAAAAGGCCTCTGTGCCGCACGCAGAGACCCCCATCTTTCCCTGCTACTGGACTAAGTCATTATCGCAGCGTCGTTGTTATCGCCAACACCGCTCACGCAGGCCGATCGAACACGCTTTGTCGCTTTTTGGTGTAACCTCGATTACAACCGAATTACCCAGACAAGAACAGGGCACTCGAGCTCTTGGGCTTTCACCTTAAGATGTGGAGCGAACAGGTCGAATTGAGGGACATTCGCGATCCAAATCAATCTATGAACAATCGGGCGAATGGAGTAAACGGAACCGTAGACGCCCGCTGACCGATGCGCATGTGCGGGCCGGCGTTCGGTTCCGTCAATTAGATTGCGATTCTGTTTTTGGCACATGGCATCGCGACTCTTGCGTTGCGGCTGTTCGACTCGTGCTCAAGGAGAAAGCTCGTGAAGCTCGACCCCTTCTCGCGCGCGGCCATCAGATGGATGAGCATCATTCATGCGGGTGCTTATCGGATGCTGCGCGGCGCGACGCCGCTTAATCAGCGAATCCTCATTCTCATTACCAAAGGCCGCAAGACTGGACGTTCAATCGAAAAACCACTTTGGTACTTCGTGGGCAACGACGCGCCACCCGCATGGTATCTCAACCTCTCGGCGAATTCAGAGGTCGAAGCCGAGATAGGAAGCACACGGCGACGCTACCGCACACGCACTCTTTCATCCGAAGAGCGGGCGCGAATCTGGCCACGGATTATTGCGGCCAATCCGCTTTACGCGGGATACGAAAGGCGCACTTCGCGGGAGATTCCGGTTGTCGAACTAAGCGAGATCTAAGACGGGGTCACGCACGGCCGAGCCACGATGTTCCAAGAGCACGTGTCGATTACGCATAAGCCACCCACGCCATCGCGAGACGAACTATCTGAGTGACGCGTGCTGCTTCGTTTCCTGAATTGACTGCAGGTAGGCGACCAAGTCTGCGATCCGGGACGTTACTTGCTCCCTCGGTCCTTGGCCCTCGGGATATTTCCAGACTTCTTCACCCCATATCGGCATCTCGCGCGGACCGTGGGCCACAATGTCGGCGCGTCCGTCTATGAAGCTCGCTATGCGATCTTCCGGAAGGGGGTTTCCATATCGGAGCGAAAGAAACCGCAGATCTGTAGGCGCAGTCTTGAGCTCTGGCGCGACCGGGCCCCGTCCGTCACCTTTAACACCGTGACACGACGCGCAGTGATGCACATACAAAAGCCGGCCTCGTGCAACGTCATCGGCGGCAGCGGTCGAAGTGAAAAGCAGAAATCCCGACAGCAATAGTGCGCGGGTCAGGTTCACTTTCATCACATCACTCTCGTTTCGGCTTGACGCCGCAAAATATGTCTCCCGAGGTGCACTGAGCCGTCCTCTCTCTCTCAAGTAACGCCGCACGGCAGGGAATTCAAATTCCCTCATCCGCTACTCATCGGGGAGTTCCTCGGCTCAGCGCATGGTCGGAATCACGAATTCCGCGCCCTCCTTGATCCCGGAGGGCCAGCGCGAGGTAACCGTCTTCGTCCGAGTAAAAAAGCGAATCGAATCGGGCCCGTGCTGGTTGAGATCGCCGAACGCGGAGCGTTTCCAGCCGCCAAAGGTGTAGTACGCAACCGGCACCGGAATTGGCACGTTGATCCCGACCATCCCAACTTGGACCTTGGAAACGAAGTCGCGAGCGGTATCGCCGTCGCGCGTAAAGATTGCGACGCCGTTACCGCAGGGATGCTCACTGGGCAGGCGTAACGCTTCCTGGTAGTTGGTCGCCTGCACGACCGATAGCACCGGTCCGAAGATTTCTTCCTTGTAGATTCGCATCTCGGGCGTGACGCGATCGAACAGGCACGGACCCATGTAAAAGCCGCCCTCGTAACCGGCCAATTTGAAGCCCCGTCCGTCGAGTACGAGCTTTGCGCCCTCGCGCGCACCGGTCTCGACATATCGCGTTACCTTCTCTAAGTGGGCGCGCGTAACCAGGGGGCCGAAGTCTGCAGACGCGTCAGTAGAGAGGCCGACCCTGAGTCCTTTGATCCGCGGGATCAGCGCTTCGATTAGCTCTTCGGCCGTGCGATCTCCAACTGCAACTGCGACGGATACCGCCATGCAACGCTCGCCCGCCGAGCCATAGCCCGCCCCAACCAGCGCATCCGCTGCCTGCTTGATATCAGCGTCGGGCATAACGATCATGTGGTTTTTGGCTCCGCCGAAACATTGAATCCGCTTGCCACTGGCGCTGCCGCGAGCGTAGACGGACGCGGCGACGGGCGTCGAGCCGACGAATCCGACTGCGGCTATGTCCGGGTTGTCGAGGATTGCATCGACTGCATCCTTATTGCCGTTGACCACGTTTAAGATACCCGCCGGAAGTCCGGCTTCGACCATGAGCTCCGCCAGGCGCATCGGTACGCTCGGATCAAGCTCAGAGGGCTTTAGGACAAAGGCATTGCCACACGCGATGGCAGGCGCGAACTGCCACATCGGGATCATTGCCGGAAAGTTGAACGGCGTAATGCCCGCGACTACCCCCAGCGGCTGGCGAGGGGAGTAGACGTCGATTCCCGGGCCCGCTCCTTCGCTGAACTCCCCCTTCATCAGATGGGGAATGCCGCAGACAAATTCCACGACTTCCAAGCCGCGTTGAATATCGCCACGGGCGTCACTGATCGTCTTTCCGTGTTCGCGCGCCAGCAGCTCGGCGAGTGCTTCGAATTCGCGCGCAACCAGGTTCAGAAACTGGAACATCACACGTGCACGACGCTGCGGATTGACTGCTTCCCATGCGGGTTGCGCAACTTTGGCGTTTTCCACCGCTGCACACATCTCCTCGCGCGAGGAGAGCGCTACCCGCGCTATCACCTCGCCTGTCATCGGTTGAAAAACCTCGCCCGTGTGTCCCGAATTTCCGGGGACCTGTTTGCCGCCGATGAAATGCCCGATGTGCCGCATTGTGACCTTCCTCCACGTAGGGGAGAGGACTCCCATGCTTTAAAGCGCAGAATTAGACGTGCCGCATGTTGAATGCATCTCTTCTTTTGGTAGCGGAAAGACTGCCCTGAAACGAATCAGTGTGGTTCAAATCGGCTCAGCGGTCGGCAGGGATCCTTGAGGGTAGGATATTAGACCTCAGTGGGCTGAGCCGGGATCGCTCAATAGACTCGCTATGAAGCACAGCGGCCCCAACCAAAAACTGGTGCCACTTTAGGTGCCACTAGACCCGATCGCTTCCGCTCTCCGCCAATCGCCGGGTATCACTTTGAGGAGATCGCGCCTTCGCGGAATCTGACCCGAATTCACTGGATTTCCTGACATTGAGCGATTGTGAGTGATCGGGGGCGAAAAGGCACAAAACGGTTCCGAAGTTTGGCGCGTCTGCCGTTCCGCCACTCTCCGACGAGGTCAAGGTGCCTACCCGCTCAACAAGTTGCGCGACCGCCGAGAGGCGCTATTGCAACCAGGATTCTTGATGATCGCGCGGATCGCCCGGAGCCGCGTTGGCTGAGGGTCGAGATGCGTCTCGGGAATCTGTGTGAAGCGCTGGCGAACGTGAGCGAGGCTCTACATCTGACGCAAACCACCCTCGATCGCTTCTACGGTGCCGGAGCTGTGGTGCCTCAAGGGAGAACTGTTGCTCGCGCGGTCCAGAGACAAAATGAAGACAGCGCGATCGGCGAACCGCAATCCACAAGCGAAGGAGGCGGAACAATGCTTTCAGTGCGGAATGAAGATCGCGCGCGAACGGAGCGCAAGATTCCTGGAGCTGCGTGCTGCGCTGAGCGTGGCGCGGCTGGAGCAGATTGAACGGAAGAGGGGGCGAAGCTTACGAGCTTCTCTCCAAGGTGTATGGCCGGTTCACCGAGGGGCACGATACTCTGGACCTTCAGGACGCGAGAACCCTACTTGGACGATGATAATTTTGTCGCTTCTCATAATTTCTTGCGCCTCTTCCCAATGGACCGGGGTGCACGGAAAAGATACGAGCGCGGCCCGTTGCGTACGCCAGCCGCTCTGCGCCTCGAACTCGCGGCACGATAGCCTGAGGCTGAGAGTCGTTCGACCGAATGGCGTCGTAAGCTGAATCGGCTTCATTTGGGACTTCATAGTGCGCGGAGCACGGTTCTTCGGCTGCCCGCATCGTTTTCGGAGAAAATGAGAACCGCAGGCATGTATGTTTGGCAACTCTGCGCTTGAAAGCTCGTCGGCCAGGGGGACACGCAACGCTCCTCGGTAATGGATCGCGCGCTCGCAAGCTGAAGCGCGCCCGCAGCGGAACTTGACCACCAATCTGACCACCACACGAAAAGACGCGCGTCGAAATGGCGGACGCGGGTAGACTGCGGAACGCCCAATTATTAAGGGTTTTGTTACATGTGGGACGCCCGCGGACAGTTTTGGTCAAACTTTTAATCAGAGGGTCCCGGGTTCGACTCCCGGACGGCTCACTACATCGCGTATTCGCGCGCCTGCCCGGGAGATCTCCGACGCGCGAGAAGGAGAGCCCATGAATTCGCTGAAAGTGCTCGAAAACAATCCCATACCGCTGGCGCAAACGATGGGCATCCGATTCGTTAGTGCGGCGCCGGAGCGTGTCGAGGCCGAACTTACGGTGCGGCCGGACTTGTGTACGAATCCCGCGATTTTGCATGGCGGCGCGGTCATGGCTTTCGCCGATACGCTGGGCGCATGCGCGACCTTCCTCAATTTGTTGGCGGGGACGGGAACCACGACGATCGAGTCGAAGACGAATTTCTTCGCGCCGGCTCCGGTTGGAAGCACAATCAAGGGCGAATGCACTCCCCTTCATCGCGGGCGTCGCACAATGGTGTGGCAGACGCGGGTGACCAACGCCGACGGCCGTCTGCTTGCGCTGGTGACGCAGACCCAGATGGTGCTCGAGTCGCGCTGACGATCGATCGGTTCGGCATATTTTATGGTCTGCGGGGGCGTGCAATAATCGCGCATCCCTTGGGGTGGCAGAAGGGAATTTTTCCCGTGAAACTTCGGGTCGAGGATATAACGGCCGAGGCGAAGGATCTGGCGTTCGCCGAGCCGGAGACGGATATTAATCGCGTTTTGGATGAGGCTCCCGCACACGAGTTCCATCTGCGCGGTCCGATAGGCGTCAGTCTTTCCTACTATCGGGCCGGAATGGAAATGTTTTTCGAGGGCGAGCTCGATGCGCCTATCGCAGCGGTATGCGCTCGATGTGCTGAGGAGTTTACATCCGACGTACGCCGCCGCTTCCGATTCGTTCTTGCGCCTCGGGTGCTCGGCGCCGATAAAACATCGGATCTCGACAACGAAGACCTCGAATTTTCAACCTATGAAGGCGAGGGGATTGATTTAACTCCGCTGATTCGCGAGCAATTGCTGCTCGCTTTGCCGACCCGCCCGCTATGCGGTGACGATTGCCGCGGGCTGTGTCCGCTATGCGGTGCGAACCTCAATAGCGCTCAATGCAAATGCGCTGCACAGACCGGCGATCCGCGCCTCGCACCGCTCAAAGGGCTGAGGGAACGTCTCAGCTCGTAAGTTTCAAAACAAAGGACGTATCGATCGATGCAAGCACCAAAACGCCGAACCTCCAGTTCCAAGCGCAACAAGCGCCGGGCGCACGATGCGCTCACGCCCGTCAACGCGGGCAAATGTTCGCAATGCGGCGAGCCCGTGATGCCTCATCGCGTATGCCGCCATTGCGGCACCTATCGCGGACGCCAACTGGCTGAAATCGCTGAATAGCGGCATCGGGAGTACGCCGTGAGAATCGCGCTGGACGCGATGGGCGGTGATTTGGCGCCCAAAGCGGCGGTAGAAGGAGCCGTCCTTGCCGCTCGCGACTTCAATATCGAGGTCGTGCTCGTCGGAGTGCGCGAAACCGTCGAGGCCGAGCTTCGCGAGCATGACACCAGGGATTTGAAGATCCGAGTCGAACACGCTCCTGAAGTCGTCACGATGGACGACTCGCCTCTCGAATCGGTCCTCGGCAAGCCGCATTCGTCAATTCATATCGGATTTGATCTCGTCAAGCGCGGCGACGTTCACGGATTCGTTAGCGCCGGAAATTCGGGCGCGATGATGGCGGCGGCGATGGCGATTCTCGGCAATCTGCCGCACGTCGAGCGCCCGGCGATCGCCTCCCTGGTTCCGACGACCGAAGGCCTCGCCCTCCTGATCGACGCGGGCGCGAACACCGAGGTCAAATCGGAAAACCTTGTTCAGTTCAGCGTGATGGGCAGCGTATACAGCCGTCGCGTGCGCGAACTGGCGCGACCTCGAGTGGGTATCCTCTCCAACGGCGAGGAGGCTTCCAAGGGAACCGATCTAACCCGCGCGGCGGCAGCGCGGTTGTCCGAGATGTCGGCGTACGTGAATTACATCGGCTACGTCGAGGGCCGCGATATCAACGGCGGCAAGGTCGACGTTATCGTGACCGACGGATTCACGGGCAACGTCGCGCTCAAGACGATGGAGGGCTTCGCGTCCTTCATGCTCGGCAATCTGCGCGAGCTTCTCTCGAACAAGTGGCGTGGTCGGCTCGCATACCTGCTCCTGCGCAAATCGCTCTCCAGGATGCGCGAGCGGCTCGACCCACAGGAATACGGCGGGGCTCCGCTGCTCGGCGTCAACGGCGTCGCGATAATCGCGCACGGATCGTCCACGTCGCTGGCGATTCGCAACGCTATTCGCGCCGCGGCCAACGAGGCGCTGGTTCGCCAGGTCAACACCGAGATAATTGAGATTTTGAATAAAACCGCGCCGGTCGCGGGCGTGGTCAAACCCGCCGGGGGCAAGGGGATACGCAGTCTTTTTGCCCGCATGCGCGAACGATTACACCGCCCGAAGGAAGGCGACGGGTCCAAAGGGGGACCGTCCCAAGCCGCGTCAACGTCTCCGGCCGCTGATATCCAGACCTCGCCGAATGGCCAGCCTGTCGCCGCAAGCGCCGGACCTGCGGAGCGTCCGGCCGATCCTTCCAAGACCGACAAGCCGCAATCCGAAGGCGCCGCGGACGTCGACGCGCCCAAGCCGGAAAATCCACAGTAGAGCCGACAACTAAGTTGGGAACTATCGTTCAACGCGGCGAACCCAGCGCAGTCATTCCGAGCGCAGGTTGCCGAAGCGAGGAATCCCGGCTCCCAAGAGGTCTCGAACAAGCAAGGCTGTTACTTGGACCGAGGCCGCGTGGATCCGGGATTCCTCACTCCGCAGACTTCGTTCGGAATGACGGATTCAATTTCCTTCGCAAGCTTTAAGCGTGTAACCGCTGCAAGGAACCCGCAGGACCAAAAACCGGCAACGTATCGCCACAAGTCTTGTCGTCGAGTCGAGCTATGAAACTTGGATTTCTCTTCCCCGGACAGGGGTCTCAGCGCGTCGGGATGGGCGCTGAATTGGCCGAGAATTTCACCGTCGCGCGCCAAACCTTCGAAGAGGCAGATTCCGCTCTGGGGTTTGCGCTCTCGAAGCTATGTTTCGGCGGTCCGGAGGACGACCTGCGCATGACGACCAACACCCAGCCGGCGCTGGTCACGGTCGAAATAGCTGCGTGGCGCGTGTTGGAATCGGAATTCGGGGTTAAACCCGTCGTCGGCGCCGGCCACAGTCTTGGAGAGTACAGCGCCCTCGTCGCTGCGGGCGCGCTCAAATTTGCCGACGCCGTCAAGGCTGTTCGCGAGCGCGGACGCCTGATGCAGGAGGCGTGTCCGGCAGGTCAGGGCGCGATGGCAGCGTTGATCGGACTCGATCTCGAAGCCGTAACCAGGATTTGCGCTGAAGTGTCGCGCGACGGGCAGATCGCAGTCCCCGCCAATCTCAACGCGCCCGGCCAGATCGTCATCGCCGGGCACGCGGCTCCGGTGCGCAAAGCGATCGAAGTCGCAAAAGAGCGTGGCGCAACGATGTCGGTCGAACTCAAGGTGAGCGCCCCATTCCATTGTCCATTGATGAAACCCGCGCAGGACGGAATGGCCGCCGTCCTCGCGAATGTCGCCGTCGCTCCATTGGCGTTCCCGGTTATCGCGAATGTGACCGCGGCGCTGAATTCGGATTCCTCGCAAGTGGTGCCGCTGCTGCTCGAGCAGATCACTGCGCCGGTGCGGTGGGAAGAATCGATGGGGACGCTCGCCGCCCAGGGCGTGACCGACACGATCGAATTCGGATGCGGCCGCGTCCTTGCGGGCCTGATGCGCCGGATCAACAAGAACATCAAGGTCCGCCCGCTGGAGGATCCCGCTACTCTGAGGTCGCTGGGCGAGGCAATCTCTACGGCGTAAAGACGGATGCGTGGACGTATCGCTTACTCGTCCAAGGCTGTGGACGGGCTAGCTTGCGTACACATCTCCAAATACTTATGCTCCCCTTCTGACCCAATTTGGGGTTACGCCTGCGCCGCCGCGCGAGCGCCGGTAAAGTAATCGGCGGGGCGAAGCTTACGAGACCAGAAAACTTGAACGACCGTGCATAGGCGCGGCGGCTGGAGGATAAAAGCACGATGGCCGACATCGAAACCAAGGTGCGCGAGAAGATTGCCGAGCAGCTCGGAGTCGCCGCCGATGAGGTTAAGCCCGAATCTTCTTTCATCGAGGATCTTGGCGCCGATTCGCTCGATATCGTCGAGCTGGTGATGGCGCTTGAAGAGGAATTCAACGTCGAAATTTCCGACGAAGACGCCGAGAAAATTCGAACTGTCAAAGACGTTGTCACATATATCCAGGCACATAAGAGCTGATTTCATAGGTTCTTCCGGGCTTGTTTGTCATTCCCGCGCGTCTTCTTTGTCTGGCGCGCGAGGAATCCCGGAGTCCGCGATCCCTCGCTTCGTCCCCGTCGGTCCGGTCGCCCCCTGAACCGCGATGCGATGCCCGTTCTGCCGCAACAAAGGTAACCGGGTCGTCGATTCCCGTCTGTCGAGCGACGCAGTATCGATTCGGCGCCGGCGGGTATGCAGCGCCTGCAAGCGCAGGTTCACCACCTACGAGCGCGTCGAAGAGGCGTCGCCGATGGTCGTCAAGAAAGACGGGCGACGTGAGCAGTTCGATCGCCAGAAAATCGTCGCCGGTATCAAGCGCGCGTGCGAAAAGCGCCCGGTCTCGATGGAGACGATCGAGGAAATAGCCGATCGCGTCGAGGCTGCCGTCGCGGAGCGGGGCGAGCGCGAGGTCCAGAGCTCGTTTATCGGCGAGGCGCTGATGAACGAGCTGCACGAGACCGATCAGGTCGCGTATGTGCGGTTCGCGTCGGTCTATCGCTCGTTCAAGGATATCGACGAGTTCATGCGCGAACTCGAAGACCTCATTCGATTGCGCAAGCCCGCAAGCGAAACGCGCCCGCGCGACAAGAAGGGCGGCGACGGCGTTCCCTGATCCCCTCCGATGAGAAAGGCTTCCGCCGCTCTCGATAGCGACGCTCGCTTCATGACCGAAGCGGTCATCCTGGGCCGCTCGATGCTCGGTCTGGCGTCGCCGAATCCCGCTGTCGGATGCGTAATCGTGCGCGACGGTCGGGTTATCGCGCGCGGTGCGACAGCGCTGAGCGGTCGGCCTCATGCGGAAACTGTCGCGCTCGCTCGCGCGGGCTCTCGCGCCAGGGGCGCGACCGCCTACGTGTCGCTCGAACCCTGCGCCCATTTTGGTCAGACTCCTCCGTGCGCCAATGCGCTGGTCGAAGCAGGCGTCGCGCGTGTCGTGGTCGGATGCGTCGATCCGTTCCCGAAAGTCCGTGGCAGGGGTATCCAAATCCTGCGTCGCGCCGGAATCGAGGTGACGGCGGGCGTTCTTGAAGACGAGTGCCGGCGCGTCAACGAAGGATTCTTCACCCGAGTCGCCAAAGGGCGTCCGTTCGCAATCCTGAAACTCGCTATGACCCTGGACGGTCGCATCGCCGCCGTCGGCGGGGATTCGCGATGGATCAGCTGCGAGGATTCGCGTGACCTGGTCCATCACTGGCGCCGCGAATGCGACGCCGTGATCGTCGGCGCCGCAACGGTGGTTGCGGATAATCCAAGGCTCACTTGCAGGATGGAAGGCGGGCGCGATCCGGCGCGGATCATCGTCGATGGCGCCCTGCGTTCTCCCGTGAAATCGCGCGTATTCACCGAGCGCTCAAATGCCAAAACGATCCTCGCGACAGTCCCCGAAAATCTCTCGCGCGCACGGCGACTTTACGGGAGCGATCGCGTCGAGGTGATCGCAGTGCGACAAGCGTCCCTGCCTGTCAGTAATGTCGCGCGCAACGGACGGATCTCTATCCGCGCGCTGATGACCGAGCTGGCCGGGCGCGGATGGAATCGAGTGATGTTCGAGGGCGGAGCCCATCTGGCGGGCGAGGCGCTGCGCGAGGGCGTTATCGATCGTGTTGCGCTCTTTATTGCTCCGCGAATCCTGGGTTCCGGCCTCTCTGCCGTCGAAGGTCTCGATTTCAAAGCGATAAAGGCTGCAATTCGGGTGGATTCTCTCAGCGTCCGCCCGATTGGCGGCGACCTGCTGGTCGAGGGCGTTCCCACGCTGGTTGGATTCCGCCGGCGGTGATACTATCGTCACGCTGGGAGTTCTTTGATGCCCGATACGAACTTTGACGAAGCGTTTGCGCGTCTTCGCGAAGGCCGCATGATCGTGATGGTCCCTGACACGGACGACGACGTGGAAGGAGACCTCGTGATGGCGGCCGACAACATCACGGCTGACGATGTGAATTTCATGGCAGCCGAAGGACGCGGCATCGTTTCGGTGGCCCTGACCGAAAAGCGTCTTCGCGAACTCGCGATCCCGCTCGCCGCCAACCTTCAGAACGGCTACCTGGCCGAGCAGGCAAGCTCGCTTATCGAGGCCCGCGAGGGCGTCACCACGGGCATCTCTGCCGCCGATCGCGCCCGCACAATCCAAGTTGCTGCCAATCCGAAATGCGGTCCGGACGATATCGTCATGCCCGGCCACGTGCTGCCGCTCGTGGCGCTAAGCGGTGGAGTCATGATGCGCAGCGGTCGCGCCGAGGGCGCGGTCGATATAGTGCGATGCGCGGGTATGGGTAGCAGCGCGGCGTTGTGCGGGATTCTGACCGAGAGCGGCGAAGCGGCGAGGCTGCCCGAGTTGCGCGCCTTCGCGAAGCGGCACGATATGCCGGTCGTTTTTGTCC
>Ga0335069_10012160_pt1 | contig 12115 bp, 12 predicted proteins | sample Lox_Sample_11_FD_206714 | JGI IMG/M metagenome (GOLD analysis project Ga0335069, IMG submission 206714) | Soil microbial communities from Loxahatchee National Wildlife Refuge, Florida, United States - Lox_Sample_1.1 | ecosystem: Environmental > Terrestrial > Soil > Wetlands | place: USA...
ACCGCAGCCCGTCCGCCCCCACCACCTGCCGGATCGGTTCCGCGCGCACAATGTTGCCGCGCGACTTGCTCATCTTGTCGTTTTCGAAGAGCAGCCAGCCGTGCGCGAAAATCCGCTTCGGCAGCGGCAGGTCGGCCGCCATCAGAAACGCCGGCCAAAACACACAGTGGAACCGCACAATCTCCTTGCCGATCAAGTGCAGATCCGCCGGCCACAACTCCTCGCCCTCCACCGCGCTCATATAGCCGATCAGCGCGTCAAACCACACGTAGAATACGTGCTTGCCTTCCACCGGCAGCGGAATGCCCCACTTCAGCGTGGTCCGGCTGATGGACAGGTCGTTCAGCCCCTGCTTGACGAATGCCAGCACTTCATTGCGCCGCGTCTCCGGCTGGATGAACTCGGGCTGCTTCTCGTACAGCTCCAGCAGCCGCTCCGCAAAAGCCGAGAGCTTGAAGAAGTAGTTCTCCTCCGTCACCGTCTCGGTGGGCCGTCCGCACTCCGGGCACGGGTCCCCCGGCTTGGCTTCGTTCACGTACAGTTCGTCGTAGACGCAGTATTGTCCCGTGTAGCTGCCCTTGTAAATGAACCCGCGGTCGAGACAGCGCTGGAACAGCCACTGGACCTTCTTGTGATGCCGCGGGTCCGTGGTGCGGATCGTGCGGTCCACACGGATGTTCAGCTTCTCCCACTGCGTGCGGAACTCGGCGGAGATGGCGTCCGCAAACTCCTGCGCCGATCTGCCCGTGGCCTGCGCGGCGCGCTCCACCTTCTGCCCATGCTCATCCGTGCCGGTAAACATGACGGCGTCCAGACCCTGCATGCGCTTGAATCGCGCAATGGTCTCCGCGGCCATGGTGGTGTACGTGTGCCCAATGTGCGGCGCCGCGTTCACGTAGTAAAGCGGTGTGGTCAGGTAGTATTTCATTTCAGTTGGCTTTGGAACGCGAGGTTGGCTTCGGCGATAATCTGGCGCAACGCCACGCCGGATTCGCGCGCCAGCCGCCGGCAATCCTCGTATTCCGGCGCGTAGGACCCCTCGCTCGAGATCTTCATGCGCACGGCGCCGTATTGCGTCTCCACTTCCTTCCAGGAGCGCGACTGGACCCGGCGCTCGGCGGCATAAATCCTGAGGCCGAACGTCGAGGTTTCGGCGAAAACAATCTGCGCCAGCGCCTCCCGGTCCTCGGGCTTGGCGACCACGCGCAGCAGGTGCCCCTGCCGCCCCTTCTTCATGAGCAGCGGCTGGAGTGACACGTCCAGCGCGCCCAGTTCCATCAGGCGCTCGGCGGCGTACGCCAGCACCTGCGGGCTCATGTCGTCGATATTCGCTTCCAGCACGGACACCGTGAGCGCTTCCTCCGCCCCGGTGCGCTCGCCCAGGATCACCCGCAACACGTTGGGTTGCTCCGCAAACTCGTGCGTGCCCGCACCATAGCCCATCCGCGCAATCTTCATGGGCGGCAGCACGCCGAAGTACTGCGCCAGCGCCGTCGCAATGGCCGCTCCCGTGGGCGTGGTCAGTTCCAGCGCCGGGCCGCGCGCGTAGACCGGCGCATCTTGAAGCAGCCGCGCCGTGGCCGGCGCCGGCACCGGCAGCATGCCGTGCTCGGTCTTCACCGTCCCGCTGCCCACGTTCACTGCCGAGCACGCCACGGACTCCACGTCCAGCGAATCGAGCGCCACGCTGGCCCCCACAATGTCCGCGATGGAATCCACCGCTCCTACTTCGTGGAAGTGCACCTTCTCGATGGGAATCTGATGCACCTCGGCTTCCGCCTCGCCCAGCCGCCGGAATACGGCGATGGCGTTCTGGCGCGCGCGCGGCGTCAGGTTCGCCTTTTCAATCATCTTGACGATGTGCGAGAGATGGCGGTGAGCGTGACCCGCCTCCGCGTGCACCACGTACTTCGTGGCGCCAATCCCCCCGCGTCGCACCTTTTCAAACGAAACCGAAGCGCCGGCATCGAGCGAAGCGACCGCCTCGGCGATGGCGCTGTGATCGGCGCCGGCGTCCGCCAGCGCTCCCACCGTCATATCGCCCGAAATGCCGGAGAATGCGTCCAGATAGCAGGTTATGGGCACAGAACTTCATTGTAATTGGCGGGCCGAAGGAAATTGTGGCGATGCGTCAACGCAGCGCCGCGGCGAACCCGCTACGTCTTGACGATCACTTCGCGGAGGCGTTCCTTGGTGAGGAAGAACTTCACCGAGTCGAAGCCGCCGAACAGGCGCTCCACCCCGCGATTGTTGAACAAGGCCGCCGGCACGCGCGTCCCGCGCTGCACCAATTGCAGTTCGCTCACCGTCTGAATGCGGAAGGTATACACCGGCACCGGCTGCAGCTTGTCGTCGGAGTGGAAGAAGGCCAGTAGATAACTCTTGGGCCGCACTACCCTTCGCAGGCGCTCCACCACGGCCGTCAGCAGCGGCGGCTCCAGATAGCCGAGAACATCCCAGATCAGAACACCATCGAAATGCCCATCCGGGTGGTCCAGCGTCTGGCGCAAAAAATACTCGATGCGGCCGGGGTTGGATTGGTCCACCTTGTCGTCGCCGAAGGTCTCGTTCAGCACCTGCAGGAAATCCAGCGAATAAAGGCTATGCCCCAGGTTGGTGATGAAGCTGACGTTCTGCTGCGTGGCCCCGCCCAGCTCCAGCAGCGTCAGCCCGTATTGCCCGCGAATGTAGGCGAAGAACTCCTCCAGGCCCCGGCTGGGCCGCGTAAGCACGGAGTCCTCTCCGCGGCGCGGAGCCGCATGCGTTCGAAGGGGCTGGGAAGGCGCTGGGGATGCGGCGCCCGGCGTAACACTCCGGCCGCCAAAGATGCCTTTCAGCGGGCCAGGAAGTTGCATCGGACGCCTCGATTCACTTCAGGCTAGCGCTGCGCGCCCGTGGGCGTCGGCGAAGAGGAAGCCGGCGCGGCCGGCGCGGCCGCCGGCGACGCCACCGAAACTGCGGGCGGCTTGGCCGCCGCCACGGGCTCGGGCTTCACAATCTCGATCTTGCCCTTGATGTACGCACCGTCTTCGATCATGATCCGCGCGCTGTTCACGTCGCCTTCCAGGCGCGCTTCCTTCTTGATTTCCGCCCGCTCGGAGGCCAGCACGTTGCCGGTCAGCCTGCCGTGCAGCACCACCTCGCGCGCCTGAATTGCGCCCTGCACCAGGCCGTTCGGCCCCACCACCACCTTGTTCTTCAGGGCCTCCACCTTGCCTTGGATGTTGCCGTCGACGTACAAATCCTCTTCGCTGTGGATGTCGCCGTTGATTCTTACGGCCTTTCCGATATTCGCCGTGCCGCCGCGGCTTTCGGCGTCGAGTCTTCCAACAGGCATGCTGGACACTGGCTTCATCTCCTTCTTAGGTTCTAGGACAGGGGTCTGCGCCACAGGCGGGGGGCTTGGCGGCGGGGGAGCGATGGGCTTGGGCGGCTCCTCCTCGCGGCGTCTATTCCACATACCGGCGCCCTCCTGGACTGAGTATGGATTGCGTCATGATGCTGCCCTCTAGTCTAAAGGCATCGCGGCGCAAAACGCAAACAAAGATTTACCCGACGCGCGCCGCTCAGGATTTCTTCTCGCGCGCCTGCGGTTTGCGCTTGGCGCGCGTCTCCAGGCGGATCGGCGTGCCCCGAAAATCGAAGCGCTTGCGGATCTGGTTGCTCAGATACCGTTCGTGCGAAAAGTGCAGCGGGCGGCTTCCATCGGTAAAGACCGCGAATGCCGGCGGCCGGATGGAATGCTGCGTGATGTAGTAAATCTTCCGTTCCTCGAAGCGCAGTTGGTCCACGAACCGGTTCAACTCGCCCGTCGAGATGCGCCGGGAAGCGGCTTCATACGCATGGCGGATCGTGCGGAACAATGCCGTCACGCCATCGCCGTTCTTGGCGGAGAGGAACACCACCGGAGCGTAGTCCAGGAACTTGAAGTGGTCGCGCGCCTGGCGCTCGAACTCGCGTTTTCCAATCTTGCTCAGATCCCACTTGTTAACGCATAGAATCAACGCCCTGCCGCCCTCATGGGCGTAGCCCGCGATAGTAGCGTCCAGACCCACCAGTCCTTCCGAGGCGTCCAGCACCAGCAGCGCCACGTGGGCCATGCGGATGTTGCGGCGCGCCATCACCACGCTCAGCTTTTCCGCCATCAGTTCCGTCTTGCCCTTGCGGCGAATCCCCGCCGTATCCACGAATACGTATTCCACGCCGTTGCGCGTCACGGTCTCATCCACGGCGTCCCGCGTGGTTCCCGCCACCGGCGATACAATGGCGCGTTCCTGGCCCGTCAGCGCATTGAGCAAGGTCGATTTGCCCACGTTGGGCCGGCCGATGATGGCCACCTTGATGATTTCCGGGCCGGCTGGCTCTTCCGCCGAACCCACCGGGAAACTCCTGGTGACGTGGTCCAGCAGCGCATCCACGCCAATGCCGTGCTCGGCCGAAATAGGGAAGACATCCGCGATGCCCAGTTCGTAGAAGCCGTGCGTCAGCGTCTCGCCGGCCGCCGTATCCACCTTGTTTACAGCAACCGATAGCGGTTTGCCCAGCCGCAGCAGCATCTGCGCCAGGTCGCGATCCGCTGAGGTGATTTCGGCGCGGCCGTCCACCAGCAGAATCACCTGCGCAGCCCGATCCAGCGCGAACTGCGCCTGCGTCAGGATCTGGCCGGGAATGAATTCCCGCTCATGGAGCAGAATTCCGCCCGTGTCGATCAGTTCGAAGCGGCGGCCGTGGTGCTCGGCAAGTCCGTGGATGCGGTCGCGCGTGATGCCCGGCTCATCGCCCACAATGGAGCGGCGCCGACCCGTAATCCGATTGAAAAGGGTGGACTTGCCGACGTTCGGCCGCCCCACGATAACCACCGTGGAGGTTGCGTCCGGCATGCTCTTCAATGATAGCAGTGTGTCAGCCGCCTCCGCCCGGATCTCAACGAATAGAAGGAAAAGGGCGGACCGCCAAAGAGGGTCCGGCCAGTTGCGGGCACGATTTCACCATTTTGGTGCATAATGGTGCCATGAGGACGGCAAGCAAGACGATTCGCCAGAGTATCAGTCTCCCCACGGGCGTTGCTGAACAAGTTCGTTCCATGGCGAGGACCCGGCGGCTCAGTGCAAACCGAATGTTGGTGGAACTCATCGAGGACGGAATGGAGTCCCAGAAGCGAAAACAGCAGCAGTTCTTCGAGCTAGCCGAACGCTTTCGCTGCGCCAACGATCCGGAGGAAGCGAAGCGTTTGGGAGACGAACTTGGGCGCATGGTATTCGGCGGCTGATGCCCAAGATTGCGACGTGGGATAGTCTACCCGCCGCGGTACGTCAGCATCTCGTGGAACGGATGCGTGACCGGTCGATCAGCATAGCCGATCTCAACCAGCTTCGTCTCTGGATCGAGTCCAGACCGGAGGTTCCGGATGGCGACTGGTTCAAGGACTTCGGTTCCTTCAAGATCTGTGGTCAAGGGCCGTATCCCAAGACATTCCTGCTTCGCGGACAAGCCGCGAAGGGTTCGGCACTTTGAGCCGTGGCCGATAGGGCCACCCCGGGTTCCAGACTTCCCCGTCCCACCACAGGGAATCCCGCTTCAGGGCCTCCAATGCTGTACGATACGGTCAAATACGGCTCCGCCATGTTGACGCACGTCGAGTTTCGATCCGACAGGTTCCCTCCTTGCGAAGGCGAAGTTGGGAAGAAATTTGGCCGAGTTCCTTCGAAATGGGCTACAAGGTGAGGGCTTCCGCATCGAAGAACCGAAGGCCGAGGATTGGGGATGGATGCTTCCGGCTTTGGGTCGGCTGCGGCCATTATCAGGAGTATCCTGACGGATTCCTCTGTTTCATTGAGCCGCACCAACCTTCTATTCGGAGGTTCCTCAAGCGCATCGACACGCGCGAGAGGATATCGGCGCTGCAAACGGCCATGGACAGAGTACTGGCGCAAGAGTCTGGCATTCGGGGTATCCGATGGTGGACCTACGAGGAGTTCAACCGTTCGGGCCGCATCACCGGGCCTCGCCCGGCGACGACACGCGATCGGCGGTCGTCAGCGGATTGCAGCAACGGATTAGTTCTGTCGCGTCGGCTGAAAGACTCGCCGTCTCTTCGTCGCCCACATCAAGAGCGCTCCGGCTAGAAGCACGACTGGACCAGTTCCTGGCTCAGGCGCGGCCGACGGCGGGGACGCCGTTACGTATCCGGAGATGTAGTAATCGGTGTAGTCGTAGGCAGCATAAATCTCCCCGTTGGGCGCTCCGGGAAGGTACAGGTCATCGACCTCGTCCCCGGACAGGACGTCAAGGTCGGTATCGAAGCTGACCCCAACTGCGGGGGGTTCCCCATAATTTCCCCCTTCGGGGGTCTGGGTTTGTATCGAGGCCCCGGAACTCGGCCCGTAGATGCCGGTGTACGTGACGGACGCGATGCAGTTGGCTCCCGGGCAGGCGAAATTCGTAAGAGTCATATCCGCGGAGCCGTAATCGTGGGCTACCGGGTCGTATTGGAACCAGCCCGTTAGCTCCGCTCCTTGGTTTGTATAGACGTCCTCGAAGTAATACGTGATCGAGTCGGCGTTGAGCCTGGTTCCCGACAAAAAGAGAGCCAACAGCACAAGCGGCAAAGATGAAACCCACCTAGCGCCTGGAAGGGCCATTTTGCAACTCGTCATGTCAGAAATTCTAAGTTTAGATCGCGTCTCGATCAAGTCCTGGAAGTTTGCCGGTTGTGAGATTTAGGACAGGCGCCAAGTCCATCCTTGATCCGCGGGGATGATTAACGGGCGTGGCATGGGCCGCCGCTGCGCCGAGCACTAGGCTCGCAAGCGGAAAGGGTGTTCCCCGTGACTTACAGACACACTCCGCCTCCTCAGCCCGTCGGAAGCTGAGCAGATCCGGCCGCCGCCCCCGCTGCTTACTTCTTCTTGCCCTGCGCGGCTACGGCGTCCATGGCGGCCTTCACTTTTTCGGGGTCGCCCAGATAGTAGCGGTTGAGGGGCTTCAGGTTGCCGTCAAGCTCGTAGACCAGCGGCATTCCGGTCGGAATGTTCAGCTCCACGATTTCGCTTTCCGGGATGTTGTCGAGGTATTTCACCAGAGCGCGCAGGCTGTTGCCGTGCGCCGCGATCAGTACCTTCTGGCCCTGCTGGATGGCAGGAGTGATGGTTTCGTGCCACAGCGGCAGGAAGCGCGCCACGGTGTCCTTCAGGCATTCGGTGAGCGGCAGCTCGGCCGGCGTGAGGCTCTTGTAGCGCGGGTCGCGGCCGGGGAAGCGCTCGTCATCGGGGGTGAGCGGCGGCGGCGGAACGTCGTAGCTGCGGCGCCAGATTTTCACCTGGCTCTCGCCGAACTTTTCCGCCGTTTCCGATTTGTTGAGGCCCTGCAGCGCGCCGTAATGGCGCTCGTTCAAGCGCCAGGAACGGTGGACCGGAATCCACATCAGGTCCATTTCGTCCAGCACGGTCCAAAGGGTGCGGATGGCCCGCTTCAGCACCGAGGTGTACGCTACGTCGAACGCATAACCTTCGGCCTTCAGAACTTGTCCGCCCTCTTTAGCTTCCTGGCGGCCCTTCTCGGAAAGGTCCACGTCCGTCCAGCCGGTGAACCGGTTTTCTTTGTTCCACGAGCTCTCGCCGTGGCGGATGAGTACGAGTTTGGTCATCGGAGCCCCTAGTGGCGATACACCTTGCGGCCCAGGAACTGCGCCGCGGAGCCCAGTTCCTCTTCAATGCGCAGCAACTGGTTGTACTTGGCGATGCGGTCCGTGCGGCTGGCGGAGCCCGTCTTGATCTGGCCCGCATTGGTGGCCACCACGAGATCGGCGATGAAAGCGTCCTCGGTCTCGCCGGAACGGTGAGAGACCACGGCAGTGTAATTGGCGCGCGAGGCCATGGCCATGGCTTCCAGCGTTTCGGTGACCGTGCCGATCTGGTTCAGCTTGATGAGGATCGAATTCGCGATCCCACGATCGATGCCGCGGGCGAAAATCTCCGGGTTGGTGACGTAGATATCGTCGCCCACAAGCTGGATCTTGGCCCCCAGCGTGTCCGTCAGCAGCTTCCACCCGTCCCAATCCGATTCGGACATGCCGTCTTCAATCGATACGATCGCCGGATACTGCCGCACCCAGTTGGCCCAATACTCCACCATCTGCTCGGAGCTGCGCTTGCTCTTGTCGGATTTCTTGAACACGTACTTGCCGTCGATGTAGAACTCGCTCGCCGCCGGGTCGAGGCAGATGCCGATCTGCTCGCCGGGCTTGTAGCCGGCCTGGGTGATGGCTTCGAGCACGGACTCGATGGCCTCTTCATTGGACTTCAGCATGGGCGCGAAACCGCCCTCGTCCCCGACGGCCGTGGAGTAGCCCTTCTTCGCCAGCACCTTCTTCAACGTGTGGAACACTTCCACGCCCATGCGCAGCGCTTCGGAAAACTTCGGAGCGCCGAAGGGCGCCACCATGAACTCCTGCACGTCCACGGAACTATCGGCGTGCGCGCCGCCGTTGATGATGTTCATCATGGGAACGGGCAGCGTGCGCGCGCCCACTCCACCCAGATACCGGTAGAGCGGCGCGCCCTGGGAAGCGGCCGAGGCGCGGGCGGCGGCCATGGAGACCGCCAGCATGGCGTTGGCGCCCAGGCGGCCCTTGTTGTTCGTGCCGTCAAGCGCGATCATGGCGGCGTCCAGACCCGCCTGGTCGCAGGCGTCCATGCCGTCGAGGGCTTTGGCGATTTCGGTGTTGATGTTGCCGGCGGCCTTGCGCGTGCCCTTGCCGAGGTAGCGCGACTTATCGCCATCCCTTAATTCGACTGCTTCAAATTCGCCCGTGGATGCGCCGGAGGGCACGGCCGCCCGCCCCATGCTGCCATCCGCCAGATAAACATCCGCTTCCACCGTGGGATTCCCGCGGGAATCCAGAATTTCTCTGCCTGCAATCTTTACAATTGTCGTCATATCAGTGCGAACGTCTCCAATCTCGTTTTAACATCTAGCGTCGTTCCGACGCGCGCAGGACTACAGGGTCACGCCACTACCACAATGCCCGCTTCGGTCACGTGGTACCCTTTGGCGCGGTCGGCCTCGGGGTCGAAACCTACCACCGTCGAATCCGGCAGTTTCACGCCGGTATTCACAATGGCCCGGCGGATGCGGCTATAACGCCCGATCTCCGCCCCCGGCATAAGGATGGAATACTCCACCTCGCAATAACTGTTTACGCGCACTCCCGGGGAAAGCACGCTGTGAAGCACGCGCCCTCCGGAAACTATGCAGCCCGCGCTGACAATGGAATCCACCGCCACGCCCATGCGGCGGCCCTCCTGCGCAAAAACGAACTTCGCCGGCGGCTGTTGCGTGGCCTTCGTCCTTATGGGCCAGCGCTGGTCATATAGGTTGAACTCGGGGACCACGTTGACCAGATCCATGTTGGCTTCATAATAGGCGTCCAGCGTGCCTACGTCCCGCCAGTAGCGCGCCGTCTTGCCGTCGATGTCGCGGAAGTCGTAGGCCACCACGCGCATCTTGGAAAGCTGCTTGGGAATCACGTCCTTGCCGAAGTCGTGACTGGAGGCGGCGTCCTGCGCATCCTCGCGAACCGCACGCAGCAGCGCCTCCGTGCGGAACACGTAGACGCCCATCGACGCGCTGATCATCGATGGATCGAAGCGCGAGCGCTTCGCCTGAGTGGCAGGCGGCTTCTCCTGGAATCCGGTCACGCGCCAGTCGTCGCCAATCTCCGCAACGCCGAAACGAGCCGCTTCCTCCGGCGGCGCCTGAATCGTGGCAATGGTGATGTCGGCCTTCTGCGCACGGTGCCAGGCCAGCATCTCGCGGTAGTTCATCTTATAGATGTGATCGCCGGAGAGAACCAGCGTCTCTTCCATGGCTTCCACTTCGATGCTCTGCCAGTTTTGAAAGACCGCGTCCGCCGTGCCCTGGTACCAGTCGTCGCTGACTCGCTTCATGGGAGGCAGCACTTCAATGTACTCCCCCATTTCCGCCGAGAAGATGTTCCAGCCGTCGCGGATGTGCCGCGTCAGGTCCAGAGACTTGTACTGTGTTAGGATTAGGATTCGGCGGACGTCGGAATTGACGCAGTTGGAAAGGGTGAAATCGACGATCCGGTACGCGCCGCCGAACGGGACACCCGGTTTCGCGGTGTCTTTCGTAAGAGGGTAGAGGCGTTCTCCCGCCCCCCCTGCCAGCACAATCGCCAGGGCGTTTTCCATTTCAACCTAATTCAATGAAAATAAGGATTTTACGGTGAGTTGCCGCCTCGTTTCGAGGGAGCCCTGCAAAAATTGGCTTGACTTTATTCGGCAACCACCTATGATATCAGTACCTTCTGTACGCGGCGTGCAGGTATGTACCGCATCGTACGGGAATCTCGGTCTGGTGAGGAGGTGTATTTCGGTTGGCTGAAGTTAAGCTTCAGGAGGGCGAAACGCTAGAGAACGCCCTTCGCCGCTTCAAGAGAAAAGTCCAGCAAGAGGACGTCATCAAAGAGGTCAAGCGGCATTCCTTCTATTTGAAGCCGGGCGAGAAGCTCCGGGCCAAGCAAGCGCTGGCTCGCAAACGGAACCGGAAGAAGTCACGCCGGGAAGCAGAGTAAAACCGAGGCGGCGGGACGACGAGTCTCGCCGCCCAATACATCGGCAACGATTCAGGTTGAACCAGGCGGAAACGGGGCGCAGTGAGTTATGCCGGAATTTCAGGATCGCAGCCTCAAATGCGTAGACTGCGGAGCGGAGTTTGTGTTCACGGCGGGAGAACAGCACTTCTTCCACGACAAGAACTTCAAGAACGAACCAAAGCGGTGCAAGAGCTGCAAAGCTAAGCGTCAGGGCGGCTCATCGGGCGGCGGGAAAACCGAAACCACCACCATGTGCTCGCAGTGCGGCCGGGAGACCACCGTGCCGTTCAAGCCCACGCAGGGCAGGCCGGTGTTCTGCCGCGAGTGCTTCCTGAGCCGTAAGGGCGCGCCGCAGGCGGTTGCGGGCAGATAGCTCCAAGCCAAACCCGATTCGGAACAGCCTTCCAAGGGGCCGCCATCGCGGAGCCTTTCCGCCATGCGGCTACGCGCGGGATTGCCGATTTCCAGGTTCCTGCTCCCCTCTTCGGGTCCATCCTGACTCCCTTTGCATCGCTTCCAGCGCGCGAAGCCGGTATTGTGTTTTAATACGTAGGAGAGGGCCACAGTAGCTCAGTTGGTAGAGCGGCGGTTTCGTAAACCGCAGGTCTCCGGTTCAAGCCCGGACTGTGGCTCCAGCCCTTCTTGGATGGATCTCCCCAGCGTTTCTCTCTAGACCCCTGCACGTCCGCCGATATGTGTGGTTTGGGGGGCTGCCACGACCGGGTGCAATCCACCCGGGTTAAGGGCCGAAATTCGGGCTCCAGGGGAACGCGGGTTTCGCCCCCCGCCATACGCACGCGCCGGCGCCTAAACGATGAGTTGGTTCGCCGTCAGAGTCAGCGGCTTTTCCACCGGCGCCGCCGCCTCATCCTCGGCTTGCACGTTTTCCGAGCCGCTGAACAGAAGGTACAGAAGCCGGTTCGCCAGTTCGGATGAGCAGATGCAATCCGCCTCGTCAATGCTTTCCAGACTTGCTTGGCGCTGCCATTCGAACTCTATCCGAACGGGCTCGCAGTCTTCCGAAACCCAGGTCCCGTTGATCTCCGTGAACACTTGAACATCGTCCGTGCCCTTTGCCGCCACTCTAATCGTGGTGTCCGTGCGCGAAAGCAGGACCGCTTCTTGTGTTCTTCCGTCTGTGTATCGAATGGTCATACCGCTGTCTCCTACTTGTTCCATCATGCAGAATATTTATCGGCGGCGCCAGTCCATACCTTACCAGTAACTTGGTACTGCAAATGCTAGAAAAAGTTAACCTTAGTTATGAGAGAATGACCGGATAAATCCGAGAAATTCTGGAAAATCGATAGGAAATGGCGGAGAACCGGCCCGGAGCCTGAAACCGGATATCCCACTCCGATTCGCGCCTCCTGCACTCTCCCATTCCGCCTGGGCCGCGGCCCAAGCCCTCCGCTTTCGACTTACCATCTAATGGTGACGGACAAAGACGCACGGCGCGCCCTGCCGGCGGTGCATGAGGTCGCGGAGCGAATCGCCGCG
>Ga0335069_10012163_pt1 | contig 12115 bp, 14 predicted proteins | sample Lox_Sample_11_FD_206714 | JGI IMG/M metagenome (GOLD analysis project Ga0335069, IMG submission 206714) | Soil microbial communities from Loxahatchee National Wildlife Refuge, Florida, United States - Lox_Sample_1.1 | ecosystem: Environmental > Terrestrial > Soil > Wetlands | place: USA...
AACGCCGCCGTCATCCAGCAAGGCACCGGGGGTTCCGGAGGGGATAGCGGCGGGAAGGCACAGAAGGCCGTGCAGGCGCAGAAGGCACGCAAGAGCTAGCTCTCGTAGACCTCAGCGAGCCGGAGCAGTGCAAAGTTGAGTCCCTCGTAATAGTCGGGTGCCCAGGTATTGCCGCCGCCGGTCTCCAACTCGGTGATGATGTCCCGGACGGCGGCAACGAAGCGGCGCATCCTTTCGGGGACCCCGCAGTTGCAAGGGCCGACGCCGTTCGACGGTGAACCCCAGACGACCGTGGCGCAGACCCTATCGCAGTCGTCGCTGTGGATGCTGCCGACGTCGCACTCAGCCTTCTCCAGCAACGCCGTTAGCTTTTTCTCGCTGCTCATGGCCTCCAAGTTAGCGACAGGGGGAGCCGTGGGGCTGGTGGTTTGTCAGCAATTTCTGCTCTCGTTGCTCGACAACCTCGAGCTTCCCTATGGCGTCCCGGCCGCCGAAGCGTTCGTCACCCCGCCCGACCCGAGGGTTAAGGCCAAGGTCCCGGCCATATATATCTGGCCCAGCGATGGCACGGAGAACCGCTCCGCTGAGCTCGGCGGCACCATCCCCCGCAACACCGGCCCGAACACCCCGTCCGGGACCAAGGGGCTGCTGCACCAGTTCGACATCTACTGCACCTGGTTCTCCTCGAACAACGGGAAACAGGCCGACCCGGTGTTCCCCGCCATCGTCGACACCATCATGATGGCACTCCGCTACTCCCAGCCGAACCCGGCAGAGCTGACCGACCCGGCGACAGGACTCACCTCGAGCGTCTACAACGTCGGTGAAACCCAGAAGTACAGAACTGGCGTCGAGGCCACAGCAGATGAGCGGTGGTTGAGGTACGACTCGCTCATCCAGTGCTCGGTCTGGGAACTCATTAATGCCTGACGGGAGACCTGTGCGCGCTGCCTACACCGGCCACGAGACCCTCACCTACGGTGACTACCTCGACCTGGACACCGGCCGCACCCTCACCGCGGAACCCGGCGCGACGTACGACGTGGCCCCGTCCGGGGGGCGTCCGGTACCGGCCCTCCCGCCAGGATTCACCCCAGCCGGAAAGCAGGAGTCTGCGGACGAGAAACTGACCAGGCTCGGCGTGAAGCAGATCCGGAACGGCATCTCCAGCATCGACGAGGTGCGGGAACGTCTCGACATGCCGCCCCTCAAGCCCGACGACGAGGGCGGCACCCCGGCCGACGAGCAGGACCCCGAAGAGGGCTAACGCCCGCTGAGCTTCACCACGTCAGCGCGCTGGAAGCGCTTGTGCTGGCCCGGCTGCTGCGTACCGTCTCCGTCGAGACGCCCAGCAGATCCGCAGCCTCGCCCGTGGTCAGGATCTCAGGATCATATGCAACGGCAGCCCTGCGTTCTCTCTTCTTGCGGGCGCGCTCCTCCCGGCGCTCCTCTGGTTCCTCGACGACAAGGCGATCCGCGGGTCCATGACGGACCTGTTTTACAAGACCCTCGGCGTCGAGCAGGCAATTTTGGTCCTTCGCGGGCCGAAGAAAGGTGGCGTGTGACGGCCGTAACTGCTGCTGAGAGGGAGGGGACGCGATGAGCCTCGGAGGACCAAATATATATCCCGGCGTACTTTCCTGGCTGGGACTTGCCCGCGAACTGACCGCCGGGAACCCTCTCGTCCCCGTGGTCACCCACCCTGTCGAGCAGGGCCAGTTCGAGCCTGAGGACATGCCCCGCTTTCTCGACGACAAGGCGATCCGCGGGTCCATGACGGACCTGTTTTACAAGACCCTCGGCGTCGAGCAGGCAACGTTCTCGTTCGGCGGCCCGAACTTCCTCGACACCCACGGCTACTTCTTCGACAACGTGTTCGGGGACCTGTCAACCATCGGATCCGGTCTCGCCAACCCCGCGACCATCTCCGGCACCGTCCCGATCGGCGCGACCAACTGCACCCTCGCCGCCGCGCCCCCGTCGCAGTTCTCGGCGGGCGCCACCATCCAGATCGGCGCAGGGTCCACCGCCGAGGTCGTCATCGTCGGCAGCACCGCCGGCAGCAACGTGGTCAACTTCGCCATCAGCAGCGGTGGAGCCGCCTACCCCGTCAGGTTCGCGCACGCCGCCTCCACCGTGCAGACCTGCGGAACGCCCTACACCCACAAATTCGCCAGCCTCAACTCGCCCACCGGCTACGGGGGTGCCTACGGGGCGCAGCCGCCCACGCACACGTTCGCTGACGTGAACAACGTGATCTCGGTGTACACCTCGGCGACCTACGGGACCGCGCCCACCAATACCTACGGGACCCGGCTCTACCCGTCCGGCGTCCTTAAGGACGTCACGTTCAGCGGGAACGCTGAGCAGCTTCTCGGGATCAAGATGACCGGGGATTCGTGGATCTCCGTGCCGTCCGGCACGGCAGTCACCAACGTGACCACGAACTCGCGGCCGATCCCGAACTGGAACTCCACCGTCGTGACGGGCGGCTACACGATTACCAGCGCCAACGCGTACAACGGCATCGGGAACTTCAGCATCTCGCTGAAGCGCGGGACTCAGGTTTACTGGACCGTCCAGGGTACCCAGAACCCCTATGTCATCGCACGCGGCCCGCTCACCATGGACGGGCAGATGGACTGGACGCCTACGAACAGTGAGACACCACTCGATCTCATGCTGCTGAACGCCCAGACCCCGACGACGATCACCGTCTCGAACGCCGGAATCGCGAACGCCGGCACGCCCTTCACCTTGACGTTCACGGCCAGTCAGCTCGCGAACGTCAAATCGAAGATCATGCGCAACGGGGTCCTCATCGGCTACTCGAACTCGTTCGAGGCCATCGCGAACAGTACCGATACTGGTGGGTCTGGCGGGCTAGGACCGGCTACTGTGACTCTTGTCAACAATACACCCGTCTATGACGCAATGTCCGATTCCGAGGTGCCGTCTCCTTCTTCTCTGCATCTCATCTGACGCTTGCGCTCGTTGTGACGACGGGCTCTCTCGCGCCCCTGGGCGCGACGGCGCTCCAGTTCATCAGGGGACAGCTCGGCCGCCGGCACCCAGCCCTCGCGGGAGCGGCGCAAACGGCAGTTCTTGCACTGCCGCGCACCCTTGTACCAGTAGGTGTTCGCCTCGTCGTACGGCAGGCCGCAGGTCGGGCAGTGGGTCTTGCGGGCGTTGTTGTCGGTGCCGTTCTGCACCCGGTCCTGCGCGTTCTCTTTCCTGGTGCCGTAGGCGAGGTTGGCCAGGGCGTTATTCCAGGGCATGCTGTCGATGTGGCGGATTTCCATGCCGTCTGGGCACGGGCCGACGAAAGCCAGCATCACCAACTGGTGAATCTGGTACCAGCGAATCTTGCTTCCCTCGCTGGAGAAGCCCACCTTCAGATGGCCGTACTTGCTGGCAGGCTGGGGCTTCAGGATCCGGCCGGGGACAAGCCTCCTGCCGTTATGGTGCGTCCTGACGTAGCGGTCAAGGCTCCGCACCCGGCCGAGATCACTGACTTCGTAGAGGCCTTCCCAGCCGGGTACCGGCAGCCACCGCTCGGCGGCGGGCACTACTCCCCGTCTTCGATGTCGCGCAGCGCGTCGTGTATGACCTTCTCGGCGTCCAGCACGGCGACGCGGGCCTCCAGTTCCCAGACCTGGGCTTCCAGGGCGCGCTGCCGTCCTTCGTCTACGTCGCCGTAGTACACCATCTGGAAATAGTCGTCGTGCGCCTCGTTGAGGACCTGCGTTGCGTAGCCGACGTCGATGGCGTCGCGGCAGTTCGCCTCGAAGAGGTTCATCGCAGCGATGAGGCGCGCTCTCGCCTGCGCCACCGAGACGGGGGCTGGCCAGACACGGCCGGACGGGTGACCTGCGGGGTGCGGCGTGCCGAGGTCTGGATTACGCTTGCACATAGCTGGGCCTTTCTCTGCTAAGGGTCAAGGTCGAGCGCGCCAGGTGATGGAGGGCTAATCCGTCACCTGGCTTTTTGCTGTCTTCCATCCTACCGCATCCGCGCCATTCCGGCGGTTAATGCGAACACGAAAGCGAGCCGCGAATGCCGCGTTTCGACCTGCCTTCCAAGCAAGCTGACGGCACCCCGAACTGGGTGGAGGTCGCCGACCCGGACGACATGATGGCGGAGACCCTGTTCGCCATCCACAAGGCTGTCCGGATTTCCTCCGGGTCCGGCGGGGAAACCACCTACTCCCCGAGGGAGATGGAAGACGACCAGGTGAACGCGTTCCTCGGGTTCGCGATCACCGCATGGTCGTTCCCGGCTCCGATCCCGGCGCAGAACAACGTGGTCGCGGCGGACCGGGCGATCGGCCGGGTGATGAAGGCGAAGGACTGGTCGTCGCTGAAGCTCCAGGCCCGGCCGCTGATGGATGAGCTTGAGGGCGCGGAGCGGGAAGACCCAAAACCGCCGCCGGCGAACTGACGGCGCTGTTCCTGTGGCAGTTGCAGAACCGGGACCCGAAGCACGCGCCGCCCCCGCCGCGCGGGTTCCGGGCGGAGATGATGCTCTACCGGAAGTTCGCGAAGGCGTACAACTGGCCGCCTGAGGTGGTGCGGCGGCTGCGGATGGATGAACTGTTCTGGCTTCCCGTCATCGACGACGCCGAGTCCGCGGCGGTCGAGCAGCTCGCCAGGATCCGCGAAGCCCAGAAGACGTAGAAGCGAAGGGCTAGGGGCGTGGGCGCATACCCGGGCAGTGCGGGTTTCGACCCGGGCGGCAGGTACCGGAAGACCAGGTACGGGTGGGAGCCGGTTGACGCGTGGAAACCGCCCGAGAGGCTTGCGGTGACCTCCGGGGAGACGGAGGAGCAGGCCATCAGCCGGCTGTTCGATGAGGCGGCCGGGTGCGGCTGCCCGCCGGAGCGGGCTTTCAAGTGGTGGCGGTACGCGCTTGAGGCGCTGGGGAAGCGCGAGGCGGAGAACTAGCAGCGACGCGGGGGAAGCCGGGCGGGGATTTGAACCTCGCATTCCGGGCGCATCTGGCTGCTTCGCCTCCGGCCGGCTGGCGGCTTGCCGCGCCCGTGTCCTGTCCGTTAGACGACCGGCCTCCTCTACCTGCGATTATACCCCTGGAAGGGTGCGAATGGCTCGTATTTTGTGGCACTCAACCTCGCCATGGTCGGCGAGTGGATATGGCACCCAGACGGCGCTGTGGATCCAGAAGCTCCAGGAGATGGGCCATGAGGTCTTCGGTAGCTGCTACTGGGGGCTGAACGGGGCGCCTACGCAGTGGAACGGGGTTACGATCCTGCCGGCGTTCGGCGGGTCGTATTCGTCGCCGGCGTTGCATCAGCATGCGAAGCACCTGCAGCCGGACCTGGTGGTCGACCTGGGTGACTTGTGGGTGATGGACCCGAACCTGCTGCGGGAACTGCCGATGGCGCACTGGCTGCCGTCGGATTGCCGGCCCATGTCCGAGGCGGACCGGGGGGTGGCGGAAGCTGCGGGGCTGCAGCTGGTCGCGATGTCGCGGTTCGGGCTGGCGCGGTTCCGTGAGGCCGGGTTCGTGAACGCGCTGTACGTGCCGCACGCGATCGACTTTGACGTGTGGAAGATCCCCGGGGACAGGGCGGGGCTGCGGGAGGCGGCGGGGATCGGGCCGGACACGTTCGTGATCGGCGTGAACGCCGCCAACAACGACGCGATAAGAAAAGCGCCGTCGGAGATGCTGCTGGCGTTCGCGAAGTTCCTCCAGGCGCACCCCGACTCCCTGCTGTCCCTGCACACGGGGGTGCACTGCGACGGGGGGCAGGACCTGGAGTACCTGTCGGAATCGCTGGGGATCACGGACCGGGTGCGGGTAGTGGACCAGTACCGGTACACGGCGGGACTGATCCAGCAGTCCGACCTGGCCGACTGGTACGGGGCCATAGACGTGCTCCTCGCGTCCACGTACGGGGAAGGGTTCGGGCTCCCCATCGTTGAAGCGAAAGCGTGCGGGACGCCGGTTATCACGACGAAATGCTCGTCCATGGAAGAACTCAACCCGGACGGCCTCCAGGTCGACGGGGAACCTTTCTTCAACGGCGTGCACCGTGCCTGGTGGATACGCCCGTCGATCGCCGGGATGGTCGCCGCTCTGGAACAGGCCTGGGAGCAGCGTCACGACGTTGACCAGGAGAAACTCCGCGAATCGGTCTCGGAGTACGAAGTTGGGAATGTCGCGGAGAAGCATATGCGGCCGGCCGTGGATGAACTGCTCGGGAGAATGGCGGCGAAAAGAGGAGCCGCAGCGGCTTGAGGTGAGAAACCCGGCCCTTTCCTCGTCGCTGCCATGTCTTTATCTTATGTGCCCGATGACGCTTTACGGCAGTGCCACGCTGGAAATGGCGCGGGAATTCCCTTTCTCGTCGCTGACTGGCTGCCCGGTGCGGGTGCTGGTGGCGGAGGACCTGTACCGGAACACGAAGGAATGGTTCGCGCTGTGGCCTGAGGTGCGGCGGCAGGTAGCCTACGGGGTTTTCCTCGACCACTACCAGGGCTGGGTGGCGCGGGGTACGTGGGCTGAGTCTGTCGAGTTGATGGCGCTGGGCCGGCCGGTGTGGTGGTTCTGCGGCGGGGAGCCTACGGAGAAGTTCGGGTTCGGGCCGCCGCGCCCGGGTGATTTCGCACGCTTTCATCGCCGCGTGGGGCTCGGCTGGGGGCGCCCGGTGCTCACGACCCGCACGAAGCCGCTCCAGGCGCTCTACGACGGCCACAGGACGCTCCGGGGGGTGCTTCGTGGCGATGACCCTGGACGAGTACATCGCCTGGCTTGAGGCCACGATCGCCCGGATGGAACCCGGAGCCGCCGCCATGGCCGACGCGATGGCGCAGCACCTCGCCGAACGCGTCGCGGATGACACGCTGCGCCGCAATGTACACGCGCCTGGCGCGTACCACCGGGCGAAGCCGGGCAGCCCGCCGTCGTACGCGTCGGGGAATCTTGCGAACGCCATGTACTGGACCCCCGCGAGCGGCGGGCTGCGTGCCACCGCGATGGTCGGGAACGACGACAAGCGGGCGCGGGTGTTCGAGTTCGGCGGCTGCGTCCTGAAGCCCACGAGCGGCACGCACATGGGCTGGAAGGACACCGGCCGCTCCGACAACCCGTCTGGTATCTGGCGGCACCGGCAGGTCGAAGGCCGCGCGCATCCGTTCCTTCAGCCCACCGTGCAGGAAGCCATCGATGACGGCTCCTTGCAGCGGGTGGCCATCGCGGCGTTCATGCCGTACGACCCGTGACGGGAAGGCGGTGACCCGGTGCCTTCTGGCCTGCCTGAGGTCGTCCAGCCGGTCGGCGCGGATACCTCCAAGTACATCTCGGAGTACAAGGCCGCGCTCCAGGTCACGAAGGAACTGTCCGCCGCCAACAAGGACCTGATGCGGTCGGTCACCGACGCCCAGAACGTGATCAAGTCGGCCGGAGGCGGCGGCGGGGGCGGCGCGGCCGGCAACGCGGGTGACATCGCCAAGGTCAACCAGGCGATCCGCGAGCAGTTGCAGCTTCTCGGGGGTCATTCCAGGGCCATCAGCGACGTGACCGCGGGGAGCGCGGCCATGGCCCGCGCGCAGGCGGACGCGGCGAGGACGATCCGGGACACCGAGACCGCGGTCCGGCAGGCCAGCGCGGCCATGGGTGATCTCGCTGCGAGTCATGAGAGAGTCCGCGCCATGACCGCGGACAGCGGGACGGCTGTCCGGTCGCACGTGGAAGACCTGACCAGGCTGAGAAGCGCTGCGTCCGACGCCACTTCGGCGATTGATGACGCTTCCAGGTCGATCGAGGCGCTGACGGCGAGGGCCGCCGGCGCCGGGCGGGCGACGACGAGCATCCTGGGACCGGAACTGGCCGCGGCGCTGGCCGGCGGCGGTTTCTTCTCGGGCGGCGGCCCCTACGGAGGAGGCGGGGGTGGCGGGGGTGGCTTCACGCCTGTTCCGCCGTCCGGCGGCGGGGGAGACGACAGCTACCACCTCAGGGCGATGATGGCAGCAGCCACGCCGGGCGACAAAGGCACCGCCGCGTCCATGTGGGCTCCGGTCGGCTCGTTCCTCAGTCGCTGGCTCGGGCCGGCCCATTACGTCCTGATGGGCATCAACGAGATCGCCGCCACCGTGATCCCCGCCATCACCGCAGCCGGAAGCGCCGCCCTGGTCGGCGTCCAGGGTTTCGAGCAGATTGTCCCCCGCGCCCAGGCGGTGTTCAATACCGCCGAGTCTCTGGGGAGCTCGCTGGGGATCACCACCGGCCAGGCGTGGGGCCTAGGAGCCAGTCCGCTGCAGAACGCGCAGGACCTGGCCACGGGGTTTGCCCCCCAGATGATGGGCGCGGGCATCAACATCGTCCGGGCCGGCGGCGGCGGGTTCATCCAGCTCGGCCAGAACACGCTCAACATGGTCGCCCAGGGGATGGCCACCCTGACTCAGGAATTCCAGCACGGCATGGGGAAGCAGATCTCCGATGCCGCGTCGACCGGGACCGGGTACCTGAAACAGTTCGGAGACATCCTCGGGAATGTCGGGCACCTGTTCCTCAATGTCGCGCCGAACCTCCCCGGGGTCGGGGGGGATTACCTGTCCATCCTGCAAGGAGCGACCGGCGGCCTGGCCCGCATCACAGGCGGTCTCGGCCCCGCGCTGGGCCCGTTGCTGGCCATGGAGGCGGGCGGCAGGCTCGGTACCCCGCTAGTCGGCGGCCTCGGATCCCTGCTCGGCAGGGCCGGGACCGGCATCGCGGGCCTCGCGGACACCCTCGGCGCGACTTCGCTGAGCGGCCTGTCCGCGGCGGAGATCGCCGCTGTCGCCGGAGAAACCGGGGTCAGCCTGACAGCCGGCGGCGGCCTGCTGGCCAGGATTCTCGCCCAGGGCGGCGTCGGCCTGGCTAAGGCGGGCGGGTTCCTCGGCGCCCTGGGTGCCCCGGAGATCGCGGGGCTGGCTGCTGCCGCGTTTGGCATCGGCAAGGGGTTCACCTACCAGACCCCGGAGCAGCAGACGGTCTCCGGGATGCTGGGTGGCGTGAACCAGATGGGGATCCCGCAGGCGATTCCCAGCATCATCCAGGACATGCAGAAACTCGCCGCGGTCCCCTACTCGGCCGCTCCGGGCCGTGGGGCGGGCGCGAACTTCATGCAGGCACTGGGCAAGGACACCGGTATCGGGCAGGGCTTCAACCTGGGGGGCGGCTTCACGCAGGGCTGGCATTCGCTGCTGCAGGCGGTGGGTATCAAGGGTGCGGACCCGCATGACTACCAGGCCGCACAGTCTGGGCTTCAGCAGCTTGCCCAGGGGTTCGTGAATGTCCTGAATACGGGCGGCCAGGTCCAGCAGCAGTGGGCGAAGCTGGGTGGCGGCGCGATCGACATGGGCAAGGCGTTCGACGTCGCCACAATGGCCCAGTTGCAGCTGGGGAACTCGTTTGAGAAGAACGGGAAGCTGACCGCGCAGGCCAAGCAGATGATCGCGAACCTGCAGGCCGGGTACGCGCCGATGAACATGAACACCGGCCAGTTCGGCTCGGCGGTCGCCGCGCAGACCGCCATGGCCGGGCTGCAGCACACCCAGCTCGCCGCGGTGAACCAGTCGTATGACCAGCTGATGCAGGTGGTCGCCGGCGGGGCGTCAGGTTCCGCCGCCCTGGGCGGCCTGCTGCGGGCGATGCCAGCCGGGTCGGGCACGGCGATGCGGGGATTCCTGTCCCCGTCGGCGTCGGCGGCGTGGACGGCGTTCGCGTCCACGTCGCAGCCGTCCGTCCTGTCCCAGTTGCAGTCGCAGGCTGACTGGCTGCGGACAGCGCAGACGATGGGTGCGCTCGGCGCCGGGCAGACGGCGGGCATGGCCGAGTTCCTGCTCGGCAAGGCACTCCCGTCGGCGAAGGGCAGCCCGGCGGCGCTGGCGATGCTGTCGACGATCGCCCAGCAGTTCGGCGGCCCGAGTTTCGCGCCGGGAACCTCAGCTGCGCAGATGTTCAGGTCCCTGTCCAAGTTCGCAGGGCAGGGCGTCAGCGCGGGCGGCTACAACCAGCTGATGACCAGGGGTACGGAGAGCCTGGCGAACATCGGCACCGACGCCCAGCAGTTCGTCCAGCAGGTCGGTTCCGGCATCGCCGGAGCCATGGCGCAGGGCATCGCGACCCATGGCGCGACCCTGCAGGATGCGTTTATGGGCAGCGTCGGCAAGGGCGGCTTCTCCAACGCGGCGCTGGCCAAGTACGTGGATTTCCTGCACGGGGCAGGCACCCCGGTCAAGGGCATCCAGGACATGGCCGCCTACGCGGCGCAACTGTCCGGGGCTACTGGGGCGCAGCAGAAAGTCATCAAATGGCGCGTCCAGCTGGATGTCAATACCGCCGAGGCTGCCGCCAAGGCGAAGGCGGCTCTTGACGCATCTAGCAAGGATCACCAGGTCACCATCAAGGCCGTCGCGGATGTCACGCAGGCGAAAGCGCAACTGGCCTCCGTGACCGCCGGGCAGCATGTCGTCACGTTCTCCTCCAGGCTGATCAAGCCATCCATCCCGGTGCTGCAAGGCCTGGTCGTCTACCGCGCGGTCCTGTCCGGCGGCGGGACTAACGCGCAGGCGGCGTTCGCCCAGTCGAACATCGGGAAGACCGGCGGTTTCCAGACCGGCGGCATGGTCCCAGGGTCCGGGTCCGGTGACATCATCCCCGCGATGCTCGAGCCCGGTGAGGCGATCATCCCCCGCTACCTGGTCCCGCTGATCGCGCCGATCCTGGCCGCGCACCGGGTGCCCGGGTTCGGCGGGGTGCCGCAGTCGTCCGCGTCGCATTTCGCCGGCGGCGGCCTCGTCCCGCACGTCCTCGGGTTCCCCGACCCGACGATCCAGGGGAAAGCCGGCCAGTTCGCGTTCACCCTGATCGACTCGATCGCCAAGGCGCTGAACGCCGCCGGGGCGAAGAAAATCGCCGACGCCCTCGTCGCGCAGATCGGCAAGGAAGTCGCCCTCGCGAAGAACGTCTCCTCCGCCGCGATGCAAGGCCAGGGGTACGGCAACGCCGGGCTGCTCGGCGGGATGGACGTCACCCCGGGCACCGGGAACGGCTCGGTGTACGACCAGATGCAAACCTACCTGACATCGGTGAAGTCGTTCACGAAGGACCTGGCGGCACTCCGCAAGGACCACCTCGCCAAGGGGATCATCTCCCAGCTGGTCGCCGCCGGCCCGGTCCAGGGTGACGCGCTCGCCCAGTCGATCCTGGGTGACTACCGCGGCGTCAAGGGAATCAACCAGCTCTGGTCGCAGCTCGGCGGCGCAGCCAAGGGCCTGGGCGCGCAGGCGGCCATGGCCCAGTACGGCGGGCACCTGTCACCGGACCTCAAGAGCGGCAGCGTCAGCATCGGCGGGATCAGCATCAGCATCAACGCCGGCGGCGGCGCGACCCTCGTCCTGACCGACGCGCAGATCAAGCAGGTCGTGGCGAAGGTGCAGGCGGCGCTGCTCAAGCAGGCCAAGCGGAACTCTAAGACGGGGCTCCAGTTGTCCGGTAAGGGCGCTTAGCCCCGCCGCTTCCGTGACCTGATCCAGGCTCCGTGAGCCATCCACCCGGTCGATAGGAGGCGTGTGCCGGTTTTCGACCTCAAGCCGCTCGTAGTCACCTGCCAGTCGTGCGGTGCGACCGCTGAGACGTGGGATTTCCAGCGGCCGGACCGTGCCGTGGAGTGCCCGTGCTGCCCGGTGGCGCATGATCACGGGGCTGCTGCGGCGGCGTGCCCGATGGATCATGACGGGCCGTGCGCGCGGGAGAACCCGGGCTGCACGGTCTGCCGTCCGGTGACGATCACGGCGACGGCGCACCTGACCTTGTTCGATGCCGCCGAACTGCTGGACAGCCCTGCCGCATCCCCGTCCCCCCCTGTCCAGATTGCGGAGGTTTAACCCGAAATGGCCATGTTTGATCAGGCCCAGGCTTCTGCGATCCTGAACGCGGTGCTCCGCCAGTCCTCCACGGCCTCGACCACGGGCGTCAAGCTCCGGCTCGGCACGTCCGCTCCGACAGCAACAGCGGACATGACCGAACTGTCCTCCTCCGGTTACACCACGGGCGGGACGGTGATGACGTTCAACTCGGCGTCGGCCGCGGCCACGTCGAACTCCAGCACGGC
>Ga0335069_10012164_pt1 | contig 12115 bp, 7 predicted proteins | sample Lox_Sample_11_FD_206714 | JGI IMG/M metagenome (GOLD analysis project Ga0335069, IMG submission 206714) | Soil microbial communities from Loxahatchee National Wildlife Refuge, Florida, United States - Lox_Sample_1.1 | ecosystem: Environmental > Terrestrial > Soil > Wetlands | place: USA: Florida...
CGTCATACTTAATTTTACCATCGAACTTCGAAATGATTTGCGATTGTGCAGCGATTAAACTTGCCGTCCCACCTGTGTGGAAGGTACGAAGAGTCAACTGCGTGCCCGGCTCGCCAATCGATTGTGCAGCAATAACGCCGACCGTTGTTCCCGGCTCAACGAGATTACCGGTCGTTAAATCCTGGCCGTAACACTTTGCGCACACTCCGCGTCGCGAATCGCATGTCAGCACCGAACGAATAACAACTGTTTCGATGGACGTTTCGGAAATTTGCTGTGCTTTATCTTCGTCGATCAAATCGCCGGATTTTACAATTATCTCATTCGTCAACGGATCGACAATATCGTACAACGAAACGCGTCCGAGAATACGTTCGGACAACGGCTCTTTAATATCTTCCGCTTCCTTTAACGCGGTTGTCTTGACGCCTTGAATTGTTCCGCAATCTTTTTCGGAAATAATCGCATCTTGCGCAACGTCGATAAGGCGGCGCGTCAAGTATCCGGCGTCAGCCGTTTTCATAGCGGTATCGGCAAGGCCTTTGCGAGCGCCGTGTGTCGAGATGAAGTATTCAAGAATGGACAATCCCTCGCGGAAGTTTGCGATGATCGGGTTCTCAATCAATTCGCCCGTCGCACCGGACATGCTTTTTTGCGGTTTCGCCATCAAGCCGCGCATACCGGCAAGCTGACGCACTTGTTCTTTCGAACCGCGTGCGCCGGAATCGACCATCATATACAGCGAGTTGAATCCGTCGCGATCTTTTTGCAGTGCTTCAAACAAACGATCAGCGATACGGCTCGTAACGCGCGTCCAGATATCGATCACTTTATTATAACGCTCGCCATTCGTGATGAACCCGCGATAATATTGCGATTCGACATTTTCCACATTCTTGAGCGCCTTGCTGATAAGCTCATTTTTTTCTTTCGGAATGACAACATCGCCGACGGAAACCGATAACCCGCCTTTTGTGGCGTACGTAAATCCGAGCGATTTCATTTTATCCAAAAATTCTGCCGTTACCAAATTTCCACAGCGACGGAAGGTCGTTGCAATAATTTGCACCAGGCGTTTTTTATTCAACAGTTCGTTGACGTACGGAATTTCTGCCGGCAAAATTTGATTGAAGATGACACGGCCGGTCGTCGTCTCCATCATCGCACCATTGATGCGAACTTTGATTCTTGCATGAAGCCCGACCACATTTTGATCGTACGCAATGATAACTTCTTGCGGCGAACTAAATAATTTTCCGTCGCCCAATTCGCCGGAACGCGATTTGGTCAGATAGTAGCAGCCAAGCACTTGGTCTTGCGTCGGTGTCACGATGGGCGCGCCGCTTGCCGGCGATAAAATATTATGGCTCGACAACATCAACATGCGCGCTTCAAGCTGTGCTTCGTACGACAACGGTACGTGCACGGCCATTTGGTCGCCATCGAAGTCTGCGTTGAATGCCGTACACACCATCGGATGAATACGCAGCGCTTTCCCTTCTACCAGCACCGGTTGAAATGCTTGAATGCCGAGACGATGCAGCGTCGGTGCACGGTTCAACATCACCGGATGCCCATCGATAATGTTTTCCAAAATATCCCAAACCTCGGGGCCTTTTTTATCGACCATCTTTTTGGCACTCTTCACCGTTTTCACTAACCCGCGTTCAATCAATTTACGGATGATGTGCGGCTTGAATAATTCTACTGCCATATCTTTTGGAAGCCCGCATTGATGCAATTGCAATTCAGGGCCGACGACGATCACCGAACGGCCGGAATAATCGACACGCTTGCCGAGCAAGTTTTGGCGGAACCGCCCTTGCTTGCCTTTCAACATATCGGAAAGGGATTTCAACGCGCGATTGTTATCGGAACGCACAGCGTTCACACGGCGAGAATTGTCGAACAACGAATCGACCGATTCTTGCAGCATGCGTTTTTCGTTGCGCAAAATGACTTCCGGCGCTTTAATTTCGATCAATCTCTTCAAACGATTATTGCGGATGATTACACGGCGATACAAATCATTCAAATCGGATGTTGCAAAACGGCCTCCTTCCAACGGAACGAGCGGGCGAAGTTCCGGCGGAATCACCGGAACGACATCCATCACCATCCATTCAGGTTTATTTTGCATGCCTGCATCTGCTTGACGGAACGATTCGACAACGCGCAATCGTTTCAACGCATCTTGTTTTTTCTGGACCGATGTTTCGATGGCCGCCTGCGAGCGAAGGTCTGCTGCAAGCTCATCGATATCGACACGATGCAGCAAGTCTTTTATGGCATCGCCGCCCATTTTCGCGATAAACTTTTTCGGATCTTCATCATCCAGATTTTGATTGTCTTCCGGAAGCGAAGTAAGAATTTCTAAATATTGATCTTCGGAAATTAAATCTAATTTCTGCAACCCGGTTGGGCCCGGACAGACCACCACATACGATTCATAGTAAATAATTTTTTCAAGTTCTTTGGAACCGATACCGAGAATCAATCCGATCTTGCTCGGCACAGAACGGAAATACCAAATATGAACGATGGGAACCGCCAGCGAAATATGCCCCTGGCGTTCACGGCGAACACTCTTCTGTGTAACTTCAACGCCGCAGCGATCGCAGGTTATTCCTTTATACCGGATGCGTTTGTATTTTCCGCAATGGCATTCCCAATCGCGTACCGGTCCAAAAATCTTCTCGCAAAACAATCCGTCTTTTTCCGGACGGAACGAACGATAGTTGATGGTTTCCGGTTTGGTCACTTCGCCATGCGACCGGCTCAAAATCATATCCGGCGATGCAAGGCCGATGGATATTTTTGAAAATGTTTTTCGTGCTGATGTTTCTGTAAAAGGCATACTGCCTCCATTTATCAATTTCGTTTAACTCTCTGTGATGGAAGAATACAATTTCCTCTCATCATTCAATTTTCACTTCCAAGCCAAGTCCCTGCAGCTCACGCACAAGGACATTGAACGATTCGGGAACATTGGGCTCCGGCAAATTCTCGCCTTTCACGATTGCTTCGTACACTTTGGCACGGCCAAGCACGTCGTCCGATTTGACGGTGAGAATTTCTTGCAGCACATTCGCTGCACCGTAGCCTTCAAGCGCCCACACTTCCATTTCTCCAAATCGCTGGCCGCCGAATTGCGCTTTACCGCCCAACGGCTGCTGCGTAATAAGCGAGTATGGTCCGATAGAACGCGCGTGAATTTTATCATCCACCATGTGGGAAAGTTTCATCATATACAAATAGCCGATGGAAACTTCCTGATCGAATAATTCGCCGGTGCGTCCATCGATCAAGCGGGACTTCGAAGATTTCGCAAGCCCTGCTTTTTCAAGCCACTCTTCTACTTCTTCCCACTTTGCGCCGTCAAAAATTGGCGTGGCAAATTTCATATTCATTTTTGCACCAGCCAAGCCAAGCGCTACTTCAAACAACTGGCCAAGATTCATACGCGAAGGCACGCCCAACGGATTCAAGACAATATCGACCGGCCGGCCGTCCGGCAAGAACGGCATATCCTGAATCGGCACAACGGTCGATACCACGCCTTTGTTTCCATGGCGTCCCGCCATTTTATCGCCAACTTGCAGTTTGCGTTTTTTGGCAACATACACTTTTGCAAGCTGAACAATACCCGGAGAAAGTTCGTCGCCTAATTGAATTTTATTCTTTTCATGGCGATACAATTCTTCGATCTCGGTTTGTTTCTGCTGATAATTTTCGTAGATGCGGACAATATTGCTGTGTTTTCGTTTGTCATCGATCCATGGTTCATTGAAATTGTACGAATCGACTTTTTCAATGCCTTTGAATGTATCTTCTTTGAACGTGACGCCGGAACGAATGACGACTTTTCCATCGGCATCGCGAATACCGATCGATTGTTCGCCAGCAAGAAGCTGCCCAAGTTTGTGGGCAAGTTTTTCCTGCAACTCTGCCACATCACGGCTGTGTGCGCGATCGAGCGATTCGAGTTTCTTTTTATCTTCTTTTTTACTTTCGGTATCTTTTTTCTTGCGGCTAAACAACTTCGTCGAGATAACGATACCTTTCATGCCCGGAGGCGCTTTTAACGATGCATCCTTCACATCGCCGGCTTTTTCTCCGAAGATCGCTTTCAACAATTTTTCTTCCGGCGTCGGATCGGTTTCACCTTTCGGCGTAATTTTTCCGATCAAGATATCGCCTTCGTTGACTTCAGCGCCGACGCGAATAATTCCGAACTCATCCAAATCCTTTGTCGCTTCTTCGCTGACATTGGGAATTTCACGAGTCAATTCTTCTTCGCCGCGTTTTGTGTCGCGAACTTGTAATTCAAATTCTTCAACATGAATCGACGTGAACACATCGTCTGAAACAATGCGTTCACTGACGATGATGGCATCTTCAAAGTTGTATCCGCGCCACGGCATGAATGCAACAAGCACGTTGCGGCCAAGAGCTAATTCACCGTTATCCGTTGCGCAGCCATCGACAAGCACATCGTTTTTCTTGACGCGCTGGCCTTCACGCACAACCGGTTTTTGATTGATGGAAGTATCCTGATTCGTGCGCAAGAACTTTGTAATTTTATATTCCACACGATGTTTGTCTTCGAAACTGACAATCGCTTCCGTGCTGTTTTCATCGATATCATATAACACGACAACGCTGTCGCCGCTGACAGATTCTACAACACCGTTCCGCTCAGCAACGATAACTGTGCGAGAATCGCGCGCAATTTTTTCTTCGAGCCCCGTGCCCACAATAGGCGCTTCGGGATTCAACAGCGGAACTGCCTGGCGTTGCATGTTCGATCCCATCAACGCACGGTTTGCATCGTCGTGCTCAAGGAACGGAATCAATGCAGCAGCCGCGCTCACGATCTGATTCGGAGCCACATCCATATACTGAATTTTTTCAGGTTCAACAACCGGGTAATCGCTCTGGAACCGTGCCTTCACGCGTTCTTCTAAAAACTTTCCGCGTTCATCGATCGGAGCGTTGGCCTGCCCGATCGTCACTTCATCTTCACGCTCGGCTGTTAAGAATTCAATTTCTTCGACAACCTTTCCGTTTTTCACTTTGCGGTACGGCGTTTCGATAAAGCCAAAATCATTGATGCGCGCATGAATACACAACGACGAAATCAAACCGATGTTCGGTCCTTCCGGCGTTTCAATCGGGCACAATCGGCCGTAGTGTGTGTAGTGAACGTCACGAACTTCAAAGCCCGCACGTTCGCGCGTCAAACCGCCAGGTCCAAGAGCAGACACACGACGCTTGTGCGTCATCTCCGCCAATGGGTTTGTCTGATCGAGAAATTGCGACAATTGATTCGTCCCAAAGAACGCGTTGATCACGCTCGTAATCGTTCGCGCGTTGACCAAATCTTGCGGTGCGATGGTTTCTGCATCGCGCAAATTCATGCGTTCGCGGATCGTACGCGTCATACGCGACAACCCGATATTGAATTGCTGCGCAAGCTGCTCGCCCACCGTTCGCACGCGGCGGTTTCCTAAGTGATCGATATCGTCCACAGCGCGTTTGCCTTGCTGCAATTCGATCAAATATTTGACGATCGAAATAATATCGTCTTTCGTCAGCGTGGTAACATCTTCTGCGATGCTCAATCCTAATTTAATATTCATTCGATGACGGCCAACATCGCCGAGATCGTACCGCTTTGGATTAAAGAAGAGGCGGTCGATTAAATTTTTTGCCGTATCGAGATCGGGCGCTTCGCCGGCTCGTAATTGTTGGTAGATGGCCTCGAGCGCATCTTCCGAGGAACGCGACGCATCTTTTAAAATGGTATTCGCGATGACCGAACCGGAATCCGTATCTTCCGTTTTCAACAAACGAAGTTTCTTGACACCGGCCTTTTTAATTTGCTTAACTTGTTCTTCCGTCAACTTGGAATCTTTGTTGATGAAAATTTCGCCCGTCTTTTTATCAAAGACATCGCTGCAAACTTTTCGGTCGATGTAATCACTCAAATCGACTTTTGCAACATCGATTTCTTCGACTAATCCGAACAAATCCATAATCTGATCATCGGAAGAATATCCGAGCGCACGCAACAACGTCGTGACCGGAAATTTCTTCTTCCGGTCAATGTAGGCGTACATAACATTATTAATATCCGTGGTGAACTCTACCCACGAACCGCGGAACGGAATGATACGCGCCGAATACATCATCGTACCGTTCGGATGAACAGATTCGCCGAAGAAAACGCCCGGCGACCGGTGCAATTGACTCACGACGACGCGTTCAGCGCCGTTGATAATAAATGTTCCGCGATGAGTCATCGCAGGAAGATTGCCAAGATAGACTTCTTGCTCAATAGTATCGGTATAATCTTTTCCGCCTTCCCGTTTCGACGACAGGCGCAGTTTCGCTTTCAGCGGAACGGCGAACGTCAATCCACGTTCCTGGCATTCGACAACCGAGTATTTCGGTTTTTCCACATAGTATTCGACGAATTCGAGCAAAAAATTCTCGCGCGCGTCGCTGATGGGGAAATTCATTTCGAACACTTGCTGCAACCCGATTTTTTTCCGCCGGTGCGGCGGTGTATCGGACTGAAGAAAATTGTCGAACGAATCGAGCTGTACATTTAAAAGGTCCGGCGTTTCGATTACGGTCGGAATTTTTGCAAACGAAACGCGGCTGCGATTATCACCGGATTGGTTTTTCAACGTCACCACTCCTTGTTGAAGTTGTTTGTGTCATCCCGCCAACGGCGGGAAATTCAATTCTTGTTTGTTACGTGTTGTTTGGTCGAGCACATCTTGACCCTACCATAGACAGCATAAGCCGATGGTTTTGTTCCAGCATTTTTGCGAGGAAACCATCGGCTTAAAATCTGTATTCATCTTCTGTCAGAACAATTTCTCTTGACGAAACGTTCGTTTCCAGAAGACGTTTTGTTGTCTTATTTGAGTTCGACTGTTGCGCCGGCTTCTTCTAACTCTTTCTTCAGCTTTTCAGCTTCTTCTTTATTGAGGCCTTCCTTCACAACCTTCGGTGCGCCATCGACAAGGTCTTTTGCTTCTTTCAAGCCAAGGCCGGTAACCGCACGTACAACTTTGATCACATTGATCTTTTGTGCGCCGCTGGCTTTCAATTCGACAGTGAATTCTGTTTTTTCTTCTGCTGCGGCAGCGGGTGCTGCACCGGCGGCAGGCGCTGCACTCATCATCATCGGTGCGGCGGCGGTGACGCCGAATTTATCTTCCAAAGCTTTTTTTAATTCGGTAGCTTCGAGAAGCGTAAGTTTTTCAATTTTCTCTACAATTTCTTCAACGACTGACATGGTTATTCTCCTTCAGAATAGTTATTTTCAAAAATTTATTATGCAGCTTTCTTTTTCTCGATTGCGTCGATGACCGAGACGAGGTCTCTCGGCACAGCATTGATCGCGCCGACGACACCGGAGATGGGAGCTTGCAAGCTTCCGAGAATTGATGCGATAATCTCTTTACGAGTCGGCATACTTGCGAGCTGTGCCAATTTCGAGCCGTCGTAGATTTGCTTTTCCACAACAGCGACTTTCAATTGGAACTTGCCGCTTTTCTCGGAGAACTTTTTGATAATCTTTGCCGGCGCCGATGGATCGTCGTACGAAAATGCGATGCCCGTCGGTCCCACAAGTTTATCAAACATACGATCGTACCCTGAAAGCGTCTCAAGGGCTTTGCGGGCAAGCGTGTTCTTTACCACGGTGTATTCGACACCATTTTTCCGAAACTCGCGCCGCAGTTCAGTTTCTTCTGCGACGGTGAGCTTGGCAAAATCGGCAAAGTACATCGCTACCGCGCGAGATGCCCGTTCGGCAACTTCGGCAACGATCGCTTCTTTCTCACTGCGTTTCATAGTTATCCTTTAATTCCGTTCTTCTTGCTGTTGAATGAGAAGCTCCCGTTTGCACGGGACATTCAACTGGTTTCAGAACTTGAGTGCGTAATTTCTTTTTTATTGTACTACAACTTCCGTTCGGTCGATATGCACGCCAGGCCCCATCGTTGTCGAGATGGCGATACTTCGTACATACTGGCCTTTGGCCGTTGCAGGTTTCATCCGGGCAATGGTGGCTAAGAATGATTTCACATTCTCCACCAATTTTTCTTTTTCAAAATTTGCTTTGCCGACGGTAGCGTGAACGATTCCGGCTTTATCGACACGGAATTCAATTTTACCGGCCTTCACTTCTTTCACCGCTTTGGCGACATCGGGCGTTACCGTTCCGCTTTTGGGATTCGGCATCAGGCCGCGAGGTCCAAGAACTTTTCCAAGCTTTCCAAGATCGCCCATCACGTCGGGCGCCGCGATAATGACATCGACATCGGCCCAACCCTGTTGGATTTTTTCAAGATAATCTTTATAACCGACGTGATCGGCGCCAGCCGCTTTCGCTTCGTCATCTTTCGGCGGTTTTGCAATCACCAGCACGCGAACTTCTTTTCCAATGCCGTGCGGCAAGGCAACAGTACCGCGAATTGCTTGATCTGCTTTTTTCGGATCGACACCGAGGCGAACAGCAATATCGACCGCTTCCGAAAATTTTGCACTTGCTGTTTGTTTGACAACGTCAACCGCTTCGCTCACAGAATATGACTTCGGCTGGACTTTCGTCGCAACGCCTTTGTAACGCTTGCTTCGTTTTTTCATTTCACAACTCCAATAATTCGAATCTTAACCTTCAACCGTGATGCCCATACTGCGCGCAGTACCGGCAACCATACTTGCCGCGGAATCGATATTCGCCGCATTCAAGTCCACCATTTTCAATTCTGCAATTTCGCGGACTTGCTTCTGAGAAACTTTTCCGACCTTATTGCGATTCGGTTCGCCTGAACCTTTTTCTAACTTTGCTGCTTTCAACAAGAGCACAGCCGCTGGCGGCGTTTTGGTAATAAACGTGAACGACTTATCGCTGAATACCGTAATAATAACCGGAATGATAAGCCCCTGCTGCTCTTTGGTCTTTGCGTTGAACTGTTTGCAGAACTCCATAATGTTCACGCCTTTTTGACCGAGCGCAGGACCGACCGGAGGCGCTGGGTTTGCTTGTCCGGCAGGAATTTGCAATTTGATATACCCTGTTATTTTCTTTGCCATATGAATGACCTTCTAATTACAAAACAGATAGTTTACTTTTCTAATTCCACTTGCGAAAAATCGAGCTCCACAGGCGTCTTACGTCCGAAGATGCTGACCATCACCTTGACTTTAAGTTTTTCTGAATTTACTTCCTGCACAAATCCGTTAAAGTTGTTGAACGGGCCTTCTTTCACTTTCACCGCATCGCCGACATGGAACGGAACATCCACTACTTGAACGCCGCTTTCTTCTTCTTTCTGCTCTAACTTGCCGACGAGGCGCTGAATTTCATCGGGATGCAGCGGCGCCGGATTGTTGCGGTCCGGCACAAAGCCCATCACCGACGGCGCTTCGAGAATCAAGTGCGACGATTCTTTATCTAAAATCGCTTCGACTAAAACATAGCCGGGAAAGAAATTTTTGATCTTCGCTTTTTTCTTTCCTTCTTTAATTTCAAAAACTTTTTCAGCGGGAATGAGAACGCTGGATATTTTTTCCTGCAATCCCAAACGCGTGACTTCGGCTTCAAGGTAAGATTTTACCTTCGTTTCATGCCCCGAGTATGTCCGCACTACGTACCAGCGTTTTTCCAACGTCTTGTTCCCAATAAATAATTATAAAATTCTTTTCAACACTTCGCTAAGGATCGTATCCACTCCCCACGTAAAGAGCGCGATCACCAGCGTAACGACAATGACGATCTTCGTCGATTCCATCAATTCTTCACGCGATGGCCACGTGACTTTTTCCATCTCTTTTACCACATCACGAAAAAAGTTGAGTATTTTTTCTTTCATAGTCTGTACGCATCCTTTGCTGCAGTGTTCATTTCGCACGTGAGGAGGGAATCGAACCCCCAACCTGCGGTTTTGGAGACCGCTGCTCTACCAGTTAAGCTACTCACGTATTGTTCACGTCGGTCGTCCATACACTTCACGCGAAAACGCTACTTTGTCTCTTTGTGTGAAGTGCGCTTATTGCACCACGGGCAGAATTTTTTATACTCTACACGTCCGGTTTGTTTCTTTTTATTTTTTGTCGTGGAATAATTGCGCCGCTTGCAATCGGTGCATTCTAAAGTGATAATATCTCTCATCGTCTATTCCTTTTATACTTTTTTCTGATCGAGCTTGTGGCCGGGATTGAACCGGCGACCTCTTCCTTACCAAGGAAGTGCTCTACCAACTGAGCTACGCAAGCAAACAAAGTGTGCTAGAGCGGGAGACGGGACTCGAACCCGCGACCAACAGCTTGGAAGGCTGTGACTCTACCAACTGAGTTACTCCCGCGAGCAACATGTGGGCAGGGGAGGATTCGAACCTTCGAAGGCGTGAGCCGTCAGATTTACAGTCTGATGCGTTTGACCGCTTCGCTACCTACCCATCTTTCCAAAGAACTTTTTCAGAGCTGGCTATCGGACTCGAACCGATGACCTGCTGATTACAAATCAGCTGCTCTACCAGCTGAGCTACGCCAGCATCTACAACCAATTGATTGACATCATCTCTCCCTTTGATCAGAAGATATGCCTACGAATAGAGTGATCCAATGATCTCTCCGAATTGGCAAACTTTAAATAAAGAAAAAATTACTTCAGAGTCAACCAGAAATTGTATTAAAAATCAATTATTCATCTCCCTTGCTAACATTTGTTTTGCAAAGTAATTTTGGGGATTGAGCCGCACAAACTCTTGCAAAGAGTTGACCGCAAGCTCTTTCTTCCCGTTTTGCATAGACCATTCGGCATCATATCCTAATACCATCGTGTAATATTGGACGAAATCCTTCCCCACAGGGTTTCCCTCATCTATATTATAGAAGTGGTACACCGGAAATGAAACCGCGGATGAATCTTTCGGATCGACTAACCGAACAAATAATCCGGATGGTATTCTTTTGTAAGTTGATGGAAATTCGCTAGCGATGCGCGCATCGACATACACTGGATGGTTGGGCAATGCGCTCGCAACAATGTCGGCGAGCAAGTTCGACCATCGCAATTGAATTTCTGCATGATCGAACGGTTCGTCGTGCTCGAACTTGGAAAGTTCAACAAGAAACGCATCGATGCTCGCACGCGAACGCCACACAACATCCGGCGCAGTTTTTTCTAATTGAATAAAATACCAGCTTCGATCCTGCAAGAGACTTTTATCGATAATCGTGACATCGCGGCGTTCGTGTTTGACAATTTGTTTGTACCACGACGGCGAAATAAAATAATCCCAGATGCCGCTGAAGACGATGGCATTCGGCGCAAATTCCAAAAATGCATGACCGACAAATTCTTCCGGCAATTTATTCACCGGTTCTTCTACATTTCTATAGTTGCTGACAAGTTGAACGACGATAAAACAAATTGCAGCAAGAGCAATTATTCCCTTCTTCCTTGATTCTATTGAATTGATTTTTTGAACAAGAAATTCTAACCCAAAGACAAACAAGAAACCGCACGTGATAAACAGCAGAAGAAAATATGAATCGATATCGAAGATGCTATAGTTCAATGCGTACGCAAGATCGGTTACGATGAATATCGCCAAAAAATAAAAGCGCGTGCGTGATTGAAGAAACGACGCAATCAATCCCACAGCAATAACGATTGCGACGATGGGATGGAATTCATCGGTAAAATGCGAAACAAGATACGTGAATTGTCTCTGCACTACATCCCAGCCGGAAAACATCCACACGCGAAATTGTTTGCCGCTCACATGCCAGAAGATGCGCTCCAACGTTGCCGGATGTCCCCAATCCGGAATTGGATGTGATGATGCGCGAATCGGGAAATATAAGTAGGTTGAAAGTCCGAGCAAGAAAAACGGAAGAAGATAGAACAATCGCTCGAATGATTGTCGTTTCAATTTAAAGATATAAAAATACAACCACGCAAATGCCGGAATCGTCAGCACGGTTGTCATGTGATTGCAAAAACATAATCCGTACGCGTAGGCAAAAAATATTAGATTCCGAGTGAGAGAATTTTGATTTGCAGTTTGCTCGCTCATTCCGCGAA
>Ga0335069_10012165_pt1 | contig 12113 bp, 7 predicted proteins | sample Lox_Sample_11_FD_206714 | JGI IMG/M metagenome (GOLD analysis project Ga0335069, IMG submission 206714) | Soil microbial communities from Loxahatchee National Wildlife Refuge, Florida, United States - Lox_Sample_1.1 | ecosystem: Environmental > Terrestrial > Soil > Wetlands | place: USA: Florida...
CCATATGCGAAATCCCCGGTATCTTTGCGAGATATAAGCCGGCCTGGTACGCAGACTTCCGTGGATAACCCAGGGGCGAGAATTCGTCTTCCGTGAAAGCGTCCCCGTAAAAGCTCAACGAACGCCATCCTGGGATTCGATAGCTCCAATTCACACCGGACCGTCGATCTCCGGGATCGTCCGGCTGCCCTGGAATATGTGTATTGCCTAGCGAATAGCTGTGCACAAAGTAGTGTGGCGTCAGCGGAGTAGGGCCGCCCGAAAACAGCACATCGAAATAGACGCTAAACTCGAAGTCTTCGGTGGGTTTGAAACTGAACTTCTGGCCTTGAATAAACGGCTGGCGAGCGACCCCCTCCCCCCACTGCCCCACGAACCCGGTATTCGTCTGATACACAAAGTCCTGGCCGGACAGTTGGCCAAGTATGAATTCGAGCTTCATGGGGCCCAAGAAACTAAAGATGTAAGGAAGAGTGAAGGGAGAGACACGATTAATTCGGAACATGTTCACTGGCGAGGCGTTGTCGCTAAACAAGAGTGGACCACCCTGATTGAATCCCCACCACAGGCTCTGTTTGCCATACGTGAATTGCCAGTTGTCTATGTTCAACCCGAAATATGCGTCGATGAACTGCATCTTGTTGACTTCGTCGAATGGCGTGGGAGGCGGAGTCCCGGGCAGATTCACGACGGTGGGCATATACTCCCGAGCCGACAATGGGAGGGGGGGAGCTCCCGGTGCGTGCTGGTATTCCGCCTGAACGTATGCGACGAGAGGACCTTCCGTTGCCCAACCACTGAATCCCAGGATCGAATTGAATCCTTCTTGGTAGGGCCGGCCATAATCGTTACTGATGGTCTGACCGAAGAAGTAGCCGTCCGTGAGCGGCTGACCTGAAATCCCAGTGGCGCGCGCATAAACAGAATCGAGCGTGGCGTATTCATTGCGCAGACCAGCACCAAGTTCCATATCGCGCGCGAATTCGCCTATGAGTGCGTCCAGGGATGCGGTGATTTGCGGGTCGTCTTTCGTTGATGCCGCTTGGCGGTCTTCTGCTTCTTCCAACAGTCGCACACACTCCAAGCGCGTCCAGGGCTGTGTGCCCTGAATCGCCGTGCGGATGTATCCGAGCGCGATGAGGCGATTGAAGACCGGATAGACCCAACTGTCGAGGGGCACATAAGGGGAACCAAGGTTGGAACGCGACGAGCCATGGGCGGCTTCTCGCGTGACATCACTAGCGGTTTCCCACGTGCTTCCGCCGAGTTCAGGGTCGTGGCGCTTCTTGTACACTTGCGCGGCGGCGAGATTCCCAATGAGTGCGCCGACGAAAACGTCGGAGCGGTAGTGATTCAAACTGTGAACGCGGCCATACATGACGGCAGTGGCCGCGCCGTAGGCCAGAAGCTTCGTGAGAGGACCGGGATATTCGTGAGCAATCACACCCGCTACGGCAAAGGCTGCAGCCACGTGCTCGCTTGGGAAGGAAGTCCCGCCGCTGAAGAAATTACCGTCACCATTTCCCTGGTAGGGTCGCAGGCGTCCGAAGGAGTACTTCATGGCCTCGATAGTGGCCAGGCTATTGATCGCCGCTTGTCCGGCAAGGAGGCCGGTTTCGCGCCAATGTTCGTTGTGAGTTTTGTAACTGAGCAGCCACATTGATCCGGCACCAGCGATCAAAGCAGCCACGCCAGCATTTGAAAGATTACTGTTCCGCGAAATTGTCGAGGGATTGCGGGTCAACGTGTGACTGTAGGATGCATCGGTCACAAAAAGCCCGGCCGTGATTCCACTAACCGGGATAAGCCAGATCGTATCCGAAAGACGAAGTTGCGATGGCGAGGTCCAAATGTCTTTTTGGTCGGAGACAAAATCGCTCATAAGCCGTTTAATCTGGCTCTCTTTTCGATCCTGCGCCGACCATGTCGAGTTTGGGTTCGCATTCATCTCCGTCGATTTCGAACTGCTCTCACCTTCCCCGGGCGATGCCCGATTCGAATCCGGCTCTTGGCCCATAGCTGTCGCCACGGCACACGCAAAGAACAGAATCAGCAAGACGTATCGTGTTGGACATTTCCATTCCATCTCACGGGTGGAAATAGGCGACGGCAACTGCCGCAGACGCCGCGACTGAAGCCGCCTGCATAATGACCGCCCAATTTGTCCCACCCACCTTCAAAGCCTTTTCTGGCACGACGACGGAGTCTCCCGGGCGAAGAGCTGTGTCCAAGGGACTGCCGGACCAGAGAATCGGATTGTGCTGATTGGAAACGAGGCTGCCATCCGCACGAAGAACGTATGCTCCTTTCTTATCTGCCATCGGGGTCATGCCGCCTGCCTGAGAGAGGTACCAATTCGCGCTTTTACCGGAACGGTAGCTGACGGCGGTCGGGTTAAAGACTTGACCGTTGACCATGACATAGCCCGGTTTTTTCGGAATCAGGAGGACGTCGCCATCACTCATCGCTATGTCGGCGGTGGTATTCTTCCACTTTTCGATCGGATCCTTGATGTGAATCACGACTCGGCCGACCGGAGGATTTTCCTGGAGCTGTTGCAAGGTGGTCTTGATCTGCGCAAGAGCTGTCATCTTTGTGTTTTTCTGCTGCTCATCCCCATCAGGCGAGGTGCGAATGATGTTCTCCTGCGCCTTCACGCGCTTCACGAGGTCTTCCCGGGAACGATCTTCCGCTTCGCGCACTTCGCGGCGCATGAGGATGGCGCCATAGGGATAAGCGCGCGGCGTGTAGCCACCAGCGCGCTCCAACACGGAACTAATGCGTTCGCCGGATTCGATACCGAACGTACCTGCGTGCATGACTTCGCCGCCGACCTTCACAGAGGCCGCGATGTCCTTCCATCCGGTCTTCTCGCGGATCGAGAGTACGTCTCCCGGCCTGAGGGGGACGTCCTCGGTAGCATTGCCGTTCGTCAAGGAAGCGAGCGAGAGATCCACATGCGCCCCGGGTGCGCCTGCGGCGCTGTAGCTGGTTAAATCGGCCTTGGTCGTGTCCGCACTGCGCTTCAATCCGCCGGCGGCGCGAATCAAATCTTCAGCGTGCATGTTTTCGGTATAGGGGTAGCGGCCTGGCTTGGCCACTTCGCCGGTAATTTCGACAAACGCGGATTGCACTCGGGACGAGTTCTTATGAATCAGGAGCCGGTCGCGAGGCTGCAAAAGGATGTTATCGGCGGCGCTGCCTTTCAAGGCATCGGCCAATTTGACGCTGAAGATCTCAGAGCTCCCGTCCGGGTTGAATCGGAAGACTTGGGCGGAATTCAGCGCCGCGTCAGGCGTCAGACCTCCCGCAAGAAACACTGCGTCGCGCAAAGTAGCTTGGCCCGAGGTGCGATAGGTGCCAGGCGCACGAACTTCACCGCTAACGGAAACGGTCGGAGCAGGTTCGAAATCGAAGCGGCTGAAAACCCGCACGGTATCTAGAGGTTGCAAGGACGGAGCCGTCGCAGGATCTTTCATCGCCGCAGCAAGATCGAAGCTCACAACGCTGGGGTGAAAATCGGGTGGACTGAGACGCACAATTTCCGCGTAATGCGCCGCCGGTTCCGGTAGAACATCCTGATAGCTGGTGACCAGGTCAGTGAACTTCATGCCTTCGCGATAGGAGTAGCGGCCCGGCCGGAGGACGTGTCCCTGCAGGTAGATCGTGCTTTGGTTGTAAGGTGCGATTGGAAAGATGTGGATGATGTCGCCATCCTGGACGTGAAACGACGCAATCTCCTGGCTCGACTTGTCTTCAGGCGACAAGTCCAGACTCAGCATGGTGCGCTTCTGATGTGCTTCGAGGCGCTGCACTTCAACGTGACGGAGCGCCGCCGCTGGCAGGATGCCACCCGCGAGTTCCAGGACATCCGCAACGGATTCCTCACCATTCAACTCATAAACCGCTGGGCGGCGCACCATACCTGTGACGGTGACCTGCGCTCCCATAGGAGGCACGACGAGAGAATCGCCGTTTTCAAGTTTCCGCGCGTCGGGAGAAACGCCGTGCAGCAACAGGTCATAGGTATCAATCTCTTCGATCTGCTGGCGACCGCGCATATGCTTCACGGAACGCAAGGAGCCCTTTGCCGTGACGCCCCCGGAGGCGACGAGGGCGTTGAGAGCAGTCGACAGTGAACTGATGTCATACGCGCCGGGCTCTTCGACCTCACCAACAACGTAGACGCGAATGGTCCGCAGGCGCGAGACGGAAACGTCTGCATTTGTGTCGCGAAACTGAGTCCCCACCGCGCGCTGTACCGCTTGTTGAACTTCGCCGAGGGAATGGCCGCTAACCAGCAATGGGCCAGCTTCAGGAAGCGTAACTCGGCCCTGGCGGTCGACAACTCGAACCAACTTGGTTGAAACCCCACCCCAAAGATCGATGGTGAGACTATCGCCCGGGCCGACTACATAATCAGGTCCGACGGGCAGATCCATGGGAATGCTTCGCGGATCGCGCAGGCCATCGCGAAAAACCTGGGTGCCGAAACGTTGAGGAGGAACATCGCGCGACGGCGCTTGAACGTACAAGTCATACAGGGAAGGAATGTCTGAGTACGGATTGGGGCGATGCACCATCGCAGACGAATCGCGATCTCGCGCAGCGAGCCGCGGCTGACGGTAGATCACTGCCCTCGAAGACGAGGCCGCGTCCGTTTTGGAGGTCTCGGAGAGGTTGGACTCGTCGGAAGTGCCATCGTTAGCAGCGGCGGCCGCTGACAATGCACCACCGGAGCGTCCGGTCAGATAAGGAGAAGCAGGCGCCATCGGCACATTGCCGGGAACGTTCAGGTCGTTTTGTGGCCGTATCGGGCTCGAAACGCCCTGCATGTTGACGCTGTGGTCGGCTGATTCTACTGTCGAAGAACCATAGACGCTGGCGTCAGCCTGGAGGATGCGGGGCGACTGTGTCGCCGGTGGCCGAGTGTCGTTAGGACTGGGAGGAACATATTCACGCTGGGGGGCGTTCTCCTGTGGCACGGAGATACCTCGTCCTTGGGCCGGTAGGCTCGTCTGCACACAATCGCCGTCTGCGTTCCAGTCGCAAGGGAGCATTTTTGCTTCGCTGATTGGTTGCTTCGGAGGCTTGAGGGCTTCCGAATCTTCTTGCGCCTCGACCTGCACGATGTGTCGCGCGCGCTCTTTAAGGAGGACCTCTTCCTGTTTCCCCATCGAAGAATCCGGATTTACATCAGGGAGCAGGTAACCATAGCGCTGCAGCATTCGCGTGGCGACAGAACGGAATTTGATGTCGGAGGTGAGACGGTCAAAAACCGCCGGGTCGGTGAGATCGGCGTCGTCAACAAGTTGCCCGTTGTCGCTGGCTTCTTTCGCAATCCAGCGCTTCAGTTCGACCATGAGCCCGGGCTGAGTGATCAATACCGCCTTGATATCGGCAGCCGAAGCAGCGACACGATCCATGTTCTCGCGAGCGAGATCGGACTGGACGGCCCCGCGAGCGGTCGGGCCGTCATCGCGTGCCTCAGAACGACGAGGCGTCTGTTGCGCGAGAGTTGCGGTCGATAGGGTCAGCAGCAACAGAGGCAGCAGCGCGAAACGGCGGCAATGGCTGATTCGGTTTTCTTCAGGAACGAATGCCATAAACAAAACTCCCTGCTTTGCGTTCACTTGCGAAGCACCTCGAGAATTCCTTCCTCGGAGGCCTCGACGTCGACGGAATGGATATCGAGAGAAGCCCAATAGTGGACCGAGTAGTTTTTGTCGGGAGCGACCGCAATGATGCGAAGTTCGGGATGCCGGTGAAGCACCGCGTCGCAGATCGACGGTCGATGCTTTGTGTCATCCTGCGACAGGACGAGAAAATCGGGTTGCGTTTCGTCAACCGCCGATTGCACATCGCCATCGTCGCCGAGTTCCCCGACAATCTCGATATCGGGCTGCTCTGAAAACGTGTTGAGAATCAGCTCCCGCATTAGTCGCGGCCGGATCGCCACCAGGACTCGGATTTGTCGTTCCATTGCCACACTCCCCGTGTCGTGGAGTATGTCGCGAAGAGTTACGTGCACGATAGGTTCAAAAAACTACCGGTAAGAGGGACCAACAATGACTCATGCGAGAAGGGCGGAAGATGTAGGGCAAGTACCAATTTTGACCTAAGAACATACTAGTTCGACCTGACAATCCGTGATGGTAATGTGCGAAAAAAGTAATGGTAAGGAGCAACGATCTGGTGCTATTTTGCGTCCATTGAGCTGGCTGCCCCGTTCCGCCCCGCGCTGATATATGTCAGTAATACGTAGCAGCAGCCACACGTAACTCTACTTGCAATTTACGCCCAATGATGTAGCATGGAGCAACGCAGTTGAAATGTCCTCGGGTCAGATCTCACCTTTGTATCGAAACTGCGCTTCCCAGGATGGGGGAATGGGAACATGGCAGAAGTCACTTTCGAATCGCCAATTCAAGTCTTGCTCCTCATCGAGAACCGCCTCCTGCGTGAAGCTTTGGGCCGTCTGTTCCGGAAACGGTCTGAGTTTCAAGTGACTGGGCAGGGCGGACGTTGCGAGATCGTCGAAGAAGACCTGCAAAAATGTGATGTAGTGGCAGCGGATTTCTTCGACTCTGATTTGCTGACATGCGCGAGGCGACCCAAAGTAATCCTCATCGGCATGGATGGTGATTCGGATCAGTTTCTCGAGGCTGTGCGCGCGGGCGTCAACGGCTATCTGTTGAAGGATGCTTCAGCGTCCGAAGTGGTGTCGGCGATTCGGGCCACCCACAGAGGCGAAGCAATCTGCCCGCCGCGTCTATGCGCCGCGCTTTTTCGCTGGTTTGCCGAAGAGGCGCCAACGAGGCGAAGCAGGTCTGCAACCGCTGTGCATGACATCACGCTGCGCCAACGGAAATTGGTAGAACTGGTCGCAGAGGGATTAACCAACAAGGAAATCGCCGCGCAACTGAACTTGTCGGAGTTTACCGTGCGCAACCACATGCACCGGATCATGAAACAAGTGGACGTCGGTACACGCCGCGAAGCCGTCGATGCCATCTTCCCGCGAAAACTCCGGACAAGCCTTTAAGACCGCTACTCGCCTTTAGAATTACTCCCTCAGCTAAAGATACCTCTGTGAATCTTGGGCCGGAATGCCGCTACTCAACCTGAGAGAGTTTGTTACAACCGACAAACTGGATAACAACATCGCGACCGCGGCAAAGATTGGTGTGAGAATGCCGGCGATGGCGAGAGTGATGCCGAGGATGTTGTAGAAAAACGCCCAGAAGAGGTTCTGCCGGATGATGCGAAGTGTCTTCTCGGCGAGGTCGAGCACTTGGGGGATTTTCGTCAGATCATTGTCCATCAGCACGACCGAGGCGGCCCGCATGGCGATGTCAGTGCCGCTGCCCATCGCAATTCCGAGATCCGACTCCGCCAGTGCTGGCGCATCATTGATTCCGTCCCCGACCATCGCCACGACATTATGCTTGCCTTTGTATTCCCGGAGGACGTTGGCTTTCGTGGAGGGGAGCACTTGGGCACGAAAATCATCGACACCCAACTGCCGCGCGACCGCACTCGTTGTCGTCACAGAGTCACCGGACAGAAGATGCGTCTTGATCCCTCGCCTGCGCAAATCGGCCAGAAGTTCGCGCGCTTGCACGCGGGGTTTGTCACCAAACGCCAAACACCCGCGCAGTTCTCCATTCCATCCGTAGAAGACGACCGTGTTCCCCTGGTTTTCCCAATGGCGCACGGCATCTTCGTACTCACTTGGAAACGCAATGCCCGCCTGTATGGCCAAGCGGCGCTCGCCAATGAAGATGCGATGCCCCTCTACAACTCCCGAGATTCCAAGACCTTTATGGATCTCGATGGATTCCGCTTCGCCGAAAGCAATCTGGCATTTGCGCGCGAACTTTACCAGGGCACGGCCAAGAGGATGTTCCGAATACTGCTCGACCGAAGCCAGGAAAGAAAAGATACGCTCGCGATCGGCGACTGAATCACCAGCGTATAACTCCGGACCTGATGCGTGAAATCTCACGACGTAGGGCGCCGCCGTCGTCACGAAGAGTGGATGGGAGGCCATTTCGTATCCGACTAGTTCGAAGTTTCCTTCGGTCACAGTGCCTGTCTTGTCGAAGACTATATGATTCACGCGACTCAGCGTTTCCAGGATTCTTGAGTCGCTAATCAGAATTCCGCGCTGGGATGCGACTCCGAGAGCGGCGGTGATTGCCAGAGGAGTGGCGAGACCCAATGCACAGGGGCAGGCGATCACAAGAATGGAAATGGACCGCATCAGAGCATTCGGAAAGCTGGTTAATCCGCCGAAAAGGCAAATGGCGAAAGTAGTAATCGCAAGGGCGATTACGCTCGGAACGAAAATGCGGGAGACACGGTCGACGGCTCGCTCAAGAGGAGAACGATTGCTGAGGGCATGTTCCACAAGGGCGATGATTTGTGAGAGGGTCGAGTTCCCACCGGTGCGCGTGGCTTGAATGTAGAGGACGCCATCGAGATTGACACTGCCGGCGATGACCGTGTCGCCTCGCCGCTTCGTAACCGGTGAGGCCTCTCCGGTGAGCAGGGACTCGTCCGCGTGCGAGTTACCGGTCTCGACGATTCCATCGGCGGGGAAGCGTTCGCCGACTTTCACGAGAAACTGTTGGCCCGGTTGCAGAGCCGCGGCATTGACAAAACTTTCACGACCGTCGGAATGGATACGGACTTTGTTCGGCACCATCTGGTGCAGCAAAGTCACCCATCGCGACGTTTTCTCCTTGGCGTTACGCTCGATCAGCTTCCCCGCCAGCACAAACGTTACGATGACACTGGCAGTGTCGAAGTAGACGTGACCGCTGCCGCGGAATGCCTGGAATACACTGAAGAAATACGCTGCGAGGACCCCCAGACTGACAAGTGATTCCATGCGGACTGTGCAACTTCGAAAGCCGAACCAGGCAACACGCAGGAGTGGATAGCCGCAGTAGAAAACCACAGGTGTAGCGAGCGTCATCAGCACAAACGGCATGTACAGACGGACGCTACCGGAAATGCGTTCGAAGTAACCAACGTAGAGCGCCAGGCTGAAAGTCATGATGTTCAGCCAGAAGAATGCAGCCAATCCGAAACGAAGCAACAGATCGCGGTTTTCGTCGGCGTCACCCAATGTTGCGGGATTGAATTCGGCCACTCGATAGCCGACTTTCGAGACGCGCTCCGAAATACGCGACGGCGGGAGAAGTTGCGGTTGAAACTGTACGCGCAGGAGGTCGGTGGCAAAGGATGCTTCGGCAGAGACGACGCCGGGCAACCCCTTCACCCCATGTTCGACCAGCCAAGCGCAGGAGTTGCACCACATCCCTGATACTTTAAATACCAGCTCACGACAAGACGCGACATCGACACTCGGAGGTGGTTTGGGTTCGGCGCCGGATTCCTCGGAGGCACCTTGCGAAATCAGTCCCAATTGCAGGCCCCGCTTGTAGACTTCCGTTTCGCGAAAATCCTGCCCGGAGGCCAGAACCCCACTTTCCGTCAGAATGATGTAGACATTCATGCAACCCAGACAGCAAAAGAACCGCTCCATACCGTTGACTTGCGTGGAATAGGGATGCCTGCCGGAGGGCAGACCGCAGAGTTGGCATGGCTGGGCCGTCATGCGTCGGAGCCGCTGCCGTCGCCGACGGCAGGAAAGAGCAACTGTGAATTGACCTGCTTCCCATGTTCGTCCAGTTGGATGGGATTCGTCCGTTTGGTGATGACGTAGACAACTACGAGGATGCCGATAAAAAGCACAAAAACGAAGATCAACAGGTACGAAAGGGGCGTGCTTTGCTTGCGCGCCGGGCTGGCCGGGATAGAGGTGTCGGACATGCGTGCTCCTTTGACTGATAGTGCTTCGTCAGGGTGAATTTGTGAACGGCATGATGAACGTTTCGTCGAATTCCGTTTTGTCGTTTCCAGCCTGGCTGACCAGCTTGAATTGGTTTACGCCAGGCGCCAGGCCATTTCCGGGCGGAGCAACGATATCGAGGACAACTTGCTTACTCTCTTCGGGTGACACCACGATGGCGTTCTCAAATCCCTCAAACCGTGCACCGGGAAGCCCACGAATGGAGAACACTACGGTGGCCTGCTTGTGAGTGCGGTTGGCGATGTTGACGCGGAAGGTGTTCCGAATCGTTCCGTCGCCGTCTTTGTGAAAGAGCACGGAGCGATCGGGAGACACTTGCACAAGGACAGGCGTGCGCATCACCAACGCGGTAAAGACGGCGGCACCATAAATCAAAATGATAAGTGAAACAACCACACGCTTGGCGTTGCGGAAACCAAGGCGGTAGAAGAAGCTGCCTTTTTTGTTCTTGTCTTCCAGAAGTTCGCCTTTTTCACCCCAGGCATAGTGAATCAAGCCCTTCTTTCCAAGGCGTCCGAGCACGTCGACGCAGGCATCGATGCACTCGCCGCAATGGATGCATTCGATCTGATAAGGCGACGTACGGATATCAATTCCCATGTGGCAGACACGAACGCATTTCTTGCACTCGATGCATTCCTTAGGCTCGTCGCGATATTGAACGAGAAGAGTGTCCCCGTCAGCCAGCATGCCCTGCAGATAGCCGTACGGACAAACGGTGGTACAAAAACGCTGTCTCACGAAAAGAAAATCGAGGAGAGTGAGGATCGTTGTGACTGCGCCCGCGATTCCGCCGGCCGTTTTGATATCGAATGAGAACAGGCGATGGGCGAGATCCCGAGGCGCGACGAAATAGGAGATGAACACGAAAGCGAGCACAACGGAAGCCATTGACACAACGAGGTAGAACAAGGCGCGTGAGAGCAGATTTCGATTCTCCGGTGACCAGCGCATGTACTTATTGACGTATTTCTTGATCTTCGTTTCGGCGGAAATGGACGCTTCGCTGAAAATCATCTGCGGGCAGAGATAGCCGCAGTACATACGGCCGTAGAGCATGGACATCGCGAAGATGACAAACATCAGGAACATCAGCGTGAAGAAAATCGTGGCGAACTCGCTGATCCACAATTCCTGGCCAAAGAAATAAAAGCGCTGGTTGGGGATGTCGAAGCGCATCAGGTTGGAGAGCGGCAGGGTGAAAAAAACCGCAACGCAGAGCAAATGTATGGCCTTGCGGACGTGGTGATAGTGCTTGGCGCGCGCCGGAGCACCGGAGGGGCCCACGCAACCGCGCAAGGGTTTCGGCTTCGACATTTTCGGATTCGGAGGCGCCTGCGGCTCAGTGGTGGCCATGACACGCTCCCATCCCGGCCATGACGCCCGTGAACAACGAACTGCGCAGCACTAGAAACAAACCCAGAGCCATCACACCAACTGCGGCGACGCGACTGCCAAACCGGGCGAACCGCATTTTGATCACCGAAGAAAAGAGACCCAACGCCAATAGCGCACCGGCGGTCCCCAAGCCAAATGCGAGCATGGATAGGGCACCACCATACGGCGAACCGGCGCCGAGAGAGCGCAACAGAGCCATATACACCAGCCCGCATGGCAGAAAACCAAGCCCGAGGCCCAGATAGAACCTATCGGTAATATTCGGTGAAGACATAAATCGCGCCAGCGGTTTCAAAAGACGCGCGGTCACGCGAAGCGAGGCATTACCCAGACGCGACGTGGACTCAGTGGAGATGAGCATCAATACCCCGGCCGAAACCATCAAGATGCCACTGACGATCATCGCGGCACGCGAGACACCCGCCAGACGACCGGCAAAATCCACGCCACGACCGAGCAGGCCCGCGACAGTCCCGAGCATGGAATATGTCACGATGCGACCGAAGTTGTATGCGAGGTGGTGAGGCAGCGAAGCGAAACTGAACTTGCCGGGAGATGCCAGTCTCGTGGGTGCAAACCCGCTGGCCGCGGAATAGGAGAGCACGATCGGTCCGCACATCTGCAAACAGTGCAGGCTACTGACCAGACCGAGGACGAACATCATCCAGAAATCCATGGACCTCACTCAGGATGTGCAATCACCAATCAACGCGAAGAAGGCTGTCCATTGCCGGCATAACGCAGCTTCGGATTGGGAGCCGAGACAGTGACGCATTCGCGGTAAAACTCAAATCTCTTCATGGTGATGGCGTGGGTCGGGCAACGGGTGGCG
>Ga0335069_10012166_pt1 | contig 12112 bp, 9 predicted proteins | sample Lox_Sample_11_FD_206714 | JGI IMG/M metagenome (GOLD analysis project Ga0335069, IMG submission 206714) | Soil microbial communities from Loxahatchee National Wildlife Refuge, Florida, United States - Lox_Sample_1.1 | ecosystem: Environmental > Terrestrial > Soil > Wetlands | place: USA: Florida...
CAAACTGTCACCTTCAGAGGGTGGATGGACTTTCAGCGTAACGCATACCTATCTCGGCGCCCCGCAGGATGGCTGTGCGCCGGCAAGTAATGACACGACCGTTGCCGGCGGCGAGAACAACCAGGGTGCAGGTTGGGGCGATCATGGCTTGTATAGTTTCGGGGGCAGTGGAGGTAGTCAGCCCTGGGGCGACACTAACTGGGATTATGGGACCGCGTTTAGCGGCGGGGCCCATGGACTTGGCACCTTGTATTACTTGAAATTTTACTGTCCCGATTCGAGCCCCGAACAGAAATGCCGGAAGTCCGTGGTGCCAATCCATGCCTTTGCCGGCGGAAAAAACGGCGCTCACCCGCTCGGCAACCTGCTGGCTTTTAAGTACGGAACACTCATCTACGGCACCGCGACTGTGGGAGGGGTGGCAAATCATGGCATCGTTTACCAGATGTCACAGAAGCCAACTGGGGGCTGGAAGTTCTCCGCGATGTACAGATTTTCCGGTCACGATGGAGACAGCCCAAGCGCTGGCGTCATAGCGGACGCTTCCGGAAACTTCTATGGGACCACGACCTGGGGAGGCTCGGATCCCGGATATGACGGCACCGTTTTCAAACTGACTCCCGGCGTAAACAAACATGGCAAGCCGATCTGGAATCTCACCACGCTTTACAACTTTACCGGCGGGGCTGATGGCGGCGAGATTTACAGCGGTGTCATCTTCGACGGCGCGGGCAATCTCTACGGAACCACGGTTTCTGGAGGCGCGTACAATCAGGGCGTTGTATACGAGATCATTCCTTAGTACGGCGTGACTGATGCAACTCGCGGAGTGCGGAAGCCATGCTCTTGGTTCGTAGCTCGCCGCTCGAAGTTTCTTACTCGCTGTCGCGCGTCACCGGCGCCCAGTTCTTGTCGCTTGAGCTGTACCAGTTCCGCCAGGCGGGGGCATCGTGCGGCAAGTTCTGGCCGGTGATGTCGCGCAGCGCCTGGAAAACCCACTTGCGAGTTTCGGCGTCGAGAGATTGATCGTCCGCGTAGTCCAGCAGTTGTGGCACGGCCGAGCGGCGCTGCTTTTCGCTCAGCATGCCGGATTGTGCAAGACCGCAGGCGGCGCGTTCGCGAATCATGGGCGACGGATCGTCGTGGAAGACTTGCAAGAGCGGCGTAACGGTCTGGTCCGTTCCTAGATAGGCAAGGCTTTCGACCGCCCAATAGCGGATGTTTTCGTTGCTGTCGTGAAGGGAAGCCAGCAAAATCTGCGTGGCTCGCTCGGGATCGACGCCGCGATTCCCGAGAAGGCCGATATCCCAGAGCGCGTTGGCCCGCGGGCCTTGCTCGCCGAAGCGCGCGTCGTGTTCGAGGCCGTCAACTGTGGCGCTGCTCTTCGCCAGGTTGCGGCAGGCGAGATCGACTTCGATCGCCGCTGCGCGCACGCGCAGGTCATCGGAATTGAGGGCGGTCATGAAAAGTGAATTGAGTTTATCGCCGAGCTGAATTTTTCCGCGCCACGAATCGACGCGCCGCGCAATTTCGTCGTTGGCGCCGCGATAGTGGTTAATCGAGCGCTCCAGGAGGAGTTCCGCCTGACTTTGCGGCGGCATGCTGTCGAGCGTTTCGATTTCGTGCTCGGAGAGGACATTCGCCGAAGCTGCCACCGGCTTGCCGTGCAGGCTCAGGATTTGTGCAAGGCGCTCCCATGCAGCTTGCGCGTTGCCTCGGCCCAGAAAAACGAAGCCGACCAGGACGCCGAGTGCTACGGCGATCCAACGGGACGACTGTCGCCGAGGGGCCGCTGAACCCGGCCCGAGTTCGGGACGAGAGGCGGCGGCCTGAAAGTCCTTGTTGGGAGCGTTGTCCATGGCCAAAGTATAGGAAGTGAGGGAACCGCGATAAAGATTACGTCGGACAAACGAGGAGGTAATCACTTCGGTTGGTTACCGGCCAAGCCTGAGCAGATTCCGCACGGGCGTCCATGCCGAAAACTGTCATCCCTTTTACAATGACTGAGGTCTACTCACATCAATTTTCAGGAGCGAGTCATGCAACGGAAAGCCAGTGCGGTTTGGAAGGGCGGTTTGAAGGACGGGAAAGGAACAGTCTCCTCGACCAGCGGAGTCTTGGCGAACACGCCCTATTCGTTTACCACGCGGTTCGAGAATACTCCGGGGACGAACCCCGAGGAACTGATTGCGGCAGCGCACGCGGCATGCTTCTCCATGGCGTTGTCGGCGCAATTGGGCGGCGCGAACCTGACGCCCGAAAGCATCAGCACGGCCGCGACTCTGACCATGGAAAAGTTGGATGCGGGCTGGACGATCACGGCAGTGCATCTCGACGTGACAGCCAAAGTGCCCGGAGCGAGCGCCGACGCGTTCAACACAGCCGCGCAAAATGCCAAGGCTGGTTGCCCGGTGTCGAAGGTGCTGAACGCGAAGATCACGATGGACGCGAAGCTGGGATAGAACCGGCGCACTTTCGGCACTCGGCTTTCGGGACACACGTTTCGAACTCGCCTATTTGGAATCCTAAGCCGACAGGTCAAGGCCTTCCTTGGATCGCGAATGGCGAGCGCCGAGCGCCGAATGCCGAGAGCCGGATTTCTAGCTGTGTTCGCGCAGGAGTTGGCGCAGCTTACTGTTAATCTTTACTGCATCCTGCGAGGCTTGATCGATCAGACTGACCCAGCGCTGCTGGTTTTCTGGCGGGCCGGCCTGCGTGATCAGGTAGGTTGCCTGCACGATGGTTTCGAGCGAGTTGCTCAAGTCGTGCGCGAGCGCGCGAAGTTCACGGACCAATTCGGCGGGGATTTTGTCAGTGGGTTTTGACATTTCTGGCAAGAGTCCGGTTGTAGTCTTTGCGGAGGGGCGCGCCGTTCCACTGCATTGTACGCTCTTGCTTGATTGACAGGCGGATGGCAGCCGATAGATAGTAGAAGAGTCCTCTTTTGCCAGAGGGTTCCTGCCCGTTGTTCTCACTCTGCGGATATGGCGGAACTGGCAGACGCGCTAGGTTCAGGTCCTAGTGACCGCAAGGTCGTGGAGGTTCGAGTCCTCTTATCCGCACCAGAGAGACAGCTGTCGGCTCTCAGTTGTCAGCTCTCAGCACCCAGCGAAATGTACCTCCCTCTCTGCCCGGCTCTCCCATAACTGTTTCTTGCGTAAAAACGAACAGCCCTGAATTTTGGTCCGGAGCGGTCTGCCCCCAGGTCCTCGGAATAGACTCTATCGACAAAATCTTACTCGTTAGAAATATTCTCACTATTGAACAGGCTTAAACCGGTGACGGCGGCGCTGATCCGGCAGGGGCGCGGTATTCTCAAGCGCGCGCCGGGGCAGGGGAAACTGAGCGAGGAGCGGGCGGAGCACAAGAAACAGGAACGCGGGCTCGAAGATCGCCATGTCCGCTAAGGTGCTCGCCAGCTTCGCGCTCATTGCCTACCTCCGCGATGACTCGGGCGCAGAAGCGGTGGAGCAACTGCTGGTCTCCGCCAGCAAAAAAGATACCCCGCTCCACATGACCGATGTGAACTACGCCGAAGTGAAGTACTCAATCGTGAAGAAAGACGGCGGCGCAGCATGGACGGGAGCGGCAAAGGTTCTTGAGGGGCTGCCGATTGACTTTCATTCCACCACCCGAGCACTGGCCGACACCGCCGCCGATTTCAAAGCACGTTTCAAGTTGAGTTTGGCCGATGCTTTCGCAGCCGCGCTGGCTCAAGAAAAAAAGGCTGAACTCGTGACCGGGGATCCGGAATTTAAGGCACTTGAGCGAGAAATCAGAATCCACTGGCTGAAGTAGTTCCGGGCAGCCCGTTTCTCGAACCCCGGCGAGAAGCGGGGCACCCCTCGATTGACGCGCTTCAAACAATCAACGGCCCCGGAGAAAAGGGCCGCCCGCCAACTTTCCCGGCGTAAAAGCAACAATTTATCGACAGCTGTCCGCCGCGCGTGCGGACGAACCCGTATTTTCCAAAATTTGGCCCCCAAATCGCTCGAAGTCCTGTAAGGTGTGCTGGCCATCGCTAAGCTGTAATCCGTCAACCGACTTCACGTTGTAGCTGCGTTCCTTTCCGAAGTCGCTAAAGTTGTTGTACTCCACTTCGACGGTGTGGCCGTCTTTCGAAGCCAGCCGGCGGCGCAGTTCTTCTGACTGGAACGTGTCGTAGCAATAGCCGTCCCCAAGGCGACGATACAACACAATGGGCAGAGAGCCATCTGACCATTCCGGTCCTACGTCTCCCCACGGCGCGTGACCGTTCAGTGCAACATACATCTGATACTTACGGACAGTTACTTTGTTTGTGAATAGGCGGTCCGTAGCGAAAGCGCAGCTTACAAAGGCTAGCGAGAAAACGACCGGCAATCGCCACTCATCGGACCCACGCAATGCGGCAGCCACGAGCACCGCAGCGACTGCTAGCCCAGCAAACACGGCTGTAGCCCAAACTCGAGAGTCGGCCCACATCCCAGAAGCGTATTGCAGCAAAGCGACAACGGAGATTAGAGGCCCAATACCGAGGGCAGCAGCCAAGGGAGGTCGCCACAGCCAGAGGATGCCAATAATGGGCAGCGCGCAAAAGCTGATGACGTACCAGAAACTCGGGCCACCGAGCATCCCCGCCAATATTAGCGAGCATCCGCCGATGATGAACAGCGCCGCACCGACCAGACGAGAGACTGGCGTTTCCGGTGACATAGCCCGTAATCTTAGCCGTTATATCCCACTTGGCACCAACTCTTGAACCGGTGCCTACGCGCCCGCAGAGAGCCTGTGCGTGCTCCGGCTCTGGGCAATGCCGTACTGGCGAATCTTGTAGAGAAGCGCTTTGTAGCTGATCTTCAAGAGTGCCGCAGCTTGCTTGCGGTTCCAGTTCGTCTCTTCGAGAGCGCGGGCGATCGCTTCCGCTTCGGCTTCATCTTTGGCGCTGCGGCCGAGGGACTTCAGGCCGCCTCCAGCTTCGGCACTGGCGGCCGTTGCCTTGCCAGTCGCGTCGTTCTGCATTCCACCACCCGCATCAGGCCGAGGCTGCAATTCGGCGACAGCGAGGCTTTCATCTCCCAACACCAGGTAGCGCTTGATGAAATTGCTGAGTTCGCGAAGATTGCCGGGCCAGGTATAACGCAGGCACGCGTCGAGCAACGCCGGAGATAGCGGCAAGGGCGGCCGGGCGTAGGACTCCGACATGCGCGACATGAAGTGCTTGAGGAGAATCGGAATCTCTTCTTTGCGCTCGTGCAGTGGCGGCAGTGAAAGCGTGAAAGCGTTCAGACGATAGTAGAGGTCTTCGCGCAGGCGCTTGGTGGCGAGAGCTTCGGGAATATTGATGTTCGTGGCGGCCAGGATGCGCACGTCAACCTTAATGACGTTGCGGCTGCCGAGGCGGGAAAAGGTCTGGTCCTGCAAAACGTGCAGCAGCTTCGCCTGCAACAGTGGCGGCATTTCGCCAATTTCGTCGAGCAGAATCGTGCCCTTGTTGCAGAGTTCAAACTTGCCCGGCTTCGGGTGCGTAGCGCCGGTAAACGCGCCGGCTTCGTAGCCGAACAGCTCGCTTTCCAGCAGGTCAGCGGGCACGGCGGCACAATTCACTTTCAAGAACGTTCGGTGCGCGCGCGGAGAAAGTTTGTGAATCAGGCGCGCGAGAACTTCTTTGCCCGTGCCGCTCTCACCGAGCAGGAGGACTGGAATATCCACGTTCGCAACCAGCGCAGCCTGCGAGCGAATTTTTTTCATCGCGGGGCTGGCAGCAACGAAGAAAACATCGTCGCAAAGCTCTTCGACATCGCCGGCGTAGGCTTCGTTCTTGCCGCTGCCGACGCACTGCGTGATCACGGAGTCGAGTTCCGCTTTTTGAAATGGCTTTGTCAGATAATCGGTTGCGCCCAGGCGCATGGCCTGTACTACCTTGCGCGTATCACTGACACACGACAGCATGACCACCTTGAGCCCGGGCTTCACCCGCCGCAGTTGCTGCAGAGTTTGCAGTCCGTCGATTCCGGGCATGAGCAAATCGAGGAGCACAAGATCGGGCTCCAGACCCTTCTGGACGTGCTGAACGGCTTCCTCCCCGGTGCTGGCAGTTTGAACCTTGTGCTCATCGACTTCGAGCAGGGTGCGGATGTACCGCAACATTCCCGGTTCGTCGTCCACCAGCAGGATATTGGCTTGACTCATTGACTCGTTCCTCGAGCGGGGCTCGTCGCAATTGGTTTCATGGGGATGAGGAAGGAAAATTTGCTGCCGGCGCCGAGCTCACTCTCCACCCAAATCTTGCCGCCCATGGCCTGCAGCAAACGGCGGGCGATCGCTAAGCCTAGCCCCATGCCTTCGGCGGACTCGGTACCGGGCAGGCGGAAGAAGTCGTCGAAAATTTCCAGCTGAAATTCAGGACGTATGCCCGGGCCGGTGTCGGACACGCTGACCTTCACGGCGTTGGGAACACTCATCGACTGACGTCGGCGGTCTCCAGCGGCGGCGTTGCCATTGCCTGTACGGCGCTCCCACATGTGCGGCTCGGCATGCAGCCACACGGTGCCGCCCTGCGGCGTATATTTGCAGGCGTTTTCCAGCAGATTCGAAATGACGCGCTGGATTTTTGGGGCATCGAAGGCAAACGGCGTCAATTTGTCATTCGCCAGAAAATACAAAGCCAGGCCGCGTTCCTGAAAACGATTCGACCAGATGCGACAGACCTCCGAGAGGCAGGCGTTCATGTCGCCCTCGACAAACTGCATGCGCAGTTCGCCGGTCTCGAGAACGGAGAAAGTCAGAAAATCCTGAATGAAGTGCTGCAGGCGCTGGCCGCTGGAAAACATGTCAGCCATCACTTCGCGCTGACGTTCGTTGAGCGGCCCGAGCTTCTGGCTCTGCAAAAGTTCGATGTAGCCGTTCAGAATCGCCAGCGGGGTTTTCAGGTCATGTGCGGCCGAGGCGAGCGCATTGGTTGTCTTGCGAAAGCGGTCGCGAAGAGTTTCCAGTTCGCGGATCACCGAGTCGGCGGAAGACTGCGCAGAGCCCTGCACACCGATCTTCGGGGGCAGTTGCTCCTTCATCGCACTTGTGCCGGTCGACACGGCTGGTGATTTTTCCGGCGTCGAAGCCATTGAAAACCAATCAACGATCAGTTTGGGGAGGGAAATCTACTACCATTCGGAACGAGGGATGGCTAATCGTAAGGCAGGTATAACACACTGTCAATTAGAAACGCTCCGTAGTGAGGAAAGCGAAAAACATTGCACTTCCGTGTTGCGACTATTAGTCACATCGAGATGTACTAGTGTGCTAAGGCGGGCTGGAAATACCGTATTGGGAGCGAGGTTTAGCCTGATTTCCCAGGGCCCTCCCTGACTGGTCCGAGTTTGGCCCCTAAGATGCCGTTCTCTAGGCAGTTAGACTACATGTTGGGGTGGCAAGAACCGTGGCAAACCTGGCCACAAATAAGAATTTACGGAAGTGGGCGCGCCTGGAACTCGCAATCCCGGTTTTTGTCCGATCTCGTGACGGAAATGGGCGCGATTGTCTGGAATTTGCCACCGCCATGAACATTTCCGCAGGCGGTGCTCTGGTGGTCGTGCGACATTCCCCACCTCGCTCGACACAGGTTTCACTGGAGATTCCCAGTGCTCCCATCGGTCCGGCTGGCGATCTTCCAGGTTCTTCCCGGGTGATTCGGGCCAAAACCGTGTGGGTGGCCCACCAGGATGACTACCATCTCCTGGGACTGAAATTTTCGCGCCCTTTGAACACAGATTCGCCCCGCAAGCGGCGCTTGAGAAAATCGCCGGTTGCAGTGTGAAAAAGTTTGCCCACAGGGTATTCCCTTAGTTATGGCACGTTGGTGCCATCGCAACTTCCCCCACTTTAGGGCTATGATCCTCGCAAGTTACTAGTGCCAATCGCGGTTAGCGACTCTGTCAGCCAGCGCCCTTCTACCTTCCCCGGTTTGGTGATTGGGATGCACTTTTAGTGCACGCGGGTGTACAGCCCCGCAACGGGACAATTCGGGCATATGACCACACTTTCGGTAGCATCGCTGCAGCATCAATCCAACGGTGAAATTCCCCCTGACCATATCATTTTCGGGCACTCGGAAGCCTTGCAGGCGATTCGGGCTCAACTTGCGCGGGTGGCGGCAGCGAATGTGCCGGTACTGATAACCGGCGAGAGCGGGACTGGCAAGGACATCATCGCGCGTCTGATCCACAGTTTTTCGCCGTGGAAGGGCGGGCCGTTCGTGAAAGTGAACTGTCCTGCAATTCCCGGGACGCTCCTCGAAAGCGAACTATTCGGGTACGAGAAGGGCGCGTTCACGGGCGCGTTCGGCGCAAAGCCGGGCCGCGTGGAGATGGCTCATCGCGGAACCCTGTTCCTCGACGAAATCTCTGAACTCGAACCGGCGTTGCAGTCGAAGCTGCTGCAACTCCTGCAAGATGGACAGTTCTGCCGCATCGGTGCCCAGGAAGACAAGAAGGTTGAAGTCCGGGTCGTTTGCGCGACGAATCGCGAACTGCAGTCGGAGATTGAAAACGGCACTTTCCGCCAGGATCTTTTCTACCGCATCAACGTTGTGAACCTGCGCATGCCGTCGCTGCGCGAGCGCCGCAGTGACATCGACGATCTGACGAGGTATTTCCTCGACTATTACAACCGCAAGTTCAACTGCCGTGCGCGGCCCTTGTCGACGGAAGTCATGACCGTGCTGCAGAAGTATCACTGGCCCGGCAACATCCGCGAACTGGAAAACCTTATCAAACGGTACGTCATCCTCGGACACGAGGAGGCGATCACAACCGATCTGGTGGCGCGGGAGCCAGATTTCCTGAACCCCGAGATCTCCTTCGAGGGGCCGATTTCGCTGAAAAAGATTACGCGGCAGGCGGTTCGCGAACTGGAGCACAAGGTGATTCTGAAAGTGCTGCAGCAGCATCACTGGAACCGCAAGCAGGCGGCGCGGACCCTCGGTATCAGCTATCGCGCGCTGCTCTACAAGATTCGCGATGCGGGTCTGCCGTCGAACCGTACGGTTCGGCAGCGGCAAGCGGAAGAGTTGGCGCCGAAGAGTGGGGCGGCAGCAGACTAAATCAAGCTCCGCCGCCGAGACGCAGAAATCGCCGAGAAAATCTGATTAGATTTTCTCGGCTTTTGTTTTTCGGAAATTTTTCTTCACGCGGGCAGGAAACGCGGCCTGGGCTGCCCTTCTGTAATCCGACTTCTCACTTCTGACTTCCCCTCACGCCCAGAAAGTCCGATCCAGCGTCCGGTACTGGATCGCTTCGGCAATGTGCTTCGGCTGTAGTTCCGCAGTCGATTCCAAATCGGCGATCGTGCGTGCAACTTTGAGAATTCGATCGTGCGCGCGGGCGCTCAACCCCTGCTGCGTCATGGCCCGTTCGAGCAAATGCTCGCAGTCTGCCGAGAGCGTGCAGAACTTGCGGATGTTCTGCGGCGACATCTGCGCGTTGCAAAAGATCCTGTCGCGCTTCGACGAGAAGCGTTGGAGCTGGACTTCGCGGGCGCGAATGACCCGTTCCAGGATTGTTGCCGAACTTTCGGGCTCGTTCGTACTGCGCATTTCCTTGTAATTGACCGCCGGCACATCGATGTGGATGTCGATGCGGTCGAGCAGCGGGCCGGAAATTTTCGAAATGTAGCGCTGGATCATCATTGGCGTGCAGTGGCATTCGCGGGTGCGGTCGTTGTGGAAGCCGCAGGGGCAGGGGTTCATGGCGGCGGTCAACATGAAACGCGCCGGGAACTGCAGCGACATAGCCGCGCGGGCGATGCAGACCGAGCCGTCTTCCAGAGGCTGTCGCATGACTTCGAGAACGGTGCGAGGGAATTCTGGCAACTCGTCGAGAAACAGAACGCCATTGTGGGCCAGCGAAACCTCACCCGGCCGAGGGATGGCGCCACCGCCAATCAGACCGGCGTCAGAAATCGTGTGATGCGGCGAGCGGAAAGGGCGCACACCCACCAGCCCGGCCCGCGTATCGAGGACCCCGGCGACGCTGTGAATCTTTGTGGTCTCTAACGCCTCGTCGAAAGTAAGCGGCGGCAGGATCGTCGGCATGCGTTTGGCCAGCATCGTTTTGCCGGAGCCCGGCGGGCCGATCATGAGAATGTTGTGCCCTCCGGCGCAAGCAACCTCGAGGGCGCGCTTGGCCGTCTGCTGGCCGCGGACATCTTTGAAATCGACGGGAAAATGCCGCGACTCGCTGAGCAACCGCTCGCGGTCTACTTGCACGCGTTCGACCCCGTTGCCCGCATTGATGAAATGGATGACATCGAGGAGCGACTTGACGGGGTAGACTTCGACGTCCGCAACCATCGCGGCCTCGCGTGCATTGACTTCGGGCACGACGACCCGCTTCACCTTGCGGCTGCGGGCTTCGATGGCGATGGGCAAGGCGCCCCGAACTCCGCGCAGGCTGCCATCAAGCGAGAGTTCGCCGACAAACAGCGAGTCGGGGACTTCTTTCTTATTAAGCCCGCCGTAGGCTCCCAGAATGCCAAGGGCCATGGGCAGATCAAATCCAGACCCCTCCTTGCGGATGTCGGCCGGCGCCAGGTTGATGGTGATGTCGGTGGGTGGGATGTCATAGCCGCAATTCTTCAGTGCGGCGCGAACGCGGTCGCGGCTTTCGCGCACGGCGGCATCGGGCAGTCCTACGGTGTGGAAGCGGTCCTCCTGCTGCTTAATGCCGGAGACATCGACTTCCACTTCAATAACGTTGGCGTTGACACCGTAAACGGCGGCACTCAGAGTCTTATAAAGCATAGGAGTGGGAGCACACACTTGGAGGGCACTGCGGGAAGGGAGATCGCTGCCGCCATTATAAGCCTCCACGCAACCGCGTTGGCTGTGACCGGCATCACCCCGTAACCGTGACGGAACGTTTTTCCTGCAACCCTTTCCCTGCAAACCGGGCGTGGTGCTACGCTAGGCTTGCCGGTAAGGTGAAAGATTTTCTTGCAAACGGGTCCTCCCATGCCCGAAGAACGCCCGATGCCAAAGCGCTCCGATCCACCAACCGGCCAGCTGGAGCGTGAAGAAAGCAAGTTGTGGATTTGGGCGCTCGGTCTCATTGTCCTGCTCGCGGCCGCGGTCGCGATTCTGTCGTGGAAGCAACTCGCCGAAACTCCCTACAGGCTTTGGGCGATTCCTCTCGGCCTATTTGTCTTATCGGTCTTGTTTGCGAGCTATGCCTTCGGGCGCAGGCGCGAAGTCGGTGAACTCAGAACCATTCTGAAGGGATTTCAGGAGCGCGCCGGCGCCACTCCGACCGAAGAGCAACTGGATCAACTCGGCCAACTCATTGCCCGTTCGCAGCGCAACTTCAAGGAGCTGATCGACTCGTTGGACGATCTCGCCCTGGCGTTTTCGCTCGACGGGACTTTGCGCACGGTAAACCGGCGAGTCACGGAGATTCTGGGCGTGCCCTATTCCGAACTGGTCGGCCATCGCCTCGACGGTTTTCTCAGGGCCACGCCGCAAACGGAAACTTCGTTTGACCTGGCGCGCTTCATCGAGAAGCGGAGCTGGACGGGCGTGGTGGCGGTCCAGCTCAAGAGCAATGAGAAGCGTTTTTATTACGACTGCGTGGCCAACGCCATCGTCAAGGGCGGAGACGTGGTCGGGGCAAGCATTCTGGCTCGCGATATCACCAGCCAGCGCGACAAAGAGCAACGTTTTACGCAGCTCTTCGAGGCGTTGCAGGAAGGCGTCTACATCTGTACCCCCGAGGGAAAACTGCTCGAGGTCAATCCCGCACTGGTTGCGATTCTGGGATACGCGGCAAAAGAAGAGGTCTTGCGTCTGGAGCCCGGCGACCTGAAAGTTGACGAAAATCCAGATCCGGTTCTGGGGCGTGCAGGAAGCCAGAGCGGGAAGCTGCGGATGCGCGAAGTTCACCTGAAAAGAAAAGACGGAGGAGTTGCCGTCTGCCAGGACAGTTCGACCGGCGTCATCGAAGAGGGCCGCATTGTGCGGTATCAGGGCACCTTGGTTGATATTACCGAGAAGCGCGCCATGGAACGGCAACTGCGCCGCCAGGAAGAATTCCGCCGCCGCCTGCTCGAGAGCTTCCCCGATCTGATTCTCGTGCTCGATCTGGAG
>Ga0335069_10012168_pt1 | contig 12111 bp, 11 predicted proteins | sample Lox_Sample_11_FD_206714 | JGI IMG/M metagenome (GOLD analysis project Ga0335069, IMG submission 206714) | Soil microbial communities from Loxahatchee National Wildlife Refuge, Florida, United States - Lox_Sample_1.1 | ecosystem: Environmental > Terrestrial > Soil > Wetlands | place: USA...
ATTGGTCGATGCGAAGGGGCGCTCGAAGTTTTCAGGAACGGTGATGCCCAAGGCCTTGGCTGCCCCGATCGCCATGTGCGAATATCCCGCGAAATCGAAAAATAGTTGCAGGCCGTAACCGAACCCAAGACACCACACGTCGGGACCAGTCCATCGCGTTGCGTGATCGAAGCCGCTGACGATGCCATCACCGGCAAGAATTCCCTGCCCGAGTAGTTTGCCTAACTGCATCATGAAGAATCCGATTGCGATTCTGCGGAACCCTGCGGCGATGTCGCTCCACGGAGTAGTTTCTTCGGAGCGAAATTGCGGCAACATGTCGGGAAGCCGGCAGACCGGGCCGGAGATCGTGACGGGGAAAAAGACCATGTACAAGGCGAATTCAGCGAGTGAGGGATCGAGTTCCTCGCCGCGATAAAGATCGAAGAGATAGCTCAGACCCTGAAAGGTCCAGAACGAAATCCCGAGAGGCAAGGCAAGATGTGCCAAAGGCTGGAGCGGCACGGGCAGAAGATGGATCGTGAGGGCCGGAACGTATTTGAACGCACTCAGCAGAACAAGATTGAAGATGACGCCAACGGAGAGGGTCAGCCAGTGCGGGTTGATGCGTAGCCATCTGCCGATCAGAAAATTGACGATGATCGATGTAAATAGAACGGCTGCGAACCATGGCTGCCACGTCAGATAGAGCGCCATGCTGGAAATGAGAAGGACTGCCTCACGCACTTTTCGGACGCGAACCTTGGTACACACGACCACACAGGTCAGGAACAGCAGCACGTAGCAGCCACCCTGAAACCAAACGCTCCCCGTCACCAAGTTCAGCGCTCGCCTCCTTTTCTGCGCAGGAGTTCGTCGAGTACTTGTAGAGCGGCCGCGTTGGAGGGATCTATCGACAACGCATGTGCAATCGATCTCTCGGCTGCGGCGTAGTCTCCGAGTTGCAGTTCGTCTTCTGCGGATTCCGTAAGGCAAAGCAGCGCCATCTGCGGATTTGTCGTGTAGCGCAGAGCCAGATCGTATTCGCGCAGCGCATCCCTGAATTGGCCCCGCCCCGAATAAATGTGGCCGATGTTGTAATGGCAGTATTCTGTGTGCGGTTGAATGGCGCAGGATTCGCGATAGTGCTCGAGCGCTTCATCGATGCGGCCGGCAGAGAACAGCGCATTCCCGTAAAGTTGTTCGAGCCACATGTCAGGTCGGCCCCACGCTGCACGCGCGTGGGCAAACAGAGTTACGGAGTTCTGCCAGTCTTTGAGACAACGAGCGGTGGTCACGCATAATGCGATCACAATGCAGGCTGCGGCTGCGGTCAGGGCAGCACGGGCTACCGGCGCGGTTTGAACGAGTTCGCCGAGACCCCATATGACTGCGATCATCAGGCCGATTGCCGGCAGGTATGTGTAGCGGTCGGCCATGCCCTGGAACCCAACCTGGACGATGCCGATGACCAGGATCATCGTGATCAGGAAAAGCAACCATCCGACGATGAAGTAAGCGCGCCGCGAGTAAAAGGCCAGTGCGGTGAGGGCGATCAGGATGCCCGCCGATGCGATGGCATCTCCAAGGTGCGGCGACAACTGCAGGGGATAGTACGTTGCGAGGTGGGTAGGCCAGAAAATCTTGCCGATGTAGGCGACGTACGAGATCGCGGCGTTTTCGATACGCGCGGAGAGGGGCAGCAAAGAAAGCGCCATGACGGAACCGCCCCCAGCTTGTGCCTTCTCGGTGAGAACGGAACTGGCGGCGCTCAGCGCGAACAGCGGCAGTTTTTCAACGACAAGCCTGGACCAGCGCCGCACGAAAGGAAGATCGTCGTGGCGGCTCAAGGGCCAGTAATCGAACAGGAGTAGCAGAAGAGGAAGACTGACCGCCATGGGCTTTGACATCAGCGCCAGCGCGAAGAGAAACGCGAGCAGCAGATATCTACTCCAGTCGCCACGACGGACATACCAACCGTAAGCCGCAATCGCGAGCAGGGAAAAGAAGGCGCTCAGCAGGCTCTTGCGCTGCGCGATCCAGGCTACAGTTTCGACATTCAGCGGATGCACGGCAAAGATCAGGGCAACCAGATAGCTGCGCCACAGCGCATGGGTCGCTTTCTGCAGAATCCAAAATAGCAGCAGGGCATTCGCTGCGTGGAACAGTACATTGACAACATGCTGCGCGCCCGGATTCAGTCCGAACAACTGGCAGTCGAGCATGTGCGAGATCCACGTGAGTGGGTGCCAGTTGGATTGCTCGAAGCTGGCGAATGCCCAGCGTAGGTTGGCGAGCGTCAGTCCGGTGCGGACGTGCGGATTATCGGTGACGTAGGCGTCGTCGTCCCAGAGGCTGAGAAACTGGTGGTGACGCACGGGAGCGTAGAGCACGAATGTTATGACCAGAAGCGACGCGCTGGTGAGCCAGAAGCGTCGTTGGTCGTTCGTCGTTGGTCGTTCGCTGGAATCCCGTTGCACCTCTACGCCCCTCGAGAACTTACGAGTATAACGGGCATCCGGGCGACTTCATGGTAAGGCCTCAATACTCCCCCCCCAAAAAGCTCTTAACCGCGAAGGCCGCGAAGACCTTCCGCGAAGGGCGCGAAGAATAGGTTCCACAGAAGATCGCGGATTCGCGCTCGTCTACAATGTCGTTTGCTTCCATACGCCAACTTGGTTGATGCGCTTGAGGCTGCGCCTCCTGAGCGTCCATTCATCACGTACTGGGTGGATGAGGACGAGTACGAGACCGTCAGCTTTGGCGAATTCCGCCGGCGCGCGCAGGTGCAGGCGGGAGAGTTTCTTCGAAACGACATCCGGTGCGGCGATCGGGTGGTCTTGATCATGCCGCAAGGCATTGCGGCCATGGCGGTCTTCGCCGGCGCGATGATGATCGGAGCGGTTCCCGCATTTCTGGCCTATCCCAACTTCAAAGTTGAGCCTTCGAAGTATCGTTCGGGGCTGGCGGGTGTCACGGAAAATCTCAGCGCAAAAGCTGTTGTGATCGATAATGCCTTCCCGACTGACATGATGGATTGCGTATCGCTTACGTCCGACACCAAGCTGGTTCGTGCAGTGCACCGTGACAGTCCGGATGAAGCTAAGATTTCGTCTGCGCGAATTGTGGCCGGCAGTCTGGCCTTCATCCAGCATTCTGCCGGCACAACGGGATTGCAGAAGGGCGTCGCGCTGACGCACGCAGCAGTGCTCCGGCAGTTGGGGCATCTTGCACAAGCGCTGAACATCGATGGCAGCAACGACCGCGTCTATAGCTGGCTGCCGCTTTATCACGACATGGGACTGATCGCTTGCTTCATGCTGCCGATGGTGTGCCACGTTCCGGTTGTGATGCAGTCGCCCATCGAATGGGTCATGCAGCCCGAGTCGATGCTGCAGGTGGTGAATCAATTCAAATGCACGCTGGCGTGGATGCCGAATTTTGCTTTCCAGTTCGTGCCGCGCCGGACACCGCAGAGCCGCTGGGCGGACTACGATCTCTCATCATTACGCCTGCTGATCAATTGCTCGGAACCAGTGCGAGCCGCGAGCATGGCAGAGTTTCAACGAGCGTTCGCGATCAGAGATGGCGTGCTGCAGTCTTCTTATGCCATGGCAGAAAACGTTTTTGCCGTAACGCAATCGGATATTCAGAAAGCAGGTCCGACGACAGTGTGGCTTGACCCGCAACAGTTTCGCAGCGGACATCGCGTTGTCCCAGTTGCCGAGGAAACGCCCGGAGCCTTGTCATTCACGTCGTCGGGCCGCTTGTTACCGAATCAACGTGTCCGTATTTCCGCTGATTCGGTGACCGACGCGGCCGACTGCGTCGGGGAAATCCTGATCCAGAGCGATTGCCTGTTCGACGGCTTCTACAACCGGCCGGACCTTACCCACGAAGCTTTCCTTGACGGCTGGTATCGAACGGGCGATCTGGGATTTCTTTTAGATGGCGAGCTCTATGTTGTGGGCCGGAAGAAGGACCTGCTCATCATCGGCGGCGAGAATATCTATCCGCAGGACATTGAGGAGATTGTCGCCGCACATCCAGCGGTTCATGATGGGCGTGCGGTCGCAATGGGTGTGTACAATCCAAGCCTCGGCACGGAGGAAGTCGTCGTGGCGGCCGAAGTGGAGAGGGAAGAGTTACTGGCGCAGTCGGCTGCGCTGGAGCAGGAGATTCGCGGCCGAGTCGTTGCCGCTCTTGGCATTGCGATACGCACAATCTTCTTGAAACCTCCAAAATGGATTGTGAAGAGTACAGCGGGAAAACCCGCGCGATCCGCGACGCGCCAGAAGTTGCTGCGCGACCACCCAGAGTTGAGCCCGGAACCGCAGCCTTAGTCAGGAGGACCAGAACAGCATGACTCCGGAAGCACAGCAGATGATCGCCCATATCACGGAGTTGATCCGCAAGCCGGGGCTGAATTTGGACGAGAATACTCCGCTGGTGTCATCGGGACTCATTGACTCCCTGGCGCTGGTCGATCTGCTGCTGAAGTTGGAAGACTTGACCCACAAGCGAATCCCCGCGGGCAAAGTGCAGCCAAAGGATATGGACACGGTTGCGAAGATGTTCGCGACTGCGGAGCGCGTAGGGAAGCCGCGCAAATAGTGTTGTAATTGCGCTGCGGCAGCCTGTAAATTTGAGTGAGAAGGCCAACAGCGAAGCGGCCCAGCGTTTTCGCTCGTCATGCTGCAATCACCTCCAACCTTGCTTTCCGGAACGAATCCGGCTACCGGCACCGAGATGCTTGAGCTTTCGGTCGTGTTGCCGTGCCTGAATGAACGTGAGACCGTTGGCATCTGTGTCGGCAAGGCGCGAGCCGCGCTGGAATCCGCGGGCATTCACGGCGAAGTGATCGTCGCTGACAATGGGTCGACCGACGGCTCGATTCCGATTGCCGAGTCTGCCGGAGCACGGGTGGTCCACGTCGAGCATCGGGGATACGGGAACGCGTTGCGCGGCGGGATTCAAGCCGCCCGCGGTCGTTACATTCTGATGGCCGACTCCGACGATAGCTACGAGTTCAGCCACATTCCGCGATTTGTGGAACAGCTGAGGAATGGGGCCGAACTGGTGATGGGCAATCGCTTCCGCGGCGGTATCCGTACCGGCGCGATGCCCTTGTTGCACCGGTATCTCGGCAATCCTGTGTTGACTGCCGTTGGCCGTTTGTTCTTTCGCTCTCCCTGCCGTGACTTTCATTGCGGCATTCGGGCCTTCCGCAAAGACAGCTACGAGCGTATGGACATTCGTTCGACCGGAATGGAGTTCGCGAGCGAAATGGTGGTGAAGGCCAGCCTGTTTCAGATGAACGTCAGCGAGGTGCCCACTACACTTTCGCCCGATGGCCGCAGCCATGCGCCGCATTTGCGAACATGGCACGATGGTTGGCGTCATCTGCGCTTTCTGTTGATGTACAGCCCGCGCTGGCTTTTCCTCTATCCCGGTTTTGCGTCGATCACTGTCGGTCTTGCGACCTGCGTGTGGTTGCTCCCCGGGCCGCGGCGCGTGGGCGATGTGGTGTTCGACTTTCACACGCTGGCGTACGGATTCGGCGCCATTCTGGTCGGCTTTCAACTGCTTGCTTTCGCTGTGTTCACAAAAGTGTTCGCCATTACCGAAGGACTTCTGCCCGAAGATCCGCGCCTCAATCGTATGTTCGATTACATCAAGCTGGAAACAGGATTGCTCTTCGGTGCGCTCTGCGTGCTGCTGGGGCTCGCAGGTTCGGTTCTTGCGCTCTCGACCTGGGCGCGAAGCAGCTTCGGTCCAGTCACGTCGGATAATGTGCTGCGCCTGGTCATGCTCTCGGTGTTCGCCCTTATCCTCGGCCCGCAGATCATCTTCAGCAGTTTCTTCCTGAGCATTTTGGGATTGCGGCGGCGGTGATATGAGCCAGGCGGAATTCGATCCCTTCGCCCGCACCTACGAGCAGGACTTGGCGAAGTCGCTAGCTGTTACCGGCGAGGATCGCGAGTTCTATGCGAAAAAGAGAATCGAGTGGACGGCGCAATGTGTCGGCCGCCTTGGAGTCACGGCGCATCGCATCCTGGATTACGGCTGCGGCGATGGCGCGAACGTACCCATTTTGGCATCGGCATTCGGCGCGGAAGACGTGCTTGGCGTGGACGTGTCACGCGAGTCGATCGCCGTCGCGCGACAGTCGCATGCCGCGTCGGGACGAAGGTTTTTATGTCTCGATGAATGGCACCCCGACGGCAGCATTGATCTGGCCTTCACCAACGGCGTCTTTCATCACATTCCCCCGCAGCAGAGGCCCGAGTGCATCACGACGATACGCCGCGCTTTGAGGCCGGGAGGTCTGTTCGCGTTTTGGGAGAACAATCCCTGGAACCCGGGAACGCAATACGTCATGTCGCGCTGCGCATTTGATGAGCACGCAATCAAAATCAGTGCACGCGAGGCGAAGAAGCTCCTCTCCGGAGCCGGGTTGAAAATTCTGGCCAGTGATTCGCTCTTTTACTTCCCACGCGCGTTAAGCTTCTTGCGCCCAGCGGAAGCCTGGCTGCGGAAGCTGCCGTTGGGCGGGCAGTACGTCGTGCTCTGCCGGAATCCGGAATGAGGCTTCAGTCGCGACTTCTCAGGGCTACGTTCGTGTCTGCGGCCCGATTGGGATTTGCCATCTGGTCGGTCATGTGTTTCTGAATGAGATCCCAATCCGAGCGCAGAATCATTTCCTTGATGCTGAACTTGCTCTCCTTTTTCGAGTCGTCGATCCGCATGGCAAGTTCGTTCTTGTTGAAGCGGAAGTCGACCACGTCGGCGAGCGGAATTAGCTGATCGGACGACTTGCCCATAATCACGAACACGACTTTATCGGAAAGCAGCGTGTATTCCGGGCATACTTCCGCCGTGATCGGGCCCGCCGAGCCGCCCGACATTGTGCTCATAAATCCGTGATGCACGGGCATGCAATCGACCATGCGCATCCGAATAACCGTCCCCTGTTGATAGATTCCTGCCCACGCCGCGTGACAACCGAGAACAACCGCGAGCCCCAGGATCAAGCGTCCGAACTTTTCAGCGGCCTTCGTCATAGAGATATCCTTTTCTGCAGTGAAATTGCAGTTTGAGATTGTGTTTGGGAGCGATGCGGAGCGAGTGAAATCCAGCTGCACGGCTGGGTAGTGCATAAGTCACCACGTAAGAAGCGTGCAGGTCGTCGAGAGCCGATTGCAAAACTTGGGCAGCGTCTCCAGCCCAGAAACTTCTTCCACCCGTCGCCTCCGCCATCTCCGCCAGCGCGAAACTCCCTTTCGCGTCGCGGCCCGATTTGTCGGGATTGATGGTGTAGAGCAGGGCCCCGGTTTCGACCACGCGCTCGAGCGCACTGCGCGCGGAGTTTCCGCTGATCGTGTCGTTCCCATCCGAGAGCAGGATCAGGACCTGCCGCACTCCGGGCTTTCGGCGCTCGGCCAGATACTGGGCGCTGAACGCCAGAGAGTCGAACAGCGGTGTAGAACCCGCGGGACTAAGTGCGAAGAGTTTCTGCTGGGTCTCCCGACCTCCGCAATCCGCGGCACAGAGCACGTTGGGGCGAAGTCCGGCAAAGGTGATGATCGACAGCTCGTCTCCCGCATGATTCCGCGCCATGAGTTGCGAAACCTGGTCGCTGATCGCGCGAAAGTGCGGTGCCACGGATTCGCTAGTATCGACGAGGACAACCACATCGAGCTTGGTTTCGCTCGTCCGCGTCAGGCTGCGAAAATCCCGAATCACCATGTCGCCGTCGACGACGGCGAAGTCATCCCTGCTGACGTTCTGCACCAGGCTGTTCTTCTCATCCGTAGCGAAGAAGGTTACGCGCACTTCGGAAGCGCCTGTCCGGTAATTGATTGCGGGCGAGTCTTTGTCGGCGCGAGCGAATAACAGAAAAGGAAAACAGAGCAGCAGAACCACCAATGACCAACCCTGCCGTGGAGACAGCGATGCCATTGCAGAGTACTTCGACAGACGGGAACCGCACTGCAGCGGGCAAAGGTATATCGGCATAACGAACGTCACACGAAATTTCTAAGAATTGCCGGCTCCGATCACCCTTGCGAAAATTCCGGTATTGGACGCGCGGAAGGCGGTCGGAGTTGTCAGGTTTCGCGGTGGGGCCGAGGCGCAACCCCGGAGACCGAGTGCCATAATCACGGCAGGTCGTGAGCGGGGTCACAGCCATACTGTCGGCTCCCGGATACGCTAAATGAGCCTTCCCCCGTCTCTCTACGTCCCAAGCTCGTTCTGTGGACGTACTGTCTCCCCCGTGAGCGAGGCTATGCGGAAGCCTCTGGTTGGACTTTCAACCATTCCGGCGGAAGGTGAGTACGCGGCCCATTCCCCGGGCCTACTCCCGTTCCAGGCACATCCCCCACACGTCCGGAGCGTAAGCCCAACGCAAGCCACCCGTGTCGCTGAGGTGTGCAGATTTTGAGGGGGCGAGGAGGTCTATGACCCGGCATCGTTTCGCATTCCTGCTCGTCGTGCTCGGGTGTAGCTCGGTTTTCGCAAGCTCCACTCCAAAATCTGATCCCAATCAGGCGATTGATCGCATCATCGCCAACGAGCGCACGCTAGCGGACACCATACGGAGCTACAGTCCCATGGTCGAAACCTACCTCCAGCGCATGCAACCCGATAGTTCCCTGGGATTCGTGCCCAGCGAGGACCATTACTTCCTCGGGCGCGTGCAGTTCCAGCAATCGAAAGAAGAGTTCTATCTCGACAAGCGGCTGGTAGAACGGATGGCGGGAGCTTTCTCGAAGCTGTACTCGCTCAGTCCGGTCGGATTCTCGAGCATGATCTTCGTTGACCGCACCGGCTTCGACCGCAAGAACTACCGCTTCCATGCCATGCACGGCGAGTTTCTTGGGGAAGTGCGCTGCCTTGTTTTTGAAGTCAGCCCCGCCAAGAATCAGCCGGGACGCTTTCGCGGAGCCATCTGGGTCGAGGACGAGGGATACAACATCGTCCGCTTCAACGGAAGCTACGGGACATTTCACATCGATAGCTGGCGGATGAATCTGCGCCCGGGCGTGTGGCTGCCGGCAGTGGTGTACTCGGAGGAATTCGATTCGAACCGGCCACAAACCGGAGGGCCAAAGCTCAAGGCGCAAACTCGGCTCTGGGGCTACAATCTCGCGCCCGCCGGGCGCGAGTCGGAGTATACGGATATCAAGGTCGATCCCGAGGCGGCCAACGATTCGTCCCAGCCTGAAGATAAGAGCCCGCTCGATATCCAACGTTCGTGGCAGCGCCGGGCGGAAGATAACGTTCTGATCAAGCTCCAGGAACTAGGACTGGTCGTTCCCGAGGGCGAGGTCGACAAAGTCCTGCAAACGGTGGTCACGAATCTGGAGGTCACGAACAAGCTCGCCTTGGATCCCGAGGTCCGATGCCGCATCATGCCCACGACTCCGATCGAAGTGGCGACCATCGGCCACACGATCCTGATCAGCCGTGGATTGCTCGATGCTTTGCCCAACGAGGCTGCGCTTGCGGCCGTGTTGTCTCACGCTCTGGCGCACGCGGTGCTGGGCCACGATCTCGATACAAGCTTTGCCTTCAACGACCGCCTTGTGGTGCCGAGCCTGAAGCAGCTGCCGCTGTTCGATTTCAAGCACAATCCCGAGCAGGAAAGTGCAGCTGACGCACTCGGGATGAAGCTGCTGGCCAATTCGCCTTACAAAGACAATCTCGCCGAAGCGGGATTGTTCCTGAAAGCATTGGCGAAGTTTGAGCGCAAAGTACCGAACCTGGTCAGGGCGAATCTGGGCGAGAGCCTGGTGACCGACAATCGCATCACGTTCATGAACGTGGTCGCGGAGCACGCGCCGGCGCTGGAACTCGAGAATCCGCAGCAGATCGTGGCGTTGCCGCTGGGCAGCCGCGTAAAGCTTGATCCCTGGGCGGGCCAACTGAAGTTCGTCAAGGCGAGCCCGCCGCGAATTTATTCAGCCAAAGACAAACTGGCGCTTGAGGTCACGCCCTTTTCGCCGTACCTGACCCGGCTGAACACAGCCAAGAGCGAGCCTGCTCCGGTGCCAAGCGAGAACCACTGAGATTGTGTGGGGCGGACGCCTCGTCCGCCCCCGGGAGTGGGGATGAAGCATGCGGTGATTCTTGGGTTACTCGGTGGACTCTTCAGTGCGCAATTCTCTGCCGCCGGTGCGCATCCCGTGCGCGTGGACAAGCAGACCAACTGCGCCGAGTGCCACGCGGACCATGCCTCGGGAAAATACGTTCATCCCGCGCTCAAGGGCGGCTGTACAGGGTGCCATGAGATCCAAAACCACGAAGACGTAAGCGAAATCGCCCTACATCCGCAAGAATCGCCCGGATGCCGCGAGTGTCATCCATCCGCCCCCGTAACGCACCCTCATTTCCCATACGCCGCGGGTATGTGCATGCGCTGTCACGATCCGCACGTCGCGCAGTTCCCGGGCCTGCTGCGGACGAAGGTGAACGATCTCTGCCTCGATTGTCATTTACAGAGCAAAGCCAAACACGCTTCCCGATATGTGCCGACCATTGAGCTCACTGGCGATCACCGCGTCGGGCACCCCTATGCTCGGCATCCCGTCGGTGGAGCTCGCGATCCGCTTTCTGGTGAAGAAATGTCGTGCATCAGCTGCCATCTGCCACACGGCGGAAACAAACTGCACCAGCTCAAGATGGGCGCGGAGATCCCCGAGGACGCGTTGAACCAGAACACCGAGACCCGCGACATGTGCGAAAAGTGCCACATGAAGCTCTGGGGGCTTGAGGGGGCGCCAGGTAACAAGAAGAAATACAAGCATTAGGTGCCTGATGTAGCATGACCTAGAAGGAAATCGGATGACTTACACCCGCTGCCCTGTCCTTGCGCTGGTTATTGCAGCTCTGTTCACGAGCACTCTAGCGAATGACAAGAAGGATGATGACGCCAAGGCGCTGGTTCAACGAGCCATGAATGCCTCTGCTATCCGAGAGGAGGGTTCCGCGCCATTTCGGCTTAAGGCGAACGTGAAGGTTATACACGACGACGGCTCGATTCTTGAAGGAACCTATACAGAGACATGGGTTTCGAACACCCGGTGGCGCAAGGAGATTGTTTTGGGAGAGTTTCGCAGGACCCAGGTTGTTGCCGGCCGAAAGATGTGGAACTCCGCCACTTCCAACGTCCTCCCAGAACACCTTGCTGACATTTCAGCTACCTTCGATCCGTGGTTTCTCTTGTCCGGTTCTTGGAAGGCGGACAAATTCGAAGATCGGCAAGTCGACGGCAAGGCGGCGCATTGTTTCCGGGCGAAGCGCAGTAGATCGGGAGTTTCGGAGCTTTGCTTCGAAAGCGCGACAGGCGTACTTACCGCCACGATAGTACCAGTTCAGTTGGGGGATAGGAACGTCGAGGGTTTATGTTTGTACCGAGGGTATCAACCGCTGGGAGACCGCGTTGTACCGACTTCATACTCGTATTTCGAAGACAAGAAGCCCCGTCTCCAAGCGCAGATTCTCGAACTGAAGCTGCATCCGCCGCTGGATGATAGTTTATTTGCGCCGCTGCCGGACGCCAAGGAGTTGGTTCATTGTCCAACGCGGGCGCAGCCACCGGTTCCCGTCCACAATGTGGCGCCCGACCTAACCCGCAACAGCGGAGTAGTGAGGATCAGTTTGGTGGTTGGCGTTGACGGACGACCACATGATCTGCAAGTTGCCAGCTCCCTTGATCCGGCCTCCGATAACAGTGCATTGGAAGCCGTTCGACAGTGGAAATTCAAACCCGCTATTTGTGAAGGTGAGCCGATCGAGGTTCAGATCGCGATAGATATTGATTTCCGCCCGCTTCCGTAGCAGTAGGAGCCTACGTGATGCTCACTTCCGTGTACGTGCCGTATACCTGCCGCAGAGCTTCGCAGATTTCGCCCACCGTCGCGTAGGCTCGTACCGCATCCACAATATACGGCATGGTGTTGGCCGGTGAGACCGTCCCATTCGCAGACCCCTTAGGTTCCTGCGCGGCGGCTTTCTTCAGGGCATCGAGCGCGCGGCGCACATCATTGTTCGATCGCCGGGCGCGCAGGTTCTTCAGCTTCTCCGATTGTTGGCGCGCGACACTTTCATCGATGTACAGAATGTGCG
>Ga0335069_10012170_pt1 | contig 12109 bp, 4 predicted proteins | sample Lox_Sample_11_FD_206714 | JGI IMG/M metagenome (GOLD analysis project Ga0335069, IMG submission 206714) | Soil microbial communities from Loxahatchee National Wildlife Refuge, Florida, United States - Lox_Sample_1.1 | ecosystem: Environmental > Terrestrial > Soil > Wetlands | place: USA: Florida...
GCACACGGTCGTGCGCGAGGCCCTGGGCGACCCCACAAGCAAGAAAAAATGGGGAACGGTCCTCGACCTTTACAGCGGCATCGGCACCCTTTCCTTGGCCGTGGCGGACAAGGCCGACTACGTGGTTGGCGTGGAGGAAGTGGCGCCGGCCGTGGAAGACGCCAAGGTCAACGCGGAGATCAACCAAAAGGGCAACATCGATTTCCTGGAAGGGGACGTGGACAAGATCCTGGTGGGCCTCAAGGACAAGGGACTCAACCTGGTGGACGCCGTGTTGTTGGACCCTCCCCGTAAGGGGGTCCTGCCCGAGGTGCTATCCAGGGTCACCGCCTTCCGGCCGGAACGGCTGGTCTATGTTTCCTGTGATCCTTCCACATTAGCGCGCGATTTGGCGCTCCTGACCAAACAGGGTTACCAGGTCGATTGGGCCCAGCCCTTGGACATGTTTCCCCAGACCTACCATGTGGAAACGGTCGTTCGGTTGACCCGAGTGGAACCCCTGCCGCCGGAAGTCCTGCCCGAGAACCAAGCCGCCCTTGAGCCTTTCCGCCTTCCCAAGGAAGCTCCGCCGCTTTCCATGAATGTTTTGGCCCGGACTCGCCCGGCGTGGGAAAGATTATCGGAATCCCTGGGTGCTTTTGCCCGTGCAGCCCGGTTGGCTTTGGGGTTGGCGGTCCTTATCGTTGCGGCGCCCTTTAAAGGAGCCTGGAGAGTCCTGGGGGCTTTGACCTTCGCCGTTTCCTCATTGCGCCAGCGTTTAAAAAGGAAACCCACCGAACCCAAACGTCTGGAGGAGGTTTCTCCCGTTGCTTCCACCGAGATTCCCGAAGCGCCTGTTCCTCTTATCGCCACCGAGACGGAGGAGGAATCGGTTCGCGCGGTTATTGCCGCGCCCATTGACCGTTTGGCGGTCCCCGAACCTGTTCCTGAACCCGAGGCGCCTGAAGATAAAGCCACGGCTCCGCCCCGCAGGCCCCGGTTCCATCTGCCCCCCTTGCGTTGGGAGGCTCCCTGGGTTGAGTCCTTTTGGAACCGGACACTGGCTTGGGGAAGGGAACACCGGACCCTCCGCTGGGCCATGGCCGCCCTTTTCCTTTTAGGAGGCGGATTTATCGCCAAGGCCACGCTTTCGCCCGAGGCCAAGAAAACCTCGATGCTGGTACCCACCGTTTCCCAGATGATTCCGGACGTGATCGCGGTCATGCCTTCCCGGAATTTCCTGCGCTATGAGATGGTGCCCTTCGAGGTCCGGGTGAACTCGGCGGAATTGCCCTATTTCAACCAGATGCGCGCCACCGTCGAGGTTTACCAGGGAGGGAACGCGATCAACATGGTGGACGGCCGATCAAAACTGAGCCTCAAAAAGGACACTTCCAACGGAAGGTTCATCGGCAATTGGCCTATTCCCTATAATCCGGTGCCGGGCACCTATATCGCCGAGGTGGTGGTATCGTCCCCCGAATGGGGGACTCCTAAAACCTTCGAGTCGGCTTTCACCATCTCCCCGCTTAAACCCACGGGGCTCTTCCCAGGCTATGCCGCGCTCACGATGGAGGGCGGAAAGCAACTCATCAAGGGTGCGTTACCGGCCCTGGATGGGAGTGACTCCATCAAGCCCGAGAACGCCATCGGCTGGTGCAAGTTCATGGGAGCCAACCTTTATTGCTACCTGATGGGGCAGACCTCGATTTGGGACCATTTCAACCCCAAGGATTTTCCCTTCAACCATGACGACATGGAGACCGGACGCAAATACGCCCGATACGCCCATGAGGGTGGCCTGAAATTCGCCGCCTACCTGACCACCTTCAAGGTGGTGGGAGACGCCTGGAACCAGGCTCCCTACGAGTTCTCGCTCGGGTACGATCCGAACACGGATGAGGTGATACAGACCCGGTTCATCTCCCTCAACGACACCAAACGCCACCACGACGTAGTGGAATTCCTCAAGCGGCTGGACCAGGACCCCCTCGTGGATATGGTGGGGTTGGATTACGTCCGCACGGGTTTCGCCGGTTATGAGATGGTGGACGAATTCGTGAAGGACCTTGCCGTTCCGGGACCGTCCAACTACTGGGACATGACCCCGCAGGAGCGCATCCACTGGCTGGCCAAGACCGTGGAACTGAAGGAAAACCCCCAAGTGGTCTCCCTCTTCCAATGGTGGCGGGCCCACAAGGTGGCGGTTACCCTCAAGGGCATCCTGGATGAAGCCCACGTCAGCAAGCCCGTCTTCACCTTCACCCTCGGCTGGCAGCAAGGCCACCAGCACGGCCAGGACCCCGCCATGTTCGTGGACGCGGGCGTCAACTACAACCACATCATGCTGTATGAGGGGGACCGGAACACGGTGGAATGGATGAAGCGGCAATGGCCCAAATACCTCTCACGCCAGAACGGGATGTACGTCATGGGTGAGATGGTGGATTTCAACTGGGCGCAAAGGTCCATCGACCCGCCCGCCCCGGAGGAGGTTTACGACCGACAAGTCGAAATCTTCCGGAGCTGGTTCCCGGTCAACGCGGGGCTCGGCATGTTCTGGCATGACCTTTACCGGATCGTTTACGGCCTCAAGGGCCCCTACAGCAGCATGGAGTGGGCCGTGGCGGGAGGAAAGGCTTTCACCACCCTCCAGCGCGCGGAGGGACTATGTCCCATTGAGGTGACCCTTTCAGCTCCCCGGGAAATTCCCGCGGGAGTCCCGGTGCCCATCAGCGTCACCGTGCGCAACCAATCACCCGAGAACCTGAAGGGGATGGTGCTTCACCAGATTGACACCACCCGGGACTATTACACGGACCTGGCCACCGTGGGTCCCTTCGATCTGCCCGCCGGAAACATGGTGAAAGTCAAAAGTCTTTACATGAATATTCCACGTGAAGACCATCCGGACCGCGACAACCGATATATGGCGGCTGTGATGGTGGAGCAGGCGGGCCAGACCTTGAGGGCCTTCGATTTCGCTTACCTTCGAAAGATCGCGCCCGGCTCCCAACCACACCATTGGGACGATCCCCGTACCGGTGGGGATTCCACCGGCGACACTCCCGCCTATCGCCCGGGTTCACCCGCCGACGCCGGGGATCTTTAAGTTAATTCCTTATCCCGATTTCAAAATATCTTCCTAGTCGGCGGACTCTTCATTTCCAAAGCCGGGTCCTCTCATCGGTTTTAACGCTGTACAGGGGAGGTAAAAACGCTTTTACTCCCCATAATTTAAATGAAACCGGTTGAAAACCTGGAATTCCCTTGGTCAAAAAAACATGGCGGATTTTTTAGCCTTTCTTGTAGAATACCGGGGCTTTCAACAAGGAAAAACGCCAGCGGTGTTTCCGCCGGCTCCTTTTCCAACCGATTCTTCAATCCCTGAAAGGACGGCCATGGCGTCTTCGAAAGCCTCTTCCCTCTTTTTCGGCATCGCCGCCCTCGGCCTCTTGGCCGGTTGCGGCGCTGTTTTTGTCAATGAGGGCGCCAAGACCAATGGCTTGGCCATGGGCCTGGCTGATCCTGACGCGAACAAACCCAAGCCGGTTGTCCCAAAGGGTGGGAATGTTATTTCCGATTTCGAGGATGGGTCCAAGAGGATCAATCCTAACCTTTTCGGGGGATCGGGAGGATCGTGGACCACGATCACTTGGGATAATAACACCGTTCCCAGCGACATCATCGTCCCCGGCGGGGCCAACGGCACCAAGATGGCCTGCCACGTGTTCGGTACGTTGATCGACCACGGCAACGCCTCTTACCCGGCCTTCACCCTCCAGGGCAAATTCAAGAACAGCGGTTTTTACGATGCCAGTGCTTTTACCGGCATTCGTTTCTATTACAAGTGCCCCGCCGATGATAATGTCAATAAACGGCGTTTCGCCATCGCCATCGCGCCGACCCTGGCCGCCCAGGACGGGGGTACCTGCGTCAACGACTGTTACAATCACTTCGGGGCTTTCCAAAGTCCCTCCGATGATTGGGTCCTGAAAAGCTATCTCTTTAACGAATTGAAGCGCGAATCCGGATGGGGTTCACCCGTCGTTCCCCCGGATTTCACCGACCACTTAAAGGAAGTCAGCTACATCAAGTGGGACCATAGCGGCGACAACAAACCGGGGGCTTATAAAGTGGATTATTGGGTGGATGAGGTTGAGTTCTTCTAAACCAAGTTTTTAAGACTTTTATCAGGGGAATTTTTTTGAAACCTTGTTTTAAAACGATCCTATACGCAGCGGTGGTTTGCGCGTCGGGAGCCATCACGCTTTGGGCCAATCCCTTCGAGGAATTGAAGCCCGACCAACCCTTATACCAGCGCGTCAAAAAGCTGGGCGACTACGGCCTTTTGGACGCCCAGGACAAGGCGGTTTTGGACGAGGGTAAAATCGTCACCCGGCTGGAATTGGCTTTTTACACGGAAAAGGCTAAGGCCCGCATCGCGCCACCTTCCTTGGCCGCCCCCGCCACTCCCACGCCCCAACCCGTCACGCCTCCCGTCCTCGAAGCTCCAGCCTTGCCGGGTAACGGCTTGCCGGCGCCGGAACTACCCGTTCCAACGGTGGGCGTCCCCACGGCTCCTTTGGTTCCGGTCACACCCGCTGTTCAAAACGAGATTTTAGACCTGCTCAAGCAATTGCGGGACGAGGACCAGTACCTCAGGACCCGCTTGAGCCTGGCCGATGAGCGCATTCGTGCGCAGGAGGATCAACTCGAAAAACTGAAAACCACCCAAGACGAGGTGGATAAGCTCTGGAAGACGGCCAACAAGGCCTCGGGCATACCGCACTTCAGCACCTATTCGGAGACTATTTTCGAGAACATGAACGTGTCGGGCCCCTATTCCAACGCCCAGCAATTGCTGAATAACGGCATGCGGAACTTCCAAAAGTTCTGGGTGGACATGTACACCGATTTCGGGGGCAAGGGCGCCTTGGACTGCGGTTTCGGTTTTTACCTACCTTATTCCAACGCCTCGGGAATTTTCGCCTCGGGTGTCGGTACCTCTCCGGTTTCCCTCTTCATCGGCAACCCGAGCGCGACCTTTAATCTATATGGGGATCTGGGCAAGTGGGACACCACCTTCGCCGTGGAGGCCTACCAGCCCGACACCACCCTGGGCAACTTCAGCCGGGGATTCGCCACCTACGCCATCAAACGCTTCGAGGACCCCTTCGACATCAAGAACTGGAACGACGACAAGAACGCCAAAAACTGGGACGATTACATGACTTCCGTCACCTACGTGCCCGCTTACTCGCCCACCGTGGGCAACGTGCAGTCGGCCAGTGACCGCGTTTTTGACGGCTTATTCGCGGTGGGCAAGGACCTGCCCTGGCTGGGACCGGGGGGCAAAATGACCGTGATGGCGGGCCGCATGGGAACCAGCCCGACGGCCACCCAGCGCTGGGAGGAAGCCGCCAAGATCGAACAACCCTGGGCCGACAGCCTGGTCCGAACCTCTTTATCCACTGAATGGGTCAACGACCAGTTCGGCATCAATCAGCCCGTCCAATTGGACATGAAGGACTTTTCGGCCAACGTCAAGCTCAACGTCAAGCCGGTCTTCCTGGAGTTTGACGGCGGTTTGTCCAAGTTCGGCACCGGTGGCGTTTTCTCGGGTCCCGGCTACAGCGATTTCAACAACGCCTTGACCGGGGCCAACTACACCCTCCTTCCAACGACCCAGACACTGGAAGGCCTGGCGGGACAAGCCTCGCTCATCTTCTATCCATTTACCTTCTATTATTCCTATATCAACCCCAATTACGCCGACTTCCAAAGCCGGGTCATGATGAGCGGCATCAACTTTTTCCACTATGGCATTCCCTGGAATCCCAGCGATTTCAACAACGCCTACGGCGCGGTGGCCGAGGCCGACACCCTTCAGTCCGACCGGAAAGGTTTCCGGGTCAACTTCGGGTGGAACGGCCGGCACCAGGACTTCATGAAGGAATGGCCCTCCTTCCTGGATACCTTCGTCATTAATTTTGACGTGGCTCAAAAGAAGGAAATTGAGATTGAGCACAGCCCGATGGGTTACAACGTCATCGAACCCTTCCAGATGGTCCGCTTTTATTACCCTGACGACGAAGGCCTGTGGGGGCTGAACCTCTGGGGAAATTATGCGCCGAACGTTAACCCCTTAAGAACGGCTTATATCGGCAACATCCAGGACCTGCGCAACGACAACGACATCATGAACGACGACGTGCGCTATCAATTCCGCCTCAGTTCCGAGCGGCTTCCCTTGATCCTGCCGGTTTTGGGCGCCAACGGACAGCCCGTCACCTATACCAACGCCCAAGTGGGGCAGGTCAATCCCAATGGCGTCACCATCACCGCGGCTATGGTGGGCCAGAACGTCTACGCCAACCTGGAGCACCTGAAAACCTTCAATTACCTCGCCCTCTCCACGAAGTGGCAGGTGAACAAATGGATTGGGATCCCCTCGGCCATCGACCTGGCCGGGTTCATGACCATCAACACGGTTTCTGGAACCGCCAGCGGGCCCGTGACGGCTTCCGCCAACAACATCGCGCCCGCCGCCATCTCCAACCTTTTCGAGCAACGGGTCTTCAACGGGGATTTGATGGTGAATGTCCTGCATGACGTGGACTTGATGGCCGACTACGGCGTTGAGACTTGGGATTCGGACTGGACCTACCCCCACGTGCATTACACCACGAAAGCCTGGGGACTCGGCTTTGCCTACGATATCCCGTGGTGCGGGGGAAAAATGGAATTCCGCTTTAAGAACATTGATTTCAAGGATCAAGACGTGCCGCTCAATAACTATGGCGGGGCCCAGGTTTATTCCCAGGCCAAGTTCATGTTTTAACGGTGGTTGGCGGCTCGCAGTTCGCGGTTAGCAGTTAAGAAAAAGGCAAAATGCGAAGAATGAAACACTTAAAATTCACAACCTTGCTTCTCCTAGTCGCGGCCCCCGTTTTGGCGGCCCACGGCCCCCTCGCGTCGCTCAACCGGGACCCCTGGATCAACTCCAGCGTGGAGGACTTGGTGGACGCGGGCCTGGCCACCCGTCCGTCCAAACCCATCGCCCAGCTCACCAATTTCGAGGTGGTGGAACTGACCACCCAAGCCTCCCAGCGGTTCGCCCAGGCGGAGCTGCCGCCTTTGGATAATTCTTTGCCGGCTCTCCCCGGCTCTCCCGACCTCCTTCCCGCCACCCAGACCCCCATGGCCGCTCCCGCGGCCTCCAAGGGCCTCAAGGACCTCGTGGAGGAGTTTCGTGGCGAGCTTTCCGGAATGGGCATCGACGTGGACAAGTTGGAGGACAAGATCAACGATGAACGGGACCGCAACGAGGTCTTCGCCGCCCTCCAAAAGGAATACTTGAAGCGAACCGGCACGGAGGTGGCGGGCTATTCCCGCGGTTACATGTACAACTACCGCGGTTTCGGGACCAGCCCCGCGTACGCCCCCATGGACTACAACGCCGCCATCTTCATGGAGATGGACCTCAAGAGCATCCCTGTGCCCTCGCTCCTGTTTGACGCCCGGGTGCGGTTTTGGCGCTCCATCGGCATGTACTACCAGGACCCCATCCAGCCCGAATACCAATTGCGCTGGATTTCGCTGATGAATACCAACGATTACGTGAACCTCAACGCGGGCGATTTCTACAAGAGTTACACGCCCTTGACCCTTTGGAACATCGACGCGCCGGTTTATACCCTGATTGAGCCCATCTCTTTCGCCCGCAACCGCAAGGATGTGGAGGAGCTGGTTTATATGGACCACGGCCCCGACGCCCACCTGCGCGGTTTCCAAGCCTCGTCGGGCAAGGAGTGGCCAGACGATAACTTCAGCGGTTACAACGTCCAAGCCATGGTGGGTACGCTTCAGGACGCCACTCCCTTCACCTACGGAAGTTATTTCTTGGGCGGCCAGGGTTCCTTGAGCCTCCTGAAGACCGACTTGTCGGTGAAGGGAACAGGACTCCTGATGTGGCAGGACGCCAACAGCGCGAACGTACCCTATCTTCCGGATTTCCCAGGTTCCTTCGCCAAGCAATACCAAATCGCCAGCGTTGCGCCCCACTTCCTCGTTCCTTTCGACAAGGACGTCAACGTGACGGGTGACGGCGAATGGGCCTTCAATGAGTACGATGACGACACGGCCAATCCCATGAATTTCCCGGATAGGGTTTTCCGGGATTGGGCCACGGTCATGAAAGCCTCGCTGAACATCTATGGGGTTCACCTGAACGCCAAGTACCTGAATATCGGTCCCAACTTCTACTCCCCCGGCGCCCAAACCAACCGTTACACGCCCCTCTCGGGATCCCAAGGTTACTTAAGCACGAACCTGAACGGCATCGACGACGCCCTGCCGGGCTATTTGAACGACTTCCCCCTCCAGGACGTCAACCGTCCTTTCTTCGCCCCTTATGACCGTCTGGCTGAAAACGCCCTGCCTTACGGGGACGCGACCCCCAACCGGCAAGGCATGGTTTTCGGGGCCTCGTTGGAATTGGGCAAGGGAGGATGGCTCAAGCCCCAGGGTTCCTACACGCTCAATACCAGCGGCATGGGCCTGCATGAAATCCAACCCAATTATGTCCTTAGCCAGGACGGCTTGAACGTGATTCCGGTGGACGGCAACTTCGGCACCCGCACCTTCGGTGGATACGAGGCGGCCCTGTCCGCCGACCTGGCGAAAGCCCTCAGCCTGGGCGGCCGGACCTACCTGCTCCAACTTGATTACAAGCACCAGACGACCGACCTGGGCGACGGACTTCATAACTTCGCCACGGATACCCTTATCGGGGCCTTGGATTTCACCATCCCGATCAAGGCCATCAGTTCCATGGTTTGGTCGGCGGCCTACGAAAGGACCGGTTCGAACGGAACCGAGTATTTCCTGAAGGGCCTGGGGAACCCCTCCTCCCTGGCCAGTTACCCCTTCTACCTGGACAACTCGTCCTATAACGGCAACGTGAACTATGCCTTGCAGCAAATGGACTTGGTCCGCACCACACTGGCCTTCGGTTTCATGTTCCCCTTCAGCAAGAAGATCAACTTCCGGGGGGACTATTTCCTGAACGATTACACGGCGCCCGACCGCCATGAACATGTTTGGAGATTCACTTATGAAGCCCGCTATTAAAACCTTAACCTTCCTGCTCGCGGCCGTTGCGAGCACCGCCTTCGCGGCGGCCGCCGTGAACCTGGTTGTCCCGGCGGGGGACGTCACCTATTCCGAACTCGCGCAGTTGGAGAAGGCCGGCCTCTTGGCCCAGGGAACCTCGGAAAAATCCATGACCCGCATGGAAGTGGCCCAGGCGGTCCTGAAAGCCCAGCGAAAGTACCGGGAAATCGTGGTTGCCCAAGCCGACGCCGGATTGCCGCCTCCCCCGACGGATGACATGAGCTTACTTCCGCCGCCCTCCGTGGAGGCCCCCTCGGTCCCCGCCGCCGGCGTGCAGGAAATCACTGTTGTTCCCGCGGCTCCGGCTGTCCCGGCGGTTACGACCATGCCTTCCAGCCCGGCCGTTTCCAGCGTCCCGGCTTCACCCGCCGCCACCAAGACCGACGAGCAGGCGGAACTGATCCAAGCCGCCCAAAACCTGCACAGTCTGCAGGAGGCCTATGACTATGAGTTGAAGTCCATCAAAGGGAATGAAAAAAGCGTGGGCGACCGTTCCGCGAAGGTGGAAGAGGAGCAGTTCGTGTTGATGAAACGGTTGAACGGCATCGTGGAATACCCTTCGGTTTCCTGGCATGGTTTGGGAAGGGCCTATGGCTGGTCCCAGCAGTATTACGGCGACAGTCCCGCCTTATCTGCTCTCCGCCCCTCTTCCCGCCAGTTCTACGGGTTCATCGACTTCGAGCCCATGGGATCGGTGGATAAGAACGTCCGATGGAACGCCCTCATCCGTTACTCAACCCTCTTCCAGTCCAACTCCAGCGTGGGTATTGACCTGCTTTATGCCCGCCGGGCCACCGTGGAGTTTAACCCGCCCTGGTTCTCCTCGACCATCGGGGACTTCGAGGAGTCCTACACGCCCTTGACCCTCTGGAACCGGAACAGCCTGGACTTGAAGTACAGCCCGGAGATGATCGCCCGCCAGGACGATTACCAGAAATACGAAAGCCTCCTCAATGATGAGCCCAAATGGCCCTTCCGCGGCCTACGCGTCGGAACCGATGTCCTGTTCCAGGATTCCCCCGTCATTGACCGCCTCAAGGTTTCGGCCATGGCGCACATGATCCGCAGCGGTTTCAATGAGACCACCAGCGGTGGCACTTATTATGGCCCGACCCTCTTCAGCGACTGGGTCTTTGGGGCCAAGGGCAGTATTTCCACCAAACGCTGGTACTTGGGTGGCGCCTCCCTTCAGGGAACATTGGAAGGCTACGGAGTCATGCTGGATGAACCCCTCTATAGCAACCAACCTTATTCCCCCTACGCGCCTTTGAACCCGGATACCTGGGCTCACCAGTACCAACTGGCAAGCGTGAAACCCACCGTGGACGTGGGGTTGGGTGGGGACACCGGCTTCGGCGCCTCATGGGAAGGGGCCTTCTCGATCTACGTGGACGACAAGCGGGACTCTTCCAAGAACGTCAGCGACTACGCCGTCATGGGAGGCCCCTATTTCCGTTTCGGCCATTCCCGCGTCACCGCCAATGTGCTGGATGTGGGCCCCAATTACCTCTCACCCTTGGCCCAGACCCGGCAGGACAACATCACCACCGCCAACCCCGCGTTTAATGGGCTTTATGGGCCGGGGTACATCCCCACCCCCCTGCGGAGCCAGTTCTTCCTCAGTGACGTTCCCCGGGCAGGGAACATCTTCAGCTTCTACGACCGCACGCAGGACAGCACCTTTCCCTACGGAATGGCCAGCCCCAACCGGACAGGGTTCGGTGTGGATGTTGACGTGAAAACACTTGAAAAAGACGCCCTTAAAATCCCGGCCTCGGCCTACTTCGTGAAGGAAATCAGTGATAACCTTGTAGCGAATGTTCCCGCCACCGGTAATGTGGCGGTGGATGGGGTTCCCGGTGCGCCGACCCATATCCGGAGCTTCACTTACATCAACGTGGGCCCTTCCTTCGACCTCGCTCCCTACATCCAACGGGAGGAGCCTTTGGAGGTCGGAGTCAATGTCCGCTACGAGCAGACTTCCAGCGCCCTCGACAGCCTCCCCGGCGCCATGGGTCCCTTGACCAGCACTTGGATTTTGGGCGGGATCAAGGCGGGAATCTTCTCCTGGTGGGAAGTGTCCGCCTCTTTCGGCACCCAACAATTCTCGGGCACGGAGGTAGGTTACCTGGGCACGACCCTGGCCCGTTATGCCTATCAATACGACAACAGCGATCTGGTGGCCGGGGGTTACCAACCGTTTAACGTGGACGGCAGCCGCCAAACCGGGGGTGTTTCGACCACCTTCAAGTTTAACCGCAACTCGAGCGTTTATTTTGATTACAACAAAAGTTGGGGTTCGACCCTCAACAACCAGTTCATGGAGTTGACTTATGAGATCGAATTCTAAAATGCGTTCGGTCACCGGACTCGTCCGGTTGTTCCGCCCGCGAATGGGGTTCCTTGTTCTTTTGCCTATTTTGGCCTTTTCGGGCTTATCCCTCATCGTGGGATGCGTGGGCAAGCCGGCTCCCATGGGCGCCTACCCGGCCCCCACGACCGTGCCTAACCGAAGCTTGGTATGCAATTTTGACGCCTACCCGGCCATTAACGCCAATTCGGTTTCGATCAACTCGAATTTGTTCGACAACGCCAACTTTCCATCTTACACCATCATGGTAACACCGGTGCCCAGTCCCAACCCAACCCCCATTATTTTTGGAGCCGCCGTGACCATGGTCAATAATTTTGGGACTAATGTTTTCGCGCCTGGAGGAATGCTGACTGGTTCCCCCATCGGCATTGTGGCGGCTCCCGGAGCCAACCAATCTCCCTTCGCTTTTCACGAGACGGGCACCATCATCGACCGGGGAGATTTCGTTTACCCAACGCTAGACCTTCAGGCGCGGGTGAATGGAGGCGCCCTTTTCGACGCCAGCCATTTCACGGGAGTGAAATTTATGCTGAAGGTGGCTAATGGCGACACCACGACCCACCGCCAGTTTAACATCCC
>Ga0335069_10012171_pt1 | contig 12108 bp, 15 predicted proteins | sample Lox_Sample_11_FD_206714 | JGI IMG/M metagenome (GOLD analysis project Ga0335069, IMG submission 206714) | Soil microbial communities from Loxahatchee National Wildlife Refuge, Florida, United States - Lox_Sample_1.1 | ecosystem: Environmental > Terrestrial > Soil > Wetlands | place: USA...
CCTGCGTGTAGACCTTCTCGGTCGCGACCACCTGCACGCCCGTGCCGAGGTACATGCCGGACGGCAGCTGCGTGTCCTGGGTGCTCTGCGAGCCCACCTGGCGCACGTTCTGGTACAGCAGGTCCTGGAACACGCCGCGGCTCTGCTTGTAGCCGGTGGTGTTCACGTTGGCGATGTTGTTGGAGATGACCGCCATGCGCGTGTCCTGCGCATCGAGTCCGGTCTTCGCTGCCCACAGTGCTGGAGTCATCGCTTTAGCCTCGGTTCGGTCGTAGGGTTCGGTCGCGGCGCCTTAGGCCGCCGACAGGAGTTTCTGAGCGCTCGCCGCGTTCTGGTCGGTGGTGCTCATCAGGCGCGTCTGCATGTCGAACATCCGCGCGAGCTCGATCATCTGCACGAGCGCGCGCGGGGCGTTGACGTTGCTGGTCTCGAGCGCGCCGCTTCGCACCTGCACCGCGGCGTCGAGCGGCGCGGGCGTCCCGTCCTTGGTGCGGATCAGGCCGTCGACGCCCTTGACGAGCTGCGCCTCCGGCGGGTTCACGAGCTTCAGGCGCGCAATCGCGCTCGCGCCCTTGGCGCCCGTGCCCTGCGGGACGATCGTGATCGTGCCGTCGCTGCCGATCGAGACGCTGTCGGCCGGCGGGATCGTGACGGGGCCGCCGTCGCCGAGCACCGGGAGCCCGGTCGCGGTCATCAGCATGCCGTCCGGCGACAGGTGCAGGTCGCCGGCGCGGGTGTAGGCCTCGCTGCCGTCCTTGGCCTGCACCGCGAGCCAGCCGCTGCCCATGACCGCGACGTCGAGCGGCGCGCCGGTCTGCGTGATCATGCCGGTCTCGGTCGAGAAACCCGAGACGTTGGCGACCGCGTTGACGCGCGTCGCGAAGCCCGGGCCCTCGACCGGCACCGCCGACATCGCGTGCAGGTCGGCGCGAAAGCCGGTGGTGCTGACGTTGGCGAGGTTCTGCGCGAGCACGGCCTGCGCCGCCATGATCTGCGAGGCGCCGGTCATGCCTACGTACAGTGAGCGGTCCATGGCGTCGGTTCCGGGTCAGGACTCAGCGGATCTGCAGGATCGTCTGCGTGATCTGGTCGTCGGTCGTGATCATCTGCGCGTTGGCCTGGAAGGCGCGCTGCGCGGTGATCATGTCGACGAGCTCCTTGGTCAGGTCCACGTTCGAGGTCTCGAGGGCGCCCGACTGCACGAGGCCGATGTTCGAGGACCCGGCGGTGCCGCGGATCACGTTGCCCGAGGCGAAGGTCTCGGCCCAGTTCGAGTTGCCGAGCGGCGCGAGGCCCTGCGGGTTCGGGAAGTTCGAGATCGCGAGCTGGCCGAGCAGCAGCGAGCGGCCGTTGGTGTACTTGGCCGACACCTGGCCGGTGTTGTCGACGCTGATCGTCGTCAGCTGGCCGGTCGAGTAGCCGTCCTGGGTCACGGTATTGACCGCGAACTGGTCGCCGTACTGCGTCGTGCCGTTGAAGTTGACGGTCAGGTTCATCGCCGAGGCGCCGGTCGTCGGCGTGTAGGCCGGGAACGCGAACGTCGAGTTCGCGGGCGCGGTGATCGCGCCGCTCGAGTTGAAGGTCAGCGCCTGCGTCGGCCCGACCTGCGTGCCGTCGATCGTCATCGCGACCGACCAGGTGTTCGGCGCCGCGCCCGCGATGAAGTAGTAGCTCGCGGTGTGCTGGTAGCCGAGCGAGTCGTACACGGCGGTCGAGGTCGTGTTGTTGTAGCTCAGGGGATCGGTCGGGTTGAACGGCGCGTTCGCGGGCGCGGTCGCGTTCGCCGGCAGGTTGATGTTCGCCGAGACGTTGGCGGTCTGCTGCGGGGCGCTCTGCGAGGTGTTGAGCTGCAGGTCCTGCAGCGCGCCGGTGTTGAACTGGCCGTTCGGCAGCGCCGGGTACACCTGCACGCGCTGGCCCTGGCTGTTGACGACGAAGCCGGTGCGGTCGACGCTGAACGTGCCGTTGCGGGTGTAGTAGTAGCCGCTCGCGTCGTGCAGCGTGAAGAAGCCCTGGCCGCTGATCGCGAGGTCGAGGTTGTTGCCGGTCTGCGTGATGTTGCCCTGGGTGAACTGCTGGTTGATGCCGGCGATCGTCACGCCTTCACCGGACTGCAGCGAGCTCAGGTTCAGGGAGCCGGTCGCGTAGACGTCGGCGAAGGCGACGCGCGAGGTCTTGAAACCGGTGGTGTTGGAGTTCGCGATGTTGTTGGCGACGACGTCGAGGGCGCTGGAGGTCGCGTCGAGGCCGCTGAGCGAGATACGAAAGGGCATGGGATTTCTCCGCTGTCTTTGGGGTCGCGTTAGTTGATCTGCTGGACGGCCGAGAACGGCACGTCGCCGAGGCCGGCGAGGTGCAGCGTCAGGCCGCCGCCGCTGCCGTTCAGAGTGATGCTGCTGACCTGGCCCGACACCAGCGTCGGCAGCTGCTGGCCGGCGCCGCTGACGCTCGCGCTCGCGACGATGCCGTAGGCACCGGCCGCGGCCCTTGCGCCGCTGTCGGTCGTGCCGTCCCAGGTGAAGTCGGTGAGCCCGGCGTTGGGGCTGCCGAGGGCGATGGTCTTGACGACCGCGCCGCTCGCATCGAGCACCTGCACCGTCACGTTGCTCGCGTTCGCCGGCACCGTGACCGCGGCCTGCACGCTCCCGCCCGCGGGCAGCATCGTGGCCGAGCCCGCGACCATCACGTTGCGGCCGAGCAGGCTCGAGGCCTGCAGCGCCTGGTTCGAGACGAGCTGCGTCGAGAGGTTCGAGAACGAGGTGTTGAGCTGCGTGATGCCGCTCACGGTCCCGAACTGCGCCAGCTGGCCCATGATCGCCGACTCGTCCATCGGCTTGGTCGGGTCCTGGTTCTTCAGCTGTTGCATCATCAGGTTCAGGAAGTCGAGCTGGTTCATCGCCGTGCCGCCGGTGCCGGTCGTGCCGGTCGTGCCGGTCGCGGACGCGGCGCTGCCGGCGCTGCTCGACGTGCCGTTCAGCATCGCGAGCAGCGACGGGGACAGGACGTTGGTGGTGGCCGTCATTTCGAATTACTCCTAGTGGCCGAGCGACAGCGTCTTCAGGACGAGTTCGCGGGCGGTCGTCATCACTTCGACGTTGCCCTGGAAGGAGCGCGACGCCGAGATCATGTTGGTCAGTTCCTCGACCGGGTTGACGTTCGAGCCGTACACGTAGCCGGTCGCGTCGGCGAGCGGGTGGTCGGGCTGGTAGCGCTTGGCGGGTGCGGCCTGCGACTGGATGACGTCGAGCACGCGCACCCCGACGCCCGGCTCGTCGGAGCCCGGGTTTGCCGAGAACTCGCGCAGCTGCGTCGCGAACACCGGGTGGCGCGAGCGATACGCCGCCTGCGCGGACGGCGCGACCGAGTCGGCGTTCGCGAGGTTCGAGGCCGTGACGTTCAAGCGCATCGACTCGGCGTTCATCGCCGAGCCTGAAATGTCGAAGATTCCGAGTAGCGACATGGTGCTCTGCCTGGGTTCGTTTACTGGCCGGTCATCGCGGTCTGGAGCGCCGCGATGCTGCGGTTGATGAAGTCGAGGCTCGTCTGGAAGCGCACCGCGTTCTCGGCGAACTTCGCCTGCTCGACCGGCGCCTCGACGGTGTTGCCGTCGAGGGACGGCTGGAACGGGATCCGGTACTTGAGCTCCCCCGGCGTGCCGCCCTGGCCGCCGATCGCGAGGTGCCCGACGTGCGTGCGGGTGAGCGTCAGGTCCCCGCCCTGCGTCGCGTCCGAGAGCGCGGCCGCGAAGTCGTAGTCGCGGGCCTTGTAGTTCGGCGTGTCGGCGTTCGCGATGTTGGTCGCGAGCACGCTGACGCGGTCGGCCGCGGCGTAGAGCGCGCGCTCGTGGATTCCAAAGACGTTGTCGAACATGGGCGTCGTCTCGCGTGAGGTCTCGCGGTTCATAGAGCAAGACCCGTGCCAACCGCCCGCGGGGCGCTTTTGCCGCCCGCCGCGGGTTCCGGACGCCCGAAAGCGGCAATCGCGGGCCACCTGAGCGCTCGCAGGCGGCAAGCCTTGGCCGCCGGCGGCCGCATCAGCGGGGCCGGCCGGCCATCGGCGGACGACGGACTTTTGACGCGCCGCCGTCGGCGGTTCAGCGAAAGCCCGGGATTTGCGCGCAAGGACGCCCGGTCGGGGCCCAAAAACCCGCCGCGCTGCAGGGACTTAGCGGTCGGGCCGGTACTGGCACACATCGTGCAGAGATAGAGGGAATGCGCGCGCCCCACTCCTCGCTCAGCGCCCTCGTGCTCGTCGCGGTGCTTCTTTGCGCCGCGGCCCCGGCGCGCGCGGAGGAAGGACTCGAGCGGCCCGAGCGCATCGCCGCGGTCGCGCGCGCGACCGCCGCGCGCGAGAGCGGTCGCGCGCCGGCCGAGCTCGAGGTCGGCGTCATCGACCCGCGCCTCAGGCTGCGGGCCTGCGACACGGAACCGGCCGGCCGGCTCGCACCCGGCACGCGCTCCTCGACCCAGCTCACCGTCGAAGTCCGCTGCCCGGGCCCCCCGTGGCGGCAGTTCGTGCCGGTGCGGGTGCACGCCGAGGAGCCCGTCGTGATCGCCGCGCACCCGCTCGGCCGGCTCGAGGTCGTGACCGCCGCCGACGTCGCGCTCGTCAGCCGCGACGTCGCGAGCATCCCGACCGGCTACTTTCGGAGCCTCGACGACGTCGTCGGGCGGATCGCGCAGCGCACGATCGGCCCCGGCGAGGTGCTCTCGCCGACGACCGTGCGGCCGCCGCCGCTCGTGCGCCGCGGCCAGACCGTGACGCTGATCGCCCGTGCCGGCGGCCTCGCGGTCCGCAGCACCGGCGTCGTCCAGGGCGACGGCGGCCTCGCCGAGCGCGTCCGCGTCAGGAACGCGGCCTCCGGCCGCACCGTCGAGGGCTTCGTGCGCTCGAGCGACACCGTCGAGGTGCTCGTCGAATGAATTCGCTCAAGGTTCGGCGCGCCGCGCCGACAGTGGCGGACGGCGAAAGGACTTACGCCGCTGCACCGAACCGGACCCTGCGCAAGTTCACATATTTCTCTAAAGTTCGGCGCTGACCGACCGATACGATGGAAGAGGAGCTGCGTGCTCCGGGAGTGATCAACATGAGCACCAAAATTACGGGGTACGGCACCCCCACGACCGTGGTGTCGGGCTCGTCCCGCACCGGCGGCGTCGAGCGTGTCGCCGGGGATGCCCCCGCGAGCGGTCCCGCGGCGCCGGCCGGCGACTCGGTGACGCTGACCGATTCGGCCAAGACGCTGCAGAAGCTCGGGGAGGCGATCGCCGCCTCGCCGGTCGTCGATGGCAACCGCGTCGAGGCGGTCAAGAGCCAGATCGCGCAGAACACCTACAAGGTGGACTCGCTCAAGGTCGCGGCCAAGCTGCTCGCGGCCGACCAGGAACTGCCGCACTGAGGCGTGCACCCATGGACCTGACCGCACTCGCCGCGCTGAACACGTTGCTCGACCGCCAGATCGTGGTCGGCAACGCGCTTCTGGCTGCGCTCGAGGCCGAGCGCGGCGCGCTGACGGGCTTCGACCTCGCAGCGCTCGAGGCGAGCACGACCGAGAAGGACCGCATGGTCGGCGAGTTCGACCGGCTCGACGGCGACCGCCGCCGGCTGATCGCGCGCTTCGGCTACGGACCGGGCCGCGCCGACATGGTCGAGCTCATCCGCGCGGTCGAGGACCGCGGCTATCGCGAGGACGCGCGCCACGCGGGTCCTCTGGCCGCGCGCTGGCGCCGTTATGTCAACATCGCCGAGCGCTGCCGCGACGCGAACGAGCGCAATGGGCTCATCGTCAGCATGCAGAGCCGCCGCGTCACGAAGACGCTGAACGTGCTGCGCACGGGTCGCGCGGACGAACTCACCTACGGTCCCGCAGGCGCTGCCGCTCTCGGCTACGGCGCCCGGGCCCTCGGTCGGGTCTGAGACCGGACGGTCGCGGCCATGCTGGTCCTCAGCCGCAGAGCAGACGAGTCGATCGTGATCCAGCCGGCCGACGGCGCGGACGCGAACATGACGCTCGCCGAGCTCTTCGCCAATGGCCCGATCCAGATCACGCTCCTAGGCGGAACCGGAAAGCGTGTCAAGATGGGCATCAATGCACCGGTTCAGCTCGCGATCCGTCGCAAAGACGACTGACGCTTTTAAGTTTCTGAATTAATTACAGAATTCCGCACCCTTCCGGACGCGGGACGCGTGCTGCAGCGCGATTTGCACGCTTGCAAACCCCGCTTTCATGCTCGGCCGGGCGACGCTCAGGCATACTGAGTCCCGCGCTAGGGGCGATATAAGAATTTCGGAGACGGGGTTCCTATGGAACGGCGGCTGCATACGCGCCATCGGGCGCGCACTACCGTATACGTTCAGGTTCCGGGCCGCCGCGGCAAGCTGTGCCGTGCGCGCAATCTGAGCGCGAACGGCGTGTTCGTCGAGACCGAGAACCTGGGCCTGCAGAAGGGCTCGGTCGTCGAGCTCGCCTTCGCGATCAACCTCGGCAGCGTGACCAAGATTCATCGCCGTACCGCGATCGTCGCGCACGTCTCGCGCGGCGGTACGGGCCTCAGGATGGAGAGCTACGCCGGGCGCTGAAGCCCGACGAGCCACAACCGGGTTCCATGTCGGTGGCGCCGCAGTCGCAAGGCTCGGCGCCTCTTTTATTTGGGGCCCCGTGCTCCTGAGGATGCCGGATGCCGAACGTGCCCGCCAACCGCTCGTTCAAGTACTACGACTTCATCATGGCGGCGTACGTCTGCATCCTGCTGTGCGCGAACCTGATCGGCCCGTCGAAGGTCGCGACGATCAACCTGCCGCTCTTCGGCGTCACCGACTACGTCGCCGGCGTGCTCTTCTTCCCGATCTCGTACTTCTTCGGCGACATCCTGACCGAGGTCTACGGCTACGGGCGCGACCGGCGCGTCGTGTGGGCGGGCTTCGCGGCGCTCGTGTTCGCCGCCGTGATGGCCGCGACGATCGTGGCGCTGCCGGCGGCGTCCTGGTGGCACAACCAGCCGGCCGTCGAGACGATCTTCGGCGCCACGCCGCGCATCGTCGCGGGCTCGATCACCGCGTTCTGGTGCGGCTCCTTCGCCAACAGCTACGTGCTCGCGAAGATGAAGCTCTTCACGCGCGGACGGTGGCTGTGGACGCGGACGATCGGCTCGACGGCGGTCGGCGAGCTCGTGGACTCGGCGCTCTTCTACACGATCGCCTTCTACGGCACCTGGGAGACGCGCCACGTCGTCGCCGTCACGCTGACGCAGTACGTCTTCAAGGTGACCTGGGAGGTGCTCGCCACGCCCCTGACCTACGTCGTCGTCGGGTTCCTGAAGCGCGCCGAGCAGGAGGACTACTACGACCGCGACACGAACTTCACGCCGTTTTCGCTGCGGACCTGAACGGCCATCAGCTGGGGCGACGCGACTCGGCGTACTGCGGGAGTCCGTCCGCGGGCCGGTCCCATGAGGCCGCATCGACCATCCAGATGTGGTCGATCGGCGCCACCCGCGAGGGCTCCTCGAGCGTGCCGATCGTGAGGTCGACCTCGCCGGGCCGGCGATCGTTCCGATAGCCGATCGGCGCACCGCACCGGCCGCAGAACGACCGCCAGACGCCAGGCGAGGACTGGAACTCCTGCGGCGACCCCGCGGTGATCCGCAGGTCCGCGGTCTTCACGGTGACCCAGCCGAGAGCGTGCGCGCCCGAGGCGCGACGGCACGAGGTGCAGTGGCACAGCGTCGGCGGGTAGAGCAAGGGCCCGCACTCGTAGCGCACCGCACCGCAGAGGCACCTTCCGGAGAGCTGCTCGCTCATGACTCGTTACTCCTGGCGGATGCGCCGGCGGTGAGCCGCTCGTCGACCCACTCGATCCAGTGGCGCACGGGGATCTTGCTCGCCGAGCCGAGGTGCGCGAGGCAGCCGACGTTCGCCGACAGGATCTCGGCCGGCGACTCGAGGCAGAGCGCCTCGAGCTTGCGGCGGCGCAGTTCCGTCGAGAGCTCGCGCTCGAGAAGCGAATAGGCGCCCGCCGACCCGCAGCAGAGGTGCGGGTCGCGAACCGTCACGAGCTCGGCACCGAGCGCCGCGAGGATCGGCTCGACCTTGCCGCGCACGCGCTGCCCGTGCTGCAGCGTGCACGGCGCATGGAACGCGACGCGGCGCGCGGCGGGCGTGGCGCGTGCCTTGAGCGAGCCGACCTCGGGCGCAAGGAACTCGGCGAGGTCGACCGTGCGCTCGCTGATCCTTCGCGCACGGGCCGCGTAGCCGGGATCGCCCGCGAGGAGCTCGCCGTAGTCCCTCACGCGCACGCCGCAGCCGGAGGCCGTCATCACGAGCGACTCGACGCCCTCGTCGAGGTGGCGGGACCAGGCATCGACGTTGCGCCGCGCCGCCGCCAGCGCGCCCGCGGGGTCCGACAGGTGCGCGCGGACGGCCCCGCAGCAGCCGGAGCGCGGCTCGGCGAACGCCTCGACCCCGAGCGCCGCGAGCACCCGCGCCGTCGCGGCATCGATCGACGGGATCAGCGCTCCTTGCGTGCAGCTCGTGAGCAGCAGCACCCGCCGCGCGTGCCCGCGCGTCGCGGCGGGGCCGGGGTCGCGGCGCTCGATGACCTTGGCGCGTAGTGCCCGGGGCAGGAAGGGCCTGACGCGCCGGCCGAGGCCGAGCGCCGCCGCGAACAAGCGTCGCCGCGAGAGCGCCGCGCGCAGCACGGCGCGCGTTACGCGCTCGCCGAGCGGTCGGGGCACGCGCTCGTCGACGATCTCCCGGCCGATCTCGAGCAGCCGCCCGTAGCGCACGCCCGAAGGGCAGGTCGTCTCGCAGGCGAGGCACGTGAGGCAGCGATCGAGATGCTGCTGCGTCGAGCGCGTAGCGGCGCGGCCCTCGAGTACCTGCTTGATCTGGTAGATGCGTCCGCGCGGGCCGTCGAGCTCGTCCCCGAGCAGCTGGTAGGTCGGGCAGGTCGCCGCGCAGAACCCGCAGTGCACGCAGGTGCGCAGGATCGCCTCGGCCTCGCGGCCCTGCGTCGTGTCCTTGATGAAGTCGGCGAGATGGGTTTCCACCGCTCGCTCAGAGGCCAGGCACGAGGCGGCCGTAGTTGAAGATGCTGCGCGGGTCGAACGCGGCCTTGAGCCGGCGGTGGATCGTGAGGAGCGGCGGCGGCAGCGGCTCGAACGCGGGCGTGAGCCCATCCCCGTGCCAGAGCGCCGCCGAGCCGCCGATGCGGCGCACGGCCCCGCGCACGACCGTCGCCGAGGCGCTGGTGCGCAACCAGCGCAGCGCCCCTCCCCACTCGACGAGCAGCGTCCCGGGGAGGTCGAGCGCCGTGGCGCCGGATGGCACCGACAGCCGCCACAAGGGATCGCGCGGGGCGAGGAACGGATGGCTGTGATCGCGGATGCTCGTCCACGCGCGCTCGGCGGCGGCGGCCTCGACGAGCGCGCCGCCCAACTCCGCACGGGCCGCCGCGACGACCGAGGGCGCCCCCGACAGCCGCACGCGCGCGACCCCGTCGTGCCAGAAGGTCGCCGACACCGGCAGCGGCCGGCGCGCCCAGCGGTTGAACGCGCCGACCGCGTCCTCTGCGTTCATCGCGAACTCGAGCGTCGCCTCGGACGCGGGCCGCGGTACGACCTTGAGCGACACCTCGGCGAGGACACCCAGGATGCCGAGCGACCCGCAGCTGAGGCGCGCGACGTCGAACCCGGCGACGTTCTTCATGACGCGGCCGCCGAAATTCAGCAGCTCGCCCGCCGCCGACAGCAGCTTGACGCCGAGCACGAAGTCGCGCACCGCGCCCGCGCTCGCGCGCCGGGGCCCGGAGAGTCCGGCCGCCACGATGCCGCCGAGCGTCGGGTCGCCGCCGAATGCCGGCGGCTCGCAGGCGAGGAACTGCCCGTGCGCGGCGAGGAGCGCCTCGACCTCGCTGAGGCGCGTGCCGGCGCGCGCGCTGACGACCAGCTCGCTCGGCTCGTAGTCGACGATGCCGGCGTAGCCGCGGGTGTCGAGCAGCTCCCCTTCCGAGGCCTCGCCGAGGAAATCCTTGGTGCCGGCGCCGCGAATGCGGAGCCGCCCTCCATCGCGGGCGGCGGTGAGGATCCGCTCGCGCAGCGCCGAGAGGTTGGGATCGATCGGCACGTCAGAGTCGCTCGAGCTCGGGGAACGGCAACGCGCCCTTGTGCACGCGCATGCGGCCATACTCGGCGCAGCGGTGCAGCGTCGGGATCAGCTTCCCGGGGTTCAGCAGCCCGTCGGGGTCGAACGCGCGCTTGATCGCGAAGAACGCCGCGCGCTCCTCCGGCGTGAACTGCACGCACATCGAGTTGATCTTCTCGACGCCGACGCCGTGCTCGCCGGTGATCGTCCCGCCGAGCGCCACGCAGAGCTCGACGATGTCGGCGCCGAAGCGCTCGGCGCGGTCCCATTCGCCCGGCACGTTGGCATCGAACAGGATCAGCGGGTGCAGGTTGCCGTCGCCGGCGTGGAACACGTTCATGCACTTGAGGCCGTGGCGGACCTCGAGCGCCGCGATCGCCTCGAGGACGCGCCCGAGGTGCTTGCGCGGGATCGTGCCGTCCATGCAGTAGTAGTCGGGCGAGATGCGCCCCGCGGCCGGGAAGGCGTTCTTGCGCCCCGACCAGAACCGGAGGCGCTCGGCCTCGGACTGCGACACCGCGACCGCGGTCGCGCCGGCCCCGCGCACGATCGCCTCGAGCCGCCCGATCTCCTCCCGGACCTCGTCGGGCGTGCCATCGGACTCGGCGAGCAGGATCGCCGCCGCGCCGAGGTCGTAGCCCGCCTTGACGAACGGCTCGACCGCCGCCGTCGCGCGCCGGTCCATCATCTCGAGCCCGGCGGGCACGATGCCGGCCGCGATGATCGCGGCGACCGCCTGGCCGGCGTGGCCGACGTCGCCGAAGGACGCCATCACGACGCGCGCGGTCGACGGGCGCGGCAGGAGCCTCACGCTCACCTCGGTCACGACCGCGAGCAGGCCCTCCGAGCCGATCAGCAGCGCGAGCAGATCGAGGCCCGGTGAATCGAGCGCATGCGCGCCGAACTCGACGATCTCGCCCTCGATCGTCACGGCGCGCACCCTGAGCACGTTGTGGAGCGTGAGGCCGTACTTCAGGCAATGCACGCCGCCGGCGTTCTCGGCGACGTTGCCGCCGATCGTGCAGGCGATCTGCGAGGAGGGATCGGGCGCGTAGTAGAGCCCGTGCGGCGCCGCGGCCTCGGAGATCGCGAGGTTGCGCACGCCCGGCTCGACGCGCGCGATCCCCGCCGCCGCGTCGACCGCGAGGATGCGGTTCAGGCGCGCGAGCGAGACGAGGACGCCGGCCGCATGCGGCATCGCGCCGCCCGAGAGGCCGGTCCCCGCGCCGCGTGCGACGAGCGGCGCGCCGAGGCGCCGGCACACGCCGACGGCCGCCACGACCTCGCGTTCCGAGGACGGCATGACGACCGCGACCGGGAGCCCGCGGAACGTCGCGAGCCCGTCGCACTCGTAGGGCCGCAGGTCGCCGTCGGAGGAGAGCACCGTGCCCGCGGGCAGCACCGCCTCGAGCGCCGCGACGATTTCTCGGCGCCGGCCCGCGTCGGGCCGCTCGGCGGAGTCGCAGAAGCGGGGCTCGCCGGCCGCGTCGGCCGCGGGCGCGCTCAAAGCGCCCGCCAGCTCATGCGCGCGTCGGCTCGCGATCGGCCTGCCATCCGCTCCTCCGGCCCGGTCACCCCGGGACCCATTTTGCACCCGCGCCGCGCCCGCTGCGCGCCGATCGTCGCACCGCAGCATGCAATCGCGGCCGTGGATACACTAATCTCGTCGCGCACCGGCGCGGGCTTGGCGATGGGAACCGGGCGATGCTCCCGGGGCGGCGGGTCGCGGCGCGACCGGACGAGCGGCCACAGAACAACTAAGGAACGCCATGTACCAGCAGATGTACGACCCGATGGGGAACACCGTCCTCTCGACGCTCGTCGCGGCGATCCCGATCCTGACGCTGCTCTACTTCATCGCGCTGCACCCGCACCGCGACGCGAACGGCGTGCGCCACCTCGGGATCGCGGCCCCGTACGCCGCGTTCTACGGCGTGATCGCCGCCTTTCTCGTCTCCTGCATCGCCT
>Ga0335069_10012172_pt1 | contig 12108 bp, 10 predicted proteins | sample Lox_Sample_11_FD_206714 | JGI IMG/M metagenome (GOLD analysis project Ga0335069, IMG submission 206714) | Soil microbial communities from Loxahatchee National Wildlife Refuge, Florida, United States - Lox_Sample_1.1 | ecosystem: Environmental > Terrestrial > Soil > Wetlands | place: USA...
GGGAATTCACGGATGGCCGGTCCAAATTCCGGAATCGACTCAGAAGAGACCTACGCCTTCCGGTGCTGACCGTCTCTTCATGGCGGCATAGCGGTCACTGCGGGAAGCGGCTTTCGGTGACAGCCGCCTGCACTGCGTCGAACTCGACGGGCTTGACCAAGCGCTCGTCGAATCCCGCTTCCCGAAAGCGGCGGCGATCCGCCTCCTGGCTCCAGCCGGTCGGGGCGACCAACAGAGCGCCTTGGCCCTTGGGGAGCTGACGCAAAACGACGGGCCATCGCGCGTCTGTCCATTTTCGGCGTTCCAATGTCGTTATTCTCGCGCCGCCGTTCGGTCCCTGAAAATGCGCGCCGCAAAATGCAGGGGGCATTTTCGTCTTCTCAGCTTGAAATCATGACTGCACGACGATCCATCGGGCGATGTCCGGCCAGGTTTCTTCGAGCGTCCTTGCGCCCATGAACAGGCCTATATGGCCGCCGGGCGCGATGCGCGAGTTGATTTTGTCTTTGGGTGTCCCGATCTGCTTTGCCGCGTTCATAACCTGTTCGACGGTCGTGACGTCGTCGGCCGCGCCGGCGAGCAGATAGGTCGGGCAGACGATATTCTTCAGGTCCAGCTTGCGGCCAAGTCCGACGAACTCCCCTTTCCAGAAACGGTTTTCCTTGAACAGCTGATTGATCGCCTGGAGGTACCAGCGTCCCGGCAAATCGAGCGGATGTTCGTACCAACTGGCGAATGTTTCCGTTTTCTTGACATAGGCGGGGTCGTCGATATGGAAGAAAAGCTCGGCGGGATCGCGCAGGTAGTGTTCCGCCGGGTTCATGTTTTTCCATCCCCGCAGCATGATTTTGCCGAGCATCAGGCCGCCGCCAGCGGCGACGAGGTCCTCGTAAAAATTCGGGGGCGCCATTTCGACAATATGTTTCAGGGGACCGTCGCCGGCCAGCGTATCGATGGGCGAGCCGGCGAGCACGAGCGAATTGACCTTTTCCGGGAAACGCGCCGCGATCATCGCCGACGTCCAGCCGCCCTGACAAAGTCCGACGAGATTGACCTTGCCGCCGAGATCGTCGATCGCGACGACCATGTCGGCGAGATAATTGTCAATGTCGAAATCCTTCATGTCGACACTGGCCGACTTCCAGTCGGTGAGCGCGACGTGCCCCAAGCCATTGTCGAGCAAGGTCGCGACAAGGCTTTGGTCCTTGCTGTAATCCGCGATCATCGACGAGTGCCCGGCATAGGGTGCGTCGACAAGCGTAGGAAGGGGTGACGGGCGTCCATAGTCGCGCAAGGTCATGGTGCGAAGCTCAAGCCGAACCTGGTTGGGCGTCGCCAGCTCAGGCCGAAGTTCTTCGAAGATTTTGACGCCCTCGTCGACGAATTTCGCTTCGCGAACGAGCATATCCAACTCTTCCTTGGCGAAGGCCCATGTGGCGAGGGCCGGCCAGAACAATGGGACGCTCACCAGCGATACATGAATCGGAGCTTTTGACGACGGCTCGGTCATGGCTGTGCTGATCCACTGTTATTGAAGGACGACGAGGTTCGGCGGAAGCGCGCCAGCGCCTTATTGTCAGCAGACGAAGGTCAACGCGCACCGCTCGCTAACCGTTCACTTGAGAACCTTCCGGAAGCGCCAGATCGCTACAGCGAAGAACATCGTTCCGATTCCGAACAGCGCAAAATATTGGGGCCAAACGATGTCGACGCCGGCTCCGCGGAACACGATCGCCTGCGCCAGCATGACAAACCAGGTGTCGGGCGCGGCCAGCATGACGTCCTGAACCATCTGCGGCATGCTTTCCCGCGGCGTCGCTGCGCCGGACAACAATTGCATCGGGAGTAGCGTGAGAACGAGAAGCAGCGCGAATTGTGGCATCGATTCCGCCAAAGTGGCCAAGGCAATCCCCATCGCTGTGGTGGCGTAGAGCTGCAGCGCGGCGGCGAACATGAAGAGCGGGATCGAGCCGTGGATCGGCACCTGGAGGAGGCCCTGCACCACCACGATCAGTGACAGGAAACCTGCAACCCAGACAACCAGCCCCATCGACCAGATCTTGCTCACCATGATTTCGGTCGGGGTGACCGGCATCACAAGCAAATGCTCGACGGTCCCGTGCTCCCGCTCGCGGATAAGTGCGGCGCCCGCGAGCACGACCGACAGCATGGTGATCTGCGCCATGACGCTGGTGATCGCGGCAAACCAAACTCTTTCGAGATTGGGATTAAACGCGGCGCGCAAGTCGAGATCGACGGGCAGCGGCGTTGCAGAGCGGTGACGCTGGAGGAAATCGTTCACCTCGCCGGCAACGATGCTCTGGACATAGCCGCCGCCAGCGAAGGCCTGCCCGACGCGGGTTGCATCGACATTGAGCTGAATTTCATTCCTGCGGCCTCTGCCATTGAGCAGGTCGCGCTCGAAATGCGGCGGGATGTCGAGGGCGAAAGTATCGATCCCCTGGTCCATGCGGCGATCCATCTCGTCAGCCGTTATAATGTGGGGGAGCAGGAAACGGGGCGGATAGAAAGCGCCAGCGATGCGAGCGGAAAGCTGGGACCGGTCTTCGTCGACGACGGAAATGGCCGCTCGGTTCAGCAACTCGGGCGCTACGGTCGCCTGGTTGTAGACCGTGACCGTGAACACGAAAAATATCAGGAACACCATGATGTGATCACGCCCAAGGCCGCGCAATTCCTTAATCCCAAGCTGCACGACGTTGGTTAGGCGCATCTTAGCTGTCCTGCTTTTTCAACAGCAGCCCGGCCAAGGCGATCAATAGCGGGGCCATGATAGCGAGCGGAATGAGATCGCTCTGCAGATCGACGAAGCCGAGCGCTTTCGAAAATGTGCCGCGCGCGATCGTGATGAAGAACGACGTGGGAAAAACCGCTCCGATTGCGTGAGCCGTCCCCGTTATCGACGAGACCGGGTCAATCACTCCCGAGTAGTGCACTGCAGGAACCATCGTCACCACCGTTGTGGCGAAAATCGCCGCCACCTGACTGCGAACGAAGCTCGAGATCGTCAGGCCAATGGCGGTCGCCACAGTCACGTAGAGCAGGGCGGCGAGGACGAAGGTGGGAAAGTCCCCGGTGAACGGAACGCCGAAAACGAACCTCCCAAAGGCAGCTAAAAAGAAGAAGTTCACCATCGCGAGCACGATGTAGGGAATCTGCTTGCCTAGGAGAAACTCGAACCGGGTGACTGGCGTCACGTAAAAGTTGACGATCGAGCCAAGCTCCTTCTCGCGGACCACGCTCAGCGTCGCTAGGTTCGCGGGAATGACGAGCAGAAGGAGCGGGATGACGGCCGGCACCATCGCGATGAGGCTCTCGAAGCCCGGATTGTAGCGGTAGCGGATCTCGATCTGCGTCTGGCCCGCCAACGTCTGCTTGCCGAACAGCCTGCTAACCTGATCCTCGAGCCACTGTAGGTGCAGCAATTGAACGTAGCCTTGGATGACTTCGGCTCGGACTGGCATCGCCCCATCGATCCACATGCCGATCTTGACGTTGCGGCCACGCGCGATATCCCGCCCGAAGTTGGGAGGGATTTCCACGGCGAGGCTGATTTCACCCGTTTGCATCCGCCTATCGAGCTCTTCGTTGCTGGAAATTGGCGGATGCTGCACGAAATAACGCGAGCCAGCGATATTGAGGACATAGTTTTCGCTGACCGTCGTTTGGTCGCGATCGAGCACGGCGAAGGCGAGATTATCGACGTCGAGGTTGATCCCGTAGCCCATGATGAACAAGAGGATGACGCTTCCGAACAAGGCCATGCCCAAACGGAGGTAGTCGCGGCGGAGCTCGATCGCCTCGCGCATCATGTATGCGCCCATGCGTCGCAGGCTGAACCATCCGCTGGTCGCGAAACCGCGCCCTTCCTCCGCAGCCTTCGGGGCCGCCGATTCGGCTGGTTTTTGCCCGAGTCTTTGGCCGGTGGCATCCTCCAGGAACTCGATGAACGCTTCTTCCAGATTGGCGGCATGCCGCATCGCAATAATGTTCTGCGGCGTATCGCTGACCAGCACTTTTCCCGCGTTCATGAGCGAAATGCGGTCGCAGCGCATGGCCTCGTTCATGAAGTGGGTCGAGACGAAGATCGTGACGTTGTCCTTGCGGGAAAGGTCGACGAGAATCTGCCAGAACTTGTCGCGCTCAACCGGGTCCACTCCCGAGGTCGGCTCGTCCAAGAGCAGCATCTCGGGCGAATGGATCATCGCCACTGCGAGCTGAAGACGCTGACGAATGCCCAAGGGCAGCGCGTCGGGCAAAACGTCCATGGCGTCGACCAGATCGAACCGCTCCGCCGCCTCTGCGACGCGCGGCTCGATCTTCTCCGGCGGCAGGCGGTAGAGACGCGCGTGCAACTCGAGGTTTTGCCGGACGGTGAGTTCCGAGTAGAGCGAGAAAGCCTGCGACATATAGCCGACCCGGAGGCGGATCCCCATGTCGTTCGGGTTCATCCTTTGGCCGAACAGAGTCGAGCTTCCCTCGGTCGGCCGTAGCAGACCGGTCAGCATCTTCATTGTCGTGCTCTTGCCGCAACCGTTCGAGCCGAGAAACCCGAAGATTTCCCCTTTGGCGATACGGAAGCTCACGTGGTCGACGGCGGTGAAATCGCCGAACCGCTGGGTCAGCCCTTGGGCTTCGATGGCGATCTCCTGGGACGCCGCGGCCGAGCGCGTCGGTATGACCACCTCCACGTGACCCTGGCGTTTCTCTTCGGGCAAAAGCGCAATGAACGCGGCGTCGAGCGAGTCCTTTCCGGTATGCGCCATCAGTTCTTTTGGCGAGCCGGTCGCGAGCACTTTGCCCGCAAACATCGCAACGAGCCAATCGAACTGCTCGGCCTCCTCCATATAGGCCGTGGCGACCATGACGCTCATGGTCGGCCGCGCGGCGCGGATCTGATCGATCAGCTCCCAGAACTGACGCCGCGACAACGGGTCGACGCCGGTCGTCGGCTCGTCCAGAATCAGAAGGTCGGGGTCATGGATCAGCGAGCAGCAGAGGCCAAGCTTTTGCTTCATGCCGCCGGACAGCTTGCCAGCCGGCCGCCCCGCAAACGGACCGAGCCCCGTCGCCCGTAAGACTGTGTCGATGCGACGCCGGCGTTCCTGCCGCCCGAAGCCGAACAGGCGCCCGAAAAAATCCACATTCTCGAACACCGAGAGGGTGGGATCAAGGTTCTTCCCCAACCCTTGCGGCATATACGCGATCCGCGGGCAGGTCGCGCGGCGGTGTCCGACATCTCTCATGTCGCCGCCGAGCACATCGACCGTACCGGTCTGTATCTTGCGCGCGCCGGAGATCAGATCGAAGAAAGTCGACTTGCCGACGCCGTCCGGTCCGATCAGCCCCACCATGCAGCCGGCCGGAACTTCGAGGCTCAGATGATCGATGGCCAGCGTCGGGCCATAAGAGTGGCAGACGTCTTGGAGGCTTACGACGATTTTGGCTGGAGCGGTCGCGGCGTCCGTGAAGCTCGAGGCGGTCATTGCTGAGGCAGCCTGGCCGCGAGGTTGTCCGGCCACTCAGCCTTCGAATCCAGCTTGACATAGGCCACGCCCGGCACGCCGGTCTTCACCATCTGGCTATATTTGCGAAGCAGCTCCGGCGACACATTCGCTTTGAGACGAAACATCAGTTTCTGCCTCTCCGCCGCTGTCTCCACAGTCTTTGGAGTGAATTGCGCGACGCTGGCGACATAGCTGATGGTCGCCGGGATGACATATTCGGGGAAGGCGTCGAGCACGATGCGCGCCTCGGCGCCGATGCCGACTTCGCCGGCCTGCTTGGTCGGCAGATAGAAGGTCATATAGACGTCGCCGAGGTCCACGAGGTTGAGCACCCGCCCGCCCGCCGGCAGCACCTCGCCTTCCTCGGCGACCTTGTATTGCACCCGGCCGTCGCGCGGCGTCTTGAGGCTCGAGTCATCGATGTCGGCGACGATGCGGTCGATGGTCGCTTGTGCGGCGATGACGGCCGACTCGGCGTCGACGACCTGCGCCTGCGCCGCGCCGATCCCAGCCTCGGCCGCGGCCAATTTGGCTTCCCCTTCCGCAATGGCGGAATAGGTTGCTTGTTCGTTAGCACGGGCGTCGTCAAGCGATTGCTTGGTCTCAAAATCCTTGGCCGCCATGGGCTCGACGCGCTTGAGCCGGGCCGACGCAGCTTGCCACAAGGCTTTGCGGAGGGCGATCTGGGCGATCGCGGCCGTCCGCTCCGCTTCGCGCTGCCTCACCACGGCTTTAGCGGTCTCGACGCCGATGGTCGCGCGCTCCAACTGAGCTTGAGCTTCGCGCCGCTGCGCTTCGAGCGTTTTGGTGTCCATATGGACGAGCACCTGTCCCGCGCTGAGGAGAATCTGGGCGATCCGCCCCGGGATTTTGGCGTCGACGTCGATCTCGGTCCCTTCGATGCGGCCGTTGCCGCTCGCAAAGCCTTCGGGCAGCCCGGAGGGCCGCAGCTTCAGCCAAGCGTAGTAGCCGCCGCCGGCGAGCGCGAGAACGACGACGAACCCGAGGAGCGGCTTTCCAAACCGCTTTAACGCCCCGTCGGACTTCGGCGCGGGCTTGCTGTCGCCAACAGGCTGGCCCGCAGTGGTTTTCGCCTGGCTTTCGGATGCCCCGCCTGTGGCTTGGCGATTAACAGCTTCAGGAACATGCGTCATGTCGGCCCTGCCTGTCGTATTGGGCGACGACCTAGGTAAGAAACGGTGGTCGCGGCGGCTCTCATCATTGCGGCGTCAATTGACGCACGCAATAGCTTTTTTTCCCGCTCGGCGCGCAGCGCCGTCGAACTCATAACGCTCGCAGCGTAGCGCCCAGGCTGTTGGCGGTTCATTGAGATACGTCAAAGCGGGCCGAGCTTCCTTCGCGTCTTGGCGTCGCCTGTCGTTTTCTCTGGCATGAGGAATCCACCCGCCGACAGAAGGAGCTGCCAAAGAAGTCTATGCGGATTACTACCAGAGCCTCCGGAAAGGTGGTGAAAGCCCCGCCTGATGCCGCAGCCGCGTCCAACAGGTGGGCCTCACATTTTGGCTTCGCAACATGATTGACTTTGATCGACCGACGCCCTCGCATGCGGCGATATCGCGCATCCTCAAGGGATCGCCTAGGCTCCGCACCGGTCACTCCCGCTTGTCTTCGAAATAGAATTGACCCGGTGTGGTGGTCTTCGTGTCGTAGACGAAAGTTTTGCCAGAGAGGGACGCCGCGGCGCCAGAGGCGAGGAGATAGGCGCCGCGGCCCGACGTCCTAACTTCGGTCACCTCACCATTCGTCGTAACATACTCGAGTTTCCCATCCGAGAGCTGAAGGACTGCCACGGCGCCCGGCTTGCGAATGACACCGCCGCCCAGGAGGAGCCTGCCGCCGGATTTGTTCATCTCCCAAACCGCCCTGGCCGTGAGCACGGCCCCGCTCAAAGGACCTTGCATAACCTGGCAGGAATAATCCCTGACGCTGATTCCACGCCCTTCCTCGGCTCCAAACGGCTCGGCGGTCGGGGCTTCTATGTATTGGCAGGAAAAGGCGTCGACGTTTTCCTGCGCGCTCGCCTTCAGGACGGCGCCCTGCGTCACTGTCGCCGCCATCAAAGCGCCGGCGAGTATTCTTATCAACGTCACGTGACTTACCTCCGGGCTGCCGCAATGTATCCTAGCGCAAAAGGACCGGAATCGAAAAGGCGGAATACCGTTACAGGAACCAGTCCGCGCGGTTAGCTGGCTCACTAAATTTGGCGAGGCGCCGAAGGGCCCATTGTTGAAAAGGCGCCGTTGGGCCATGATGTCGTGTCGGCCCAGCCTTCCCGCCAATCCAGCTCCGGCGCGAACTTGAACGGATAGGTCGGCTCCACTTAGGCATGCGGTTCGACCTCCGCCGGTGGACCGAACAGCGCGGCGTGGTCTCCGATTGTTCCCGTTCGGGCCAGGCAACGGATAGCGCCTCTATCGAGTCGTTCAGCGGCAAGTGCAGGGCGAGGCGCTTGAACACGCACAGGCTCAAAATTCTGGCCGAAGCGGGAAAAAAAGCGGAATCTTGGCATAGAGATTACAACGAAGTACGACTGCACAGCGCCGTCGGCGACAAGCCGCCAATATCGCTTTCAATCGGCCAGCCGGCCGGACCAACGTCGGGGCCCGGCGCACCCAGATGGCAATACGAAGGAGATGTAAATGAGACAAGTCCTCGTGGCGGCAGATGGTTCGGAGGGCGCCGACCGAGCCATCGATTTTGCGGCAGAAGTCGTCAGCGCAACAGGCGACAAGCTGCACATCCTCAATGTCGCCAGCGGCTTGGCGGCAGACATACCGGAAGCGGTGCATCGATCGCCTTCGACGGAGAAGCTCGTCGGTGAGATTATCGATGAGCAAGCTCATCAGATTTTGACGCGCGCCATGGAACGCGCGCGGAAGAAAGGCGCGCTCGACATCGAAAGCCATTTCTTTTGGGGTGATCCAGCCGAGGAGATACTCGAGGCGGCCCGAAAGTTGAATTCTGACGTTGTTGTTGTTGGCCGGCGCGGTCGAGGACGGTTATCAGGTCTGCTGCTCGGCAGCGTTTCTCAGAAGCTCGCGAGCCTAGCGCCATGCACGGTCGTCATTGTACCGTGACGGGTCTTCTCAATCGGCACGGAGTCGGTTCAGCTTAGTTTGCTTAGAGCCCGACTCATAATTCATGCTGCATGAGACTCGCGTCTCGCCAGTCTTCGCATGAGCAGGAAGGCGAGAGCGATCTGGAGCCAGGCGAGAGTTGACTCGATGGTCGCCTCGAAATCCTTCGCCAGGCGACGGGCGCGATTGATCCAGCCGAAGGTTCTTTCGACGACCCAACGCTTCGGCAGCACGACGAACCCCTTGATTTGCGTATCGGTGCGTTTGACCACGGTGATGGCGATGCGGCTGGCCTCGAAGGCTGCGCGCTGCGCTTCGTCGCCATTGTAGCCGCTATCGACGAAAGACATTTTCACCCACGGGCTTTTGCGGCGCACCTCGCGCAGGAGCGGCGCCAGAGCGTCGCGATCCTGAACGTCGCCGGTCGTTATCTGGCATTCAATCGGCAGCCCGAGCGTATCGACGGCGATCTGTCGCTTGCGTCCCTTGATTTTCTTGGCGGCGTCGTAGCCGCGCGGACCGCCGGCTTCCGTGGTCTTGACCGATTGGCTATCGACGACGACCGCTGTGGGCGCCGCCGCGCGGCCTTCCGCTTCGCGCGTGTTCATCACGAGAATGCAGACGATTCGTCCACCGACCGCTGTCGCGCCAGGCGTAGAACCTGTTCTGGACGGCGGTGAAAGGCGGAAAGTCCTTGGGCAGAAAACGCCAGGGGCAACCAGAGCAGATCAAGTAGAACAAAGCGTTCAGTATCTTGCGCGGGTCTGTCGGCTTGCGCCCGCGTCGTTTGGGCGGTGGCAGAAGGCCCGAAATCAGCGCAAATTCAGCGTCTGACATATCGTTTGAATAACGTTCGCGGATCACATCATATTTCTCTCGATCGGCCTCGTTCCATGGCACGGCGAATCCCTCTGAGTTGTTGCAAACCCAAGGAATCAAAGGCCGCGAGGCCGATCAACCAATTTCAGGTCGGGCTCTTAGACCTCTCCACAATCCATGATTTTTGCACGCCCTGGTGCGCCAACTGATCGACAAGATCGTCGAGCCCTCGTCGTCGACGAGCCTTCCCGATCCCGCCTACCAGATGCACGAATGATGGAGGCAGCTAATGAGGTCTGAACCCGTGTGGGATTCGGGCCTTGGGTGTCGGTGGTTGCGGATACCGCAACCACCTTGATTTACTGCTTGTGGGCTAGCTTGCGTTTCGCATTGGCATTCAACAACAATATGCCTCCGGGGCTCGAAGTTCCGCTTTTTGATGTCAGGCAGCGTCAACCGGCCAACGGCGTCTGCCCCGTCGAGCGGCGCCGGCGAAGCTGAATCCCGGAGGGCAAGGTCGGCGGGCGCAGTGGCGGAAAGAGTTCAAACGTCAATGGCCGTTTCGAGCAGGATCGCGGACGTCATCCCAAAATGCCGCGAACGGCAGCCAGATAAGCGTCAAAAAAAAGGAGTAGAGTTCTAACCCTGTTTTGTGCGGGCCATGGCGATGAGCTACAAGATTGAACTACAAAATTAGCGTGGCCAATTCGAGCGAAGAACATATGAATATCGGAGTCCAACCGGGAGCGGAGGCCAATGTTCTTTATGAACGCAAGGACGCCGTCGCCCTTATCACCATCAATCGACCAAAAGTCCTCAACGCCCTTGATCAGGTCACGTTGACGCAGCTCAGGGCGGCTTTCGAAAGCGCCCGGGATGATGCTTCCGTTCTGGGGGTCATCCTTACCGGCGCCGGCGACAAAGCGTTCATCGCAGGGGCGGACATCGGCGAGCTTGCGCGGCTCAATGTGATCGAAGCTGAAGCCTATTCGCGCCAAGGCCAAGCAGTGCTCGATCTTATAGAGACGTTCGGCAAGCCTGTCGTTGCGGCGGTCAACGGTTATGCGTTGGGCGGCGGATGCGAAACCGCGATGGCCTGCGCCATCCGGCTCGGGGCCGATAACGCCAAATTCGGTCAGCCCGAAGTCAAGCTTGGCCTCATTCCCGGTTTTGGCGGGACGCAGCGGCTTGCTCGTCTGGTCGGCAAGGGACGAGCGCTGCAGCTCATCCTGTCCGGCGCGATGATTGACGTGCAAGAGGCTTACCGGATAGGTCTGGTCAACGAGATCGTTCCCCGTGCGGATTTGCTCGCGCGCGCTGAAACGATTTTGCGGCAAATCGCGTCCAACGCGCCGCTCGCGATAAAATTTGCGCTCGAGGCCGTGAACAAGGGCATGGAGACGAGCTTGTCGGAAGGCCTCGCTCTTGAGGGCTCACTCTTCGCAGTGTGCGCCTCCACCGACGACAAGGCGGAAGGAACGGCGGCCTTTCTCGCGAAACGCGCCGCGAAGTTTCTGGGCCATTGAAGTCGCCGCGTCGAACTTGCGGGCTTCCGGAAATCGCGTGAGCGGAATCTGAACTCAAACCGTTTTGATGATCCAGCGGGTGAGCGAGAGTCCGTCTTTCGCGAATGGCAACCCGTGCGCCGCCGAAAAAAGCCTTATACGACTGCTCTTTAGGCTCTCAGCGACGCTGCGCCCAGTTCGGCGGAATTGGCGCGCATGGCCTGCGCGACCATGTGGCCGATCTGTGAAATCCAATCTTCTCCGATGGCGCTCATCGGAGAGGGGCTTGTACTCAGGCCTTCAAAATTTTTCGGAAATCCAGGGGCGTGCTTTGCGTCCAGCGTCGGAACGCCTGCCGAAAATTGGCCGGGTCGCTGAAGCGCCGCTCTGATACTCTCGACGGTCATGCCGAGGCGAGCGGCCAAATCTATACGCCGCTGGCGTTTTTCATCGCATGGTCGCGTACTGCGCCGCGAAACTGGTTCTCGCCACGGCAGGCCAGGCGGCCGTCACTACGGACCGTTGAGCAATGCGGCCGCCGCGCTGGAAGAGAAGTTTTCTCGGGTCAATCCTTGTAGGCGAAGGCGACCTCGTTATCGCCCACGGCAAGAAGCCGAGAGTTGGCGATCGCCGCGCGGTGCGTGTAGCGGGCGAGATAGGCGAGAACCTGCCCCGGCCCGCCGAACGGCGGCTTGGCGTAGACGACCCCTTCGCTGCGCCTTAGGGCGGCGATCCGCGACTTGGCGCCGAATTTCTGCGCGGCGCGATGATTGTCGATCCCCAGCGCGCCGCAATGTTGGCTCAGCGCGAGCCTCCGACGGAGGCCGAAATCGCCGAGCGAGCGAAAGTTTGCACGCTGTTTTTTTTGCGCGGCTGCGTGAGAGCGCGCGGATAAAAGCGCCGCCCGCACATCGAAGAGCCCCGGCACAGTTTCGCAACTGCCGCAAGCCAGCCTAAACCTGCCCTTCAGCGCTGGACCGCTTTCCGCCCATGGGAGCCGATGAGGATTCCCTGCCCGAATTTCCGGTTCGGGTCAACTTCAGACGGTCGCCGATCCTATCATGAAGGTCGCCTTCGAGCCGAACGCGGCCGTTGTGTAGACGCCGCTGACGGTCGCCAAGCGTCCAAGCTTAACCACCAGATATAGTTTCGTATGCG
>Ga0335069_10012173_pt1 | contig 12108 bp, 11 predicted proteins | sample Lox_Sample_11_FD_206714 | JGI IMG/M metagenome (GOLD analysis project Ga0335069, IMG submission 206714) | Soil microbial communities from Loxahatchee National Wildlife Refuge, Florida, United States - Lox_Sample_1.1 | ecosystem: Environmental > Terrestrial > Soil > Wetlands | place: USA...
GGTGAGACGCGCCCTCCGCTTAGCCGCCCTCATTCTGGTTGCGGCGGCTGCGCTGGGGCTGGTTTTTCACTCCGCCGTCCTGACCGCGCTCGGAGCCTACCTGGACAAGTCGGGACCACCCCAGCTCGCTGACGTCGCGCTTGTGCTCGCCGGCGATCAGAGCGGAAACCGGATCATCAAAGCTGGAGAGCTGGTGCGTGAAGGCTACGCCCCCAAAGCCGTGATTAGCGGACCGTCGGGCATCTACGGATACTACGAATGCGATCTCGCAATCCCTTTCGCGGTGAAGCAAGGATTTCCCGAAACCTACTTCATCCGCTTCCCCAACCACGCCCTCTCGACCGAGCAGGAAGCCGCCGCGTCGGCTATGGAGCTCCACCAGCTCGGAGCGCACAAGGTGCTGCTGGTCACCAGCGTGTATCACACTCGCCGCGCGGGCGCTCTTTTTCGAGCGGCTATGCCGGACATCACCTTCTACGTGGTCGCCGCCCCGGATGTCGATTTCACTCCTGACGGATGGTGGCGCAATCGCCAGGCTCGCAAGATCTTTCTGACAGAGTGGCTCAAAACCGGCGCCAGCGTATTTCACTTGTAGAACCGTCGAACCTACAAGCGTTGAACCACGCCGGACCCTCTCTCGTAGAATGGAATGAGGTGGGTGAGTATTTATGACCAGAGTTATCGCGGTTGGTATTTTTGCAGCGATGGCCGGCATTCCGCCGGCGAGGGCCGGAGTGGATCCCGCCCTGCTCACGCTCGCGCCCGCCAATTCGAAGGTTCTCGTTGGTGTTCAGGTCAATCAAGTCAAGGCCGCTCCATTTGGGCAATATCTGGTGTCGCAAATCCAATTGGATGCTAAAGCCGACAAAGCCCTGGAAGCTCTGGGTTTCGATCCGCGCCGCGATTTGACTGAGTTACTGGTCGCTTCCGACGGCGTGAACAGCGGCTTACTGATGGGGCGCGGGTCTTTCCACCCCGAAAAGCTTTCCGCGTCCGCACCGTCTGCGGGCCTGGTTGGTTCTACGTATCGGGGAGTGCAGGTGCTGGACAGCAAGAGCCCCGGGGGCACTCCGTCCGGATCGATCGCGTTCCTCGATAAGTCGACGGTCATCGCAGGCGACTCTGCCACGGTCCGTGCCGCTATCGACCGCCACGCTGCCGCCGAATCATTCTCAGGGACTCTGGCGGCGCGAGCGCGCCAGATCAGCTCCGCCAACGACGTTTGGATCGCGAGCCTGCAAGCGCCTGCCGAAGCGCTCGCCGGCCTTGCGCACAACAGCCAGATGAAGCCTCTTGCCAACGTGCTTCAGTCCGCAGTTCAGCTTTCGGCTGGTCTGAAATTCACGCCATCCGATGTCACGTTATCGGCGGAGATTCTGACGAAGTCCGCGGACGACGCCCAGCAGATGGCTGCTCTCCTGCGCCTGGTGGCCTCATTGGCGCAATCGAATTCGTCCCACGGTTCCGATGGAGCCTCAGGCCGAGGCGACGCCTCGGCGGCGGCACAGATTTCGACCAGCGGTCCCGTGGCGATTTTGACCGTCTCTGTTCCCGAAAAGCAACTGGAGCAGTTGTTTACTCCCGCGGCTCAACCCAAGCGGCTCGCGTTGTCAAAGCAGTAAGGTCAGGGCGCTACGGCGCGGGCGTCGGCGGAGTAGGCGCGGCCGGAGCTGGTGTTGCCGGAGCCGGGGTCGCGGGAATGCCCAGTCTGGTTTCGAGCACCTTCATGCTTCGCTCGAGCTGCTGAATGCGCTTCGCCTGACTGGCGTTCTGCTTGGTAAGGCGGTCGTTTTCGGTTTTCAGATCGTCGCGTTCCTGTTCAACCTGTTTTACGTTGCTATTGTCCGTCGCAGCCGGGGGAGGGCCGAGGAACGTCGTAGTCTCGGTAAACCTGCCTCCGCCCGCCGTCTCGATGGTCAGGTGCACCACCACGTTGTCGGAGACGCGTTTGTAAGCGAAGCTCCCTTGTTCCAGATTTTCCCTTGAAAGCAGGATCACTTGTGGAACTGGCCCGTCGGCGATGGTGAGCGACCCTCCCGAGGCGAAGGGAATCGGCCGCGCGCTGTGATTCCATTCAATTTGAAGCTGTCCATTTCGTTCCGCGACGCCCAAGCCTAGCGGCTCCGAATGTGGTGATGTCAGCCAGTAGCGGACGCCAACCCCAGCCGCGACCAACACCACAAGGATCCATAGCGCCAGCCACGGCCATTTCGGGCGCGGAGGCGTGGGGGGCAGGAATTGTGGAGCGGGAATCAGACTATTCTGCGAATGCTGCGGCGCGGCCGGCACGATACTACCGTTGCGAACGGCCGGTTCCTCGGTCGTATCCTCCGCGGGTCCTGCTTCGCGAGCTACCGCTTCCCCAACCCCCTCCTCTCGAACATGAGGCAGACGGGTTCGCGTGACCGCGCGCGTCCGGCTCGCGTCTCTCGAGCTCTCTCTAGTTCTTCCCGACCGCTCCAGCACGCCCGCTAAACGATCTGGAAAGTCGAACTCCTGATAGCTTGCCTCCGCGTGAACTGTGCCGTCGTGTTCCCGCACGAAGAACCCAGCGCGCATGACTCCGCCACGGCTAGGCCGCACGATCAGCGTTACCTGCCACGGCGCTCCGAAATATCTCGAAAAGATCTCCTGATCCACCTCCGACAGCACGATCCCGCTGCGTGTGTGAGAAACAAACCAGCCGACGCAGATCATCTCGCTCAAGCGAGGGTCCTCGATGTCGTGCTCAAGCTGCTCCTGAAGGAGTTCTCTGTCGGCGTCCGAGAGCTGAAACACAGGACCGTGTGCGTGCTCGCACGCGATCGGACGCATCGCCAGAATGCGGACCGTCCGCCCCTCCCGCGTGCCGTAGAGAACGCCTCCCACATCCACGCCGCCGCGGGAGAGGCGTTGAAACCCCTCCGCGACTTCGTGACGGATCTCTTCAATAGCGACGAGTGAATACTCGACGGTTACAGGACTTTCAGCGGCGCTCCAGGAACTGAACCGAGCCTCGCTCATCAGTTCCCTTAATTCTAGCGCTAGGGAGCAAATCGGCTACTGCCCGTTACTAGGCGGCCGCGGCCGCTACAGCTTTGGCGGCGGATAGAGCAGCTTCGTAGTTGGGATGATCTCCGACTTCCTTCACGTATTCGACGTACCGCAGCTTGTTGTTTGGATCGATCACGAAAATCGCCCGGCTCAGAATCCGCAGGTCTTTAATCAGCGTTCCGTACGCTTGCCCGAAAGATCCGTCACGGTGATCCGAGAGCATCTTCACGTGATCCACGCCAAACGCGCCGCACCAGCGCTTCTGCGCGAACGGCAGATCCATGCTGATGGTGTAGATGCTGAGGTTGGGCAGCTTTCCAGCCTCCTCCTCGAATCGCTTGGTTTGCGCGTCGCAGACCGGCGTATCCAGCGAAGGCACCACGCTGAAGATTCGAACCCCGTTGCCGGTCGAACCAAGATTGACCGCTTTCAGGGAATTGTCGATCGTAGTAAAATCCGGCGCCGGATCGCCAACCTTCAACTCCGGACCGAGCACCGTATATGGGGTTCCTTTTAATGTTGTCGCTCTTTCCATACCCCTATTGTAGAAGCTCCTCGAGCGCGGCAGCTTCGGTTACCGGCAGCTTGCAGGCGTAGTTCTCGCAAACGTACGCAGTTGGCTTCTCCTCTATAGCCGGCATCGCGATCGGAGCATCCTCGCCGCGCATGATCACTGCGTCCGGAAGGAACTTGGTGTGGATCGCAGCCAGCATCGCGGCATATACAGATGAATCCCTCGGTCCGGCGAGCACAATTTCCCGGGGCCGCCCGATTGCGAACGCCAGCGCGACCAGCATCTGCGGCGCTGCCGACGGAGCGGTGAGCAAGCCGGGGCCGAACGCTTCGAGCGTGCGTTCCGCCGCCTTACGGAAATCCTCGCGCCCGGTGATTCGAGCCAGCCGCAACAGCGCCAACGCAATGCCGGAGTTGCCCGACGGCTCTGCACCGTCATAGTCATCCTTGAGGCGCAGCACAAGATCGGATTTCGCGTCTCCCGTGCTGAAGAATCCTCCACTCTCCCGATCCTCAAACAGCTCGATCGCGCGCTCGGCGAGCTGGATTGCCCAGCGTAGGTTGCGCGAATCGAAGGTAGTCTCGTACATGTCGATCAGTGCCGATGCGAGAAACGTGTAGTCGTCAAGGAATCCCTCAACTGCTGCTTCGCCATCGCGATAACGGCGCAGAAGAGTGCGATCCGTTTCGCGCCACAGGGTGCGGCGAACAAAATCGAGTGCACGGCGCGCCCCAAGTTCGTAACGCACTTCGCCCAAGATCCGCGCGCCCTTGGCGAAAGCCGAGATCATTAGGCCATTCCACGCCGCGAGAATCTTGTCGTCGAGATGCGGCCGAGGCCGATGCGAACGAATCTCCAAGAGTTTCGGAATCGCCCTCTCGATCACTTCGGCGTCAGCCGCATCGTTCGCCTGAAACAGGATGTTGCGGCCCCGAAACTCCGCGTGCGGGTCCTCCTCGACGTTGCCGTTCTTCTCTACGCCGAATCGCCGCGAAAAACTTTCGGCATCCCGCTCGCCCAGCGCCTCCACCAACTCCGCGTGGCTCCACAAATAAAACGCGCCCTCGGACTTCTCATGCGGATGGGCCGCGTCAACAGCGCTATCGGCATCTTCGGCCGAATAGAACCCTCCCTGGGGATGCGACAAATCGCGAAGCACGTATTCGAAAATTCCCCGCGCAACCTCTGCGTAACGCGGTTCGCGAGTAATCTGAAAAGCTTCGAGGTAAGAAACGGCGAGCTGCGCCTGATCGTACAGCATCTTTTCAAAATGCGGCACGAACCAATGGTCATCGACCGAATAACGATGAAAGCCGCCGCCGAGCTGATCGTACATCCCGCCTTTGGCCATTTCGCGCAACGTAAGCAGGACCATCTCCAGCGCATCTTCCTCGCGCGTTCGCGCATAATAGCGCAGCAGGAAATTGAACACGCTTGGCCGGGGAAACTTCGGCGCGCTGCCGAAGCCGCCAAGGCGAGGATCGAATGCCCGCTCGAAGGATCGGAAGCCGGCATCGAGCGTCGTGGCGTCCGCGACGCCGGATGCTGCCTGGCCCGAATTGACGCGGCCTGCAAGGGAATACTGCTTCAACTGCTCGATCACCTGAGCGCCCGATTGCTCGACGCGCGCGCGATCGTTGCGCCAGGCGTTTGCCAGGCTCTGCAGTAGCGCTCCAAATCCCGGCCGCCCGTAACGATTATCCGGCGGGAAGTACGTCCCTCCGAAGAACGGCTTGCGATCCGGCGTCAGGAACACGCTCATCGGCCAGCCGCCGCTGCCCGTCGCGGCCTGCACGAACAGCATGTAAATGCGATCAACGTCCGGCCGCTCCTCGCGATCGACCTTGATGGAGACGAAATCGCGATTCAATAACGCCGCGATGTCCGAGTTCTCGAAGGACTCGCGCTCCATTACGTGGCACCAGTGACACGTTGAATAGCCGATCGAAAGAAATATTGGCTTGTCTTCCGCGCGCGCCTTTTCGAACGCTTCATCGCCCCACGGGTACCAATCGACCGGGTTATTGGCGTGCTGCAGCAGGTACGGACTTTTTTCGTTACCGAGCCGGTTCATCGAAAAGTTGATATCCCGTTTGTGCGACCCGGCAGCAGGAAATCTCCGACGCTCGTCCGTGCGCGCGGAAGATGTCGCGGACCAAGTCGCAAACGTGTTCATGGCCGCGCTCATGGAACACAAGAATCGAAGGTCCCGCTCCGCTCAACGCGCATCCCAGGAGCCCCGGCGCTCGAAGCCCGATGATTTGCTCCAGCCCGGGCACGAGCGAAAAACGGTATGGCTGATGCAGGCGGTCTTCAAGTGCCGCGGGAAAGGCGTCCGTCACTCCGCGGGTCAACGCCGCGATCAGCAGCGCGCTGCGCTGGACATTGAAAATCGTGTCCTCCCGCGAGTACCGTTCCGGCAAGACCCTCCGCGCCTCGCTGGTAGGCAGCTCGAAATCCGGCGTCACGACCGCGACGCCGTAATCCGGGTGGATGTCCATGCGTACGGCGCGCGCAATGCCGTCGGAATCGATGGCGCTGGCTACAATCGAGCCCAACGCGCAGGCCGCGACGTTATCCGGATGCCCTTCGATGTACGCGGCTTCGTGCAGCACGCGCTCGGCATCCCAGCGGAGATCCAGCGTCTCGCTCGCAATCACCACGCCGGCGGTCAATGCGGCCGCGCTCGATCCCAATCCTTTGCCGAGCGGAATGTCGTTGGAGATCTCAATCTCGATCGGCGGCATCTCCTGGCCCGTGTCCGATGCCACTCGCAAAGCCGTCTGCCAGATCAGATTATCTTCGCCGGTCGGAATCAGAGCCGCGTCGCATCCTCGCGCTCGAATCGCAAGTTTTTTGGCGCAACGAAACCGGCATTCGAGGTGAATGTCCAGCGCCAACCCGAGCGCGTCAAAGCCGGGTCCAAGGTTCGCGCTCGAAGCGGGTACGCGCAGAATCTTCCAGCTTTCCGGCATGAACACCCATTCTGGCACGGATAGCCATGCCAATTAGCGCGCGACCCAAACAATCAGAGGCATCGGCGTGCCGGGCGAGAAGTTGATGGTCGGCCCAGTTCCGCCGGTCAAGGCCACCGGGTCAGTCACCGCGCTGCCGGCGACGAGGACAATGCCCTGGGAATCCAACGCGATGGCCGTGGGTGTGAAGATGACCAGGAAGTACGAGGGAAAAGCGAGGTTCGCCGAGTAACAGGCCTGAAGAAACAGTGCCGCGAGCAGATAGAACCGGAACATCAGAAAGCCTCCGACGTAGGTGGGACGCGGCGAAATTCCATGGACCTCGCTATCGAGTAACTCGCCGGCACAACGGAGCCTGGGGCGGTCGGACAGGGCGAGTTCTTCCCCGTTTTGAGGGCCGCCCCGGCCCTGTGCCGGCTTCTAATTCCCAGAGGCAATCGCAGCATCTAAGGCGTAGAATAAAAGCATATGAGCAGCGCCGCAGCCCCGTTCGATACCTCTATGGCCATGCCCGCCTGGAAGAATGTTGCAAGCCATGTCGCAGCCGCGTTCGTCGCGATTCTGTTTATCGGCGCGGGCGTTTACAAGGCTGTCGACCCCTTCCACTGGTCCCGGTTACTCGAGGAACTCCTGTTCCCGCCGCGCTACAGCCAAGCCTTCACGCTGCTGCTCTCTGTCGGCGAGATCTTTGGCGGCGTCATGATTCTCATGCCGCGCTACCGGCGTTTGGGAGCCGCCCTGACATCGTTCATGCTGCTCGGCTTCATGACCTATATCGGAATCCATTATTCGCAGTTGATCGGGAAGGATTGCAGTTGCTTCCCGTGGGTGAAGCGCACCGTCGGCCCAGGATTCTTCATGGGCGACGCAGCGTTTCTGTTGGCGGCGATTGTGGCGGGTGTTTGGGGCAAGCCCTTGTCGCACCCAACCCGAGGATTCAAGCTCAGCGTGGCGGTAACGGCTTTGGTTGCGGCGATGGCCTTGACGGGCGGCGGCTACGCTTATGCCTCTTCCCAGCAAACCGGCGCCAAAGCGCCGGAATCGGTGATGGTGAACGGCCAGCCCTATTCGCTGCAGCACGGCCGCTACTTCGTCTTCTTCTTCGATCCCGAGTGCGGACATTGCATCGATGCAGGCAAGCACTTAGGAACCTATCACTGGAAGAGTGACGTAAGGATCATCGGCCAGCCCACGCGCATGCAGCGCTTCGGCACGGACTTCATGCATGACAGCAAGCTCGATCCGCTGGTTGCTGACGATCTCCAGAAGCTGAAGACTACGTTCCCGCTGCCCGGCGATCCGCCCTATGGCGTAGCGATCGAGAACGGCCGCCAATTCGGCGTCGTCCAGCACTACGACGACGAAGACAACGGCAAGGAACCCGAAGCCACTCTGCGTCAGCTTGGCTTAATCGATTAAAACGCGCAGGCCTCTATACGGCGCCGCGCTTAAGCTCCTCTACACCCGCTTTCCTCGCAGCGTTGAAGGATCGATGTAGATTCCCAGCGGCGCTCCCAATCGTCCTTGATGCGCTCTCCACTTTGTTCGAGATCTCGTCTGCGCCTTTGTCGACCAGTTTCACCGCCCAGTCGAAAACCGCCGGCACGATAAGCGCCGCGCCCACGATCCCAAGTCCGACGCCTGCCGCCATGAGGCCTGAGCCCACAACCGCCATCTTCTGCTTGCTGTCCATCTCCGTGACCTCCTAACCTCATTGGAGCAGACTTCGAGCGTCAAGCGATCCGAACGGTCCCAGGCGGCTTAGAGCTACATGTGCAGGTGCTCGAGCGTAAGCATCGGGTGCACCACTTTGGGCGTCTCCATCACGTTGAATCGTACTTCCAGAGTCTCTTCTCCGCACTTGAAGGGAACCACCGTCCACTCCATCACTCCGGCGGAGCGAGTCTTATAGCTGCGTCCGAAAATCACTGTGGGGATGCTAAGCGCAAGCGGTCCGCCGCGCTCCTCCAGAAGCGTCTTGACATTGCCGATCACCATATTTGCTACCTCGGCTACGGCGTCCATTACGTCTTCGTCGACCTCATTGAACTCCGACATCAACAACGCGCCGGCCATCTGGCACGCAAATTCGGGCGAGCAGGATATGCGGCCGGTCCCGGTCAAGTATCCGGCGACTCCAACCAGCGCGACTACTCCGTCGTAGGTAGACGGATGCACCGGCTCCTGATGCGGAGTCACCGGCGTCACGGCAAGGTTCAACATGGTGCCGAAAACGGAGTCAGTGGCCTCCCTCACCATCGATACGATTTCTTCGTTTCCGAGTCGCATCTTAGATCACCCCAGTCAATTTTTCTTTGATCTGGTCCGCGGTGAAAGGCTTCCGAACGTAGCCCGCGGCGCCCAATTGAAGCGCCTGCATTACCCGCGCTTGGTTACCTTCCGTTGTCACCATGAGTATCGGCACCGTCCGGTTCTCCGCGTCCTCTTTGATCTTGGTCAGCAACTCGATCCCATCCATGTTGGGCATGTTGATGTCGGAAAGAATCAAGCCGACTTTCTTGGTCTTCAGCACCGCTAACGCCTCGTTCCCGTCGCTAGCCTCATGAACCGTGCCCAGCGCCACCCCGGCCTGAACCAGCACGCGTTGCAGAATCTTTCGGATCGCCGCCGAATCGTCTACGATCATCACATCCAGTGCCACCGGACACCTCCCTGGTTCCCTTTTGGGGAATGCCACTCCTATCAGCGCGCCGCTTGCGGCCACGCTCTAAAGTCCCTATCGGCGTCAATCCAGGGAATTGTGAACGCTTCCCCGGGTTCACCAAAATGGCTTGGCCAAATTTTCTAGCAACCTTTGCGAGTTCGTGGTGTTCTAGAAATCATGGATTCGGCTCGGCCGAATCGAATCAATGAGGTCCGCACTATGAAGATATTCCTTCCTGTCGCGATCGTCGTGGGATTTGCCGCGCAGGCCGTGTACTGCGAATCCATTTCGGACCGGGAAGCTGCCCGGCTCTTAGATCAAGCCACCTGGGGTCCGACGCCAGCCTCCATCGCGGAAGTGGAATCGATGGGCATCAATAACTGGCTGGCCGCGCAATTTGCCTTGAATACTTCAGACTTGCCGGATCAACCGATTCTCAATGCGGCCGGCAAGTCCAACAACAACCTCGCGCCGATTCAGGCTGCTTTCTTCCAAAACACCGTCGGCGGCCAGGACCAGCTTCGCCAACGGATTGCGTTCGCCCTCAGCCAGATGTGGGTGGTCTCCGCGACGACCGGTCTTCCGCAGGCGTATGCTTATCCGCCTTACTGGCGCATCTTCCGCGATAACGCGTTCGGCAATTATCGCGACATCATCAAGGCTGTAACGCTCAGCCCCGCCATGGGCGCGTACCTCAACATGGCGAACAACAACAAAGCTAATCCCTCCAAGGGCACTGCGGCAAACGAAAACTATGCTCGCGAGTTGATGCAGCTATTCACGCTCGGCTTGACCCAACTGAACATGGACGGCAGCCCGGTGCTGGATTCGAATCAACATCCGGTGCCGACCTACGACCAATCCGTCGTCACCAATATGGCGAAGGTTCTCACCGGCTGGACCTATCCCACGGCTCCGAATGCCAAGCCGAAGACGAACAATCCTGCCTATTATTTCGGCCAGATGTTCGCGGTCGAATCCGAACACGACATGACGGCAAAGACGATCTTCAACAATCTCACGATCCCGGCCAACCAAACCGCCGAGGTAGATCTCGAGATGCTGCTTGACGATCTCATGGCCCAGCCGACCATGGCGCCCTTTGTCTCGCAGCAACTTATCGAGCATCTGGTCACCAGCAATCCGAGCCCCGCCTACATTAAGCGTGTCGCGCAGGTGTTCGAGAACGACGGCAGCGGAGTCACTGGGAACCTCCAGGCCGTCATTACCGCGATCTTGACCGACCCGGAAGCCCGCGCCGGAGACGGCGCGGCCTCGACGGCGGCCGCCTCGAACTTCGGCCATCTGCGCGAACCGATTCTGTTCATCTCGGATGCTCTGCGCGGCCTAAACGCAACGGTGAGCGCCCCCAACGGCATTACGAACAACACCACCAACATGGGCCAGGAACTCTTTTACCCGCCCAGCGTATTTAGTTACTTTTCGCCGCAATACCGCACCGAGCATGGCCTACTCGGGCCTGAGTTCCAGATCTATTCAACGCAAACCGCTGCTGAGCGCGCCGACACCGTGAACACTCTGATCTACGGCAAGATGGGCGGCGTTACCGTCGACCTTTCCCCGTTCGTCGCGTTGGCCGGCGATAGCGCCAAGTTGCTCGATTACATTAGCTACGTCTTCCTGCACAGCTCCATGTCATCGCAGCTTCGAACCGAGGCTACGGCCGCCCTGGATGCGGCCCCAACTGCACAGGCTAAGGCCCAGGCGGCGCTGTATATCGTGCTGACCTCCAGCGAGTATCAGGTCATTCAGTAAAGGAGATTCGGAATGTTTACCCGCAGAAGTTTCATTCGCGTGGGATCGGCGGCCGTTGGTTCGCTTGCGCTTCGTCCCTTCGGATTGTTGCCGGCGCTCGCTCAGAACGGTCCGGATTACCGGGCGCTTGTGTGCGTGTTCCTGTTCGGCGGCAACGATTCGAACAACACCGTGATTCCATCGGATCAGTTCGGGGCATACACATCGATTCGCGGCAGCCTCGCGCTGACCACCAGTGAGCTGACCTCGCCCGTCACAGGCGTTTCCGGTCCGCCTCTCTATTTCCACGGGAAACTCCCCGATCTTGCGACTCTCTACGGAAGCAAGGAGCTGGCGGTCGTGGCGAATGTCGGACCGCTGGTGCAGCCGCTCACGCAAGCGCAGTATCAGAACAAGCAGTTGAGCATCCCCCTGAATCTGTTCTCGCACTCCGATCAGCAGATCGCTTGGCAGACCTCGCTTGCGCAGGGCCATTCTTCTACGGGGTGGGCGGGCCGTGCGGCGGATTATCTCGCCCAAGCCGGAGTGAACTCGTCTAAGTTCCCGGCGTTTTTCTCGGTCGCCGGCAATGTCCTCGAAGGTAGCGGTGTCTCGACGCAGCCCGTTGCTTTGGGCCCCGGGCAATCTCTGACGCTCGCGGGATTCAACAAATCGGCCGCGTCGCAGGCGCGTCTAACCGCGCTTACCACGCTGGTTGAAGACGGATCGAGCGTCTCGCTGGTCCAAGCCGCCGACGATATGCTGGCGAACAGCCTGAATGACGCGTCTGCCCTAACCGCCGCGCTCGCCAAGGGGACCCCGCTCAAAACCCAATTCCCAACCACCAGCATTGGCGCGCAGTTGCAGCAAGTCGCGCAAATTATCCAAGTCGCATCCTATCTCGGTATGCGCCGCCAGATTTTCTTCTGTTCCCTCGGCGGATTCGACACACATGCGGGCGAGTTCGAAACGCACAATGTTCTTTACCCTCAACTGAGTCCGGCACTGGCTTCCTTCTACGACGCGACTCAGGAGCTTGGCATGGCGCAGAACGTGACCACCTTCACCGAATCCGATTTCAGCCGCACCTTCCAGCCGACCACGCTTGACGGCAGCGACCATGCGTGGGGCGGCCATCATCTGGTGATGGGTGGAGCGGTGCAGGG
>Ga0335069_10012174_pt1 | contig 12107 bp, 11 predicted proteins | sample Lox_Sample_11_FD_206714 | JGI IMG/M metagenome (GOLD analysis project Ga0335069, IMG submission 206714) | Soil microbial communities from Loxahatchee National Wildlife Refuge, Florida, United States - Lox_Sample_1.1 | ecosystem: Environmental > Terrestrial > Soil > Wetlands | place: USA...
GCCTGCCCTTCGTCATCATCGGAACTTTCCGCGAGCGCGTTGATACCTTCGGACAGTCCGAGATTACCGATGACTCCATTCTGATCCCCTACACCGTGGCTCGCTTCTTTACCGGCACTGACGCGGTCAAACAGCTCTACTTCTCCGTTGCCGATTCCTCGGATATCCCCGCTGCATCGGAGAAAATCCGCAGCATTATTCAGTCGCGCCATCGTTCCGAGTCCGTCTACACCGTGGACAATCTCACCGAACTTCTCAGCGTCGCCGGGCGCATCGCCAACGCGCTTACCACAATCCTTCTGCTCATCGCCGTGCTCACCTTGCTGGTCAGCGGCGTAGGCATCATGAACATCATGCTCGCTACGGTAAATGCGCGCATCCGCGAAATCGGCGTCCGCAAAGCTGTCGGCGCCACCAATGCTGAAATTCGCACCCAGTTTCTCACCGAGGCTGTCCTAATCTCGCTGATTGGAGGCGTTATCGGAATCACGATTGGTATGGCACTGCCCATCTCGGTTCGCGTACTTACCAACTACCGCATTCCAATCTCCGGCCTCTCGATCGTCATCGCCTTGCTAGTGTCCTCGTTCATCGGAATCATGTTCGGTACCGTGCCCGCCGCCCGCGCCGCCCGCCTCGACCCGGTGGAGAGTTTGCGCTGGGAGTAATACCGGCCGCGAGATAATAGAAGCCAATGCTGAACCAGATCAGCCCGGCGAGTCCGACGAGGCAATCACCCGAAGATGCGCTTGACCTGCTGCTCGGGTGTCACCAGCGTATCCGCCATTTCACCGCCATTGCGTCCCGGCTTGCGCATTTCCAGGGCGCTGATCACGCCGAAATTCGGATAGCTGCCACCGGCGTCTGGCGCTACTACTCGGTGTCCCTGCCATTGCACGAGGCTGACGAAGAAGACTCGCTGCGCCCGCGCCTTGAGGCTCTTGACGACGAACGTGTGCATCATGCGCTTGCCGCCATGCACGACCAGCATTCTGCGATCGACGAACTCATCGAACGCCTGCTGCCGGTCCTGCAGCTTGTCGAACGCAACCCCGCAGCGCTGGAAGCGACCGGCGCCGAAATGTGCGCCATCACCAAAGCCCTCGGCGAACTCTTTGACGCTCACCTCAAGCTGGAAGAGGAAGTCATCTTTCCCGCGATCCGTGACCGGCTGCCCGAGACCGAGCAAGTCGCCATGCTATGGGAGATGCGTCACCGCCGTCAGCCTGGCAATTAACAGACGTCCCGCCGCTGCTATGCGACAATCTGAAGGCCCTGTTACCTCGTACTAGTTAATGGAACCAATGGACAAGAGCCCGGGAACCCGTACCGAAACGGGGGACGATATGCGGCTGGTGGCGCGCATACGCGCCGGGGACCAGCTTGCCTTGTCCGAGCTCTATGACCGATATTCCGGTGTGGTGTACGCAGTGGCCTTGCGCATCCTGCACGATACCGGCGCTGCCGAAGACCTGCTGCAGGACATCTTCTTGCAGCTCTGGCGCAAGCCCGATGCCTTCGACAGCAGTCGCGGTTCGCTGGGCGGATGGCTGGCCGTCATCGCCCGGCACCGCTCCATCGACCGCTTGCGGCAACGCCGCCCGGAGAGCGACATTGAAGACTACATTATTGCCGGAGGCCCCGATTTGCGCGATGAGACGGAGCGCTCGCTGGTGATCGAGAAAGTTCGCGCCGTCATGAACGAAATGAGCCCTGACCAGCGAAAAGCGATGGAGATGGCATTTTTCGAGGGGCTCACGCATTCTGAGATCGCGGAGAAAACGGGCCAGCCTCTGGGAACGATTAAGACCCGCATTCGCAGTGGCCTGCAGCTGTTGCGAGCAAGATTCGCAAGCTGACGAAGGTATGAAGACGCACGAACAATTCGCCGACGAGCTCACGCAGTACGCGCTGGAGGAGCTCTCCGCCAGCGAGCGCCAGGAGTTCGAGCAGCACCTGGAGACTTGCGCGGCTTGCCGTCGCGAGTTGCAGTCGCTGCGCGGCGACCTCAGCCTGGTGGCCCTCAGCACCATGGGGTCGCGTCCGCCTGCGCGCAGCAAAGAGCGTCTCATGCGCGCGGTCGCCGGCGAAGCGCGCGGTGCGTTAGCGCCGGCTCCCGCGCCCGTGCGCCGTCGCGGGTTGAGCTGGGCGTTGGTTCCATCGGTCCTCGCCATCGGATTGCTGATATGGGCTGGAACCTTGATGCAGAAGAACGACGCACTTCAGCACAACCTAAAGAGCATGGCCATGCTTTACAGCGCGACGAGTGCGCAGCTTCGGGAAGCCAACGAGCGGCTTCGCCTGCTTTCCGCGCCGGACGTTCAGCAGGTCTCACTTAGCCCGCAGTCGGCTCAGGGCATGCCCCACGCCACGACGATCTACAGCCCGTCGCAGAAGCGGCTGATGCTGATGGCGAGCGGCCTTGCGCCCGCTCCTCCGGGGAAAGCCTACGAGTTGTGGCTCATCCCGATGGAGGGCGCTCCCATGCCGGCCGGCATCTTCAAGCCCGACGAGAAGGGCAACGCGATGATGATGGACCACACTATGTCGGAAGGGGTGCTGGCCAAGGCGTTCGCGGTGACGCTGGAGGACGAAGCTGGGGCAGAGAAGCCGAGCTCGCCGATCCTGATTGTTGGGTCGGGAATCTAGAAGCCGTTGTCAGTTGCCGGTAAAACCCGCATGCCGGAGAGATACCAGCCGGTCGAATCCAAATTGGGAAAGTCGGATTGCAGAATCATGTCCGATAACTCGAAAAAATCACACAAAAGTATTCTTGCGATGCTTTAGAATCAATCGGTTAGGGGAAAATTGTTCGCAACCGATTGATTTCTATGCCAGTTATACGTATGCAATAGACAGCTTTGGACTTAGCTGAGCGTCCCTAAGGCAAAGCAGTCGCTTCTGCTTCCCAAATTGGGAATTGTCAAAGAGCAAAATTCTTTCGCGCCGAGGCGCGCTGCGGGCAGAGACACAACACCCATGGCGTCACGAGTCTGGTTCTAAGAGTGCGGGAGGCGGAAGGCAAGGGAAATCGAACGGGAGGAAAAACTATAGTAACCACAAAGAAGTTGGCAGTGGAGAGGGCTGTGAAGGGCCGACCTTCACCGATGGTACTGCGCCCGGGACATCGCAACAAATGTCGAACCCCTCGACTACGGAGACGGCTGGCTTTGGGGCACGCGGCAGCGGTCAGACCGGGTCACTGACATCACTGACAAATTGCAAGCCAAGTGAGATAAAGCTCTCGTACGAGATGCCCTAGTACGACGACAACCCCTCCCCCTGGCAGGTGCCTGGACCGTGTCGAAGCCCGACGCTTCGTTCCTATGATGAGGCACAAGCGCGGATGCCTGGTCTGCAAGCGTTGCCCACACCCTAAACCCTTCAGGCGGGTTTTATACCGAGGTCGAAAGGAGAGGTCTCATGAGTAGCACTGTTCTCAAAGGTATCGCGGCGTTATGCTGCAGGGGAGCTGGCCGGTCGCTGGCAAGCCTTCTGCTCGCATTCAGTGCGATGGGGATTGTCCTGGTCGGGCCCATCTCCCTTGCACAGGATTCCAAAAGTCCCGGGGTAGTGCCGGCACCCTCCAGCGGCAAAGCCGTCATCTGTATCTTTCGCACGTACCGATTTACCGGCTCGGCGGCGCACGACGAGCTGTATGTGAATGGGACTCATCTCGCCAAGCTCCTCAACAGTGAATACGCATTTATCGAAGTGCCGCCGGGTAAGGTTGTGATTTCCGGACTACCCAAGGAGTATTACGGAGGCGCCGTGATGTCGATCGGGGCGGCCGCCAATGAAGCCCGTGCGAAAGAAAACGAGCGCGCCCGCTTTGAGGCCGAGGCGGGCAAAACCTACTACTTCAAGTGGACCTCCGGCCCCATGGCGACCGGTATCAAGGTCGAGCCCGAGGACCCGGCGAAAGGCGCCAAGGAGGTCAGCAAACTCCATCTCTCCGCGCCCGTGAACGATAAGGAAGAGGCAAAACCGGAACCCAAGGATCCCGCCAAACCGTAGGTGCTCTGACATCGTTCCGGGCCGATGTGCATGAGAGTGCCGCCGGCTGAAGCGGATTCAGGGATATTGAGGGGGCCGGGTTCTGCGGGCGAGCCAGCGCTGAGTGAGCCCGAAGGGCGAGTCGAATGGGAACCCGTTTGTGGCGATCTACGTCTTATAACACGCAAGAAATCCGCGGACGGCCGCCAAAAACAATTCACGCGCTCTTTTAGAATCAATAGCTTAGGGGAAAATTGTTCGCAAGCAATTGATTCCATAGGCAGTTACACGTATCCAATTCTGCGCGTGGGACTTAGCGGACGCCTATCGAGCCAGTGCCGTCGCATTCATTCCCAAACTGGGACTTATCAAGGAGCAATTTTTTCGTCGCGCCCAGACGCGGTGCGGCCAGAGACACTTCACCTCCTGCCTCACATGGCAGATTTAACGAGTGGGGAATTCGGAATGCAAGGAAAATCAGACAAGCGAAAAAACTAAAGTAACCACGAGGCAGTTGCCAGGTGGTCAGTTGTCAGTCGAAAGGGACACGAAAGTCCAATCCTCACCACCAGTACTGCGCCTAAGTTAGCCAAACGAAGAGCGAAACTGGGTCTCCGGCTGGCGCAGAGCGAGGTTTTATCGCGGACTTGGTTTCGGAAAAGCAGACCTGACGGATACGTTGTCCACCGACTGTCGAATCACGATCACCATCGAACTGCGATTATCACTCCCCAGTACGCGAGAGCGACAACTGCCCCAGCGACAAGTCCGACAGACTGAAGTGGTTTCTCTTCAATATCGAACCACCGAACGAACCACGAGAACCCAAGGTCGAAGCGCTGGACAGCTATCAGGATCAAACCTGAAATTGTAAAGAGAAGCAACCCGAACGTAGGCCCGAGAGTAGGAGCAACGAACGCAGCCAGAGATCCGGTGTTCCAGATCCTCGCGAGAAGAGTCAGCGGGTGCAACCACATTGAAAGACCAGAGCCGAAGACAGACCCGTAAGACGAGTTTGGGCCCACAATCCAGTCATACGATGACCATAAGTGCACATGGCTGGTTAGGGCTAAACCAAGAGCCGCTGACGCCAGCCCGAGATATAGGCTCACAAGAACTTGGCCAGCGAGGATCAATATTCGCAACCAGAATAAATTCGTCCGTGACATAGCGAACAGGAATCCGGCGCTGACGAACACTGACATGACGCTCGCAAGCGCAAAGCCAGGAAGTAGGAGCATAACCCTAAACATGGGTAACAATACGTCGCCGCCAATATACCGGTAAGGGTTATTTATTACTTCTCCGGCGGCCGCATAGAACACGGGGTTATTTCGTCTAATTAACAAAACCGTACCCATGACGACGAAAATCAGCCCCAAAAAGAACGGCCAGATCAGTCCCAACTCCTCCGACTCGACGTCCCAATCGGCAAGCCCACTAATCGCATCTAAGTATTGGTCGTACCAGCGGTCAACTTTCGGTTTTACCCTCACTCCAGACAGCCAAGCAGCTACCTGACGTTTCGCATCGTCGTTTAGGACATTTTCGACAGACTTAAATGCCTGCCACACGAGTCTTGCCAGCACCCCGCCGGCAATGAATTGAGCCGGCGGTGAGCTAATGAATTTCGCGACAGAATCAGTCCAGCCGGCTGACATCGCAGGCGAGCCCTCCCTCCTCTAGGAAGTGATTAGCAATAATAAATCGCCATTTCACAGCCGACCCACTCGTGGAACGGCAGCACTGATTTCCTTTCCCAGTGGGCTTCTCCCCCGAATTCCACAGCGAATCTGCCCACGTTACTGTTCCGGCCGGGTTTTGGACTAACCGTGAACCAGAATTTTCCGGCAAACTAGATTCATGGCGCAACCTGGCGACTTTGCCGCCACCGTCAAGCAGCAGGCTGACATCGTCCGCATTGTGGGCGAGTACGTCAAGCTGCGCAAGGCGGGCGCGCTGGTGCGCTGCCGCCAGCGCGCTCTTCCTCAAAACAGGATGTACCCGGAAAGGCATGCTGCGGGGACTTGAGAGCGGCGGTTCTATCGCACGCCACCTAAGTCTCGGTCGACTCTCCTAGCAAGCTTGCAACTTCCATCCGCAGCACCGGAAGTTTCTTTTGCACGATTTCCCACACTAGCGCGTTGCTCACTGTGGCGTAGCCGTGAATGAGGCGATTGCGAAAGGAGATGATCTGCTCTTCATCGGTGACACGATCGGCAACCGCAGGAAAGTGACGGACCGCCTGACTAAGCGCTTCGCCAATGATCTCGAAATTACGTTCCACGGCCGCGCGCAGCATGGCGTCGTTCTCGAATCGGCCAGTTGTTTCCCGCTGGTAAAACAGACGATATCGGCGGCAGCGCGGTCGATGTCCCACAGGTAGGCCTGCAGGCTACGCGGCATACAAGGCTTCCTGGTGCGACTCGATTTCCCGCAGAAAGTAAGGATTGCGGATGGATCCGGCCTCCACAAGATCGACGTGCCGCTCGAACAGGCTTTCCAGCGCCCCAATCAACCCGAAGTAGGTGTCCGCGTACTTACCTTCCGGCAGCGGCCCGAATTCGACAACGAAGTCAAGGTCGCTGCGGGCAGGATCGAAGGTGCCATCCACCGCCGAGCCGAACAGAGCCAGTCGGCGCACGTGGTAGAGGCGGCAAACAGCGGCTATCTGTTCGCGCTGTCCGTCGGTGATGATGGCTTGCATATGCACTCCGTACCGACTAAGGATAGCAGGAGGCGAACCAGGAGAGATGGTGTAGAAGAGTGTGCTCGCAAATTCACCGGGAGGCGCATTCGGTCCAAGGGGCAACTGACGACTGGCGACTGGCGACTCTTTCCGGCACACTATTCCCATGGCCCAACCCGGCGACTTTGCCGCCAACGTCAAGCAGCAGGCCGACATCGTCCGCATCGTGGGCGAGTACGTCAAGCTGCGCAAGGCGGGGGCGCAGAACTATTCCGGGCTGTGTCCGTTCCATCAGGAAAAGACAGCGTCGTTCTCGGTGCATGCCGGCAACCAGTTCTTTCACTGCTTCGGCTGCAATGCGGGAGGCGATGTTTTCACCTTCATCCAGAAGATCGAGAACATCACCTTTCCCGAAGCCGTGCGCGTGGTGGCCGAGAAGATGGGCATCCCCATTCCGAAGGTCACGTACGCGACACAGGAAGAGGCGCGGCAGGCGAAGCATCGCGGCGGACTGCTCGATATCCACGAGCGCGCTTGCGCTTTCTTCGAAGCGCAGCTCAAGCGACCGGAGGCCGCGCACGCCCGCGAATACCTGCACTCGCGGGGTCTCACGGCCGAGGTCATCGCAGATTTCCGCATTGGGTTTGCACCTGAAGCCGGATTTCTCCTGCGCGACGCGGTGCGCGGGCAGTTTGACGAAGAGATCATGCGCGAGTCGGGACTGTTCTCGTGGAAAGACAAAGAACAGTCGCCAGTTGCCAGTCGCCAGTCGCCGCAGACTGCGCTCTACTCCAAGTTCCGCAACCGGGTAATGTTCCCGATTTGCAACGAGCAGGGGAAGGTCATTGCCTTTACGGGGCGGACGCTGGCCACGGACGAAAAGTCGGGGCCGAAGTATCTCAACTCGCCGGAGACGCCGATCTATTCCAAGTCGCGCGTGTTGTTCAATCTCGACAAGGCGAAAGAGGCGATTCGCAAGCTGGAGTACGCGATTCTGGTAGAAGGGCAGATGGATTGCATCACGGTGTTCGCCGCGGGATTCAAGAACGTCATCGCCAGCTCGGGGACGGCATTCACCGAGGCGCAGGCGCGGCTGCTGGGGCGCTTCAGCAAGAAGATTGTCGTGAATTTCGACCCCGATACAGCGGGTGCTGCCGCTGCCGAGCGTTCGCTGGCATTGCTGGTGAGCGAAGACTTCGAGATCAAAGTTCTCACGCTGGAAGCCGGATTCGATCCCGACCTGTACATCCGCCGCAAGGGCGTGAACGCCTATTCCGACGCTCTTGCCCACTCGAACAAGTATTTCGATTACCTTATCGAGCGCGCGCGGACGCTGCATCCGGTGCGCACACCCGAAGGCAAAGTCAAAGCGCTGAACTATCTTTTGCCGCACATTCAGCGCATTCCCAGCCGCATCGTGCGCGACGAATGGGCCAACGAAATCTCGCATCGGCTGGGCATCGAATCGTCGGTGCTGCGCCAGGAACTGCGGCATGCGGCGACGTCGCGCGCGGCGGCGCGGGTCAATGCACCGGCGAGAGCGCAACTGGCGGATGCGGAGCGCGTGCTGGTGCGCGCGCTTGCCAGTCGCGACCTCGCCCACGCCGCCGATTCCTCGCGCGAGGGGGTTGATCCGGACTTCGATGCTGCGCGTCAGGCGCACTACTTTCTAACGGAAGAGCGCTTGCTCGATGGATCGAGCGCGCAACCGCTGATCGATGCGCTGCTCACGGCGCACGAGCAGGGACTCGATCCGATGTCGCTGCCGCTCGACGACAACGATCGCCGGCTCATCGCTTCCGTGCTGATGGAGGACCACGAGGAGCTGACGCCGGAGCTCGTGGAGAACGCGGTGCGCTCGTTGCGCAAGCGAGCCATTCTGCGCCGCCTCGACGAGCTGCAGCAGCAAATCAAAGAGGCCGAGCGGCGCAAAGACCTAGCCGCCCAAACGCGCCTGCTGCAGGAGCGGGTGCAGCTCCGGCGGGCCATGACGACCGCAGGAATCTCCTCCTAACTTCTTCAAAATTAGCGCGTTACCTTGGCTTCGATCGTCTGCAACCGAGCACTTGGTTTCGACATCCAAGAAGTATCGCGCATTGCTGCGGTCGAAAGAGGAACGAGATTGGCAACAGCCGCTGCGCCGCAAGCACTGGGGAGACGGCCCCTGATTGTGCTAAAATCTATAAGTTTCCGCATACGCAGGTACTCCCGTACCGCTCCCGCCGACGTGTGCAACAAATAAGAGCGTCCGTCGCAACGGACGCCGAGGACATCCGCATTGGCTTTGGACGACAAGTTTGACGACATCAAAAAATTGATCGATGTGGGCAAAGAGAAGGGCTACCTCACCTACGATGAGGTCAATGACCTGATCCCACACGATGTGCACTCTCCCGACGACCTCGACGACCTTATGGCCACCATAGGCGGTCAGGGCATCGACGTTCTGGAAGGACCCAAATCTCCCAGCTCTCTGGATAAGTTCGACAAGGGCGACCTGGAGGCCGGGGAAGACATCGAGCTCGACCTCACTCCCGGCGCCCTCGAGAAGACCAACGACCCGGTTCGCATGTACCTGCGGGAAATGGGCACGGTTCCGCTGCTGACGCGAGAGGGCGAAGTGGAAATCGCCAAGCGCATCGAGCGGGGCCAGCTTCGCGTGCTCAAAGCACTTTCGCGCTCGCCGATCGTCATCCGCGAGATCGTGGCTCTGGGCGAAGACCTCAAGCGCGGGGTGCGTTCCATCAAGGAAATCGTCACCATCGACGAGGAAGAGATCACCGAAGAGGTGCTGCTCAACCGCCTGAAGGACGTCACCGGCAAGATCGATGAGCTGAACAAGCACTACAAGAAATCCGAGCAGTTGACGGAGAAGCTGGCCGACATCGTCCCGAAGAAAAACGCGCGCGTGCACCGGAAGACGCGCTGGGCGCTGGGTCGCGAGCAGGTTGAGATCTCGCGCGCCATCCGCAAGATCCCGTTCACGAACTTCGAGCGCAAGCGCCTGATCGACCGCGTCAACAAAACGGTGGACTCGATGCGCGGCCTCGACAAGCAGGCGCTGAACTTCGAGAAGCGCGCCGAAGCCACGCGCTCCGACGAGCAGCGCAAGGAGCTTCGCAAGCAGGTGCGCGGCATCCGCTCCGACCTGGAGCGCATGGAGAGCGATGCCGGCGCGACCTTCGCCGAACTCAAGCGGACGCAGCGCGAGATCGTGCAGGGCGACGTGGATGCCGAGTACGCCAAGCGCGAGCTCATCGAAGCCAACCTGCGACTGGTGGTTTCGATCGCCAAGAAGTACACCAACCGCGGCCTGCAGTTCCTCGACCTCATTCAGGAAGGCAACATCGGCCTGATGAAGGCGGTGGACAAGTTCGAATACCGCCGCGGCTACAAGTTCTCGACGTATGCGACGTGGTGGATCCGTCAGGCGATTACCCGCGCCATCGCGGATCAGGCCCGCACCATTCGTATTCCGGTGCACATGATCGAGACCATTAACAAGCTCATCCGCACCTCGCGGCAGCTGGTGCAGGAACTGGGTCGCGAGCCTACCTCGGAAGAAATCGCCAAGCGCATGGACATCCCGGTGGCCAAGGTCCGCAAGGTGCTTAAGATCGCGCAGGAGCCGATCTCTCTGGAGACGCCGATCGGCGAGGAAGAGGACTCTCACCTGGGCGACTTCATCGAAGACCGCGCCGTGGTCTCGCCGGCCGAGGCGGTGATCAACGTCAACCTCAAGGAGCAGACAGCGCAGGTACTGCGCTCGCTCACTGCGCGCGAGGAGAAGGTGATCAAGATGCGCTTCGGCCTGGAAGACGGCTCCGAGCACACGCTGGAAGAAGTCGGCCAGTCGTTCGCGGTCACTCGCGAGCGCATCCGTCAAATCGAGGCAAAAGCACTGCGCAAGCTGCGTCATCCGTCGCGCTCGCGCAAGCTGAGGGCGTTCATGGACGGGGTGCACGACTAGCTGGCGGCAACATTCAACAATGAGCAGGGGCGCGAGTGATCGCGCCTTTTGCATTGGCGCGTTGAATTCAGCACCCTGGAACGTCCCGAATTTGGCCAGCAAGTACAAGAAATCCGCAAATTTACGCACCCGATTGTTACAATCGTGTTACATTGGGCTCGTGATCGGACTTGTGTCCATAATCGTAGGCGTTACACTCCTTTTCGCCGTCCTGATCTACGACTGGTGGAAGTACGGCCCTGCGCGTTAAACGTCTCTTAGCGCGCACAATCGCTACTTCCGGCCGCTGTTATCGGCAGTTCTCTCTGAATGTCAGCGAACACAGCCAAACTCACCGCGACGCAATCAGCGACCAAAGCCCCGCCATGCCCAGCACCGCCAAAAACAATGCGATGACGATGCTCAGGGGCCAGCGTGCGGCGTGTGGCATTTCCCCGCGGTCGATGCGGCCCAGCGAAAGCCAATGCGAAATTGCCGCCAGCACGGTAGCTACCACGCCCAGCAACACCAGCACTTCACCGAATCGAACCGCCGCATGATGCAGTTGGGCTGCCTCCGGCGTCTGCGCTTGGTCACGCAGGGCGCGGAAGAACGCGATCATGCCGAAACCGAAGCTGGCCCTGGTCAGCGTTGTCCGCACCCATGCAAGCGTTGTTCGATCCAGAGCCAGGGCTGTGCGGTAAGTCGCCAGTCCGGTGCGTCTTCGGGCCAGCCCAACACGCGGATCGCCGCCTGCATTCTCCGCCATGGATCCCTCCTCGCAAAACATCGAAGTAATCGCTGTGAGAAGTTGATTCACCTGCCGCACACTGTGCTGCAGCAAAAAAGGGGCAAGCGCGTCCAACGCCTGCCCCGACGTGTGGGTAGGAAGAAACTAGTTGCTGCTGGCGTTCGGCTGCTGCATTTTCTGCATTGTTTGGTCGATCGCCTTCTTCAGACTAAGCGTGTCCGCACCCTGGCGCGGAGGATACTCCTGCAGGCTCTTCAGGTGTTCCGCCAGGAAGGGTGTAGCTGCATTGGGCGCCCATAAGTGCTCGGCAAAGAACTTTCGTCCAATGTAGCCCCACTCATGCGACTCGGGATCCATCTTCTCCATCGGGTCCATCAGCAGGTTGAAGACATATGGCACGCTCGGATAATACTTCTCGTCCCACCAGAGGCCAGTCGGCTTTACGCCGATGGCCATCTTCCAGCCATCTACGCGCATCGCCATCAGGTCCGTCTCGTCGTAATAGAAGAGCTCGCGGCGAGCTGACTTCTGCGTCTTGCCCTGCCAGTAGTCGAGCTGGTTGTAGCCATCCAGGTGAACCTTGTAGTTCGTGCCATTCATAGTGTAGCCAGCAAGCAATTTCTGCTTCAGGTCGGGCAGGCCCGCCGCCGCGGCTAGGGTTACGTACAGGTCTTCGTGTGACTGCAGTCCGTTACCCCATGTTCCTGCCGGAATGTGGCCCG
>Ga0335069_10012175_pt1 | contig 12107 bp, 9 predicted proteins | sample Lox_Sample_11_FD_206714 | JGI IMG/M metagenome (GOLD analysis project Ga0335069, IMG submission 206714) | Soil microbial communities from Loxahatchee National Wildlife Refuge, Florida, United States - Lox_Sample_1.1 | ecosystem: Environmental > Terrestrial > Soil > Wetlands | place: USA: Florida...
TCCGATACTTGTAGAAGCCGCCGACCGGCAGCGCCACGAAGTCCTCCGACCAGGCGCGGGCGTGGAGGGCGAGGACGCGGCGCTGGATGCCGGTCATGCCGATGCCGGAGATGCGCGAGGCCATGGTCGGGAAGTATTCCGCGACCAGCGTGCGGGAGAGTCCCAGCGCCTCGAAATTGGCGCCGCCGCGATAGGAGGAGATGACGGCGATGCCCATCTTGGACATGACCTTCAGGAGCCCCTGGTCCACCGCCTTGCGGTAATGGTCGAGGCACTGGTCGAGACTCATGTCGCCGAAGAGCCCGCGGGCGCGGCGATCCTCGATCGCGGCCTCGGCAACATAGGCGTTGACCGTGGTGGCGCCGACGCCGATCAGCACCGCGAAGTGGTGCACGTCGAGGCACTCGCCGGAGCGCACGTTCAAGGACGTGAAGGTGCGGAGCTGCTGCCGGAGCAGGTGTACATGCACCGCGCCGGTCGCGAGGATGGTCGGGATCGCCGCGCGATTGGCGGAGACCCGCTCGTCGGTCAGGATGAGATGGGTGGCACCGCCGCGGACGGCATCCTCGGCCTGGCGGCGGATCGCCTGGATCGCGTCGCGAAGCGCGTGCTCGCCGCCGCCGACGTCGAAGGTGCAGTCGATCTCGGCGCCGCTCTTGCCCATATAGGCGCCCATGGCCTGGAACTCGGCCGTGGTCAGGACCGGGCTGTCGAGCTGCAGCAACCGGCACTGGCTCTCCTCCTGGTCCATGACGTTGCCGAGGTTGCCGAGCCGGGTCTTCAGGCTCATCACCCGCTTCTCGCGCAGGCTGTCGATCGGCGGGTTGGTGACCTGGCTGAAGTTCTGTCGGAAGAAATGATGCAGGCCGCGATAATGGTCCGAAAGGACCGCGAGCGGCGTATCATCGCCCATGGAGACGACCGCTTCCTTCGCCTCCTCGACCATCGGCTGGAGCACGAGCTCCAGGTCCTCGAGCGAGAGGCCGGCCGCCACCTGGCGGCGGCGCAGGGTCTCCTTGTCGAAGATCGCGGGCTCGCCGCGGCGACGCTTGATGAGGTCGTCGATGACGATGATGTTTTTCACCCAGGCGCCGTAATCCTCGCCGCCGGAGAGCTCGCCCATGATGTCGGCGTTGCCGTAGAACCGGCCCTTGGCGAGGTCGACCGCCAGCATCTGGCCCGGCCCGAGCCGGCCTTTGACCCGGATCGTATTCTCGTTCAGCTTCACCATGCCGGCCTCGGAGCCGGCGACCAGCAGCCGGTCCTCGGTGATCGCATAGCGCAGCGGCCGGAGGCCGTTGCGGTCCATGGCGGCGATCGCCCAGTTGCCGGCGAAGCCGCAGATCGCGGCCGGCCCGTCCCAGGGCTCCATCACCGAGTTGCAATAGCTGAACATGTCGCGGATCGACTGCGGCATGGCGGTGCGACCGTCCCAGACGTCGGGGATCAGCAGGCACTTCACCATCGGCAGGGGCCGCTCCTGCGTGGTCAGGATCTCGAACACGTTGTCGAGCGCCGCGGAATCCGAGCCCGAGGGCTGGATCACCGGTTTCAGCTCCGGCATGTGCTCGCCATAGACCGGCGAGTAGAGCCGGGTCTCGTGGGCGCGCATCCAGTTGACGTTGCCGCGGAGAGTGTTGATCTCGCCGTTATGCGCGATCACCCGGAACGGCTGGGCCAGGCTCCAGGTCGGGAAGGTGTTGGTGGAATAACGCTGGTGGTAGATCGCGAAATTGGATTCGAAGCGCTCGTCCAGCAGGTCTGGATAGAAGGCGCCGAGCTGCTCGGCCAGGAACATGCCCTTGTAGATCACCGAGCGGCAGGAGAGCGAGCAGATGTAGAGCTCGGTGATGTGCTCTTCCAGCGCCGCCTTCTCGATGTGGCGGCGGATGATGTAGAGGTCGGTCTCGAACTGCTCCTCGCTGACGCCGCGATTGTTGGCGATCATGATCTGCTCGATCTCGGGGCGGCTCGCATTGGCCTTCTCGCCGATGACGCCGATGTTCACCGGCACCTGGCGCCAGCCGTAGATCGTGTAGCCGTAGTTCAGGATCTCGCGCTCGACGATGACGCGGCAGCGCTCCTGCTTGCCGAGATCGGTCCTCGGCAGGAAGATCTGGCCGACCGCGAACTTCGCCGGGCCGATCTCCTGGCCGCCCTTGCGGATGAAGTCCTCGAAGAAGGCGTGCGGGATCTGCACATGGATGCCGGCGCCGTCGCCGGTCTTGCCGTCCGCATCGACCGCGCCACGATGCCAGACCGCCTTCAGGGCCTCGATGCCCTTCAGCACCACCTCGCGCCGCGGCTTGCCGTCCAAGGCCGCGATCAGGCCGACGCCGCAGGCGTCGTGCTCCTCGGCGGGATCGTAAAGCCCGTGGGCGGCGAGGTGTGCGACGTTGGAGCGGTAGAGGTCGAGTTCGTTCTGGCTCATGGTCGTCTCCGGACTATCCGGGGTGGCGGGCGGCGCGGCGTCAGATCGGCGTCTGCAACCCGCGTTTTCGGAACTCGTCGGCGTAGGCCTTCAGGGCATCGAGCGCGACCTTCTGCCCTTCCATTTTCGCGAAGCCGGACATCTCCTGCATCATTCCCGGAAGCTCCTGCGTCAGCTTCTGCCCGACCGGTGACTGATAGAAGCCGACCAGCTGGCCGAGCTCCTCGGTCGTGAAGTGCTTGGCGTAGAGAAGGGCTGATTCATGCATCAGGTCGGACATGCTGTCTGCGATCTTAGGGAGGACGAAGCGTTCCATTACTTCATCCACCTGAGCTTCCTTCCCGGGATTCGCGCGCTCGATGAGATGGGTCAGCATCGGACCCATCTGGTCCAACATCTGGTTCATCACGCGCTTGGTGCCAGCGATCTCGACCAGCTGCGCGGCGAGCGCCAGAGACTTCGGATCTTCGGCGTCCTGGGCTTGCGCGGCCGAGAGCGGCACCGTCGCCGCGGCCAGTAGGATCGCAGCGCCGAGCCAGCGGAGGCGCCGGCAGGGGGCAGTGCGGTTTCTCGGTCCATGGTCCTTCATCGTCGCGCTCCGCTTCAGGAGTGGTCGCAGTCGAGGCGGACCGCCTCGGTCGGGATCAGCGATCCAGCCTCGGGGGTCAGGGTGGTCTTGAAGGCGCCGATCGCCTCCGGCACGCCATTGTCCGCCGGCACCACCAGCTTCAGCTTGTCGCGCGCGGGCTCGGTCTTGATCAGGAAATAGGCGTAGTCGATGAACGCGATCGCCGTGCCGTTGTCGGACGGGCCGGCCTTGGCCTGGGCGCGAATCTCGTTGATGGAATCCTGGGAGTTGTAGATCACCTCCGCCACCAGGCAGAGGTATTGCCGCTTGTGCGAATTGGCGAAGGGCAGCAACGCGTCGTTCAGGTATTTGAACACGGCGTCCTGGCGGCCCGGATTGGAGTTCAGTGTCGCGATCGCGATCGCGGCGACGATGTTGTAGGGGTCGTCCTCGCCCTGCACCGCCTTCTCGAAACGCGGATGGTCGTAGCGCGACGGCAGTTTGTCGAGCCCGGCCTGGACCCAGTAGTGCTGGGCGAGGGCAAAGGCGGCCGAGGATCGCTCGCGGTCGATCGCGCTCTTGGCCAAGGCGGCATCCGGCGGGCAGAGGACCGCGCCGGAGATGGCAAGAGCTGCGAAACGATGACATCGGGTCGAGAAGATCGGCATGTCACTCCGCTGCCGCGCGCTGACTCGCGCTGTTGAGATATTTGTCGATGCTGGCGGCGGCGTCGCGGCCGTCGCGGATGCCCCAGACCACGAGCGAGGCGCCGCGCACGATGTCGCCGGCGGCGAACACGCCGGGGATCGCGGTCATCAGCGTCCGCCAGTCGATCTTGATCGTGCCGGCGGCGGTCACCGCCAGGGCCGGCGCGTCGAACAGTTTGGGCAGGTCCTCGGCATCGAAGCCGAGCGCCTTCACCACGAGCCCGGCCTCGACGTCGAAGTCGGAGCCCTCGATCGGCGTCGGCACCTGGCGCCCGGTCGCGTCCGGGGGCCCGAGATGGATGCGGGTCGCCTTGACCGCGCGCACCTTGCCGGCGTCATCGAGAAACGCCTGCGGCAGGGACTGCCACAGGAACTCGACGCCTTCCTCTTCGGCATTGGCGACTTCGCGCTGCGAGCCCGGCATGTTCGCCCGGTCGCGGCGATAGAGACACTTCACCGATTTCGCCCCCTGGCGCACGGCCGTGCGCACGCAATCCATGGCGGTATCGCCGCCACCGATCACGACCACGTTTTTGCCCGCGGCGTCAAGCGCGCCGGACTCGAAAGCCGGCACCGTGTCGCCGAGACCCTTGCGGTTGCTGGCGATGAGATAGTCGAGCGCGGGGACGATGTTGCCCGCGCCGGAGCCGGGCGCCTGCAGCTCGCGCGCGCGATAGACGCCGGTCGCGATCAGCAGGGCGTCATGGCGCTTCCTGAGCGCGTCGAGCGTGGCGTCGCGGCCGACTTCGAAATTGGTCCGAAATGTGACACCGGACTCCTCGAGCAGCGCCGCCCGGCGCAGCACGATCGGCTTCTCCAGCTTGAAGTTCGGGATGCCGTAGATCAGCAGCCCGCCAATGCGGTCGTGTCGGTCATAGACGGTCACCTGGTAGCCCTTGCGGCGGAGCGCATCGGCGGCGGCGAGGCCGGCCGGGCCGGCGCCGATGATGCCGACCGACCGGGTGCGCTCGCGGGCCGGCTTCGCCGGCTTCACCCAGCCCATGTCGAACGCGGTGTCGGTGATGTACTTCTCGATGGCACCGATGGTGACCGTGCCGTGGCCGGACTGCTCGATCACGCAATTCCCTTCACAGAGCCGGTCCTGGGGACAGATCCGCCCGCAGATCTCCGGGAAGGTGTTGGTGGCGGAGGACATCTCATAGGCTTCCTCCAGCCGCCCCTCGGCGGTCAGCTTCAGCCAGTCCGGGATGTTGTTCGATAGCGGGCAATGGACCTGGCAGAACGGCACGCCGCATTGCGAGCAGCGGCTGGCCTGGGCCGCGGCGGCGGCGGGGACGTACTCGGCGTAGATCTCGCCGAAATCGTTGCGCCGGACCTCGGAGCCGCGCTTTTCCGGCATCGCCCTTTGCAAATTGACAAACTTCAGCAGCTTCTCGGCCATGCCGCGCTCCGGGTGTCGATCGGTAAGGTTGACGCAACGGCCTGCCTTTTCACGGGACGCGACCGCAGGAACCGAAATTAACCGAGGAAACCCGCAGCTTCGAGCGGAAAGTTGCGATTAGGGCAAAATTTATGACCTAATATTCCGATGAATGTCACGCTGGAGCGGCGGCGCGAAGCATCGTGGTCTGAGGCCCTGCAAATTTAGTACCATTTTGGTACTATTTGAGAGGATGGGATTGCGGGGATGTTAATGTTATAAGGCGGACATCCCTACCGGTTGAGACGCCAACGTGCCCAACGTCGATATATTGATTCTGGCGATCCTGCGGGGCGTCTCCGAAATCCTGCCCATCGACCCGGCCGCCCATGCGGCCCTGCTGGGCCGCCTGCTATGCTGGCCGGAACAGGCGCAGTTCAGCGCCGCGGCGGTCGATGCCGGCATCCTGGCGGCGCTGGTGCTTTATCTCTGGCAGGACGTCTTCCAGATGGCGCGGAGCCTGGTCCGGGTGCTGCGCGGCAAGCGCGACCCGGGAGCCCGGCTGGTGGCGCATCTGCTGCTGGGCTCGCTGCCGGCCTTTGCCATCACCTTCGCGCTCCGGTCCCTGCTCGACGTCACGATCAGCGACCCGGTCTACATCTCGGTGCTGCTCGTCGCCTTCGGCGTGGTGCTCTACGTGGCCGATCAGGCCGGCCTTACCGTGCGGGGCGTGGAGCAGATGACGCTCCGCCAGGCGGTGATCATCGGCATCTTCCAGGGCCTGGCCGTGCTCCCCGGCGTGAGCCGCGTCGGCCTCGTCGTGACGGTGGCGCGGATCATGGGCTACGAGCGGCCCGACGCCGCGCGCTTCATGCTCCTGCTCTCGATCCCTTGGATGGCGGCTTCCGGCCTCTACCGCACCTTCCTCGGCTTCGCCGCCGCAGAAGCGCCGGATCCGGATCGCTTGCTGCTGATGGCGGCGATCTCCGCCATCGCCGCCTTCTTCTCGATCGTGTTCCTGATGTATTGGGTCCGGCGCGGCAGCTTCACCTTGTTTGCGGTCTACCGCGTCGTCCTCGGCGGTGCGCTGATCTATGCGCTCTATCGCCTGCCCGACTTAATCTGCTGAGGGCGGCATACGGGGTTGCCCCGGCCCAAGGTCGGCTTCGCCGGCTGGCGGCCGTATGCCGCCCTCCAACTACGCCCTGCTGTAATAGCCTTGCGGGCGATAGCGATCGAGATAGGTGGGGAGAATCGGCTCCAATGCGGTGGGGACCATGCCGAGCTCCTTGAAGCCCGCGGCCTGCGATCCCACCACGTTGTCGCGCTTCAGCAGCTTCACCTGATCGGTGGTCAGCGCCGGCCGCATGAACGGCATCGATTGCAGGAGGGCGCCCTGCAGCGCCGCCAGCGGGAAGGGCAGCGTGAGCAGCATGCGCTTGCGGCCGATCTCGGCGAGCGTCAGCTGCAGCAATTCGCGGAAGCTGTAGATCCGCGGACCGCCGAGCTCGAAGAGCTTCCCGGCAAGGGCAGAATCATCGACCGCACGCATGACGGCTTCGGCCACGTCCAGCACATAGACCGGCTGGAATCGCGTCGTGCCGCCGCCGATCAGCGGCAGGACCGGCGACACGACCGCCATCGCGGCGAAGCGGTTGAAGAACTGGTCCTCCGGCCCGAACACGATGCTCGGACGGAAGATGGTGGCGCCGGGAAAGGCTCTGCCGACCGCGGCCTCGCCCGCCGCTTTCGAACGCGCATAGGCCGCAGCGGCATTGGGATCGGCGCCGATCGCGGAGATGTGCACCAGGCCCGCTACGTTTGCCGCAGCCGCCGCCTCGGCGACGCGGCCGGCCCCTTCGGCCTGCACGGCATCGAAGCGCTGCGGCCCCGCCTCGAACAGGATCCCGACCAGGTTCACCACCCGGTCCGCGCCGGCGACCGCCGCCCGGACCGAGGCGGTATCGCGGATATTGGCGGCGACCGGCGTCACCTGGCCGATATGACCGGCGGTCTTCAGGAACAGGGCCTGGTCGGGGCGGCGCACGGCGACGCGCACCTCCCAGCCGTCATGGGCGAGCCGCCGCACGACGTAGCGGCCGATGAAGCCCGACCCGCCGAAGACCGTCACCAGCCCGCGTTTCATGGTCACGCTCGCACCCCGCTGGTTTTGCCCGTGGATTTATCCGTTGGTTTAACGGGCCGATCACCCATCCCGACTAGATATGTGCCAAGGATTCCGGTTTGTAAACGCGGCGCTTTCGCGATTGACTTCGGAGCGTTTCTGGACAGAATGCGCCGGCCGAAGCGCCGGGGCGACCCGCCGCGACCACGCACCTGTGCCCAGGTGGCGGAATTGGTAGACGCGCAGGTTTCAGGTACCTGTGGGGCAACCCGTGGAAGTTCGAGTCTTCTCCTGGGCACCATCTCCCCCGATGATTCGCGGCGGATGGTTTCTGGCTGCGCGCGGCCGAGACTGTGCCGCACGGCGCACCGGTCCGGAATCCTCGGCCCGGAATGTTCGGCGGGGATTTCTTCGGGGTGAGTCGATGAGCATCCATCTCTACAAAGGCGATCTGCCCGCCGGTCTCGATCTCGGCAAGACGATCGCGATCGACACCGAGACCATGGGCCTCAATCCGGCCCGCGACCGGCTCTGTCTCGTCCAGATCTCGGCCGGCGACGGCGTCAGCCATCTGGTGCAGATCCCGAAGGGCGAGCCCGGCCGGCTGCACGTGGCGCCGCGGCTGAAGGCCGTGCTCGAGGACCCGAATGTGCTGAAGATCTTCCACTTCGCGCGCTTCGATCTCGCGGCGCTGAAGGCCTATCTCGGCGCGGTGGTGCAGCCGGTCTATTGCACCAAGATCGCCTCGAAGATGACGCGCAGCTACACCGACCGGCACGGGTTGAAAGATCTCTGCAAGGAGCTGCTCGAGGTCGAGCTTTCCAAGCAGCAGCAAAGCTCCGACTGGGGCAACGCCGAACTGACCGAGGATCAGCTCCGCTACGCCGCCTCCGACGTGCTCTACCTGCACCGGCTGAAGGCGAAGCTCGACGTTCTCCTGGAGCGCGAGGGACGCAGCGCGCTGGCGGCGGCCTGCTTCGAGTTCCTGCCGACTCGCGCGGCACTCGACCTGCTTGGCTGGGAAGAGCCGGATATCTTCGCGCACTGAAACCGGATATATGCCGGTCCGGCGCCCATCTGGCCGAACGGACCATTCGCCAAACGGACCATTGGGCGGAACCGCGGGTCGCCGGTGCTCGAAGTCCCTTCAGTTTTCAAGGGATATCTGACAGACTTAACCCCGGGGGCGAGGGCTAGGATTCGAACGGATGGATAAAACTCCGAACGCCGTCGCTACGGCCCCCCGTCCTGTCGCTGCGGGTGCGGGAGAGGTGGCCGAGGATCTCGCCGCTGCCAAGGGCGTGCTGCGCCAGGAGGCAGAGGCGATCGGGCGGTTGGCCGACAGCCTCGACGGTGCGTTCCTGCGTGCTCTCGACATCCTTGCCGCCGCGACCGGCCGGGTGATCGTGACCGGCATGGGCAAGTCCGGCCATATCGCGCGCAAGATCGCCGCGACCCTCGCCTCGACCGGCACGCCGGCGCAATTCGTCCATCCCGCCGAGGCGAGCCACGGCGATCTCGGCATGGTGACCTCCCACGACGCCGTGCTGGCATTGAGCAATTCCGGCGAGGTGCCGGAGCTGCGCGACATCATCAACTTCACCCGCCGCTGGAACATCCCGCTGATCGGGATCACCATGAAGGCTGCGAGCGCGCTCGGTTCTTCCGCCGACGTGACGCTGGTGCTGCCGAAGACGCCGGAGGCCGGCGCCCTCGGCCTCGCCCCCACCACCTCGACGACCATGATGCTCGCTCTGGGCGATGCGCTGGCGATCGGCCTCTTCGAGCGCAAGGGACTTTCGGCCGAGGACTTCCACGAATTCCATCCGGGCGGCAAGCTCGGGCAGATCCTGCTCAAGGTCGGCAACCTGATGCATGTCGGCGACGAGCTGCCGCTGGTCGACCTCGAGGCGGAGATGTCCCAGGCCCTGCTGGTGATGACCGCGAAGACCTTCGGTTGCGTCGGCGTCACCGACGCCCGTGGCAACCTGATCGGCATCGTCACCGACGGCGATCTCAGGCGGCACATGGGACCCGGTCTCTTCGACGCAGTGGTGAAGGACGTGATGACCCGGAAGCCGATGACCATCCACGCCAATGCACTGGCGGCGGAGGCGGTCCGGGTCATGAACCAGCGCTCGATCACCAGCCTCTTCGTGGTCGACGGCACGAAGCCCGCCGGCATCATCCGCCTGCACGACTGCCTGAGGGCGGGAGTGGCCTGAATGACCGACGCGCGCGAGCCGAGGCTGGACGGCCCGGGCTCCGGGCGTGATGCAGGCCCCGATCTCGCGGCACCGCGCCGTGTGTTCAAGCGCAGGAAGCGCCGCGGCCTGGTGCTGGCGATGAAGATCGTGCTGCCGACCGTCGCGATCGTCGGCATCGGCTATGTCGTGATCTGGTCGCGTACCCACCAATCGACCATCAACCCGATCGAGGTTGTCGCCGGCGTCAGCAAGCAGGGCTCCGACGTGACGGTGCGCCAGGTGAAATACGACGGCGTTGACGCCCGCAACCGGCCGTTCAGCATCACCGCGGTCTCCGCGGTGCAGCCGCAGAACGCGCTTCCGCCGCCGCAGCCCGTGGAGGGCCTCGGCGACGACGCCTCCGACAAGCAGAAGAAGTTCAGCGCCGAACAGGCGCCGGCCGCGACGCAACCGAAGCAGCCCAACGTCATCAACCTCGAGAAGCCGATCGCCGACATGACCATGGCGGACGGCGCCTGGGTGGCGGTCACCGCGGACAGCGGGGTTTACGACCGCGACGCCGGCACCGTCGATCTCAGCGGCAACGTCAATCTCTTTCACGACACCGGCCTCTCCTTCGAGACCGACGCGGCGCGGGTCGATTTCAAGAACGAGTCGGCCAGCGGGAACCAGCCGGTCGAGGGCGGCCGGCCTGACGGCGAACTCGCGGCCGAAGGCTTCGAGGTGCGCAACGGCGGCCGCACCGTGCTGTTCACCGGCCGCGCCTATTTGAAGCTTTACCCCTCCACGTCGGGCGGGGCCACGACCAAGTCCACATCGCCCAAGCCCTCGTCGGGGAACGGCTCATGATGGTGCCCCGGCTCCTCTTTGCGACGATGTTCGCCGCACTGGTTGTTGCGCCGCTGACCGCATCGGCGCAGCAGAGCACGGTGCCGACGTCGACCGGCTCCTCTGCCGATTCCGGCTTCGACTTCGGCGGCAGCCAGCCGATCGAGATCAGCGCCGATAACGGCATCGAGTGGAATCGCGACGCCAAGACCTATTCGGCGCAGGGCAATGCCGTCGCCAGCCAGGGCAACTCGGAGATACATGCCGACCTGCTGGTGGCCTACTACACGGGCAGCAGCAACCAGATCGACCGCGTGCTGGCGGAGGGCGCGGTCAAGATCATGAATCCGACCCAGACCGCCTATGGCGACCGCGCCGATTACGACCGCACGCGCAAGCTGCTGGTGATGACCGGCAGCGACTTGAGGATCGTGACCCAGACCGAGACCGTGACCGCCCGCGACGCGCTCGAATACTGGCAGGACCAGGACACGATGGTGGCGCGCGGCGACGTCTACGTGGTGAAGACCGACGGGACCAAGATCAACGGCGACCTGGTCACCAACTATTTCCGCAAGAACGCCACCACCGGCAAGCGCGAAGCGTACCAGGTCAAGGCCGAGGGCCATGTGCGGATCGACACCGGCAAGGAGGTGGCGACCTGCAACCACGCGGTCTACGATCCCAACACCAAGATCGCCGTGCTGACCGGCAACGTGGTGCTGACCCAGAACCGCAACGTTTTCCGCGGCGAGCGCGCCGAGATCGACACCGACAAGGGCATCAGCCGCCTGATGCCGGCGCCGGGCGAGCGCGTGCGCTCCGTCATCCAGCCGAAGAAATCGAACAGTCCCAGCGGTGCTCCCGGCAGCGCTCCAGCCGGAGCCGCCCCCGCGAGTTCCTCTTCCACCAGCGGCGCCATGGCGTCCCAGTCCGCTGCGCTGGCGGCGACGGTGGCCAGCCAATGAACCGTGTGCCCACCAATAAAGCGACCGCGTCGCGGGCCGATATCGCGCCCGCCGAGGAGGCTGCGGCGTCGATCGTGAGTCTCGAAGCGGAGTCGGTCGACGAGGTCGCAGCCGAAGAGCCGCCGGTCGGGGACACGCCAGGGGAGGAGTCCGAGGACACGCCGATCCCGAGCCGCGCCGCCGACGGCCATGCACTGATCCATGTCAATGGCACGACCGTCGATCCGCGTACCATCGAGGGGTTGGTCGGCTATCATCTCGGCAAGGCCTATCGCGGCCGGCCGGTGGTGCGAGATGTCTCGATCGGCGTGCAGCGCGGCGAGGTGGTCGGCTTGCTGGGGCCGAACGGCGCCGGGAAGACCACGTGCTTCTACGTGATCACCGGCCTCATTCGCGCCGACGCGGGTGCGATCTATCTCGACGGCGAGGAGGTCACCGACCTCCCGATGTATCAGCGGGCGCGCGGCGGCATCGGCTATCTGCCGCAGGAAGCCTCGGTGTTCCGCGGCATGTCGGTCGAGGACAACATCATGACCGTGCTGGAGGTCGCCGAGCGCGACCGTTCCAAGCGCAAGCCGCTGGTCGACCGCCTGCTGGCGGAGTTCTCGATCGAGCATCTGCGGCGCGTCCCCGCGCTGGCGCTCTCCGGCGGCGAGCGGCGCCGCGTCGAGATCGCGCGCTGCGTCGCCACCCGCCCGAACTACATCCTGCTGGATGAGCCGCTGGCCGGGATCGACCCGATCGCGGTGGGCGACATCCGTGATATCGTCACGCACCTGAAGGACCGCGGCATCGGCGTGCTCATCACCGATCACAACGTGCGCGACACGCTGGAGATCGTCGATCGCGCCTACATTCTCCACGAGGGAAAAGTCCTTAAGGAAGGCACGCC
>Ga0335069_10012176_pt1 | contig 12106 bp, 13 predicted proteins | sample Lox_Sample_11_FD_206714 | JGI IMG/M metagenome (GOLD analysis project Ga0335069, IMG submission 206714) | Soil microbial communities from Loxahatchee National Wildlife Refuge, Florida, United States - Lox_Sample_1.1 | ecosystem: Environmental > Terrestrial > Soil > Wetlands | place: USA...
GCTGGTGGGGCGGGGCGCACAGGGGCTCACCGTCTGCACCTTCCACGCCTTCGGGGCCGAGGTGCTCCGGCAGCACGCGCATCGGCTCGGCTGGCCGCAGAGGTTCGCCATCGCCGACACCTCGGATCAGATCTCCCTGGTCCAGCGGGCGCTCCGCGAGCGGTCCATCGACGGCAAGACGGACTTCGACCCGCGCCGGATCCTCACCGCCATCAGCCGGGCGAAGAACGCCGGGCGCGCGCCGACCGTGGACGGTGACGCCCCGAGCGACGGGGAGGTCGCGGCCGCCGAGGTCTTCCCGCTCTACCAGCGCGCGCTCAAGGCGCAGGGCGCCGTGGACTTCGACGACCTGCTGCTGCTGCCGCTCCGCCTGTTCCGCGCCCACCCGGAGGTCCTCGGGGGCTACGTCCGGCGATTTCGATACCTCCTGGTCGACGAGTTCCAGGACACCAACGGTGTGCAGCTCGAGCTGGTCCGCCAGCTCGCCGGCGAGCGCCGCAACGTCTGCGCCGTGGGCGACGACGACCAGTGCATCTACGGCTGGCGGGGGGCCGAGGTGAGGAACATCCTCCGGTTCGAGGAGGCGTTCCCCGGGGCCACCGAGGTCCGCCTCGAGCAGAATTACCGGAGCATCCCGGCCGTCCTCGAGGCCGCGCACGGCGTCGTCTCGCAGCTGCCGGAGCGGCGGGCGAAGAGGTTGTGGACCGCCACCGTGAGCGCGCAGAAGGTCTCGCTGGTCGTCGTTCCCGGCGAGGACGAGGAGGCGGCATACGTCGCGAGGAGCATCGAGCAGCGGCTCGCCCGCGGCGCCCGGCCGGACGACATCGCGGTGCTCTACCGGACCAATGGCCAGTCCCGCCCCTTCGAGGAGGCGTTCCGCGCCCGGGGCATCCGCTACGAGGTGGTGGGCGGCACCGAGTTCTTCGACCGGCGCGAGGTGCGCGACGTGCTCGCCTACCTCAAGCTTCTCGCCAACCCCGCCGACGAGGTCTCGCTCCTGCGCATCGTCAACGTGCCGGCGCGGGGCATCGGCGACGTCACGCTGGAGCACCTGGTCGCCCGCGCGCGGGGCCGCGGCCTGCCACTCTCCGACGTGCTCGCCTCCCCGGCCTCGGTCCCGGAGCTGACCCCCGGTGCGGCGCGGGCGGTGAAGGAGTTCTCCGAGCTGATCCAGCGGACGCGGGCCCGGCTCCGCGCCGAGCCGCTCTCGACGGTCGCCCGGGCGCTGCTTCACGAGATCGGCTTCGAGGCTGCGGCCCGTGCCAGCACGGCGTCGGCCACCGCGGCGGAGCGGAGGCTGAAGGGCGTGGAGGGCATCCTCGGCTCGCTCGAGCAGTTCGAGCGCCGGGAAGGGCCCAGGTCGGACCTCCGCACCTACCTGAACCGGCTATCGCTCGACAGCCGCGAGGAGGAGGACGGGCCCACCCCGGCCCGGATCACCCTCCTGACGCTCCACGGCGCCAAGGGCCTGGAATTCCGGACGGTTTTCCTGGTAGGCATGGAGGAAGGGTTCCTGCCGCACGGGGGAATGCAGGGCGAACCCCAGAACCTCGAGGAGGAGCGCCGCCTCTGCTACGTGGGCATCACCCGGGCCCGGGAGGAGCTGATCCTCACCCGGGCGGCGACCCGGCTCCGGCGGGGTCGCGAGGTCCCCCGGACGCCGTCCCGCTTCCTCGCCGACATCCCGGAGGCCGTCCTCGAGGTGTCCGACACCACGGTCCCGCCCCCGGGGCCGCCGAGCGAGGCCGAGCAGGGCTTCTTCCGGACCCTCAAGGCGAGGCTCCAGGGGGGCTCGGCCCCCCCGTCTGCTTGACTTGAGGCGGCAAGACCTCTACATCGCCCCTCTTTTCCGGGGGGGCGGCCCTCCGGTCCCGGAGTGTCTCCAGATGTCGAACAGGACGTACAGCGCGAAGCCCGCGGACGTGAAGCGGGCGTGGCACGTCGTCGACGTGAGCGACAAGGTGCTCGGTCGCGCAGCGAGCCAGATCGCCTCGCTTCTCAAGGGCAAGCACAAGCCCATCTACACGCCGTCGATGGACACCGGTGACCACGTCATCGTGATCAACGCGGCCAAGGTGAAGGTCACCGGCTCCAAGGAAACCAACAAGCTCTACCACCGCCACCCGCGGGCGGGCTTCCCGGGCGCCCTGAAGACCACCAATCTGGCCGACCTCCGCGCCCGGCACCCCGAGGACGTGGTCATCAACGCCGTCCGCCGGATGCTCCCCCGCAACGCGCTGGGCCGGAAGATGATGACCAAGCTCAAGGTATACCCCGGCGAGCAGCATCCGCACGCCGCGCAGAAGCCCGAGCCTCGCCAGGTGGAGGCCTGAGGAACATGCCGATCCAGACCGAGAACGGGTTCTACGCCACCGGGCGCCGCAAGGAGTCCACGGCCCGGGTGTGGGTGAAGGAGGGAACCGGGACCATCATCGTCAACGGCCGCCCGCTCGACGAGTACTTCGGGCGCGAGACATCGAAGATGATCCTCAACCAGCCGCTGCAGATCCTCGAGCAGGCCGGCAAGGTGGACGTCACCGTGAATGTCGTCGGGGGCGGCCTCTCCGGCCAGGCCGGCGCCATCCGGCACGGCCTCAGCCGCGCGCTGTGCCTCCTGAACCCCGAGTTCCGCACCCCGCTGAAGAAGGCCGGCTTCCTCACCCGCGACGCCCGCGTGGTGGAGCGGAAGAAGTACGGCCAGCCCGGCGCCCGCCGCCGGTTCCAGTTCAGCAAGCGCTGAGCGACTGCCGGTCGCACCGTCCGGCCGGCATGTGGGCCAGGCATGTAGTCCGGCCCCGTACCCCCCGGGGTCGCTTGCCCGGGTGCTAGGCTCGTGAGGGCGTGGAACTCAACGAGATCCTCCAGGTCGCCCTCCGCGGCGGCGCGAGCGACATTCACCTCAAGGCCGGGCTGCCTCCCATGTTCCGGGTGGACGGCTCGCTGGTCCCGCTGAAGGACGGCAAGCGCCTCCCCCCCGAGGAGGTGGCGCGCATGGCCTTCGGGATCATGAACGAGTACCAGCGGGACAAGTTCAAGAACTCCAACGAGGTGGACCTGGCCTACGGCGTCCCGGGCCTGGGGCGCTTCCGGGTGAACGTGTTCCAGCAGCGCGGCACCCTGGGCGCCGTGCTCCGGGTCATCCCTTTCAAGGTGATGACCGTCCGGGACCTCCTGCTCCCCGCCGTGCTCGAGTCCATCGCGCTGGAGGAGCGCGGCCTGGTCCTGGTCACCGGCACCACCGGCTCGGGGAAGAGCACCACGCTGGCGGCGATGATCGATCACATCAACGCCCACGAGACCGACCACATCATGACCATCGAGGATCCGATCGAGTTCCTCATCCGGGACAAGCGGTCGATCGTGAACCAGCGCGAGGTGGGGGTGGACACCATCTCCTTCAGCCAGGCGCTGAAGAGCGCGCTCCGCCAGGACCCGGACGTCATCCTGGTGGGAGAAATGCGTGACCTCGAGACCATCGAGACCGCGCTCACCGCCGCCGAGACCGGTCACCTGGTCATGTCCACGCTCCACACCCTGGACGCGACCGAGACCATCAACCGCATCGTCTCGGTGTTTCCCCCCTACCAGCAGAAGCAGGTCCGCCTGCAGCTGGGGAGCGTCCTCAAGGCGGTGATCTCCCAGCGCCTGGTCCCCCGGGCGGACGGCAAGGGCCGCGTGGCCGCGGTGGAGGTGCTGAAGGCCACCGCCCGCGTCCGGGAGCTCATCGAGGACAAGGACCGGACGAAGGAGATCACCGAGGCCATCGCCCAGGGCCACCAGACCTACGGCACGCAGACCTTCGACCAGTCGTTGATGAGCCTGGTACGCCAGAACATCATCACCTACGAAGAGGCGCACCGGCAGGCGACGAACCCGGACGACTTCGCGCTCCGGTTCAGCGGCATCAGCGCCACCAGCGACGCCCGCTGGGACGACTTCGAGGGCACCTCGACGGACGGGAACTCGGCGCCCGGCAGCCTCGCCTTCGCCCAGCGCGGTGCGCCCGCCGGACCGCCGCCGGGCTCCGCTCCGGCCGCGGGGGTACCGCGTGCACCCACCCCGGGCACGCCGGTCGGGCGCATCAACCCGACGCCGGCCAAGCCCGGCGCACAGCCCTCGCCGAAGCCGGCGGGGGGCCCGAGCGCGTTGCCGTCCGCGGACGACGACTTCCACATCGAGCGGTTCTGAGATCAGAGGAGCTCGGAGAGCACCCGCCGCAGCCGCACCCGGCGCATCGGCCCGACGAGGCGCATCTCGGCGAGGTGATCCACGAACTCGGCCAGCGCCATCCGCTGCTCTGGCTCGAGCCGCCTGGCGGCCGCCTCCAGATGCTCGCGGCTGATGAGGTCCGGCCCCTCGGACCAGGCCACCCCGCACAGCGTCTGGGCTGCGATGCGCCGCATCCGCCGCTCGGCCCCGTCGGTTCCGCCGGCGAAGGCGCTCTCCAGGGCAGCCACCCGGTCCGGGGTGAGCGAGGCCAGCTGGACCAGCGTCTCCAGCGACTCCTCGACGAACGCCGCGTCGAACCCGTCCGCCGGCATGTCGTCGCCGAAGGCCTCCTCGAGGAGCACCGCGCCGAGGAGCGCGTGGATCTGATCCTCCGTGGCCCCCTCGGCCTCGAGCGCACCTCGCGCCCGCTCCAGCGGGCCCACCAGCCGCTCGTCGTCGGCGAGCACCGTGGTCGCGGTCTGTGCGGCGAGCACCAGGAGCGCGTTCTGCGCGTCCTCGGGAGGGTGCGCCTTCCCCGCGGCGCGCTCCACACGGGACCAGAGGTCCGGGCGGGCCCGCGCCGCCAGGACGAACGCCTCGTCCGTCGGCTCGTCCGGCGCGCATCCGTTCCGGCGCTGCCAGACGCCCCACGCGGTCTGAAAATCCATGTACCGTCCCAGGGCGGGGTGCATGCACCGTGAGGCGTAACACCGCTGGAGCCACCGGGGAAACGGGTCTTCGTGCGCTCCGCACGCTTGCTCGGCGCGAGGTGTCCGTGGCAGCCCTCCGGGAAGCGCTGCGCCGCTCCGGCCTGCCGGAGCACGAGGTCGAGGCCGAGCTGCAGGCCGCCATCCGCCTCGGCGCGCTCGACGACCAGCGCTCCGCACGCGTCCGGGCCCGGGCCCTGGTGCTCCGGGGTGGATGGGCCCGCGGCGCGATGCACGCCCGCCTCGTCCAAGAGGGCTACCCGCCCCCGGTCGCCGAGGAGGCTCTGTCCGAGGCCATCCAGGACGAAGGCTGGGATGCCCGTGCGGCCGCCGCCCGGCTCATCGTCCGTGGCGAGCCACCGCGGCGGTCCGCGCGCCGGCTCCTGGCCCGTGGCTTCGATGCGTCGCTCGTCCGGGAGCTGCTCCCCGGGGTGGAAGGGATGGAGGAAGGAGGCTAGGGTGTTCGCCCCCTCGATGCGCCTGCACCTCCTCCTCCCGCTCGCCGCCCTGGCCCTGGCCCCCGCCTGCGGCCTGTTCTCGAACAACGGCGACTTCGGCGAGCCCGACTACGCGAGCGAGGCCAGCACCAACCTCAAGCGCGGCGACGAGGCGCTCGACAGCAGCCAGTACCAGCTGGCCGAGAAGTACTACGAGTACGTCAAGACCAAGTTCCCCTTCCTGGAGGCCTCGCGCCAGGCCGAGCTCCGGCTGGCCGACGTCTCCTTCGAGCGCGAGCTGTGGAGCGAGGCCGCCGACCGGTACACCGGCTTCGTGAAGCTGCACCCCACGCACGCCAAGGTGGACTACGCCGCGTACCGGGCCGCACTGGCGCACTACCGCGACATCCCGAGCGATTGGTTCATGCTCCCGCCCTCCAGCGAGAAGGACCAGACGCAGGTCCGCGCGGCCTGGGAAGCGCTGAACGACTTCACCCGGACCTACCCCCAGTCGCAGTACATCGAGGACGCGAAGAAGAAGCAGGCGGAGATCCGCGAGCGCCTGGTGCGCCACGAGATCTACGTGGCCGACTTCTACGAGAAGCGCGAGCGCTGGGTCGCCGCCGCCAACCGGCTGGAGACGGTGCTGCAGAAGTACCCCGGCCCGGGCGACGACAAGTATCTCTTCCGGCTGCACGACCTGTATTCGCGCCTCAAGGACCAGAACAAGGCCCGCGATGCGCTCCAGCGGATCATCACCCGCGTTCCGGGCACGCCTGCGGCCGAGAAGGCGCAGAAGATGCTCGGCTCGTGAGCGAGGGCGAGCTCCGCGGGACACGGGCGGTCGCGGTGATCCTCGGCCTGGCCGCCCTGGCCGGAGCGGCGTGGGCGCTGCTCCCGCGAATGCTCGGCGCGGCGGGCGGGCCGGAGCCGGAGCTGGTCGCCGCCCTCCGCGGCGCCGAGCTCGCCCGGGCGCCCATCCCCATCGCCGGAGCGCCGGCGTTCGAGCCACGGAGCCTCCGCTTCGACCGCTTCAGCGTCACCGTGGACGGAGAGCGGGCGGCGGTGGTGGCCACGCTCGATGCCGCCGGCACCTCGGGTGGGGTGGAGGTCTCGTCGCTGGGACGGGAGCGGGTGCGTTTCCTGCGACGAGGTGGGCGGTGGGAGCCGGACGGGCCGGTGGCGCCGGCACTGGCCGGGACGCTGGCCCTGCTGTGGCAGCGGTCGCACCTGCTCTCGTCGAGCTCGGCCCAGGCGCTGGGGGCGCTCGTTGCCCCGGCCGACCGCGAGCGCTCACTGGCGGATGCGCGGATCGACCCCGTCCTGCGCCTTCCGGGGCACCGGTGGGAGCCGCGCGCCTGGTATCTCCGGTCGGAGCGGGGGGAGGTGCTGGTCACCGAGGAGGCAGTCCTGACTTCCTCGTCCCGGGACCCCGAGCCCCGGACCGCACGGCTGCGGCTGGTGGCCTCCGGAGATGCTGGAGTTTTCGTCTTCGCCGGGACCATGCTGTAGGGTGACCTGACGAAGATGGCAGCGTCGAGCGGCGACACGGCCTGGGCCCTCCGGTTCATCTCCGGCAAGTACCAGGGGGGCGAGTTCCCCCTGAAGATGAGCCGTCAGGTCACCATTGGCCGCTCGAGCGAGCTGGACATGGTCCTGGTCGAGGACATGGTCAGCCGGAAGCACGCGAAGATCACCGTCGGCCCCGGGAAGGTGCTGATCGAGGACCTGGGGAGCACCAACGGTACCTTCGTGAACGGGGAGAAGATCCGTCAGGCCCGGCTGAAGGAGGGAGACCGCATCCTCATCGGCACCTCCATCCTCAAGCTGGTGCAGCGCGAGGCGGGCGCGCAGACCGACCTCTCGGACGCCGAGATGCGCGAGCGGCTGGAGGAGGCGGCGCAGGTCCAGGCGGCCAAGACCAACAAGACCTCTTCGATGACCGGGAAGATCGAGGACATCCCGCTCCCGGATCTGCTCCAGCTGTTCCACACCTCGAAGAAGAACGGCGTGCTGGTGGTGACCGGCGCGCACGAGGGCCGCATCTACCTGCGCCAGGGGCGCGTCTACTACGCGGTGGTGGACGGCGACCACGCGCTCGGTCCGCAGAAGAGCTTCAACCGGATCATCACCTGGGAAGAAGGAGACTTCGAGCTGCAGCCTCCCGACGGCCAGGAGTTCATGGTCGAGCTGGACCGCTCCACCGAGGCGCTGCTGATGGACGCGCTCCGGCTGCTCGACGAGTACAAGCGCGTCGAGGCGCAGCTGCCGCTTCCCGAAGCCCCGCTCCTGCTCCGCCGCCCTCTGGTGCCCAGGCTCCGCGACCTCACCCCCGAGCAGCTCGATCTGCTGCAACTGGTGCACAACCACGGCACGCTCCGCGCGGTGATGGACCACTCCGAGGCCGACGACGTGACGATCGCCGAGGCGATCGTGGAGCTCATCCGCAAGGATTACGTGCGGCCCGGCTGATTCCCGGGCAGAAGAGCCCCATGAGCCAAGAGAGGCCGCGGCGACTGACCCAGTTCAGTCACTGCGCCGGTTGAGCCGCCAAGCTCCGACCGGCGCACCTGGCGCAGGTCCTGCGCCGCCTGAAGACCAGAAAGGACCCGCGGGCGCTGGTGGGCTTCGCCACGCACGACGACGCCGCGGTGTACCGTCTGTCGGCCCACCAGGCGGTGGTCTCCACCGTGGACTTCTTCCCGCCGGTGGTCGACGACCCCTTCGCCTTCGGACAGATCGCCGCCGCCAACGCGCTCTCGGACGTCTGGGCCATGGGCGCCCGTCCGCTGTTCGCCCTGAACCTGGTGGCCTTCCCCACCCAGGCGCTCCCGCTGGAGACGCTGGCCCGCATCCTCGAGGGCGGCCAGAGCAAGACCGACGAGGCGGGCATCCCCATCCTCGGCGGGCACTCGGTGGACGACCCCGAGCCCAAGTACGGGATGGCGGTCACCGGCGTCGTCCATCCGCGGCGCATCCTCACCAACGCCGGGGGACGACCGGGGGACGTGCTCCTCCTGACCAAGCCGCTGGGCTCGGGGATCGCCACCACCGCCATCAAGCGCGGGCTGGCCTCGCCCGAGCTGGAGCGGCGCGTGGTCGTGCTGATGTCCACCTTGAATCGCGCCGCGGGCCAGGTGTTCGCCTCGGGCAGGTTCCCGGTGCACGCCCTGACCGACGTCAGCGGCTTCGGGCTCCTGGGGCACCTGGCCGAGATGGCGCTCGGGGCGAAGCTCCGGGCCCGGCTCCTCCTCGAGAGCGTTCCGATCCTCGCCGGCGTGCCGGCGCTCGCCGAGCAAGGCGTGGTGCCGGGCGGGACCACCGCGAACCTCGAGCACTTCGCCCGGTATGTGCGCTTCCCGGCCGGACTCCCCGAGCCCATCCGCTGGGTCCTCGCCGATGCGCAGACCAACGGAGGGCTCCTCGCCGCCGTGCCTCGTGCTGCCCTGCCGAAGGCCGAGCGAGCGCTCGCCAGGGCCGGGGTGGAGGCCGCGGTGGTCGGTGAGCTGACGGGTGGGCGCCCACGAATTGACGTGGAGTGAAGCCCGCCCTGCGTCCGACTCCCACGGCAACGTGGTGTAGAAGTAACATGCCGGGGCGGATGTCCTCCGCCCTGGCGCTCTGCGCCACGCTGCTCGTCGCCGCCGCACCCGCCCCCCGCCCCCGCGTGGTGCTGGACCCGGGTCACGGCGGGGCGCAGGAGGGAGCCATCGGCCCCGACGGCCAGCTGGAGAAGGCCGTGTCGCTCGACGTCGCTCGCCGGCTCAAGGCGGCGCTGGAGCGCGCAGGCGTGGAGGTGCTCCTCACCCGCGAGCAGGACGTGCTGCTGGCGCTCGCCGATCGCGTCACCTTCGCCAACCAGGCGAGGCCGGACGTCTTCGTCTCCTTGCACCTGAACTCGATGCCCACCCGCAGGCTCCGGGCGAGGCTGGAGGGCGTGCAGACCTTCTTCCTCTCGGCGAGCGCCTCCGGAGATGACGCGCGCCGGGTGGCGGATCTGGAGAACGCGGACTCGGCCGGCGCCGGCGCCCCCGAGCCCACCGACACCCTGGCCTTCATCCTCTCCGACCTCCGGCGGAGCGAGGCCCACGCCGACAGCGCGCGGCTGGCCTACGCGATCCACTCCCGGCTGGTGGCGGCGGCGGGCGGCAGCGACCACGGCGTGCAGCAGGCGCCATTCTTCGTGCTCACCGGGGTGGAGGCGCCGGCGGTGCTGGTGGAGTTCGGCTTCATCTCCCACCCCGAGGAGAGCCGGAGGCTCGCCCGTCCCGAGTACCGGGACGGCATCGCCCAGGCGATCGCCGACGGGGTGCGGGCCTTCCTGGCCCAGACGTCCGCGCGGGACCGGCGCCCGGTGGCCTCGTCCGCGCCGCCCTGAATTGGGGCGCCCCCGGCCCCGGACGCTAATGTCCACGGCTCGACTCCGGGTCGACAGGGGGGAGACAACGCTCGCCAGATCGACGAGTCGCCCGGACATCCACCTCCACATGCTGGAGGTCGCCAGGGCCCACGGAGCTCGGCGTCGCGGCCGAGGGCCGGTACGAACCCTTCAAGGTCAGTCACCAGTACGACGGGACGGTCCAGAACCCGGACTGACTCGGCTGACCGGCCCCCGGGGCTCCGCGCCGGAGTTGGTGTCGCCTCGCCGGCCCTGATAAGCCGGCGGACCCTCATGCGTTCCTTCGACCGAGGCCCGCTCGATCTCCGTCCGCTGACCATCACCCCGGGCATCTCGCGGCATGCCGAGGGTTCGGCCGAGGTCCGCCTCGGCCACACCTGGGTCCGGGTGACCTGCTCGGTCGAGGAACGGGTGCCTCCGCACCTCCTGGGGAAGAACAGCGGCTGGGTGACGGCCGAGTACGGGATGCTCCCCCGGAGCACCAACACCCGGACGGCGCGCGAGGCGGCGAGGGGGAAGCAGAGCGGGCGGACGCAGGAGATCCAGCGGCTCATCGGCCGCGCGCTCCGCGCCTCGGTGGAGCTGGGCCAGCTCGGGGCGCGGACCTTCACCCTGGACTGCGACGTCATCGAGGCCGACGGCGGCACGCGCTGCGCGTCCATCACCGCGGCCTACGTGGCCCTGGCCCAGGCGACGAGGACCCTCAAGGACCGGAAGGCGCTCTCGACCTTGCCGAAGATGGTGCCGGTGGCGGCCATCTCCGTCGGTCTGGTGAAGGGCACCGTGGTGACCGACCTCGACTACGAGGAGGACAGCGCCGCCGAGGTGGACATGAACGTCATCGCCACTGGCGAGGGCAAGCTGGTGGAGGTGCAGGGCACGGCGGAGAAGGGCTCGTTCGCCCGCGCCGAGCTGGACGCGCTCATCGACGCGGGGCTCGCCGGCGTGGCACGGCTGGTCGAGGCGCAGCGCCGCGCGCTCGGCGGATGAGGCTGCTGGTCGCCACCCGGAACGCCGGGAAGCTCCGCGAGGTGCGGGCTCGGGTTCGCGGGCTGGACGTGGTGTCACTGGACGACGTCGCTCCCATGCCGGAGCTCGAGGAGACCGAGGACACGCTCGAGGGCAACGCGCGGCTGAAGGCCCTGGCCGCGGCCCGCACCACGGGGCTCTGGACGGTGGCAGACGACTCGGGCTTGTTCGTCGACGCCCTCGGGGGTGCCCCGGGTGTGCGCTCGGCCCGGTACGCGCCCGGCACCGACGCCGACCGGGTGCAGAGACTCCTGGGGACGATGGAGCGGGTGCCCGACGGGCAGCGCGGCGCGGCCTTTCGCTGCGTCCTGGCGCTGGCCTCACCCGCGGGCGAGGTGCGGTACGCCCGCGGTGAGTGCCGGGGGACCCTCGTCCGCACGCCGCGCGGCAGCGGCGGCTTCGGCTATGACCCGGTCTTCCTCGTCCCGGAGCTCGGGCGGACGATGGCCGAGCTCACCCTCGAGGAGAAGGGGCGCATCTCCCACCGAGCCCGGGCGCTCGAGGCGCTGGAGCCCGACCTCCAGGGGTTGCCGCCGTAGGCTCCGGGGCCCGCCGGGGTGTCAGGAGCCCGGGTCGGGCGTGGCGCGCCCGTCGAGACGGCGCTCGAGGAAGGTGAGGTCGAGCCAGCGGCCGAACTTGCAGCCCACCTGGTGCAGCGTCCCGGCCCGGCGGAACCCGAGCCGCTCGTGCATCCGGATCGAGACCAGGTTCTCGGCGTCCACCCCGGCCACCATCACGTGCTTGCCGAGCCCGGTGGCCCGCTCGAGCAGGACGGTCATCAGCTCCCGCCCCACACCCTGCCCGCGGGCGTCCGCCCGGACGTGCACGCTGTGCTCCACGGTGTGCCGGTAGCCAGGCCAGCTGCGGAAGTCCCCGAAGCTGGCGAAGCCCACGATGCCCGTGGCGTCGGTCGTCACCAGCACCGGGTACCCCAGCTCGCGGCGCGCCCGGAACCACTGCAGCCGCTCCTCCAGCGTCGTCGGGCTCTCCGAGAAGATGGCCGTCGAGCGGGTGAGCACGTCGTTGTAGATGGCGAGGATCGCCGGGACGTCGGCCTCGGTCGCATCTCGGAAGGTCATGGCTTGAAGACTCGCGCGCCGCGGCGGGCCCAGGGCAGCACAGTCCAGCGCTTCGGGGCGGAACCTTGACGACCCCCGACCCGTCGTGTTCTCTACCTCGACCGACTCGGGGCGTAGCGCAGCCTGGTAGCGCACCTGCCTTGGGCGCAGGGGGTCGGAGGTTCAAATCCTCTCGCCCCGACTCGTCAGCACTCGTGACAACCGAAGCACGGGCGTCCCTCGGCCGTCGATGGGCACGCACGCTCT
>Ga0335069_10012177_pt1 | contig 12106 bp, 9 predicted proteins | sample Lox_Sample_11_FD_206714 | JGI IMG/M metagenome (GOLD analysis project Ga0335069, IMG submission 206714) | Soil microbial communities from Loxahatchee National Wildlife Refuge, Florida, United States - Lox_Sample_1.1 | ecosystem: Environmental > Terrestrial > Soil > Wetlands | place: USA: Florida...
TTAGCCTGTGGGCCGACTCGGTCGCTCCCTCGGATTGGGGCTATCCGAAGTATCGGGATATCAGGAGTCGTCGATATACGGTGACAGACAACTTATTCAGCGCCGCCCGTGTCGCGGTTCGGCTCAGCGCGACGGAAGCGGCCAGGATCGAGAGTAATTATTGGTCTCAGGTCGACTCCACGCTCGTGGCGCGGGACACGGCCGGTATCGCACTGAGCGCCAACGCGGTTGCCGCGACCTCTCAATCATTCTCGCCGGTTGCTGCCTTGGACCAAATGCGACCTGCTCCGCTCGGAGGGGCGGCCGTTCCACTGACTGACCTCGCCCTCCGAGGGCGAGACGCGGTGATCATCGACGAGTGGGGCCCTTATGACTGGTTGATCCCAAAGCTCTGGCCGGTCGACAAGGATCCCACACACTTGGTGATCCTAGGCCCGACCGGCAACTGGCACTTGCTCTCGGACCGGGGGGTTGCGACCGTCAGCCGGGACGCCGGCCGTGTCGGCGACACGGTGATGGTTCGGCCCCGGGGCGATTCCCAAGGGGATTGGACGCTCACCTTCGAGCTGACCACCAGTCCTCACACTGAATTCGCCTATGACCACTTCGAGCCCGCCGTCGCTTGGGACGCGAGGTTCTTCGTCTGGTCCGACTCGACCGACCCGCGCTCCAAGCCCGAGGCCTTCCAGACCCTCCTGCACAGCGCGCCGATCCTGAGCCGGCGGGAGCCCCGGCTCGACTACGAATGGTACGCCCCTGCCATCAAGGCCCTCCCGCTCGAGCGCTGGGCGCTCGACGCCACGGGCGCGGTGGACCTCGGTCCGGGCACCTATTCCATCCGCACCATCTCGGATGACGCTGTGCGGGTCTGGGTGGACGGGAGGATCGTGATCGACGACTGGACGCCGCACGAATCCGCGGTGGACCACGCGGTCATCACGGGCGGCCACCACACGCTGGAAGTCCAGTACTACCAGGTAGATGGGTGGACCGAGCTGCGGCTGGATATCGTGAGGGGAGTGGAGACTTCCATCGGCTCACCGGGACCCCACTGACCAAAGTCGGAATGCGGAAGTCGGAGTGCGGAAGTAACGGCAATTGGCCTGCTTTGAGGTTCCGCGCTCCGCGTTCCGCATTCCGACTTCAGCTGCAACCCTGCCCGCGATAGGCCCATCCAAGCTGGGAACCGCATCCGGAGCCCCCATGAAGTCCCCCGTCCTGCTCCTGGCCGGCCTCCTGGCCGTCTCGACCCTGACCGCTCAGCGCGCCGTCCCCTCGGGGGGCGAATGGCTGATCGAGCCGGGCGACAGCGCCGGTGAGGTTCGCCTCACTCTGCGCATCAGCGACCGCTATCGCTCGGACAACTGGAACAGCGAGAACGACGCTCCCCTGAGCGAGCTCGTGGGCCTCTCCGCCGCCGAAATGGGCGGCTCGGGCGCCACGGTGCGATTCAAGATCGTGCGCCCCGCCGGCACGCTCACCTGTGAAGGCTGGTTCGACGCGGGCCGGGGGTCCGGGCACTTCACCTATGCCGCGAATGCCGACTTCGTCACCGCGCTGTCCCGGCGGGGCATCAACGCGCCGTCCGCCTGGCAGCAGTTCTCGATGACGATGACCGGCGTGGGCCTCGACCTGGTCGACGAGCTCAAGCGCCAGGGCTACGATCGCCCGACCGCCGAAGAGCTCACCCGGATGGGCACGCACGGCGCCGATCTCGAGTACGTCCGCGAGATCGGGAGCCGGGGCTACCACCTGAAGGACCCGGAAGCCCTGGTCCGCATGCGCGACCACGGCGTCGACCCCGAGTTCATCGCGTCGCTGGACAGTGCGGGCTACAAGAACCTGGACGCCGAGGACCTCGTGCGGTTGCGGGATCACGGCGTGGACGGGGACTACATCGCCGAGATGAAAGAGGTCGGGTACACGCCGTCGGATCCGGATGAGCTGGTGGACTCGCGCGACCACGGCGTCGACGCGTCGTACATCCGGTCGCTCAAGGAGGCGGGCTACGACAACTTGTCGCTCGCCGAGCTGCGCCGGGCCCGGGACCACGGCGTCACCAAGGGATTCATCCGGCGGGTAGCCGACCGCGGCTACGGCAAGCCGTCGCTGGACGAGGTGATCCGCCTGCGGGATCGCGGTCTCGACTAGCCCCAATCCTTGGAGTCGGGCGCGATGCGGCGCATGGTCTTCAAGAAAGAGAACGCGGAAGGCGGATCGCGGAACGCGGAACCGGTGTCTTCGGTTCCGCGTTCCCACTTCCGCGTTCCGCGTTCCAGAGGCTGAATCTCCTCGGCAAGGATGTTCAATGCCCCGTCGTCCTTCGCCAGGGTTCCCCGAATCCACAGCATCGGCTCGCCTCGCACCACCACGCGATACCTCTCGAACACATCGGGCCGGACGATCACGTTCACCATTCCGGTCTCGTCCTCGAGCAGGATGAACACGAACCCCTTGGCGGTCCCCGGCCGCTGACGGGCCACCACGAGCCCCGCGACCTCCACGGTCGACCGGTCCTCGTGCCGCACCAGCTGATCGCCGGGAATGATCGACGCCGGCAACGCCCTCCGCAGCAGCCCCATCGGATGCCCGCTCGGCGCGAACCCCAGCGTCCCGTACTCCGCCAGCATCCGCTCCACCTCGACCAGGTTGCCGAACCGGATCCCCTCGTGCGGATGGGCCAGCGCCAGCTCGAGCTGGCGGCGCGGCGCGCGGCCTTCCCGCGCCGTCTCCGGCGGCAGCCAGAGCCCCGTCTGCCAGAGCAGCTCGCGGCGGGTGAGGCCGAAGGAATCGAATCCCCCCACCCAGACCAGGTTCTCGACGGCCGTGCGCTTCAGGCCGGTGGGAGACCGGCGGACGAAGTCGCCGAGACTTCGGAACGGCCCGCGGCGCTCCCGCTCCCGGACCACCCCGAGCGCGGTGGTCTCGCTCCAGTTCCGCACGAACCCCAACCCCACCCGCACCGCGTCCGCGCCTTCGGGCCGGCACCAGACGTCGCTCCGGTTCACGTCGGGGAGGAGAATGGTGATGCCGTGATGGCGGGCGTCGTGCGTGAGCGCGTCGAGGGAGTAGAACCCCATCGGCTGGTTGTTGAAGATGGCCGTGTAATACTCGGTGGGGTGGTAGTGCCGGAGCCACGCCGACTGATAGGCCAACAGGCCGAACGCCGCCGCGTGGGACTTGGGGAACCCGAATTCGCTGAACGCGATCACCTGCGTGAACACCTTGTCGGCCACTGCGGGCGGCACCCCCCGGGCCGCGGCGCCGGCCCGGAAGTCTCCCCCGAACCCCTCGAGCAGCTCCCGGCTCCGCTTCCGGCTCATCGCCCGCCGGAGCGCCTCGGCCTGGCCCGACGTGAACCCCGCCAGGGCCTGGCACACCTGGAGCACCTGGTCCTGATAGAGGATCACGCCCAGGGTCTCGGTCAGCGCTTCCTTGAGGAGGGGATGGTCGAGCGGCGGCTCGTAGGGGCGGCCCGCCTTGAGCGCGGCCCGCCGGGCCTCGCGGCGCCGCACGTAGGGATTCACCGCGCCTCCCACCACGGGGCCGGGCCGCACCAGCGCCACTTCCACCGCCAGGTCCTCGAGGGACCGCGGCCGCGTCCGCCGGATCATCTGGATCTGTGCCCGGCTCTCGATCTGGAACATCCCCACCGTGTCGCCGGCGCAGATCTGGTCGTAGACGGTCTGGTCGTCGAAATCGATCCGCGACAGATCCGGGGGCGCGCCTTTCCGCTCGGCGATCAGCTCGACGCACTCCTCCACGAGCGAGAGCATCCCGAGCGCCAGGAAGTCGATCTTGATGAATCGCGCGTCGTCGCAGGAATCTTTGTCCCACTGACAGATCACCCGGTCGGGCATCGCCGAGCGCTCGAGGGGAACGATTTCGACGAGCGGGCGGGAGGAGATCACCATCCCGCCCACGTGCTGGGAGATGTGGCGCGGGAGCCCGCGGATCTCCTCGGCCAGTTCGCAGAGCTCCTTCCACAGGGGCGCCTTCGACCGCCCCGCGAACCCGGGCAGCTGTTCGAGCTCCTCGGCCATGCCTCCGGAGCGGCGGTCGGCGAGCTTGGCCACCAGCTCGATTTCTCCCGGGGGGAGATCGAGCGCCATCCCGATCTCCCGGACCGCCGAGCGGAGCCGGTAGGTGGGGTAGGCGCAGACCAGGCCGACGTGCTCTTCGCCGTAGCGGGCGTAGACCCGGCGGAAGAGCTCTTCGCGGATCTCCCGGGGGAAGTCGAGGTCGATGTCGGGAACCGAGGCCAGGGTCTCGTTGAGAAACCGGCCGAGAAAGAGATGGTTCGCGATGGGGTCGACGTGCGACAGGCCGAGGAAGTAGCAGACGATGGATGAGACGGAGGAGCCGCGGCCGCGGCCGGGGAGCAGGCCCGACGCCGCGCGCCGGGTGCCCCTGCGGACGTCGGCGCCCACCTCACGGGCCAGCTCGAAGAGGTCGTGATAGACCAGGAAGAAGCCGGAGAGCTTGTGGTGCTCGATGAGCCGCAGCTCTTCGGTGAGCCGGTGCTCGGCGTCGGCGCGCCAGGGAGAGCCGGGAGGGTAGCGCTCTTCCAGACGCGCCCGGCACAGCTCGGCCAGCGCCTGCGGGGCCGGCGCTTTGTCCGCCCCGCGGAAATCGGGGAAGGTGTACCCCAGGTCCCGGGTCAGATCGAACGCCGCGCAGCGGCGGGCGATGCGTACGGTGTTGGCGACGGCCTCCGGGAGGTCGGGAAACAGCGCCGCGACGTCGCCGGGCGGGCGCAGGAAGAAATCGTTGTTCGGGCGCCGGACCGTGTGGGCTCCGTCCAGGCTCGTCCGGTTCTTGATCGCCACCAGGACGTCGTGCAGCCGGTAGCGGGCGACGCTGTGGTAGTGGACGTCCCGCGTGGCCACCACGGGGAGCCCCGTCGTTTCGGCCAGATCGGCCAGGGCACGGGTGCGTCCCCGATCTCCTCTTACCCCATTGCGCTGCAATTCCACGAAGAACCGGTCGTTCCCGAAAGTGTCGCGGCACTCCTCGGCAAGGCGCCGGGTGGCCGTCGGGCCGTCCATTCCGAGGGCACGGGAGAGCATCCCTTCTCGACACCCGGACAGGATGATCAATCCCTCGTGTCGTTCTGCCAGCGCGGAGAACGGGAGTCGCGGGTCTTTACGGTCGGCGGAGCCCAGGTGGGCGGTGGTGATGAGCCGGCAGAGATTGGCGTAGCCGGCGGCGGTTTCGGCCAGGAGCGTGAGGTGGGCGCCGGAATCGAGGGTGACCTCGGCCCCGGTGATGGCCTGGACGCCGAGGCGTTTGCATCCCTGCGCGAAGGCCATCGAGCCGTAGAGGCCGTGGTGGTCGGTGAGGGCCATCGCGGGATAGCCCAGGTGCGCCGCCTCGAAGACCAGCTCTTCAGGGGACGACGCGCCGTCCAGGAAGGAGAACCCGGAGTGGCAATGCAGCTCGACGTATCCATCTCTTGGCGGCATTCAGGGGCGCTGCATCCACCAGTCGCCGGTGACCAGGTCTTGATAGAGGATCACCCGCTTGCCGCCGGCCAGTATGACGTCCGCGTAGCAGCGGATGATGGGGGAGCGCCACCACTCGTCGTCGATCCGCCAGAGCTCGCGGATCTCCTCCACCGGAAGCTCGGCGTCGTCGCGGAGGAGGGCCTCGGGATGGCCCTGCTCGTTGACGCGCACCCGGGTCTGGACCGGGAGGTTCAGGGCTCGAAGTCGATCAGCGCGTAGCGGCGTTCGGGGAGTCGGGACCACGGTTGGACCTCGATGACGTGTTGGAGGAGCGGGCGGCGGAAACGGAGGCGGATTTCGTGGGCGGCGGTGCGCAGGGAGTCGCGGCGGCGGGCGCGGGCTTCCGCGCCGGCGTCCCGGGCGAAGAGCTGCAGCTCGGTCGTGCCGGGCGCGAAATCGGTGAACTGGATGGTGAGCCGCTCGGCGGCCCCGGTGAGCGGCGCCTGCTCGATCCGCACCTTCAGGAGCGCCAGCAGCCGGTCGGGGGCGGCGGTCGGGTCTTTCAGGGTGAAGGAGGCGAGCCACGACGAGCCGTGCTCGATCTTCGCTTCGGCGCGCAGCTCCCGCACCCGCCACCCGGTGCGGCGGGGATGCGCGAGGGCGAGCGTGAGGATCCGCGCGAACGACTGGAGCAGGAGCTCCCGCTCGGCCACGGGCGTGTAGAACGTGAGAGACTGGACGATCGGCTCGGGGCTCCGGCGGCCCGTCACGGGCTCGACGATTTGTCCGGCGGCGAGTCGCCAGAGTTTCCGGCCGGCGTCGCCGAACTGTGACGTGACCGCTTCTTCCGGAAGGGACGACAGGTCGCGCAGCGTGGAGAGCCCCAGGCGGAGGAGCCGGCGGTGCGTGTCGGGGTCGAGCGGGAGCACCGCGAGGGGCTGACGCCCGAGAAACGCGCGCTCGGTTCCCGCGGGGACGATGACGGGAGCGCCCGGTTTCGCGCGGGAGGCGGCGACCCAGGAAGAAAATTTTCCCCGCGCGATGCCGATCCTCGGCTCGAACGCGGAAGTCGGAAGTCGGAACGCGGAACCAATGGGGGAAGCATCCATTTCGGTTCCGCGTTCCGCGTTCCGCGTTCCGCGTTCGATCTTTTTCGCTTGATGCTCCAGATCTCCGTAAATCCCTTCCAATCCATCCAGCCCGACGTAGACTCTCCCGAGCTCCGCCGGCTCGATCACGGGGCTCACGGTCACCAGAGCGGCGAGCAGGGCCGAGAAGCGCTCGTCGTAGTGGACGGGATCGGCTTCGCAGAGCTTGAGGGTGGGGGAGAGGCCGATCGCCTGGCTCACCGTCATCGCGGGTTTCACGCCCACCCGGCGCGCGGGGCGGGAGATCTGCCACACCCGGCGGGCGTCGTCGGGGGAGAGGACGGCGGCGGGTCCCTGGGTGAGCTCGGGGTGCCGGGCTTCTTCGCAGCGCAGGGCGAACTGGGGGATCCAGCAGCAGGCCGCGAGGTCGCTGGAGAGCGGGCGGGGGGAGGGGGTCGGGAGCATTGCGAAATGGGTACCGGACCCCGAATATATCCCGAAGATTTGATGGCCCGCAAGGATGGCAGAATGACGGTTAACTTGTTGGTGCTATGAGCGTTCGACGTCAGCCGTCCCTCTTCGACGACGCCCCGCTTCCGGAGCCCGAGGAGGAGCTCAAAGTCCTCGGGAAAAAGCTCCCGCCCAACGTGCGGCTCGGGACCACGACGTGGACGTACGACGGGTGGAAGGGAACGGTCTATCACCGGAGTTATCGCGGCCCGGAGCCGGCGCGGCGGCTCGAGGAGTACGGGCGCTACCCGCTCTTCCGCGTGGTGGGGATCGACAGCGCGTACTACGAGCCGCCCACCGAGGAGACGCTCGCGGCGTACGGGCGCGCGCTCCCTCCCGGGTTTCCGTGCATCAGCAAGGTCTGGGACCGGATCACGGTGAAGCGCTTCACGCGGGACCCGCGCTGGGGGAAGGAGGCGGGCCAGGCGAATCCTGATTTTCTGAACGCTCAGCTCTTCAAGGATGCCGTGTTATTGCCGTATTCCCGGGCTTTTCGGGACCACGCCGGCTGTTTCGTTTTCGAGTTCCAGGCGATGCACGGCAAGGATCTTCCCGATCCTCTGACGTGGGCCGATCAGCTCGACGGCTTTCTGAAGGAGCTGCCGAAGGATTTCCGGTACGCGGTGGAGCTGCGTAACGCGGAGCTGGTGCATCCGATTCACGGAGAAGTGTTGAAGCGGAACGGCGTGGCGCACGTGTTCAACTCGTGGACCGCGATGCCGACCATCGGGCAGCAGCTGCAGCTGTCGTGGGTTTTCCCGGCGCCGTTCACGGTGGCCCGGGCGCTGCTCAAGCCGGGCCGGACGTTTTCCGAGGCGGTGAAGCGGTTCGAGCCCTACGACCGGGTCCGCGAGCCCGCCCCGGAAATCCGGGCCGATCTTCTGAAGCTGATCGACGAGGCCATCGCGCGTCGCCTCGAGGCCCTGATCATCCTGGGGAACCGGCTCGAAGGGAATTCGCCGGGGACCATCCGGGCGCTGGCGGAGGCCTGGGAGCCTTAGAGCGACAAGATGAACCGGAGTCCCTGGTCCACCTGTTCGAGGATGTCCTCCGGCAGATGGCCGATCCGGTCGCGCAGCAGCGTGTGGTCGATCGTGTAGATCTGCGAGACGTTGATGACGGAGTCCTTGGGGAGCCCCGAGACCCGCCGGGGCAGAAGAACGTTCCCGGGCGCGTCGATGAGGCGGAGGTTGGCGGTGATGCCGACCGTGATGGTGGTGGCGATCCGGGACGCGTTAAAGCCGTCGGACTGCACCACCAGGAGCGGCCGGGTGTACCCGGGCTCCGAGCCCACGGGCTCGTCCAAGTCCCCCCACCAGAGTTCTCCCCGCCGGATCACCACTCCTGCCGCAGCATCACGCGCCGCTGCGCGCGGCGCAGGTCCTCGGGCACGCGGCTGTCTTCGGTGGCGTACACGGCGTTCAGGCGCTCCGTCACGCGGGCCTGGCGCTGCTTGGCCACGTACTCGGCGAGGGCGGTGGCGTAGAGCCGGCTGCGGGACATCCCGAGCTTCTTGGCCAGGGCCTCGGCCGAGGTGAACAGGGAATCGGGGACGGAAATCGCCGTTTTCATACCAGGAGTATACTTCGGTTATACCTTGTCGGGAAGGGCGGCAGTCCGGTGCCGGCGGGCGAAATGCCGCAGTACCACGGCGAGTGGCGGGAGACTAGATTTGTGGCCCTTGGTGTTGGGGCCTGTAGCTCAGGTGGTTAGAGCGCACGCCTGATAAGCGTGAGGTCGGTAGTTCAACTCTACCCAGGCCCATTACGAAGTCGGAATGTGGAAGTCGGAACGCGGAAGGGACTCAGGCCGCTTTCGGGAGACCGGGGCGGCCTTCGTATTTCTTCGCCCCATAGGTAGCTTGACTTCCTATCAATAGGAAGTCATTCTACCCGTCATGACCGACCGCCGCCCGCGCAACGAGCTCCTCGCCGGCACCATGGACCTGCTCATCCTCCAGACCCTCACGCTCGGCGCCCTGCACGGCTACGCCATCGCCCGCCACATCGAACGGCGCTCGCAAGACACGCTCCGCGTGGAGCAGGGGTCCCTCTATCCCGCCCTCGAACGGCTCCAGGCCAAGGGCTGGGTCACCTCCGCCTGGGCCAAGTCGCCCACCGGGCGCCGCGCCCGCTACTACACCATCACCGCCTCCGGACGGAAGCGCCTCGGCCAGAAAATCTCCGCCTTCGACCAGCTGGCGCTCGCCGTCTCGCGCGTCCTCGGACGAGCCTAGCGGGACCGGCCTCCGTGTCGCTCCTCGACGCCATCCGCCACCGCCTCCGCCCGCTGCTCCGGGCCCGCGAGTTCGACCGCGAAACGGACGAAGAGTTCCGTCATCACCTCGAGCTCGGGGCCCAGGAGTTTCCCGAGGGCGGCCCGCGCTTCGGCAGCCGGGCCTACTACAAAGAGGAGAGACGCCGGATGACCACGCTCGGCTGGCTCGACGTCCTCGGCCAGGACCTGCGCTACGCCTGGCGCAGTCTGCGACGGACACCCGGGTTCACCACGGTGGCGGTCTTGTCACTGGCCATCGGGATCGGGGCCAACTCGGCGATCTTCAGCCTGATCTACTCCATCCTGCTCCGGCCTCTCCCCGTGTCCCACCCGGAGCGACTCGTGCTCGTGCAGCACTCGGGTCCCGATCTGCCGAACGACGAGTTCTCCTATAACGAATACCGGTCCCTCGGCGCGAGCGCGGGGCTCACGTCGCTCACGGCTCTCGGCGGCACCGGCCACGTCCCGATCGTGGCCGGCCCGGTCCACGATGCCGTGGGTGTCGATGGCGTGGACGGCAACTTCTTCCCGACCCTCGGGCTCGCGGCCCAGGTGGGCCGTTTGATCGATCCCGAGGACGAACGGACCCGGGCCCCGGTTGCGGTCATCTCCGACGGGCTGTGGGCGGAATCGTTCCACCGGGCGCCCGCCGCAGTCGGCAGCCCGATCACCCTGCGGGGAGCCGTCTTCACGGTCATCGGCGTGGCGCCGAAATCGTTCCAGGGCCTCGCCTATGACGGCGGCTTCGCGGTGGCGATCCCGCTCGGCACCCAGGCCCTGGCGGGCGGCACACCAGTGGAAACGGGCGGCGCGGATTCGGCAGCTCTCCAGCTCGTCGGCCGCCTGGCCGACGGGGTGACCCTCGCGGGCGCCGGAACCAGACTCGACGCCACCTACCGGTCGTGCTGTGCGCCCGCGGCGCCCGACGCCGGCGGCGTGCAGGTGACCGGCATCGCGCACGGGATTCCGTCGTGGAAATTCGACGTCCAGGCGCTTTTCGGCCGCCTGCTGTTGGAATTGCTGGGGGCCGCCGGGGTGGTGCTGCTCGCCGCGTGCGCGAATCTCGGTACGCTGCTGCTCGCGCGCGCCTCGGCGCGGGAACGCGAGCTGGCGGTCCGCCTCTCCCTCGGCGCTTCGCGGGGGCGCCTGGCGGGCCAGCTGCTCGTCGAAAGCGGCCTCCTGGCGGGGCTCGGCGCGGCGGCCGGACTCCTGCTGGCGCACTGGGCGCTGCGCCTGATCGCCCACCAGCTGCCGGGCCCGGTCGAGGATCGCGCCGGACTCGCCGTCACCGGGGAGGTCCTGCTCTTCACGGCCGCCGTGGCCCTGCTCTCCGTGATCCTGTTCGGCGCCGTTCCGCTGTGGCGCGCCACCCGGACCGGCCTGGTCGGGCCGCTCAACGAGGGCGGACGGGCGGCCACCGCGCGCGGTGCCGGATGGCTCGACCGGAGCATCGTGGTGGCCCAGATCGCGCTCGCCCTGGTGCTGCTCAATGGCGCGGGGTTGTTCGTGGCGACCCTCCGGAACCTGCGAAGCGTGAGCGGCGGGTTCTCCCCCGAGCGCCACGTGAGCATCGAGCTCGACAGCCGCGGCACCTCCTACGAGAGCGGAGGACTCGCCGCCCTCAGCGATCGCCTGCTGGCCCGGGCCGGGCGGATTCCGGGGGTGCGCTCGGCGGCTCTCTCGGAGGCGGTGCCCATCTTCGGCGGGCGCGGCTTGAATCCCGTGGTCTCGGTCGAAGGCTATACGCCGAGGCAGGATGAGAACATGCAGTGCTGGTTCGACCCGGTGACTCCCGGGTTCTTCTCGACGGTGGGCATCGCGCTGCGGCAGGGGCGGGACTTCACCGACGGCGACCGCGGCGCCGCACCCGTGGCCATCGTGAACGAAGCGTTCGTCCGGCAGTATCTGTCCGGCCGGAACCCCCTGGGGGCGACCATCCGGACGGCGGGCGGACGGGACACCTCGATCCTGCAGATCGTGGGGGTGGTGGGCGACGCGCGCTTCACCGATTTGCAGGTGCCCGCGGCGCCGATGGCGTACCTGCCCCTCGCCCAGTTCCAGCGGATCGTGTCGGGCCGCCCGCTCGCCGTGGTCACGCTCACCGTGCGCACGGCGGGTGACGATCGCGCCCTCTCGGCGGCGCTCCGGAACGCCGTGTTCGACGAGGCCCCGGCGGTCCAGACGTACGGACCGGAGTCCATCGAGGCCTCGATCGACGCGTCGCTGAGCCGCCAGACCCTGACCGCGGAGCTCGCGGCGCTCTTCGGGGCCGTGGCGCTGATTCTCGCCGCCATCGGCCTGTACGGCGTGGTGTCGTACCGCGTCGCCCGGCGCACCCGGGAGATCGGCGTGCGCATGGCGCTCGGCGCCGCGGCCCCCGCCGTCGTGTGGCTGGTGTTCCGGCAGGCGCTCGTGCTCGTGTCGCTGGGCGTGCTGGTGGGCGTGCCGCTGGCGTTCGGGATCGGAAGGATGATCGCGGCGGAGCTGTATGGGTTGGGACGCAATCCCTTCTTCCTGCTCGGCGCCGGAGTCCTGTTGCTGGGCGTGGCGGTGGTCGCGAGCGCGCTGCCCGCGCGGCGTGCCGCCCGGGTGGATCCCCTGATCGCCCTGCGGGCGGAGTAGGCCGGAAGGCCCGGGAGGAGACCGGGCGCGTCCCCTGGCCGTTCATCCCCGGGTTGGGACCACTCATCCCGGCGGAAACCCCGCTCGCCAGCGCCCCGTTGTGTTTTGCCTGCCGGTCCTGTTCCTTTTCCCATCCCCCTTTTTCCGGAGTCCCGATGCACC
>Ga0335069_10012178_pt1 | contig 12106 bp, 10 predicted proteins | sample Lox_Sample_11_FD_206714 | JGI IMG/M metagenome (GOLD analysis project Ga0335069, IMG submission 206714) | Soil microbial communities from Loxahatchee National Wildlife Refuge, Florida, United States - Lox_Sample_1.1 | ecosystem: Environmental > Terrestrial > Soil > Wetlands | place: USA...
CAGCGCAGCGCGTCCATGGCCTGCTCGACCTGGCTGTCCAGGTCCCAGGCGTCCTTGTGGTCGAGTTGCTCCTGCAACTGGCCCATCTGCTCGAGCAGCTCGTCGGAGTAGTCGGTCGCCATCTTCTCGGCGATCTCGTTGTACTCGGCCACCAGCTTCTTGGTCCCGGCCACGCCGTCCTCGACGTTGCCAAGGACCGTCTTGGACTCGTCGAGCTCGGGCTCCTGGGCGAGCAGGCCCACGGTGAAGCCGGGCAGCAGGCGCGCGTCGCCGTTGGACGGCTGCTCCACGCCCGCCATCATCCTGAGCAAGGTCGACTTGCCCGTGCCGTTCGGGCCGACGACGCCGATCTTGGCGCCGGGCAGGAAGGCCAGCGTGACGTTGTCGAGGATGACCTTGTCGCCGTGCGCCTTGCGCACACCGCGCATCTGATAGATGAACTCAGGCATGAAGTCAAGCCTACGGGCAGAGGCCCGTTGCCTCGGACACGCGCACCTGGTCGCGTCCGGCGTCCTTGGCCCGGTACAGCGCCACGTCGGCTGCTGCGAGCAACTCGAACAGGTCGTGGCCGTGCTGGCCGAGCACCGCGACCCCGATCGAGACCGTGACGCCGATCCGCGCGTCGGCCGCGGCCACGCTCAGCCTGGCTGCGCTCACCCGCAGGCGCTCCGCGATCCGGTAGGCTCCGGCGTCGCCGGTGAGCGGCAGCAGGATGGTGAACTCCTCGCCGCCGAACCGGCCTACCACGTCCGACTCCCGGACCTGCTGCCTGAGCTCGGTGGCCAGCGCCCGCAGCACCTCGTCGCCGATCAGGTGACCGTGGCCGTCGTTGACCTGCTTGAAGTGATCGACGTCGACCAGCAGCAGGGCCAACGGCGCGTTCGTGCGCAGGGCGCGGGTGACCGCCGCTTCGGCCTCGCGCCGGGATCGGCCAGGTGAGCGGCGACCGCGCCGGTGAACGACTTCACCACCGCGAACACGACCGCGCAGCCGACCGCGGTCAGCACTACCGACGGGCGGGTCAGCCAGGCACGCTCGCCGCCGGGGCCGGCGAGTACGGCGTCCGGGACCGCCAGGCGGAACGTGACCGATGTGGCGGCGCCGGCCAGCGCGAGCGCGGCCGGGCTGAACACCCGGCGGTAGACCGGGATCCGGCCCGCCCGGGCATAAAGGACGGCGCCGACGGCGAACGGCGCGAGCAGCGCGTATAGCGGCGGCAGCAGCAACGCGATCGGCAGCCACCACGCGGAGAGCAGGTCCTTCGAGTCGCCGCCGGACGGCTGGCCGAACCGCCGCATCGCCTCGATGCAGATCACCGCGGCGGTCAGCAGGGCGCCGAACAGCAGGAGGTCGGCCGCGCGCGGCGGGGTGGCGGCCAGTTCCCAGCCGATCAGGGCCAGGTTGCAGGCGAGCACGGCGAGCACGTACGCAACGAGTGACGCGGGCATGGCGAGCAGCGGCCAGCATGACGGCCGCCCGAACAGCCGCCGCAGGGCAAGCTCCCGTTGCCCTGTCGCCTCTCGTACTGCTGACATGCCCCTGCCCATCATGAGCCAGGATTCCGCGGCCGGGGCCGCTCATCACGTTAGGTGAGATCATAGAAGCGTTCCGTGCCAGCGCACTGCGAAACCGATATGTTGCTCCGTGTAATTTCCCTGCGAGCCTAGACAGTAGAACGTGCCGCGGCACCGCACGGATTGGCTACGCCATGCCGTCGAGCGCATCCGTTCCGTGCGGCGCCTGGCAAGGGCTCGGTTAGTAGGGCATCGCGGACGCGGCGGTCTCGGCCGTGTCGTCGTCCTCGTCCTGATCTTCGGTGTCGGCGTCCTCGGACTCATCGGCGTCCTCGGACTCATCGGCGTCCTCGGCGAGAGCCCGCGCGGCAAGGTCGGAATCGTCCAGGTCCCGGCCGAATCGCTCGATGGCGTCCTCGTCGAGGATCTCGTCCGGGCCCTCGGCGAGCTCGATGCTCCCTGGCACCCGCTCGCTCGTCCGGTCGCCCGCCTGGTCGCCATCCGCGGGCGGCTGCTTGGACCGGTGCTTGATGTAGTTGGCGATGCCCCGGCTCAGGTCGTGCCCGACGGTGTCCGCGGTGATCCGGGTATCGGTCCTGGGACGGCCGTCCTTGTCCTCGTAGGTGTTGGTCTTAAACTTTCCCCTGACCAGGACCGGCTCACCCTTGTGCATGCTGGCGCGCACGTGCTGGGCCAGCCGATCCCAGCAGCTGACGGTGAAGTACGAAGACTCCGCGTCACGCCACTCCCCGGTCGCCTGGTCGCGGTACCTGGGCGTGATGCCGACGCGCAGGTCGGTGACCGTCTTGCCGGTCTTGGTGGTGCGAATGCTCGGCTCCTGGGCCACGTAGCCGATGAGGGTCACAAAGGCGCCCTGGCTCATCTCATCCTCCTTGGGGTTCCGGCAGCCCGACGCCACCGGATTCCCTCACCGTGCCGGACACGCGCAGCGCGGCGCCGGCCGGACGCTCCCCCTGTGGATAACACCCCCGAAACGCGTCATCTGTGGACAACCATTTGCCATTCGCAAGCCGATGCGGAAGGATATCGGCCCGCTCACGCACCCGTCGTAAGACAAGGGGTGGGTGGGGTTAGAGGTTGTTAAGGCGGGTTACTTCTTCTGGGGTTAGGGAGAAGCCGAAGATGTCGAAGTTCTGCTCGATGCGTTCGGGACGGGCGGACCGGGGGATGACGATGACGCCGATGTCGAGATGCCAGCGCAGGACGACCTGGGCGGGGGTGACGCCGTACTTGGCGGCGATCTCGACCAGCGTGCGGTCGCGTAGCCGGGTGCCCTTGAGCGGGCTGTAGCCCTCGAGGGCCACGCCGCGGTCGGCGTGCGCGGCCAGCAGGCGCGCGTCGTACCGGGAGGGGCTCCACGGGATCTGGTTGACGGCGGGCTTCTCCCCCGTCGCCTCGATCAGGTCGTCGATCTGGCCGGTGCTGTAGTTGCTCACGCCGACGGCCCGGGTCAGGCCCTCGTCCCTGGCCGCGAGGAGGTCCTGCCAGAGCGGCACCAGGTTGCGGCTGCGCGGCGGCCAGTGCACCAGCCACAGGTCCACGTAGTCGGTGCCCAGCGCCTTCAGGCTCTCCATGATGGTGGCCCGTGCGCGGCCCGCGTTACCAGGCGGCAGCTTGGTGGTGACGAACAGCTCCGGCCGGTCCACCCCGCTGTCGGCGATGGCCCGGCCGACCTGCTCCTCGTTGCGGTACATGGTGGCGGTGTCGATGTGCCGGTAGCCGACGAGGAGGGCGTGCCGGGTCGCCTCGTAGGCAAGCTCGCCCCGCAGCTGCCAGGTACCGAAGCCGAGCATCGGCATCGCGGCGCCGTTACCCAGGTCCACGGAGGGAGACTCGGTCATGCCTTAATTGTCACCAATTGTGCCCAAGATAAAGATGCCGGGCATGACGTCCTGGTCAGGGAGCCTCGCGTCAGCCAGCTGGTCGGGGTGTAGCCGGGCGTAAACAGCGTGACAAGCAGGGTGGAGTGTTGCTAGCTTCGGCTCTCGTGCGGCGGGTCTCGGTGGTGGGCACCTCGGGTTCGGGCAAGTCCACCCTGGGTGCGGCGCTGGCAGCCAGGCTTGGCGTCGATTTTCTCGAGCTCGACTCGGTCTACCACCAGGCTGACTGGGAGCCGCTGCCCACGCCTGAGTTCCGGCGGCGCGTAGCGGCCGCGGCGGCCAGCGAGGGCTGGGTCATCGACGGCGGCTACAGCAAGGTCCGGGACATCGTCTGGGCGCGCGCGGACACCGTGGTCTGGCTCGACCTGCCCAGGCGCACGGTGATGCGACGGATCGTCTGGCGGTCGTTCCAGCGAGCGGCCGGGCGGGTCGAGCTGTGGAACGGTAACCGGGAGCGGTGGCGGAATTTCTTTACGCTGGACAAGGAGGAGTCGGTCATCGCCTGGGCGTGGCAGACGTACCCATCGCGGCGAGAGCGTTACCTGGCCGCGATGGCCGATCCGGAGAACCGTCATCTGGAGTTCGTTCGGCTTACTACGCCCGCGGCGGTGCGGCGGTTCCTGTCAGGCGTTCACCAGCTCTGACGGCTCGGCGATGACGTCGACCAGGGCGCCGTTGCGCATCACGGTGATCGCGAGCGGGCGGCCGATCGCCTCGGAGAACATCAGCCGCTGCAGGTCCTGGGAGACCGCGACCGGATTGCCGGCCACGGTGAGCAGCAGGTCCCCCTGGCGCAGCCCCGCCCGGTCGGCCGGGCCGCCGGCTACCACCTGCGCGACGAGCAGGCCGGTCTTGCGGCCGAGACGCTCGCGCCAGTTCGCGGGCACCGGGCCCGGCATCATGGCCAGGCCCAGGTAGGCCCGGCGGACCCGGCCGTCGCGCATCAGCGCCGAGATGATCCGCCGGGTGGTGTCGTTGACCGGGACCGCCATGCCGAGGCCCACGCCGGCCACGGCGGTGTTGATGCCCACCACGCGGGCGCCGGCGTCGGCCAGCGCGCCGCCCGAGTTGCCCGGGTTGAGCGCGGCGTCAGTCTGGATGACATCTTCGATCACGCGGCCGCGGGCCGGCAGGGACCGGCCGAGCGCGCTGACCACGCCGGCCGTCACCGACCCGGCCAGCCCGAGCGGGTTGCCCACCGCGACCACCAGCTGGCCGACTTTCAGGGTGTCCGCCTCGCCGAGCTCGGCGGGCTCCGGGGTCGGGCCGTTCGCGCGCAGCACAGCGAGGTCGGAGAGCGGGTCCGCGCCCACCACCCGGAACGGTGCCGACGTGCCGTCGGAGAACTCCGCGGTGCCGCCGGTCGACTTGCCCACGACGTGGGCGTTGGTCAGCAGGAACCCGTCGCCGGTGAAGACCACGCCGGAGCCGAGGCTCTCGCCGCGACCATAGCCTCCGCCCTGTCCGCCTCGGGGCACGCGGAGGCTGGCGACCTTGGGCGTGAGCCGTTCGGCCACACCGGAGACGATCTGCGAATATGCATCCAGAGGGTGGTTGTTGTCCTCCATCGCATCTCCCAGCCATTCACGCAATGATTACAGGATTACACTGTAACAACGGCCCGGGAGGCGCTCTTACCAGCGCGTGTTCCGCCTGAAGCTGAATCCCTTGTGTTCTCAGGCTATGGCGGGGCGCGGGCGGCATTCGACGACGAAACGGCCGGATGACTGGGTGCGGGCGGCGATGACGTCCAGGCCCGCTTGCCGGGCGAGCCCGGTGAACTGGGCGAGCGTGCTGGTCTTCCCGCCCGCCACCAGCATGTCGATACCCAGCGAGCGTGGCGCTTCGTCGGCCGAGACGCCGCCGAGGATGGCGATGGCGGCCTTGTTCGGTGCGGCCTTGGCGGCCTCGGCGCAGCGGCGGAGGATGGCGACCGTGGGTTCGTCCGGCCAGTCGTTGAGGACGCTTTTCAGCAGGTAGAGTTCGGCCCCGGCGGGCAGCGGGTCGAAGAAGCTCTGCCCCTCGACCGTGATCCGGTCGCCGACCCCGAAGCTCCCGATAAGCTCGCCGGCCCGGGCCACCGTTCCGGGGAGGTCGACCAGGATGCCCCGGACGTCCGGATGCCGTCCCAGCAGCGAGGCCAGCATGGCTCCGGTACCGCCGCCGACGTCGACGACGGTGCGGACGGCGTCCCAGCCGTCGCTGAGCTCGATGTCGAAGTCCGGGACGCCATGCCCGGCGGGTCCCATGAGCGCGTCGAACTCCGCCCCGATCCGCGGATGGGCGGCCAGGTCCTCCCAGAAGGGCCGGCCGAAGACCTGCTGGTAGGCGGGCTGGCCGGTGCGGACGTAGTCGAGCAGCGTGCCCCAGGTGTGCGCCATCCGGCCGCCGATGCCGTTCAGGTCGAGGAACGGCATGCTCGCGAGCTGTTCGGCGGCCGGGTTGCAGGCGAACCGGCCCGGGGATTCCTCGGCGAACACCCCCTGGGAGACGAGGTGCCCGAGGACGGCGTGCAGGGCGTCCGGGTCGCAGCCGACCGCGGCGGCGAGGTCGGCGATACCGGCGTGACCAGCCGCGATGTGTTCAGGGATGCGAAGCGTGGCGGCTACGTGCAGGCACCAGGGTGTGGCCAGGTCCAGCATCCGTTCGAGGTCTACCATCGGGGAGTGCCCTCCGTCTCTCACGTTGGCAGCCAGCAGGCTCGTTCGGCTCCGATCTTGTCAGCGAGGTCCGATGTTCGCTCATAGGATCGCCGCGTTCACCGGCCCCGACGACGTCCAGTGGGCGGAGGTCGCAGAGCCGGCCGCGGACGGCGGCGTGGTCATCGACGTGGCCGCGGCCGGGGTGTCCTTCGCCGACCTGCTGCAGACCCGGGGCGCGTACCAGATGCGGGTGCCGCTTCCCTATACGCCGGGCATGGACGCGGCGGGGGTGGTCCGGTCTGGTGCTGGCCTGAGTCCCGGCCAGCGGGTGGCGGTGCTGGTGCCGTACGGGTGCTGGCAAGAGGTCATCAGCGTGCCGCCGGAACGGGTCCTGCCGTTGCCGGACGGGATGAGCCTCGAGGCGGGGGCGGCCGCTCCGCTCAACTACCTGACCGGCATGTTCGCGCTGGTGCGGCGGGCGCGGGCGCAGGCAGGCGAGACACTGCTGGTCCACGGCGCGGCGGGAGGCGTCGGGACCGCGGCCGTGCAGCTGGGCAGGGCGCTCGGGCTGCGGACGATCGCGGTCGCCGGGGATTCGGCGAAGCGCGAGTTCGCGTTGCGGTGCGGCGCGGACCACGCGGTGCTAAGCCACGGTCGGCTGGGCGAGGGCTGGCTGGCCGCGGTGCGCGAGGTGGTGGGTGAGCGGGCAATCGACATCGTGGTCGACCCGGTCGGAAGCGACCGGATGACGGACAGCCTGCGTTCGCTCGCGCCGGAGGGGCGGCTGATCGTGCTCGGGTTCGCCGGCGGCGAGATCCCGGTGGTGAAGGTGAACCGGCTGCTACTGGGCAACACCGCCGTGCTGGGGGCGGCCTCGCGTGAGTTCTTCGAGCAGCGCCCGGAGCTGGTGACCGAGCTGTGGGGGCAGCTGACGGAGCTGTGGCGGACCGGAGCGCTGGCCGATCCTCCGGTCCAGGCGTATCCGTTCGCCGATGCCCGCGGGGCGCTGCGCGCCATCGCTGACCGGAGAGCCCTGGGTAAGGTCGTGCTGAGCCGTTCCGTGCTGGTCGCAGAATAAACCCGCAGGCTGGCCCGCTGCCCGCTCCCACGCGAGATCGCATCATCGTGGATATCTAGGTCCCTCATACGGGCCCTGGGGATCCACGATAACCGGGGGCGTGAGAGTAGTGACGGGTGATGCGAGCACCGCGGGCGGGGGGAGCTGCGGGTTATTTCCTGCAGGTGAGGGCCCGACGCTGGCCACAACATGCCGGGGACGGGATCCTGCGGGTAGTCGCCCAGGTCGGGGAAGGCTAGCTGACGCGGGCCGCGGCGAGCTCGGTGCGATAGCGCTCGTAGTCGCTGAGCTCACGGCCGACCGGCACCACGACCAGGTCATGGGTGACGGTGGCGATCCGGGCCAGGATGTCGTGGACCGCCTGCTCGCGTTCGCGATCGGCGGCCAGGACGACCATGTTCTGGCACCACGACGAGATCAGCCAGCCCAGCAGGAGCAGCGCTACCACCATGACTCCGAGCCACGGGGCCAGGGAGGTGTCGTTGATCAGGGCCGACTTGTGCGTCCCGCCGGACCCGCCGATCGCCAAGATCAGCACGATCCAGACCAGGCCGACGAGCGTCAGCGCCATCAGGAGCCACTGGGCGAGGGCGGTCAGCCGCCACCAGCCGGTCACCTTGTCGCGCGGCGGCAGCCCCTGGGCTACCGCCCGGCCGAGCGCCGCCTGGGCCTCGTCGGCCCGGGAGCGCGCCGCCGCGCGCACGGTCCGCGACCAGGGCTCGGGCAGCGAGCCGCCCACCTCGCTGGCGAATACGTTGATCGCGTTGTCGATGTCGGACCGCTGCGCCTGGCTCGGGTGACCGAGATCGCCGGCCGCGATCTTCGGCACCGGCGCCTCGCCGCGCAGGCGGGCGACCAGCCGGGCGGGCGGCCAGCCGATATAGCTCGCGGCGCTGCGCTCACGCACGCCGTTCAGCGTCTCGGTCGCCGCCGCGGCGCCGGCGGCCTTCGCGAAGGCCGCGGTCAGCGCGCCGACCGGCTCGGCGGGGACGTAGATCGCGGGATCCTCGGCGGCCCGGCCGGCACCGTTGCCGTCCTGGGTGGCGTCTTCCCACGGCGGCCGCGACGAGGACGCCAGCCGCGTCGACGCCGAACTCGTCTGCCAGGGCTGCCAGTCGGCCGCGCCTACCCGCCCGCTGCCCTCACTCTCCTCACCGTCATCCAGTTCCCAGGGGGGACGAGTCGAGGCCGGGGTAAGAGCCGGCTCGGGTTGAAGGGACGCGACTGTCGCCGGGACGGCGGGCAGCACGGGCTCCGCCGGTGCCGAGGGCAGCCAGCCGGGCACCGAATCACCGGCGTATACCGCGAACCGCTCGAGCAGGGCGTTGATGTCCGCCGCGATCCTCTCGGTGATGGCCTGGCGGGCCGCCACCGCGTCGGCTAGCGCGCGGCGTAGTTCGTCGAGCCCGGTGCCTGCGGTCGCCGAGGTCACCAGCACGTGGGTCTCGGTCAGCCCTTCGGCATCGAGCAGCCTGCGCAGGTCGGCCTCGCAGTCGGCGGCCTGGTCCGGGCTGAGCGTGTCGACCTGGTTGAGCACCACGGTGGTCACCGAGGCGTGCCCGGCCAGCGGCACCAGGTAGCGCCGGTGCACGGAGGCGTCCGCGTACTTCAGCGGGTCGAGCACCCAGACCAGCATGTCGGCCATCTTGACCAGCCGGTCGACCAGCGCGGCCGAGCCGGTGACGACCGAGTCGTGGTCGGGCAGGTCGAGCAGGAGCATCCCGGTCAGCGACGCCTCGCCCTCATCCAGGGCGCTCGCGCGGGCGTAGCGGTGGCGCCGCTGCACGCCCAGCCAGTCGAGTAGCGGGGCGGCCCCCTCCATCCCCCACACGCAGGCGTGCGAGTGCTTGGTGGTCGGCCGGGTCACGCCGGCAGGCGAGAAGTTGGCCCCGGCCAGGGCGTTGAACAACGAGGACTTGCCGCTGCCGGTCCCCCCGGCCAGGGCCACCACGGTGTGCGAGGCGGACATCCGCATCCGCTCGCCCGACCGCCGCAGCAGCGCGTCCGCCTCGGTGAGGAGTTCCTGGCTGAACCCTTCGGATCCGGTTCTGGCTGATCCGATCTTGGTCAGCTCCTGCAGCGAGGTAAGCCTGGCGGGCAGCCGCGAATGCGCCAGCCCGGTCACCCCGATCGTGTTCGCTGTCACCTAACCGCCTCGAGCGAGAATTCCGCCTGGTAAAGCCGGATGGCCGCGACGTCGTCGCATTCCCCGGCCGCGTCGATCACTTCAACGAACCTGACCAGTTCCTCGTCGAACAGCAGCCGGACCCGCTCGAACAGGTCGGCGCGCGCACTGGTCTGGATCTCGGTCAGCACGGCCGCGCCGAACACCGAGGTGAGCATCTGCCGCGGCTCGGTGGAGACGCTGCTGTCTCCGGCGTCCTCGCCGAGCATGGCCACCAGGACCACCAGGCTCAGCGCCTCCTCGTCGAACGAGGCGCGCCGGAACGCGGGCCGGGTGTCCACCGCCTCGACCAGCTGGGCCAGATGATCCTGCCACGCCCCGATCGCCCGCGCGGAGCGCAGCGCCAGGTCCGGTGAAGACCGGCTGAACGCCGAGGCCTGGACGGCGTCGGCGGTGGTGATCACTTCGGCGGCCTTGATGTCGGCGTTGGTCAGGCCGCTGGCGCCGCTCTGCCCGGCGGGCCCGAAGACGGACTCGAACACCTGCTTGGCGCGCACGTCGCGAGCGCGCTCGGCGGTCGCGTCGGCGAGCAGCGCGGCCCCGGCGGGATCGGCGCGCCAGCTCCCCTCCACGGCCTCGGCCGCCCGGTCGGCGACGGACACGATGTGGGACTCGATGGCCGAACGGAGCGCGGCGTTCAGCGCCGCCGTCCGCGAAGGCCCGCGGCGTGCCCGCTTGCCCTTCTTGGCCCCGCCCTTGGCGGATCTGGCCCTGCCCCGGCGTGGCCGGAGCTCCCCGCCGACCATGCAGTCCTCCCAGCGCGCGAGGACCTCGCCCCGCAGCAGGGAGCCGTCTCTCAGGCCGGCACCGACCTCGGCGAAGGCGTTCACGTACGCCGTCTCGGCCGCCCGCCGGAGTTGCGCCCGCAGCACGACCTGCGCCTCGACGTGCGCGGCGATGGCCGGGACCCGGCTCTTGAACGTGTCGAGCACGCCGGACATGGTCTGGGAGAGCACCGCGACCCGGCGATCGGACCGGGCGGCGGTTTCCGCGAGCCAGTCGCGGACCGGCTGGTAGGCGTCGGCCGGGAGCAGCCCGTCGAGAAGCGGGGTCTCCTGGATGACGAAGCGGTTCTCGGCCGGGATGCCGTTCGCATCCAGCATGGCGGTGAAGTGGTCGACGAGTTCGGTCCGGTAGGCCTGCGGGATCCGGGACAGGACCACGCCGAGAGACGCCTTGCGGTCCCGGGCGTGCTGCAGGATCTCCCAGACCGGCCCGTCGGCGTACCGGCTGGCGCTGGTCATGAACAGCCATAGGTCCGAGGCGTCGAGGAACTGCAGGGCGAACTCGTGGTGCGCCTGCACCACCGAATCGATGTCCGGCGTGTCGAGCAGCGCGATGCCGCGCGGCATGCCCTCGCTGGCCGCGAGCACCAGCAGCCCGTCCCGCCCGGGCCTGGCCAGGCCCTCCTGCCTGACCCGGGGCAGGGTGGGCAGGAAGTTGTTCTCGGCGAACCAGTCGATCTCGTCCGGATGGCAGGCCAGCACCGGGCTGTTCGTCGTCGGGCGGCGCACGCCGGTGGCGCTCACGTGCGCACCGACGATGCTGTTCACCAGCGTGGACTTGCCGGCCCCGGTGGAGCCGACCAGGGCGACCAGGACCGGCGCGGCGGACCGGCGCACCCGGGGCAGCAGGTAGTCGTCGATCTGGCTGAGGAGCTTGGTGCGTTCGGCCTTGACCTCGGCGGAACCGGAGATCTGGAAGACCAGGGGGATGGCGGCGATCCGCTTCCTGAGGTTGAGCAGGGCGGCCTCGAGCAGGCGCGCCTCCACCCGGACATGACCCTGGGGGGGCTGGGTCCGGGGCGTGGTGGTGGCGGCTGGCGCGGGCTCGGCCGCTGGCTCGGCGGCGGCCGGGCGGGCGACGGGCTCGGGAACGATGACGGTCTGCCCGTCCTCAGCCGGGACGGCCTCGAACTGCACCGTCGGCGGCTCGTCGGTCTTGGGGGTTTCCGGTGGCGCGGAATCAGCCGCAGGCTCGGCGTCATCAGACGGGATAGCCGCGAACTGCTCCGTCTCGGGTTCACCGGATTCGGGAGTTCCGGGGGGCGCGGAACCAGCCGCCGGCTCGGAGCCGGGGCTATTCACGACGGGAGCGTCTACCGCGGGGGGCGCGAAGCCGGCCGCGGTCTCGTTGTGACCCGTATTCTCATCCCTTGCGGCAACGCCATTGTTTCGATCAGGATCACCAATGTTATCCGCTTTGTCCGATTTAATCTGCTGAGCCGAGAATTCCGTCTGGGACTCTTGTGATGGCTTTCCCGCCGAATCCGGCGATTGCGGCGTGCTGTCATCCCGGGACGACGCCCTTGGGTGACCCGATGTAATCGGCACGTGACTGTCATCCCCGATGCCACTGGTCACAAAGGTCTCGGCAGGGTGGCCGAACTCGGCAGCGGCGACCGCGCCCGAGGCGGGCTCGCCCTGTCCGCCGGCGGCAGCAGATGACGACGCTGCCACGCCCTGACCTTCCATCGCTCTAATGTCCTCTCAAAAACCCCGCGGAATCCCTGACCGGCCGGTCAGGGGCATCTTGAGGTCTCGTGGGGTGGGGCGGGGGGTTGACCAGTTCGATCGCCTTGGCACGCGGAGTTTATCCCGTCCCTCAGGCGGATACATGGCGCATGAGTTCCGTGATCTCCGCCGCGACGCTCACCACGCTGCCCACCACGACGATCGCGGGCGGCCGGACCCCCTCCTCTGCTATCCGGCTTTCCACTTGTTCCAGTGTTGAGTTAATTGTGCGCTGCGTCGGCAGAGTACCGTCTGCGATTACCGAAACGGGAG
>Ga0335069_10012179_pt1 | contig 12106 bp, 7 predicted proteins | sample Lox_Sample_11_FD_206714 | JGI IMG/M metagenome (GOLD analysis project Ga0335069, IMG submission 206714) | Soil microbial communities from Loxahatchee National Wildlife Refuge, Florida, United States - Lox_Sample_1.1 | ecosystem: Environmental > Terrestrial > Soil > Wetlands | place: USA: Florida...
TTGGACGAAATGATCGAAGCGCTGGACACAGCTTTCGACAATGCTTGTTCGCCGGCACCAGGGAGTGGGGCAGGTCACGCGAACCTACGCCCCGATGAAGAAGCCTCGATTCAAGAGCTTTTTGCCGAGATTACGGCCGCCTATGCTGTCCCTCTAAAGAGTCTCATCTTCGAGCTTCACCGCCACACCGCTACCAGGGACTCCATCGAATTTTGTCGTCCCATCTTGCGCAGCATCAGAGGCGCGGCTGAAAAGATTAACCTGCCTGAAATAGTCCATCGAATGGAAGCGCTGGATCAATGTCTCGCACTCGCCCAGGCCGGTCCAGACCGTTATCTGGAGGGCGAGATCCGCGATCAGATCTTGTCGAAATACAACTTCCTCGCAGAAATCTTGCCCGAGGGGTTCCGCGTTGGAGAAGAAAGCCGGAAGTGCGAGGATATCATTATCCATTCACTCCTGCAGGAGATCCCCGGCGTGGGGTGTGTAACCTTCGAGAAACTTTACCAATCCGGCCTGGGCTCGCTCCGTATGCTCTTTATGGGAAATCCGGAAGATTTGGCGGCTGCATCGGGCATTCGTCGCCAGCTTTGTGAAAAAATCTGTCTCAGAATGCAGCAATACCGCGAAGAAGCCGAGCGCCGGGCTGGCCAACCGAGTCAACTGGGGTATCGGTCTCGCCTGGTCGAACTTGTCACCGAGTTGCGGAAGCTAAACGTCAACGAGAAGAGAGGAAACAGTCCAAGTTCCGTTAAAGAATTGGGAGTCGAAAAGCGCGAGCGGCGAAAGCAGCGAATTGGGCTTTTGCAGGAAGTCAATGTGACCCTGGCAGAACTCGGTGAACTCGATCTCATTCGAAAGCTGGAAAAAGTCTCTTTCAAGAGGCGCATTTGTCTCCTTGATGAGCATCTGCTTCATTGGAAGATTGAAAGTAGTTGAACCACCTCCGCTAATGCGCTCGAGGGTCCTTTGGATCACGGGAGAAAATTCATGGCTGGAATTTCCCGGGAACAAGTCATAGAAAGCAATAAACAGGGCAGAAGCCTCGAGCGAGCTGATCTCCGGGACCTCAAGCTAGATCATATCAGCTTGGTGAATGCGACACTGTGTCGAGCTGACCTTGAAGGAACAGACCTGGAGGGGTGTGATTTGCAGGGGGCCAACTTAGCATTTGCCAACCTGCGCGAAGCCTATATCGGACAGGCCAACCTCCGGGGCGCAAATCTGTTCAAGGCAGATTTGGAAGAAGCCAATCTCCAAGATGCAAACCTGCAATTTGCTGACCTGAGTCATGCCAACCTTGCCGGCGCCAATCTGGAGCGAGCCGACATGAGAAAAGCACGCCTCACCTCTGCTCAGCTTGAGCTTGCCAATCTGGGCCGGGCGAATCTCGAGGAGGCACTTTTTGATCACGCTGACCTTTGTGAAAGCTATCTCGGGGGTACGAGATTGGTCAAGGCTCAACTGCGGAATGCCCGCGTGGTACGAGCCGTTCTTGAACAAGCTGATTTGACCGAAGCAGACTTACGAGATTGTTGCCTTGTGGATTCGCTGCTTGACGGGGCCGTCTTCACGGGGAGCCTACTATTCGGGGCTGAGGCGGCTCCGGAACAGTTCAGCCGGGTACTGGCCGATTGGGTCGATTTCTCAGCGGAGGCCGACGGTACTGTCAAGCTCAGCGGCACCGACCTGGTGGAAAGCTACTGCCGCTTGAATGAAGGGCTGTTTGGAATGTCTCCCAAAGCTCCCGATGGAGTCCGGCGTTTCTTCGGGCACGGAGACGTAATGCGGAATGCGGCCCTTGAGTTCAACGAAGGCTCACAAGTTGAGATCGAGAGTTACCTTCGGGACTGCACGATTGTATTGGGCCGGGGAACTCGGTTGGCCATCGGCCCAGAGGGGGTTTTGGAGGGCTGCCGAATCATGGGAGAGGGAGAGATCGTTATTCACGGAAAATTTTACGAGAACGGTGGTTCGCCAGGGATTGTGGGTCCCAGCCGGCTGTTTGTTGGAAAAACAGGCACCGTGATTGCCGAGGTCCGGCAACCCCCAACCCTTACGAAATTTGCTTTCGAGCACGGTTGCACATTGAACTTAAAGATCCGGCGATCATTAGAGACTTTAAAGAAGGAGGCCTCATGTCAGAAAGTCTAAAGAAGCAGGAAACTGTGTTGGGTGAAGGGACTGAATTCGAAGGAGCCATCCGCTCTCAGTGTCCCATTACGGTGAGTGGTAACTTACAAGGCAACGTGTCTGCGCCAACCCTGATTGTCACTCGTACCGGGTCGGTACATGGACACATCAAGGTTGCGGAAGTCAAATCAGAAGGGGAGATCGCGGGCGAGATCGATGCCGAGAGTGTTGACCTCTCCGGCCATGTCGGAGACCAAACGACCATACGCGCCACGTCACTTCAGGTAAAGCTCAGTCAGAACGGGGCTGGTGGAAAATTGCAGGTCAGTTTCGGAAACTGTGATGTGCGCGTAGGCACTCCCGCAAAACCACCTATAGAACAGCCCAAACCTTTTGGACAAAACGATAAGAAAGAGAAGCCGGAGCCGGTGTCACCCACTTTGAAAGTCCAGGACGTGCGGACTGTCGCCGACATTACTCCTAAAGGGTCGTAGCGCGAGGACCAGCTCAAACCGCCACACATGCGGACGCCCTCTTCCCTGGTCTTACCTGAAACAGCATAATGCCAATTCCAATTGGCTGTGTTTTCGCACCCGATTGCGCCTATCCCCCCTCTGATCCCTCTCATGTGAGGGGTTGACGTTCCAAACGCCTTCCCTTAGTATAAGGTGCCATGCAGGCCTGCATTTTACTCACCCACGGCGGAATACCAAAAGGACAATTGGACAACTTCTATTAAGAAAGGTCGATTATGCCGGAATATTCTGTTAGTCCCACTGGTGAAAAGTTTGCTCTGCCTACTAAAGAGGATTACGCGGCCGAATACGGGAGACTCAAGAAGCTTGCTGCAAAAGCCCATGCGGAAGGGAAAGAGGTTGTTGTAGTGATGGGCCTGGGTTTTGTCGGGGCAGTAATGGCAGCGATAGTGGCAGACACGGTCCATAAGAAGAAAGGCCATCCCGCCAAGCTCGTCATCGGTTGCCAGCGGCCCAGCACGCGCAGTTACTGGAAGACGCCTATGCTCAGCCGGGGAGAGTCTCCGATAAAGGCCGAGGATCCTGAGGTTGACCCAATGATCACCCGTTGTGTCCTGGAAAAAAAGACGCTCACCGCCACATATAATCCCGACTGCCTGGGCCTGGCAGATTGTGTCGTGGTGGACGTTCAGTGCGATTACACCAAACATCACTTAGGCACCATGAAAACCGGGGAAGCTGAGATGGCAGCCCTCGAGGCTACACTGAAGACGATCGGCGAGAAGATCCAACCCAAATGCCTAGTCCTCATCGAGACCACGGTCGCTCCCGGAACAACGGAGTTTGTGGCCTGGCCCATCCTTAAGAAGGCGTTCCGAGCCCGCGGCATTAAGAAAGAACCGTTACTGGCCCACAGCTTCGAGCGGGTCATGCCGGGCAAGGATTACGTCAGCAGCATTCGCGATTTCTGGAGGGTCTGTTCCGGCTGCAGCAGCGAGGCAAGAAAGCGAGTGGTCAAATTCCTGACCGAGGTGCTCAATGTCGAGAAGTTCCCGCTGACGGTGATGGATCGTCCGATTGAGTCAGAGACGACCAAAATCGTTGAGAACTCATACCGAGCAACCATTCTGGCGTTCCTGAATGAATGGTCTATTTTCGCCGAGCGGACCGGCGTGGATCTCACAAAGGTCATCCGGGCCATCAAAACAAGGCCGACACACAGCAATATCATCTTCCCCGGTCCCGGCATCGGCGGGTACTGTCTGCCCAAAGACGGTGGGCTGGGCTATTGGGCCTACAGTCACATCCTGGGCTTTGAGGACGGCGATCGTGTTTTCAAGATGAGTACTACTGCTATCGATGTCAATGACACGCGCGGATTGCACGTCGCGGAACTCACGCGCGACGCATTGCGCAACATGGGCCGGTATATCGCCGGCGCACGGGTCCTGCTGGCCGGCGCGAGTTACCGTGAGGACGTCGGGGATACACGGTACAGCGGCAGCGAGCTGGTTTTGCGAAAGCTCACCGAAATGGGTGCGGAAATGTCGGTGCATGATCCCTATGTCGGTCATTGGTACGAACTCGAGAGCCAGGATACTTATCCCGCGCCTGGCCATTCGTGGGCCAGGTTCTTCCGCAATCAGCAGGACCTGGTTCATGTCAGGGTACAGAAGGATCTGTCCTCGGCTCTCAAAGGCGTAGAAGCCTTGATCCTTGCGGTACGACACGCGCCCTACCTGCAGTTGAAACCCGAAGACGTCGTCAAGTGGGCAGGGGGACCTATCGCCGTGGTCGACTGCTTCGGTATTCTCGATGATAGGGATATTCAGCGATACTTTGAACTTGGATGTGAGGTCAAGGCTCTCGGTCGCGGGCATATTCAACGCATTAAGGAAAAGGTCCGCTCGTCGAGAGCTAGGGGCTAACTCAGAGGGTGCCTAAATAAATGGAGCTTCTTTGCGCGGAGAGGCAGGGAATGTTCACCGAGCCGTTCTCCTGCGCCAACCTGGACGGCGCTTTCGGCGGTGACAGCGGTCACACAAGCGCTCTACCTCAGTCCCTGCAATCGGTCAAATCGTGCTTGCGACTGTCTACTTTATCCGTTCGGTGCTTAATCGCCGACACTCATGTCGACCATTACCGAGCTGGGGCTCGGCGGTCCCGGCCCCCTGCTGTTTCACAGAGGTTCAATCTCCAGCTAACTTCAACTGGCAAGTGCCTTCCTTACCCGTTCGGGGTTTAGGGGAAGCTGGACGATTCTGGCCCCTGTCGCATCGTATATGGCGTTAGCCACGACAGCCCCCATGCATATGATGGCCGGTTCTCCGCCCCCATGTGGCGGCGCATCATCAGCCTTGACAATCACCGCCTCGATTTTCGGCACCCATGAGAAACGGGGTATTTCATACGTATCGAAGTTCGTGTCAATAATCTTACCGCCCTTGAAATGGACATGTTCTGCCAGGGCATAACCGAGCCCCATGGTGATAGCACCCTCCATCTGCAGTCTGGCCCCCTCAGGATTGATCACCAGGCCCATGTCTTGAGCGCAAACTACGCGCTTCACCCGGACATGGCCGCTCTTTCTGTCCACTTCGATCTGGGCAATATGCGCCACATAAGTACCCGAATCCATTCCGCAAGCGACACCAAAACCATTGCCACTAGGGCTTCTGGCTGTGCTCCAGCCAAATCTCTCGGCAGCAGTCTTGAGAACCCGCATCATTCTTTCGTCTTTTAGGTTCTTGAGGCGAAACTCCACCGGGTCTATCCCCGCCTTGGAGGCCATGATATCGATCTGGGATTCTCTGGCGAAAGTATTCGTATTGTTTGCCGGTGCTCGCCACGGTCCTACTCCAAATGGGTGTGGACTGGGGCCATCATCGAAGGGACCACCACAGCTAATCGTGCGGTGATTCGGGATATCATAGAATTGCTTAGCTCCCCTGTCGCCGGCGCAATAAACGACATAGTCCCAAAGAACAATCTTGCCTGTTTTCGAAGCTCCTGATTTTATCTTCACGACGGCTGCAGGTCGGAACGTGTCGAAAAAGAATTCTTCTTCACGGGTTCGAGTAACCAGGACGGGTTTCCCGCACAATTTGGCCAGGCGGGCGGCTTCCACGGCTTGCTGGCCGGGAGACTTTCCCCCGAATCCTCCCCCGAGAAACGGCGTGATGACCCGAACGCTGGCAGGACGAAGACCGATGGCTTCAGCAATCTGGTCTCTGATTGGGAAAGGCGTCTGTGTTGACGCCCACACCGTTGCTTTACCGGCCTCTACTTGAGCCAAAGCAGTATGGGTCTCGATGGTGGCGTGGGCTACATAGCCGTCCAAGTATTCTTGCTCAGCCACAATCTCGGCCAGCTGATTTCCAGCCTCAAGGGCGCCCCCTTTGTCCACTTCGCTTCCTGTGCCAGAGCCAGCCATCAAATGTTCAAATATGGTTTCATCGTCGACTTCCACTTCCGGTTCGTCAAAGGTCACCTGGATTTTTCCCAGAGCCGATCCCGCATGATCGAAATTCTTATGGAGTACCGCGATCAGTTCGCCATCTCGAATCACGGATGCACCTTCAACCTGTCCAACTGCGGAGGTGTCGACGTTCTTCAGTATCGCTCCGTGAGCTGGGGGCCTCAAAATCCTCGCATAGAGCATACCGGGGAGGCGGATGTCTCCAGCGTACTTGGCCTTGCCCGTAACTTTCTCCAATGCGTCTCGACGCAAGATCTTCTTACCCATAACCTTGAACTCTGAGGGAGTCTTCAAAGCGGGTTTCTGTTTCGCATGTCTAACAATAGCCTTGCCTGCAGCGAGCTGGGCATATGTCACTTGTTTTTCCCGGCGGTTCCTCTCGAATACCACCCCGTTTTCCACGACCAACTTGTCAAGGGCTATCTCGAGTCGCTCGGCTGCCAGCTCAAGCAGAACCGACCTGGCCTCTGCCCCCGCGGCCCTCAGGGCGGGACCGAAGAACCGTGTACTCATAGATCCGAAGGTGCCCATATCCCAAGGACACTTCAAGGTATCACCCATGACCATATCGATTGAGTCCAAGCTGACGTCAATCTCGTCAGCCAACATCTGCGCCAGCGATGTGACCACCCCCTGGCCCATTTCAATCTTGCCGGAAAAACAGGACACTCGGCCGTCTCTGCCGATTTTAAGGTAAGCATTGAAATCTTCAGGGTAATTTCTCCCACGGGCCTGTGCTTCTAATTGAGAAGTCCCCCTCACCCAGTAGAGAATGACGATGCCACTGCCCACAGTTCTTAGAAAATCCCGGCGGGTCAGAGACGCGTCTTCGACTAAATCACTAAAATCGAGTCCACTAAGTTCATCCCTTTTCATTTGAAGTCACCCCCTTCCATTTCCTCTGCCGCCGCCTCAATGGCCTGTAGGATCCGCGAATAGGCTCCGCACCTGCATAAGTTGCCTTCCATGCCCTGGATGATCTCTGCCTGTGTCAACCCTGGGTTGTTCAAAAGCAGGCTATAAGCATTCAGTATCATTCCTGGCGTACAAAAGCCGCATTGGAGCGCATCATGTTTGATGAATGCCTTCTGGATAGGATGAAGCTTGCTACTGCTGGATAATCCCTCAATGGTGAGAACCCCTTTTCCTCGGACATCTTTCATCGGGAACGCGCACGAACGAACGGCCTTGTTGTCCACCAGAACGGTGCAAGCACCGCACTGGGATATCCCGCAGCCGAATTTGGTTCCTGTGAGTCCCAGATCAGTGCGCAAGACCCATAACAAAGCGCGTTCATCATCCGTTTTCACACTTACCGCATTTCCATTGAGCTCAAACGAAATGGTCTCTGTCATGGCTTTTAACCTCTTAACCAAGGATTCTCAACATTCTTCACAACCGGGCTATACTGACTTTTGAGCTAAGGTCTTTGAAAGTAAAATCCTTGCAGCTTCAATTCTTTCCCCTTTACGATCATGCCGGGTGTCAAGTAGAGTCCCCCAATAGGATACAATACCATCGCGGCTGTCACGTTAGTCCGTACATGTCTCAAAGTCAATACCCTACCATCGCACGCATAAAGGGAGACTCCACAATGCCAGTGAGTCGGATTCTGCAGGCGGAAGCATGGCGGGAATTGCCAGAGGAATGGCCGACAGACTCCCATTGTTGCCCATTTTTTTTGCTTGAATTGGCTCACTCTTTTGCCAGTTTTTGGCTAAAGAAGGGGAAGGCCTTCTGCCGATCTAATAGTTTTTGGGTGCCCCCTTCTCCGGGTGCGGTGAGTCTTGAATCCAACTCCGTTTAATAATAGAGCCCTGAGGATTGCCTCCATATACCTTGCGCTCAGCTTGGTCTGGATTATTCTCACGGACTACGTGGCTCACCTTTATCCCCATTTTGAAAATTATAGATTCTCGATAATCAAGGGCTCACTTTATGTTACGGTTATTAGCGTCATTCTTTATTTCCTGATGCGCCGGGAATTCCTGGCGTCCCGCATCACTGTTGATGCGCTGACGGAAAGTCAGATCCGGTACCGTGCTCTGTTTGAGAGTGCCAATGACGCAATATTCCTGATCTTAGGGGATGTTATTGTTGACTGTAACCCCAAAGCACTCGAGATCTTTGGTCGGTCGCGAAGCGAGTTCGAGGGCAAGCGACCGGCAATCTTCTCTCCCCTGACCCAGCCGGATGGACGTCCTTCCAAAGAAAAGTCCCTTGAAATGATTGCGGCGGCAATGGCTGGAAGGCCTCAGAGTTTTGAATGGGTTCATACACGGGGGGATGGTTCTTTATTTGTGGCAGAGGTCTCACTGAATCGCATTGAGGTCCAGGGTACGATTGGACTTCAATCGATTGTCCGAGACATAACCAAACGTAAACAGGCGGAAGACGCTCTTAAAGCCAGTGAGCAGCGTTTCTCTGTCTTTATGTCGCATCTCCCCGCAGCGGTTTTTATCAAGGATCAGGCAGATCATGTCCTATTTGCCAATGAGTATATCCGCGAACTATTTGGCTGGCAGGACCCACTGGGCAGGACGACATTCGATTTGTTGCCGACGGAAATCGCCGAGCAGATGAGAATAGACGACTGCAAGGTTCTCGAGGAAGGTCTGCAAAAGGTTGCCATCGAGACCATCCGTGATGCAAAGGACATAGAAAGGACTTTTGAGACCTACAAATTTCCTGTCCCTGTTGGGGAGAACACCGCCCTCCTGGGGGGAATTGCCATCGACATCACCGAACGTCAACGAATCGCAGTGGCATTGCAGGAAAGCGAGCAACGGTTTCGTGCAATTTACGATTCTGTTAACGATGCGATTCTTCTTCTTAATAAGGAGACCGGGGCTATTTTGGACGTCAACCAGCGCATGTGCGAGATATACGGGTATACAAGGCAGGAAGCCCTAAAGCTCACCATCGGCGACATCAGTTCGGGTGAGCCACCCTACACCCAACAAAAGGCTTTAGATTTGACGAAGAAAGCCGCGAGTGGTGAACCCCGCCTGGTGGAGTGGCACTGCGCAAGCAAGTCAGGTAACCTCTTCTGGGTTGAAATCAATATGCGGCGGGCATGGGTTGGCGGGCAACCGCGCGTTTTAGTGACAGCACGCGACATTACTGAACGCAAGCACATAGGGCATGCGCTAGAACAAAGCGAATCGCGCTACCGGTTGCTCTTCGAGCACATTCCGCTCCCGACATTTCTGTACGACGTAAAGTCGCTCCGCTTTCTAATGGTTAATGAAGCGGCAACTCGACAATATGGCTACAGTCGAGACGAATTCCTCGCCATGACTCTCGCAGACATCCATCGCGAAGAGGACATGCCTGCCCTAATTGAAAGCTTGCACTCGTCGCCCCTCGGTAAGAAAGAAGCCCAGTGGCAACATCGGAAAAAAGACGGGTCGACAATCCTGGTTGAAAGTCATTCCCAGGCTTTTCCTTACACTACCCACAGCACACGGTTGATTGTTGTTCACGATATCACCGAGAAGAAGCGCACCGAGGAAGAGTTGAGGAAACGCGACGGGCAGTTGCAGCAGTCGCAGAAAATGGAAGCCATGGGGTTACTCGCCAGTGGGGTGGCTCACGACTTTAACAATATTCTCACAGGAATCCTGGGATACTCCGATCTCGGCATGATGCATGTGGACTCGAAAAATCCGGTGCATCAGGCCTTTGACTCGATCCGTGGCCTGACCGAACGGGCGGGTAATTTGACTCGTCAGCTGTTGACATTTAGCCGTAAGCAAGTAGTTCAGCCCCAGCTGATCAACTTGAACACTCTCGTGACTGACTTGAAGAAGATGTTGGGTCGAATCCTAGGAGAGAACATCACAGTCGAAACCCTTCTGGCACCTGAGTTACCACCGATTTTGGCCGATACCAGCCAAATGGAACAGGTCATCATGAATCTGGCTGTCAATGCACGGGATGCCATGCCCAATGGTGGCACCATCAGGATTGAGACTTCAGAAGTCGCATTGGATGAGGCTTTTGCAGCCGGTCACCTTGAGGTCTCACCCGGCCCACATGTCGTGTTGGCCATCACTGATACCGGCCAGGGGATTGATGACACGATCTTACCCAAGATATTCGAGCCTTTTTTCACTACTAAGGAGGCCGGCAAAGGAACAGGCTTAGGATTGTCGACGGTCTACGGAATCGTCAAACAGACCAAGGGCAGCATTCAGGTTCACAGTGTAATCAACAAAGGGACCACGTTCACAATTCATTTCCCGGTTGCCGCGACCCAGACTCAGGATACAACGGATGAGAGACGTGTCTTGCAGATGTACTGCGGAAGCGAAACCGTCTTGTTGGTCGAGGATGACGATGGAGTCCGTCAATTAGCCAAATCGATTCTGGATCTCCTGGGTTATTGTGTAATACCTGTACGCAATGGGGATGAAGCACTGGCTATGCTATCTCATGATGACCGACACTTCGATTTGTTATTGACAGACACGGTAATGCCCGGCATGAATGGACTTGAGCTGGCCAGATTGGCGGTAGACCAACACAAAGATCTGCGGGTTCTCTACACGTCCGGTTATACTGAAAATAACCAACTTCTTGAGATTCGAGACCGGCAATATCCATTTATCCAGAAGCCCTTTACTCCATTGCTGCTGGCTCAAAAGCTGCGTGACGTCCTGAAATTACCTGATCAAGCAGCCAATCGACTTTAAGACCCTCCGCCGTAGTAGCGTCTACGATGATCTGTTGACATAAGCCTGGAACCTCTACTCACACCAAAGGGCAAGGTTTCCTGAATACGATATTGGGCAATGGGTGTAGTATGAGCCGATTTGCACTGCCAAGATATGATAAGATGAGTTGATCATTAAGGCGGTTCGATCATTCCATCGGTTTTCCGCTGAAAACCAGAAGTTATTCTATGCTCCGATTACTCGGGCAAGCTCTTCTGCTACCGATATTTCTTTTCACGTCCAGTCCACTTTCTGAACAACCTACTCCCGCTACAGGTTCAGGAACCAACAAGCTTCCATTCTTTACGGATGTGACCCAGCAAGCAGGTGTCGCGTACAAGATCACCTGCGGCGATGAAGTCACCGAATACCAGATTGACGTCAATGGGCAAGGAGCTGCATTTTTCGACTATGACAATGATGGATTTCAAGACATCTATCTCGTTAATGGGTCTTCTCGAAAATCGATCAAGTCAGGGAAACTGCCACATGACTACCTCTTGCACAACAACGGCGACGGGACTTTTACTGACGTGACAGAAAAGGCACACCTAGGAGATACCGAATGGAGCAGTGGAGTTGCTGTGGGGGATTATGATAACGATGGGTACTTGGATCTGTATGTGACCAATTTCGGACCGAACAAGCTTTACCACAATAACGGCGATGGTACATTCACCGAGGTGGGAGAAAAGGCCGGAGTGGCCGATCCTAAATGGGGGTTCCCTAAATGGAGCATGGGCGCTGCTTTTGGTGATATTGACAACGACGGTTACCTCGATCTATACGTCTGCAATTATGTCGACTTTAACTATCAGGAAGATCGTCCGCCGCCCAGCATCAACAGCCCCTGCAAAATGAAAGGGGTCCCTATTGCCTGCCCACCTGAAAAATACAAAGGGGTCCAGGATCTTCTATACCGTAATAATGGAGACGGGACATTCACCGATGTCAGCGAAAAGGCGGGTATTACCCGCAAAGATCCAGGCAGAGGCTTTGCCGTCGTTTTTTCAGACTTCGACAACGACGGCGACCAGGATATTTACGTGGCTAACGACGTCGGGCCTAATTTCTATTATGTGAACGACGGGAAGGGGCACTTTTCCGACCAGAGTCTGGTTTCCGGTACCTCCATTGATGAATTCGGAAATGCGCATGGTTCAATGGGATTGGGGATCGGCGATGTGAATGGCGATGGGTTGCCTGACATCTTTGTTACTACTTTTATCGACCAGCCTAAGACCCTCTATATCAATCAAGGGTCGAACATGTTCTTAGACCAGACGACGAGTTTCGGCCTC